>JAABUY010000414.1_pt1 | contig 76609 bp, 82 predicted proteins | sample 5560271 | NCBI WGS metagenome assembly JAABUY01 (sample SAMN10711886, study PRJNA513374) | rock metagenome | isolation source: Antarctica rocks | place: Antarctica: Victoria Land, University Valley | reverse complement strand
CGCCCTACGGGCTCCGGCTCCGCGACGACGGTCACCGCGTGTTGCTGTCCGAGCAGGCCACTACCTTGCCCGCACTACATCCACCACACTCTCACTCGTGGTGGACCGAAAACCGGGGGCCGGCCACCGGGCTCGCGGCACTTACCAACCGATGCTTGGCAGCTACACTCGGCAGCTTGGCTTGCACCTGAGCCTCGTCCTGTTCACCGGGTCGAGGCGCACCGTGTTCCTGCCGCAAGACAAGCGAACGGCACTGCAGTGTCGTGTGTTCGGCTCACCGCTCTTGAAGTGCCGGTTCACCGACAAATTCATCAGCCTCGACCACCGCTGTGACCTGACGCCCGTGACACGCTCCTTTCCTCCGGTGCCGGAGTCCGAGCTGTATCCGAGCAACCAGACTCCGCTGGCACCATTCATCGACGGCCGGGGGCGCGCGAGCCGGCTCTTCTGGGGGAGAGAAACGGAGCTGCCTGCTCCAGAGTTCTATAGCGGGAAAGGCTATAGGCACATCGCTGCCAAGCACGGTTGGGGCCCAGCGGACGAACAGGCGACGCGGAACGCGATCCACACCAGGCCGATCACGACCGAGACCACCAAAGTCAAGAGGCGTCGCCTGGTCCGGCGCACCTATGAAGGCGGGGGGTATCGACAGAACTTGGCGAGCTGCCGGCGGGTCGTGGTGATCGACTATCCCATCCGGTCGAGAAGCGGCGGCGAGATGATCACCTCCTACGGAGCGCTGGTCGGCGAGCCGGGCAGCCCGCTTCCCAGTCAGGGCTAGGGCGCTTGGCAGGGTCGCTCCTACCAGAAGAGGCGCTATGGCAGGTCCGAGACAAGCCGCAGATCGAACTCAGTCCACGGCTGGCGGACGTCTTGGATCTGCCCCGTCTGGCCTCGAGTGAGCAGGTCGCCGCCCGGGTGGCAGCGCTCGCCCAAAAGCCGCCGCCTCGACGCTCGGACACGTGCGAGCTGCTCGCTGCGGTCGCCCTGCTCGGCGACGATCTAACCGATAACTACGTCGGTGTCAGAAGTGACCTCGAGCTGCTGCCGGCATGGGGGTCCGAGATCGGCGAAGAGTTCCTCGAGAAGCTCGGCCCTGTCGGCGAACGCGAGCTGGCGGAGGACCTGACACTGAGCGAGGCTGAGTTTCGGGTTGCTGCCCCGAACTACGCCCCCAACCATGCCGCGGAGGCCGTTCGAGGCTACGTCGCCGACCTGCTCGAGTGCATCGTCGTTAGAGCGTATGTACGTGGCTGGCTGCAGCGCCGACCTCCGCCCTCCCCGCAGGAGATCGCCCTCAAGAAGCTCGCGAAGAGGCAGGGCAAACTCACGAGGCGGCGAGGCCGTCGCTCCGGGCCGAAAGAGAGTTGAAGGGTGTCGATCCGCGTGGCTGCGCCCGTGTGCTTGAGGTCGCGTCTAAGTGCGCTTAGACGAACGATCCGTCCGGCCGGGGATCTACTAATGCGCAGATGGACCCCGCCCAACGGCCCGAATCGACTTCGACTAACAGCGCCGGCACCCGTGGGGACGCCGCTCGCGGCGCGCTGGGCAGGTACCTCGAGGATCTCGCGGGCCAGCCGCTGGCGGTTCGCACGCGCCAAGCCTACGCCGCGCAGGTGTCGGCGTACATCGCGTGGCTCGCGGAGCGCCCGGACGCCGACGGCGCGTTGCGCGAGCCTCGCGCGCGTGACTTCGCTGCGCGGGACTTCAAGCGTCATCTGAAGCTCGAGCGCGGGTGGGCGCCGAGCTCGGTGAACCTCGCGCTCGCCGCGATCGATCACTTCAACCGCTTCCTCGGCCTCGGGCCCGCGATCGTGACGCGCGAGCGCCTCGCGCAGAGCGCGCCGCGCGCGCTGGACGAGGACCAGCAGCGTGACCTCGTGCGCGCGGCCGAGGCCGCCAGTCCGCGTGATCGCGCGATCGTGGTGCTGCTGCTGCACACCGGGGTGCGGCTGTCCGAGCTCGTCGACCTCGACGTCGGTGATGTCCGCACGTCGGCGCGCAAGGGCGTCGTGGTCGTGCGCTCGGGCAAGGGCGACGCGTTCCGGGAGGTCGCGCTGAACCCGACCGCCCGCGAGGTCCTCGACGCGTGGCGCTACGCCCGCAAGAAGGTCGTCGCCGACAACGAGCCAGCGCTGTGGGTCGGCCGCGGCGGCCACAGGCTGACCGCGCGCGCAGTCGACCTCGTCGTGCGCAAGGTCGCCGCTGCCGCGGGTCTTCAGCTGTCGGCGCATGTGCTGCGCCATACGTGCATCACCAAGCTCGTGCGCGGCGGCAACGATGTCGTGCTCGTCGCCGAGATCGCCGGGCACCGCCGATTGGAAACCACGCGCCGCTACAGCCTGCCGTCAAAGGCCGACCGTCAACAGGCAATGGACAGATTGGAGATCGAGGACTGATGGCCCGCAGCATCCTGACCGACGCCCAACGCCTCGCCTGGGAGCGCTTCCCCGCCGACCCTGACCCCGACGCGATCGGCATCTACTTCACGCTCGCCGACGGCGAGATCGACACCCTGCGCCGCCTGCCCACCCCTGGCGCGCGGCTGAGCATTGCGGGCGCGGTCGCCGCGATCCGCTGGCTCGGATTCATCCCGAGCCAGCTCGACGAGGCGCCCGCCGCCGGCATCGCACGCCTCGCGGGCCAGCTCGACGGCGACCCGGCAGACCTCGCCGCGTACGCGCCCGCCGACCGCACCGCGCGCGAGCATCGTCAACGCGCCGCCCTGATCGCGCGATTCGGTGACGTCGACGACGCCGACCTTGCTCGCCTTGAGGATCTCCTTGTCGAGCACGCGTTGGAGCACGACTCCCCGCTTGCGCTGCTGCGCGCCGCGGCGCGCGAGCTGCTCGAGCACCAGTTGCTGAGGCCGGGCGTATCGACGCTTGAGCGGCTCGTCGCCTCGGCCCGTGCTCGCGCCGAGCGCGAAACGCACGAGCGCGTGTCGCCGCTGCTGGACGACGCGGCCCGTCGGGCGCTGGATGCGTTGTGCGTGACGGACATCGCGCTCGGGGTGAGCCGCCTGGTTTGGCTCGGGCGCGAGGCGACGTCCGCGTCGCCGGCGCAGATCGTCGCGCAGCTGGAGAAGCTCGCGTTCCTGCGCGAGCTCGGCGCGACCAGCTGGGATCTCGACGTGGTGGCGGCGAACCGGCGCCGGCAGCTCGCGGCGCTCGCCAGGCGCTCGACGACAGCAGCGCTTGCCGGTCGGCCGGATCGCTTGCGCTACCCCGCCTTGCTGTGTTTCTGCGGCGAGCAGGCCGTCCGGCTCGTCGACGAGGTCCTCGATCGCGCCGATCAAGCAGTCGGCGAAGCGCACGGCCAGGCGCTGCGCGAGCTCAAGGAACTGAAGACGAGCACGGCGACTGCTGCCAACGAGAAGGTCGCGCTGTTCGACCTGCTCGTCGGGCTGCTGCTGGACGACAGCGTCGCCGACGACGAGCTGCGCCCCAGGGCGTGGGAAGCAATGGCGCCCGGCCGCTGGGCAGCCGCCCAGGAACAGGCACGGGCGATCCTCAGGCCGGTCGACGACAACCACTACGCCCAGCTCGGCGGCCGCTACCCGTACCTGCGGCGCTTCGTCCCGGCGCTCATCGCGGCGCTGCGCTTCCAAGCGGTCCCGTCCGCGCAGCCGCTCGTCGACGCGATCGACACGGTACGCGACCTGGACGCAAGCGGCGGGCGGGTGCTGCCCGACACGGCACCGACCGGGTTCGTGCCGGCGCGCTGGCGCCCCCACGTCCGGACCCCGGACGGCCGCCTTGATCGCCGCCAGTGGGAGCTCTGTCTGCTGTCGGAGCTGCGGACCGCGCTGCGCTCCGGCGCGGTGTGGGTGCAGGGCTCGCGGCGCTACCAGCCCGCCGACCGCTACCTCATCGCCGCAGCCGCGTGGCCAGCCCGCCGCGATGCTGCGCGAGCGATGCTCGGGCTCCCCGCACATGCCGACGAGCGCCTCGCGCAGCTCGCCGCAGACATCGACGAGCGCGTCGCCGCGCTTGATCGCGCGCTCACCGACGGTGACGTCGCAGTCGACGTGCAGGACGGGGAGCTTCACGTCCGCAGGCTGCCCGGCGCCGAACGGCCGGCCACGACGACGGCGCTGGCACGGGAGATCGCCGCGAGGTTGCCGCAGATCGATCTCGCCGACGTCCTGATCGACGTCGACGCATGGACCCAGTTCAGCGACGAGCTCACGCACGCGCACGGCGCGACACCGCGCCAGCCACGACTCAGGGAGCACCGGTACGCCGCGCTGCTCGCGCACGCCTGCAACCTCGGCTACGCCCGCATGGGCCAGGCCGCCCGAATCGATCCACAGCAGCTCGCCTGGATCACGCAATGGTACCTGCGCCCCGAAGCACTCGCCGCCGCCAACGCCCGGATCGTCAACGCCCACCACGCCCTCGCGCTCGCGCAGGAATGGGGCGACGGGCGCTTCTCAAGCAGCGACGGCAAGCGCTACCCCGTCGGCGTCGACTCTCCCGAAGCGCGCGCCGTGTCGCGCTACTTCGGCCGCGGCCGCGGCGTCACGTTCTACGTCTGGACCTCAGACCAGCACACCCACTACGCCACCCGCGTCGTCCGCACCACCGTGCGCGACGCGACCTACGTCCTGGACGGCATCCTCGACAACCAGACCGAGCTGCCGATCGAGAAGCACACGACCGACACCGCCGGCTACTCAGACATCATCTTCGCGCTGTTCGACCTGCTCGGCCTGCAGTTCGCGCCGCGCCTCGCCGGCCTCCCCGACCGCCGCCTCTTCGCGCCCCAGAAGGTCGCGGACACGCCCGCGGGCCGGCTGCTCGCGCACCCGCTGAACCTGCACCTCATCCGCGACAGCTGGGACGAGCTCGTCCGTTGCGCGGCCTCGCTGAAGGACGGAACCGTGACCGCGAGCCTGCTCGTCGCGCGCCTGCAGGCCGCCGGCGGCGAGCTGCCCTTGACCCGCGCGCTGCAGGAGTACGGGCGGCTCGTCAAGACGCGGTTCGTGCTCGGCTACCTCGCCGACGAGACCGAGCGCCGCGCGATCGGCCGCCAGCAGAACAAGGGCGAGAGCCTGCACGCCCTGCATGACCGCATCTTCCACGGCAACCACGGCACCGTCCGCCTGCACACCCTCGAGCGCCAATCCACCCAAGCGCACTGCCTGCACCTCGTCGCCAACGCGATCCTCTACTGGAACACGATCTACACCCAGCACGCCCTCGACGCGCTTGCGGCCGAGCCCGACGGCGACGAGCGCGCCGGCCTCACCCCAGCGCTGTTTGAGCACATCAACGCGCTCGGCGCGATCACGTTCGACACCACCCGGCCCGCCGGAGAGCTACGGCCACTGCGCGCAACCCACGCCGCCTGACCTCAGCCGACGGCGTCTTCCTCGCCTTCGTCCTCGTCGTCTTCGGGATAGCCGCGCAGGCGTGCGAGTTCGCGCTCACCAGCCCGCGTGAGCTGAAAGCGCAGTGCCGATGCCGGCCACGCCCGTTGCCCGAACCGCAGATCGCGCTCCGGAGCAGACACCCGCTCGACCCGCGGCGGATCCTCACGCTCAAGATCCTCAAGCAGCCACCGCGCGACATCACGCTAATCGATCACCCACCCATCAGGGATCGGCGCGATCACCGGCATGCCGAAGTCGTCGGGATGATCGGCGCGCTCCTGAAGCTCCTCCGCGAGCTCCGGCGCGCTCTGATCAAGCTCGTCGTCGACGATCCCGAACACAGCGAACCGCACCGCAGGATCACTGCGCGGATCAAGACGCTCCCGATCTCCGCCCATCATGCAGGACCGTACCGCCGCGCGCACGAGCACCGCGTCGCGAGCTATTCAGCGAACTTCGACTAATGCAGTCCGCCGATTTCGCCCAACTAGACAGTCGCCCCGTATTCAGGAGGAAGCCATGCCGCAGTACATGCTGTTGATCTATGGGCCGACCGAGGGCGTGCCAGCGGGGCAGCAGGCCGAGACGTCGCGCTGGGAGGAGTACACACAGGGCCTCCAGGACGCGGCGGTGCTGGTCGGCGGCGCGCAGCTCCATGGCGTCGAGGCCGCCACCACGGTTCGGGTGCGCGACGGGGAGACGCTGATCACCGACGGTCCCTTCGCCGTGACCAAGGAGTTCCTGGTCGGCTACTACATGCTCGAGTGCCCCGACCTGGACGTGGCGCTGAAGCACGCCGCGCTGGTACCCCACCTCCACTACGGCTCGGTCGAGGTGCGCCCGCTCGTCGACACGGGCGCGCCGGCGGGAGCCGAGGAGCAGGCGCCGGCATGAGTACGCGCGGCGAGCGGCGGCCGGGGGCGGCTGACCCGGCCGCCGCCGTCGAGCGTGTCTTCCGCGAGGAGCGAGCGGGCGTCCTCGCCTCGCTCATTCGGCACGTCGGCGACTTTCAGCTTGCCGAGGACGCGGTCCAGGACGCCTTCGCGGCCGCGGTCGCCACATGGCCGCGTGACGGGGTCCCCACCAACCCCGGCGCGTGGATCACCACCGTTGCACGGCGACGAGCGATCGACCGGCTGCGCCGCGGCCGCTCGCTCGCCGACCGGGCCGACCGCCTGGCCGAGCTGGCGCGACTCCATGCCCAGGAGCACGCCTTGATCGTCGATGAGAGTGCGGTCGACGACGATCGGCTCCGGCTGATCTTCACCTGCGCTCACCCGGCGCTCGTGCTGCCGGCGCGAACAGCGCTGACCCTGCGGATGCTCGGGGGGCTGACCACCGGGGAGATCGCCCGCGCGTTCCTGGTCAGCGAGCCGACGATGGGCCAGCGCATCGCGCGAGCAAAGCGCAAGATCGTGGACGCCCGCATCCCCTATCGCGTGCCCCCGGATGACCTCCTGCCCGACCGCATGCCGGGGGTCCTGAGCGTCGTGTACCTCATCTTCAACGAGGGCTACGCCGCGGCCGGGGACGATCGGTTGGTGCGCGGTGAGCTGTGCAGCGAGGCGATCCGGCTCGGCCGCCTGCTGGTCAGGCTGATGCCCGACGACAGCGAGGCCCTGGGCCTGCTGGCGCTGATGTTGCTGCATGACGCCCGGCGCGCCGCCCGGGTGGACGTCCAGGGCCGCTACGTCGCCCTGGACGAGCAGGACCGAGCGCTATGGGACCGGGGGCGCGTGCGCGAGGGGCGGCGAACGCTCGAGCGGTCGTTGCGCCTGCGGCGCCCCGGCCCGTATCAGGTCCAGGCGGCGATCACCGCCGTGCACGTCGAGGCAGCGAACGTCGATGACACCGACTGGACGCAGATCGCCGAGCTCTACGCCGCTCTGGCCCGAATTGAGCCCTCCCCGGTGGTCGAGGTCAATCGAGCCGTGGCGGTGGGCTTCGCTGTCGGGCCGCGCGCCGGCCTTGCCGTGCTCCTGCCGTTGCTCGAGGATGCTCGCATCGAGCGCTACCAGCCGCTTCACGCCGCCCACGCGGAGCTGCTGCGCCGCAGTGGCGACGGCGCTGGATCGGCTCGTGCGTACGAGCGAGCGATCGCCCTCAGCGCCAACGCCGTCGAGCGCGCAGAGCTCGAACGCCGGCTGGGCGCGCTTGCCGATCCCGGTCGAGCGCTCAGGGCCCGATCGCCCCAGTGAGCGAGGCGAAGCACGCTACCGGGAAGACCCGAACGGATCCTCATGCCCTCAGGGCTTGTAGTAGTATCGTGCGACTTTGCTCACGGTTCCCCAAGCGGCAAGGCGTGTCGGCAAGGATCCCGAGACCATCCGTCGCTGGATCAGATCGGGACGCCTGCGGGCCGAGCGCGTCGGCACCCAGCACGTGATCGACGAGGCAGCGCTCGACGCCTTGGCCCAGCCGCCCCGATCACTGCCGCTGCCTGAGCGCTGGCGGCGTTTTCCGTCCGGTCGCCCGGTTCCGGACGTCGTCGAGGCGATCCGTCGCTCGCGTCGCGAGCACTGACCGGTGCTCGTGCTCGATGCGAGCGTGGCCTTTGCCGCGTGTGCCGCCACCGACGGGTTCGGAGAGCTCGGCACCGAGTCGCTGGTCGCGCCGCCGCTGCTGTGGTCGGAGGCGCGCTCGGCCATCCACGAGCTCGCCTGGCGAGGGCAGGTCACCCAGGACGACGCCGAAGCCACGCGCCGGCGCCTCGAGCAGTGCCCGATCCAGCGCCGCACGCCTCCCGACCTCGGAGCAGAGGCATGGCGGGTGGCGGAGGAGCTCGGCTGGGCGAAGACCTATGACGCCGAGTACGTCGCCCTGGCCCGGTTGCTCGATTGTCGGCTGGTGACCCTGGATGCCCGTCTGCGGCGGGGCACCGAGCGCCTCGGTTTCGTGCTCGGGCCCAGCGAGCTCTGAGGGCGGGCAGCCTCCGCCAGCCGGCGAGTCGCCCCTCCCGCAAATCCGCGCACCCTTGGACGGCCCCGGATGACCGCCATGGTGCGTCCTCGGATGTCGGAATACCGCCGGACCACCAGCTTCGCCGGCGGTGCCTTCTCCGATCCTGCGTCCTTGCCTGGCGGGCCCCGGATCTCGCCGACGGCGCACGGACTTCCGGGATGAACCACTAGGGTCCGTGCTCGTGCCCGTGGGCCTCCAGCACGAGCACCTCCCGAACGGCATCGAGATCCTGCGCCTCGACCGTCCGGCCCAGCGCAACGCGCTCAACCTGGGACTGATCGGCGCCCTCGTCGACGCGCTCGGCCACCTCGGGGCCGACCCCGACCTGCGGGCGATCGTGCTCTCCACCACCTCGATTGACGCGTTCTGCGCCGGCGCCGACGTCAACGAGCCGCTGACCGCCGGCCAGGGTGTCGCCCGGATGGACGCCTTCGCCGCCCTCTACGCCGCCATCGAGGCGGTCCCCGCCCCCACCATCGCCGTCTGCCTCGGGCACTGCGTCGGTGCTGGGGCCGAGCTCGCCGTGGGCTGCGACCTGCGGGTGATCGCCGACAACGTTTGCCTCGCCTGGCCTGGAGCCCGCCTCGGCGTGCCGGTGGGCCCGGCCCGGCTCCCTCCCCTGGTCGGCCTGTCCCGGGCCAAGGAGCTGATCTTCACCGGCCGATCCATCGATCAGGCCGAGGCCGTAGCGCTGGGCTTGGCTGCCCGCACCGCGACCGTCACCGACGCGGAGACCGTGGCGCTCGCCTTGGCCGAGGAACTGGGCCGCCAGTCATCGCCGGGGCTGCGCGAGCTCAAGCGGATGTTCGCCGACTTCGAGGCCGCCCCGGCTCGTGTGGCCCGCGAGAACGCGATCCTCACCCGCTGGCAGCGTCGCGGCCCCGGTCTCCCGGCGGGCCCACCGGCCGACGACGCCTGACGGGCGCGCCGAGGTCAGTCCAGCCCGAGGTGCCGGCGCAGGAACGCCGTCTGGTCGGCCACCGCCCGCGCGAAGATCTCCCCCGTGCCGCCCGGCCAGCGGTAGATCGCCCGAGCGCCGGGTGCTCGTGCGTGGTGGCGGGAGCCTTGCTCTCGTTGGGGGCCCTGCACGTGCCGCGCTGCGCGCGACGGTTCCCAGCCCCAGCCGGGGCGACGCGACGGCCCCGCTGACCCTCGCATACCTCATAACCGCGGTTCCGGGGGTATGCTGGGCCGGTGTCCGAGGATCTCGGCCCCGCCCTGGACCGGGCGCAGCGTCGACTGCGCGACGCGACGGCTGAGCGCTCGGGCGCCGTCGTGGAGTCGTTTCTCGCCGGGCGGCACGAGCCGACGCGCAGCGCCTATCGCCACGACATCGAGGCCTTCGGCGCTCACCTTCGCGGTCACGGCGTCGACCTTCTCAACGCTCGGCCCGACAACGTCGTCGCCCACGTGGCCGAGCTCCAGGGCACCGGAGCGCGCCCGGCGACGGTCCGGCGCCGGCTGGCGGCGCTCGCCGGGCTCTACCGCCACGCCCGTGCCCTGGGAGTCAGCAGCACCGATCCCCTGGCCGGCGTGGTCCGCCCACGCGACCCTGTGCGCCCACCGTCCAGCTCGCCCAGCGGCGACCGGACGCCAGGGCTCGCGGCGGGCGCGGAGGCCCTGGTGCGGGCCGCGGACGCGCTGGGGACCCGCGACCGGGCGCTGGTCCTGCTCCTGACCCAGGCTGGTCTGCGGCTCGGTGAGGCCCTCGCCCTCGACGTCGGGGACCTTCTCGCCGGCGTCGGCGCCGGCGCCGACGGCGTGGGGCTGCGCGTGGGCTCCGCGCGCCGGGACGCCCGCGAACTGATCGTGCCCGTGGCCTGCGCCGACGCGTGCCGGCGGCTGACCCGCGAGCGTCGGGACGGACCCCTCCTGATGACGAGCGGTGGCCGCCGGCTCGACCGCCACCACGCTCGGCGCATCGTCTGCCGCGTGGGGGCGCGCGCCGGCCTGGGCGACCGGGTGACGCCTCGCACCCTCCGCGAGGGCTTCATCGCTCGCGCCCTGGCCGCTGGCGTCGAGACCGGCGCTCTGGCGGCTGCGGTGGGGCTCGGCGACCCCCGGCGGCTGCGCCGCTACGGGCCGGCGGCCGACCACGCCGAGGCCACCCGCTCCGTGGCTGTCCGCGTGGCCGATCCGAGCTGACTCAGCGCGCCCGCAGCGCGTCGATGACCAGCTCGAGGTGGCGGTGCCAGTCGAATCCCGGCCCCGGGTGGGCCATCGTCGCCGACACGCCACACATGAGCATCGGCAGATCCTCGGGCCCGACATCGCGCCTCAGTGTTCCCGCCGCCCGGGCCCGGGCCATCAGCTCCCCCGCCAGCCCAACCAGCTCGGCTTGCGCGTCGCCGGCCAGCGCCCAGACCTCCGGTCCCGCTCCCATCAGCGCATGCTGCACGGCCATGTCCCGTCCAGCCAGCTCGCAGTTGCCGCGCAGCAGCTCGGCCAGGATCTCGAAGGGCTCTCCCTCGATCTCCAGCGCCGCGCGCGCCCGCTGGCTGAACACGACGAACTTCTGCCGGACGAGCTCGCCCATCAGGGCCTCTTTGGTGGGGAAGTGGCGATAGACGGTCCCCACCCCCACTCCCGCCCGCCGGGCCACGTCGTCCATCTGGGCCTCGGCTCCGACGGCGGCGAACACCTCGCGGGCGCCGCTGAGGATGCGCTCGTGGTTGCGCCGGGCGTCGGCCCGGCGCGGGCCCGGGCTCCCCGGCTCGTCGGTGGCTGACGTGCTCATCGAGCGCTCAGGCTCATCGCAGAAGATTCACATCGGAGGGGTTGACAAACGGAATGATACTTCCGTATGGTCCCCTGGCGTAAACGGAACCGGAGTTCTTCTTCCATGACATCGCTCGATACCCCTCGCGCCAAGAACCTCGCGCTGATCCTGCTGGCCATGACGCAGTTCGTCATCGTCATCGATGCCTCCATCGTCAACGTGGCGCTGCCCTCCATCGGCAGTGACCTGCACTTCTCTCGTACCGACCTGTCGTGGGTTGTCAACGCCTACACGCTGACCTTCGGCGGCTTCCTGCTGCTTGGCGGCCGCATGGCCGATTTGCTCGGACGCCGGCTGATGTTCATGAGCGGGCTCATCCTGTTCTCGGTGGCCTCCCTGGCCGGCGGCCTGGCCCAGTCGGAGGCCTGGCTGATCGTCGCCCGGGCCGTTCAGGGGCTGGGCGCTGCCCTGGTCTCGCCCGCCGCGCTGTCGATCATCACGACAACCTTCGCCGAAGGATCCGAGCGCAACCGGGCGCTGGGCATCTGGGGCGCCGTCGCCGGCGCCGGAGGCGCGGCCGGCGTACTGCTCGGTGGCATCCTGACCAGCGGCCTGGGCTGGCAGTGGGTGCTGTTCGTCAACGTCCCCATCGGCTTGGCCGCCGCCGCGCTGGCGCCGCGAACGCTGCTCGAGAGCCGACGCGATGGCCCGGGCCGGGTCTTCGACATCCCGGGCGCGGTGACGGTGACCGCCGGGCTGGCCCTGCTGGTCTACGCCCTTGTCGAGGCGGTCAACGACGGCTGGGGCTCGACGGCCACCGTCCTTCGCCTCGCCGGCGCCGCGGTCCTGCTGGCGGCCTTCGTCGCGCTTGAGCTGCGCGAGCGCCAGCCGCTGATGCCCTTTTCGATCTTCCGCCTGCGCACGCTGCGGGGAGCCAACATCGTCGGCCTGCTGGTCGGCATGTCGCTGTTCTCCATGTTCTTCTTCATCTCCCTCTACCTCCAGCAGGTCCTGCGCTTCTCAGCGCTGCAGGCCGGGCTGTCCTACCTGCCGCTGGCGGTGGCGATCATCGGATCGGCCGGCGGCGCCTCGCTGCTGGTCACCCGGGTCGGCTTCAAGGCAACGCTGATCACCGGCATGGGCTTCGTGACGGCCGGACTGCTGTGGTTCTCCCAGGTGCGCGCGCCCGGCGGCTCCTACGCCGCCGACGTCCTCGGCCCGTCGGTGCTCGCCGGCATCGGACTGGGCCTGGCCTTCGTACCGGTCACCATCGCTGCGGTCACCGGGACCAAGCCGCAGGAGGCGGGGCTGGCGTCCGGCCTGATCAACACCGCCCAGCAGGTGGGCGGCGCCCTGGGTCTGGCCATCCTGGCCACGGTGGCCAACAGCCGCACCCAGAGCATCATGCATGGGGGTCAGCACGATGCGGCGATCGCGTTGACCAAGGGTTTCGACCGCGCCTTCTTAATCGGCGCGGGCTTCGCGCTGACCGGGGCGCTGCTGGCCGCCGTGCTGATCTCCTCGCGCGACAGCCGTGAGCACGCCCGGGCCGCGCGCGGCGGCGAGGCCGCTGCCGTCCCGGCACCGGCCGGGTAGCCAGGCCACGCGGCGACAGCCGGCGCCTGGTCCTGCGCTCGGTGCGCGGGACGCTCATCCTTGACGCCCACAGCCCTCCCGAGCACGGCTTCAGCTCGCCGTTCTGACCGGTGCGAGCGTCGCGGCGACCGCGAGGACTATGGCGTTGTCGCTGGGATCCCGGACCAGCGGCCCCCCTCTCCCCGGGCGCGGGCCGATGGCCGGCCGCGGTCAGCCGCACTAGGACCTCCTCGCGGGCCGCGTCGTCGGGAAGCAGGACCGTCAGATGGCGCAGGGCCGCCGCCCGGTCCGGCGGCGGGGCGGCGCCGAGGCTGGCCCAGGTGTTGACCCCCACGTGGTGGTGGTAAGCCGCCCGCGCCGAGGAAGCCGGCGTGGTCGCCGAGCTGGCAAGCAACCCGAAGCCGAGGATCTCGCGGTTAGGCGGCCCCGGCCGCGACCTCCGGCTACGAGACCGCGGGCGCTGCTCAAGTTCGTCGCCCGGCGGCCGATCTACAGGTCGGCACCTGGGTCGGCCATGGCCGATCGTCCGCTGCCCCTAGCCCTGCCTACGCCGCAAGGAGCCACCATGCTGATCGCCCTCCGTGCCATTGCCGTGCTGTTCGTGGCCATCGGACTGTTCCTCATCTACGCCGTCATCCATGCCCTGACCTCGGCCGGGGGTGCCCGCGCCGGCGTGGCCATCGGCTACGTGATCGGTGCCGCTCTCCTGGGCTTCTTGGCGTTCAGGCTGTGGGCCTTCCGATCCGGGCGCCGGGCCGCCGCCTAGCCCCCCGCCGGCTGGTCCGCCCTCCCCGCCCCGCGCCGCCCGCCGGCGGGCTCCGCCGCCGGGGTCAGCCGGGCCGGCCGCCGGCCGCCGGCGCCTCCCTGAGCACCGCAAAGGTCCGTCGAAGCTACGATTGACCCTCGCCGCGCCGCGCGGTGTCCGGCCGGCGCCCCGCCGCCCGCGGCCCGGGCGTCGCTGGGGCGAGCCCGATGCGCCGCTCCGTCCTGCTGCCACCGCGACCACGACCCCCCCGTCGCCGACGGCGGGTGCGCGATCGCGAGTTGCAGAAGGCCATCATCCGGCGGCGCCGGGTCGCGGCTCTCGTCGCGGCCGTCGCCGTGGGCGTTGTCGTCGGGCTGGTCCTCGTGGCCAGCCGCGGGGGCGGCGGAGCCCCGCGGGTCGTCCCGGCGGTCGATGCGCCCGCGCTGGTCACCTCGCTGCCGCCGCGTTCGGCTGGCGACGGACTGCCAGGGACGCCCGCCCCCCTCGATCCGCACGACGTCTACGCCGCCGATCGCCCGGGCCAGCTGAGCCCCGCAGTCCGCTTCGACCGCCCACTGGTCTACGTCCCCAACTCGGAGAGCGCGACGGTGTCGGAAATCGATCCGGCCAGTCGCACGGTGGTCGCCACCCTGCCCGTCGGCCGGTTGCCCCAGCACGTGGTGCCCTCCTGGGACCTGCGCACGCTCTGGGTGGCCAACGACGCCGGCAACTCGCTCACCGCGCTGAACCCGCGCACCGGGCGCCCCGGGCGCACGGTCCCGGTCACCGATCCCTACAACCTCTACTTCACCCCGAACGGGCGCTTCGCCATCGTCGTGTCCGAGGCCCTGAGCCGCCTGGACTTCCGCGACCCACAGTCGATGGCGCTGCGCCACACGCTGGCGCTGCCCTGCAGCGGCGCCGACCACCTCGACTTCACCGCCTCGGGCCGCTATGCGCTGCTGAGCTGCGAGTTCTCCGGAGAACTGCTGGTGATAGACGTCCTGCGCCAGCGCGTGGCCTACCAGATCGGGTTGCCGGCCGGGAGCATGCCCCAGGACGTCAAGCTCTCCCCCGACGGTGCAACGTTCTTCGTCGCCGACCAGACGCAGGGCGGTCTCTTCGAGTTCTACGCCAAGGGCTTCCGGCGCAGGGGCTTTCTCGCCACGGGCGCTGGGGCTCACGGCCTCTACGTCGATCGCGCCTCGCGTGCGCTGTTCGTCTCCAACCGTCGTGCGGGGACGGTCTCGGTGGTCTCCTTCCAACAGCGGCGTGTCGTGCGCACCTTTCCGATTCCGGGCGGAAGCCCGGACATGGGCGGGCTGTCAGCCGACGGGCGTGAGCTCTGGCTCAGTGGTCGCTACAACGCCGAGGTCTACGACATCGATGTGCGCACGGGGCGACTGCTCGCCCGCATCCCGGTGGGGCAGGGTCCGCACGGGCTGTGCGTCTTTCCCCAGCCCGGCCGCTACTCACTCGGTCACACCGGCATCCTGCGCTGAGCCGACCGGCGGGCTCCAGCGGACGCTGACGCGATTTCGGGTACCCCACCGGAGTGGCTGTTGGGGTGAGGGCGAAGGAGCGGCGGCGGATCGGGCGTGCTGGGGCCGTGCACGCCGAGCTGCGGTGGTTAAAGCAGGCCTTCGACGAGCACGACCTGCTGACGCGAGCCAGCGCCATCGCCTTCCAGGTCCTCTCCGCTCTCGTGCCTCTCGCCCTCTTCGGCCTCGCGCTGGCCGGCTTCATGCACCTCGAGGGGGCCTGGCAGCACTTCGCCGACCGACAGCTGCGCCCCGAGCTCTCGGCCACGGCCTTCGCCTTCATGAAGTCCTCGGTGGCGATCGTGCTCGGCCACCATACGGCGTTCTGGCTGACCACCGGTCTGGTGGTCGCCGTGTGGGAGCTGTCGGGAGCCGTGCGGGCCGTCATGGGTGGCCTGATCCGGATCCGCCGCCGGCACGAACAGCGCACCCTGCGGCGCCGACTGGCCATCTCGCTCGGCGTCACCCTGGGCGTGACCGGCTGCATGCTGGCCGCGGCGGGGTTGGTGGTGGTGGGCAATCTCGTGCACCCGGGCGGCACCGCGCCCGACATAGCTTGGCTGGCACTGCGCTGGACCCTGGCCGCGCTGCTCATGGTGGCGGCCGTCAGCCTGCTGTTTCACACCGCCCCGTGCAGCGAGCGGCCGATCCGCCGGCGCTCGCTCGGGGCCGGGATCACCACGGTGATCTGGATGGTGACCAGCGCCGGGTTCCTCGTCTACGTCAGGGAGCTGGCCGGCTATGACTCGATCTTTGGCTCGCTGGCCGTGCTCTTCGTGCTCGCCTCCTACCTCTACATCGCCGCCATCGCCTTCCTGGTCGGGGCGGTGGTCGACGAGCGCATCCGTACCGGTGTCCCGGTCGGCGTTGGAGCCGGGTCTCCGGAGCCTTCGCCCGTTGGGGGCTAGCCGGCGTTGGCCGAGGGCTGGCGCGCCCGCTATCACCGGCGAGGAAGGGGCCTGGCCCGACGCAGGGCACAATGATCGCGATGGGCCCGCAGCCGTCTCTCTCCCCGCCCGGTCCGGTCTTCCGGGTGGCCCCCGACCCGCCGGACCCGCCGGCCGGCCCGCAACCCATGGAGCGCGCCGGTGTTCGCATCGCGGTGAGCTGTCGCGCCGTTAGCAGCACCTCGCTCCGGCGCGCTCTCGCCGTGGCGCTGGTCCTGGGCATGGGGCTGACCGGCACCGCCGCGGCCCGGCCCCACGCCCGGCTGAGCCTGCTGCTTCCGTCGGGCCCGGTGCTGGCCGGTGACGCCGTGCTGCTGCGCGGACGGCTGAGTGGCGCGCACCACGCCGGCCAGCCGGTGATCGTGGCCGAACGCCTCTCGGGTCGGCGGCGGTTCACCCGCGTCGCTCGCGCCCGGACCGACGCTCGCGGGCGCTGGTTGGTCGTGCGCCGGGCGGGCGCGGTCCTGACCGACCGTCTCGTCCACGCCAGCGCCGGCGGCGCGAGCAGCCGCGTCGCCGCCCTGCCCGTACAGGCCGAGCTCAGCCTCGCGGTCCCCGCCGCCATCCAGCCGGCCGGGACGACGATCGCCTTTACCGGGACCCTCACCCCGCGCGATCCCGGCGCCCAGATCGAGCTCCAGGAGCTCACTCCCGGCGGTAACTGGCGGGCGCTGCGCGGCGGCCGGGCGTCCGCCAACGCGCGATTTCGCATCTCGGTCGGCTTTCCCGAGGCGGGTCAGGCTACCCTCCGCGTGCTCTTCGCGGGTGACCGCCGTGCTCAGGCCACCGCCTCGGCACCTGTCTCGCTCATCGTTGAGCAGGGGCCGCTGGGCGCCGTGAGCCTGCTGGCCGCGACCAATCCCGTTGCCGCCAGCCCTGACCCGGCCGGGCCCATGCCAGCAGCGGGGCTCTCGGGGACGGTAAGCGGGCCGACGGGCGCCAGACGGCTGGTCACCCTGTTCGCCCGGACATCGGGGGGGATCGACTTCCCGCCGGCGGACACGACAACCAGTGACGGCTCGGGTGGCTTCGCCTTCTCGCCTGCGCTGAACCGGACAACCGCCTACGCGGTCCGGGCCGCGGACGGCAGCCTCTCCGGGCAGGTCATCGTCGGCGTCCTGCCCACGGTCACCGTGGCGCCGCTGCCGGCCCAGGCTCGGTTCGGGGGCCGGCTGATCGTGGCCGGGACGGTGTCACCGCCGATCGGGGGCTTCCCGGCCGAGCTGCAGCGTCAGGGCCGTGATGGCGGCTTTCACACCATCGCCCGCGGCAACATCGCCGCCGATGGCTCCTTCCGGATTCTCGGTCCCCTCGGGGCTCCGGGCCCCGAGCGGCTGCGCGTGCTGATCGCCGGGGGATCGGAAGATCTCGTGAGCGCCTCGGTGCCCGTGGCGCTCGTCGTCTCACCGCCCGCCGGAGGCGCGCGGTGAAACTCCGGTGCGCGGTCGCCACCATGGTGGGCCTGGTGGGCTGCGTGTCCGCAGCGATGGCGCCTCCAGCCAAGGCGGCAGTCGCGTGCGTCGACGGCACGGTGGGGCCGGCCGACCGCCCAGGAGGCTTTCCGTTCCCCTGGGACACCGGGGACAACGGGCTGCCCACCTGTCGGCGACTGCGCTTCGGCACGCTGGACGAGCACGACTCGCGCAACGACTACACCCAGATCCTCGACACGCCGACGGTCAGCCCGCTGGCCACCAACGCCTCGGGCCAGGTCTCCTGGCCGTTGGTGGACTCCTACGGCGACACCATCGAGATCCTGACCCGGCCGCGAGGGGCCGACGGAAACCTTCTGAACTACTGGACGATCTCCGACCCCTCGGGGACGGTCGTCGACTCCACCGAGAACGCCAACATCGACGGTGCCCTCTTCGACTCCGCCACCGGCCAGCCCTATTCGCTGCCGCGCATCGACGTCCAGGGCATCGGCTGCATGGACCCACCGTCCCTGTCGTCCACCTACGCGCTCATCGCCTTCCAGCCCAAGCCCAGGGGGTCGATCACCCACAGCCGGGCCTCCATCCGGGCCTTCATCCCCCAGGCGGCGCTGCCCCCCCAGTTCCGGGCCGGCGGGGGCTCGGATGACGTGATGGGCCACTCAACGGGCTGCGGCGGGACGCGGCTGTCGCCGGCCACCGTCTTCCCCGTCCCGCTCACCAACCTCCACGGGTACTACCTCGGGCGCGACGCCAGCACCCAGATCGGCTACGGCAGCTACAACGCCCTCCGGGGCGGGGCCATCCCTATCATGGCCTCGACGACGGCGGTAAAGTTCGGTGGCATCTTCCGCGCCCTGGCCGCCAGCGGCGACCAGTTCCAGGCCGACGACTGCTTCAGCTACCTCGATCCCAACGCGGCGGGCGGGGCCCCCTACGTGCAGTGGTGGTTCGGCGAGATCATCCATGGGGGCGCGCTCACCGGCATCTACGGATACCTGCCCCTGCGCCCGCCCTCGGGCCGGCCCGACCCGTGTCCGAGCGGATCGCCGTCCGGTGCCTCGGCGTCCAGGCGGGCGATGAGCTCCCGGCGACGCCGCCCGCGTCGGGCGCGGCGCCGCCATGCGGCCCGCGTCCAACCGGTGCGCCATCCCCGGCGGCACCGCTAGCCTTGCCCGCTGCGCCGGCCCGGTGCTCCCTCCGCGACCGCGCAGGGCCGGGTCTGAGACCTTCGATGCCCTCCGCCCTGCTGCGACTCCGACAACCGCTTCCCGGGCTTTGGCTCGGGGCCGGCCTGGCGCTGCTCCTCTGCCTTCTCGGCGGCCCCCTCGCCTCCGCCGCGCGGGCGGGAGACCACCAGGTCTCGGTCATGCAGGACGACGACGCGCTGCTGTATCGCGGTTTTGCCGTGCGCGATCGGACCCTCAACCAGATGCGCGCGCTGGGCGTCGACGCGATCCGCGTCACGCTGATGTGGAGCGTCGTCGCTGAGCACGCCCGCTCGACGCCGGCCCGCGCCCGCCGCTTCAAGCCGGCGGAGCCCGGCAGCTATCCGGCGGTCAACTGGGACCGCTACGACGGGCTGGTCCGCGATGCCGGCCCGCGCGGGATCGCCGTCTACTTCAACGTGACCGGTCCCGGACCGGCGGGGACGGGCGGACGTGCGCCGCATCGAGCCGACGCGGCCACGTGGCGCCCGGACCCGGCCCAGTTCGGCGCCTTCGTCCGCGCCGTCGGCCTGCGCTACTCGGGGACCTACCACTCCGCCCACTTCAGTCACGCCCTGCTGCCCAGGGTCAGCATCTGGTCGATCTGGAACGAGCCCAACCAGCCCGGGTGGTTGACGCCCCAGTCGGCCTACAGCCCCACGGCCCAGCGGACCATCCCCCAGGCCCCGATCACCTACCGCGAGCTGTACATCGCCGGCCGCAGGGCGCTGCGCCAGACCGGCCACGAGCGCGACGTCATCCTCATGGGCGACACAGCGCCGCTGGGGACACCGCAACTCGGCGACCGAGATGCCCTGCTGCCGGGCCAGTTCATCCGGGAGCTGTTCTGCCTTGATGCGAAGGGCCATCCCTACAGGGGAGCAGCCGCCGTGGCTCGCCGCTGCCGCGAGCTCGCCGCCCTTTCGGCGCTGCCCCCGAGCGGCTGGGCGCATCACCCCTACGCCAAGAAGCGCGCCCCCCGCGCGCTCCCCGGCCTGCCGGACGCGATAACCATCGGCAACCTCGGCGATCTATCCGCCGACCTCGACAAGGTCGCCGTGGTCACCCGGGTGATCCATCCGGGCCTGCCCATCGCCCTCACCGAGTTCGGCTACGAGAGCAACCCACCCGACCCGTTCAACGGGCTGCCGCTCGCCACCCAGGCCGCGTGGGACAACGAGGCCGACCTGCTCGCCTACTCCGATCCGCGGGTGGTGGTCCAGACCCAGTTCCTGCTGCGCGACTCGGCTCTGCTGCACCAGTACCCGGCGTCCAGGCCGCGCCGCTACTTCGGCTATCAGACGGGGCTGGAGACCAGCGCGGGCAAGCCCAAGCCGGCGTTGTCTGCCTACGTGATGCCGTTCGTCGCCTCCCACGGCCCGACCGACGCCAGCGGGAACCGCCAGGTCTCCCTCTGGGGGCAACTGCGCTTCCTGCCCCACGGAGCCCAGGCCTACGTCGCGTTGCAGTGGCGACCCCGGGCAAGCCGCAACTGGCAGACCATCGGTCCGCCTGAGCTCGTGAGCAACACCCTGGGGTTCTACTCCACCGACCGTCCCTCACCCGGGGCGGGCAGCTGGCGCTCGGTGTACACCGTGCCGGGCACGAAGCTGCGAGCGTTCTCGCGCCAGGCACTGCTGGCCTAGCTCGCCAACCCGGAGTCGGGCCCGGCTAGCCGGGCCCGAGATCTCCCGCGCCGCGGCAACGATCTGGACCAGCGTCTCGACGGCGTCGTGACGCGGGTGCCAGCGCAGCACCCGCCGGGCCTTTGCGGTGTCCATGATCACCGGGCGGCGCAGGGCCTCGATCCATTGGGCCTCGGCGGGCAGGAACGGCAGCCGGGCCACCACTCCGGCGGTGGCATCCACCGCCAGCTCGGGGACCGGGACGGCGTACCAGCCGAGCTCACGCGCCAGGTCCGACAGGGTCACCGTGCCCTCGCCGGCGAGGTTGTAGATCCCCGGTTCCCCGCGGCCGGCAACAGCCGCGAGCAGCGCCTGGGCGACGTCGTCCTGGTGAACCAGCTGAAAGGCGACGCCGTTGTCGGGCAGCACCGGCCGCACGATGGGCACGAGGTCGAACAGGCGCCGCACGCCTGTTGGTAGGCGCTTTGACATCGTCAGGTACGGGAGGTTCTCCACCAGCAGCAGCGCGTCCGGGCCCCCCACGATGCACGGCCGAAAGATGTAGGCCTCGGTCCGTCCGGCCGGGATCAGGCTGCCCAGCAGCCCTTCCAGCTCCGCCTTCTGCGCCGAGTAGTAATGCGCATCGGTGCCGCGCGGGGGAAGATCCTCGGTGAGAGGGGCACCCTGCTCGCCGAACCCGTAGGCGGCGACCGACGAGGCGTAGGCCAGCCGCGCAGCCCCAGCGGCGATGGTCGCCTCGAACACGTTGCGCGACCCGGTCAGGTTGACCTCCCGGCTCTCCTGGAGACCGCCGAAGATGATGAAGGCGAGATGCACGACGACATCGGCGCCCTCCACCAGACGATTCACCGCCCCGCGGTCGAGCACGTCGCCCTGCTGGTAGACGATGCGCCGCAGGCCAAGGGCGGCGGGATCGAAGGGCCGGCGGGCCATGCCCCGGACCTCGGCAATCCCCCGGGCCCGGTCCAGCGCGCGCAGCAAAGCCAAGCCGATGCCCCCGGTGGGCCCGGTCACCGCGACCGTGAGGCCGCGATCGCTCGGGACGCTCGGCATGGCCGGAGCCTACCCGCGTCAGGTCGCGGTGACGACCTCGGCGATGAGGGCCGAGAGCCAAGCGCCGCGCCAGGCCAGGGGGGACGCGCCCGGAGCCTCGATGTGCAGCCGGGCGCCGGGGATGACGGCCGCGTAGCGTCGCGCCAGAGCCTCGGGGTGCTCGGGATCGGTCTCGTCGCGGCTGGCCACCACGTGACAGGGCACGCGGAGCGCGGAGAGCTCCGCCCAGGTCTCGAAGGGGGCCGAGCGGGGGACCTCGCGCAACGCGCGGGCGACAGCCTCGGGATGAAGATGACGCGCGAGGCGCTGACGCAACCCGCGGACCACCGTCGCGCGGAGGGCCTCGGGCACCGCAGGAGGACCGTAGGCGTCCAGGAAGCCCTCGACCCCGCCACGCTCCAGGCCGTTGGCCAAGGCGTCCCAGCGGGCCAGGCGGGCGGCGTCCTCCTGCACCCCGGGATCGTGGGCCGGCGTGACAAGGACCAGGCCGCAGACCCGGGAAGGGTGCGCCAGGGCCAGCGCCAGCGCGGTGTGCGCGCCCATCGAAGCGCCGGCGATGACGGCTGGCCCCACGTCCAGGCGCTCGAGCACGCACGCGACATCGGCGAGCTGTCGCTCGTAGCCGTAGCCATCGCTGGCCGGGGCCGGATCGGAGGCGCCGTGGCCGCGCGCGTCGAGGAGGATCACATCGTGTCCCGAGCGCTCCAACGACCGCGAGCCCATGACCACGTAGCGCCGGGTAGCGGTCAGGCCATGCAGTCCCACGACTGCACGCCCCTGGCCCCCGCGCTCGCCCGCCAGGCCGATGCCGTCGCCGGTGAAGTCCTGGTCGGACACGCTGTGGTTCTAGCCGATGGCCCGACCCGGGCCGGTGCTGTGGCTACCCTCAGGCCGTGGCTACCGCGCTCGACGTCGACCAGGCCGACTTCGCCCGCGAGGTCATCGATCGCTCGAAGGACCTGCCGGTCGTCGTCGACTTCTGGGCGGCGTGGTGCGGACCCTGCCGCCAGCTGGGGCCGGTGCTGGAGCGTGAGGTCGCCTCCCGTCCGGGTCGCGTCGCGCTGGTCAAGGTCGACGTCGACGCCAACCCAGGGCTCTCCCGCGCCTTCGGCGTTCAGGGCATCCCGGCCGTGAAGGCGTTCTCCCAGGGGCGGGTGATCGATGAGTTCACCGGCGCCCTCCCCCCGGCCCAGGTCGGCCGCTTCCTCGACCGTTTGAGCCCGTCAGACGCCGATCGCCTGGTCGCCGCCGGGGACGAGAGCTCCTTGCGCCGCGCGCTCGAGCTGGAGCCCGGACGGGCCGACGCCGCCGTCCCCCTCGCCCGGCTGGCTCTGGGCCGTGGCGAGCCCGAAGCGGCACTGGCGCTGCTGGCCGATGTCCCCGGCTCCTTCGAGGCCGACGGCCTGGCTGCGCGCATCCGCCTGCATGGATCGGATCATCCCGGGCTCGACGAGGCCCTGGCCGCCATCGCCGCGGGTGAGCACGAGCGCGGTCTCGATGCGCTGCTGGGGGCGATGTCCGGGGCCGACGGGGCCCGAGATGACCTGCGCCAGGTCGTCGTTGGGGTCCTCGCCGAGCTCGGAGTCGAGCACCCGCTGGCCCGCGAGTACCGCCGGCGGCTGGCGGCCTCGCTCTACTGAACCTCGCCTGTCGCCGCCCAGTCGAGCTCGAGTTGCAGCTGCGATGACGGCGTGGAGCACCCGGGGGCGGCCAGGTCCAGGCCAGCCATGCGGACGCCGAGCAGGCGTACGGGCCGCGGCGGCGCGTAGGCCCGCAGCAGCTCGACGGCCACTGCCCCCAGGGCACCAGCGCCGGCCACCGGTTCGGGCAGCGTGCGGGCCCGGGTGACAGTGGCGAAGTCGTCAAGGCGGACCTTGATCGCGACTGTGCGCCCGCCGCGACCCTGGTCGGCGAGTCGCTGGGCCAAGCGGCAAGCCAGCTCCACCAGGATTCGCTCCTGCTCATCGCGGTCGTCCACGTCGGCCGGGAACGTCCGCTCGCACGATTCAGACTTGGCCACGCGCACGGCGGCCACCGCTGCGTCGTCGTCGAAGTGGGCTCGCCGACGCAGCCAGGGGCCGAGGCGAGAGCCGAAGCGGGCGGCCAGGACGGCTGGATCGGCGGCGGCGAGGCCCCCCACGCTCCGGATGCCGAGGCTGGTGAGCCGCTCCGCTGTCCGCGGCCCGACGCCGGGCAGCAGCCCGCAGGGTGCGCCGGCGAAGCGCTGGCAAGCGTCCTCGCGGCTGAGCACCACGAACCCGCGCGGCTTCTCGGCGTCGGATGCCACCTTGGCCACCAGCTTGTTGGGGCCGATCCCCACCGAGCAGCTCAACCCACAGCGGCGCTCGATCTCCGCCACCAGCCTTCGCATCGAGGCGCGAGGGGCGGTGAGGTCGCTGAGGTCGAGATAGGCCTCATCCAGCCCCATGACCTGTGCGCGAGGGGCGGCGGACCGGACGAGCTCCATGACCGCCCGCGACGCCGCGCGGTAGGCGGAGAAGTTGGGGGCCACGACAACGGCAGTGGGGCACAGGCGCAGCGCCCGGGCCGCCGGCATGGCCGACCCGACGCCGAAGCGCCGGGCCTCGTAGGAGGCGGTGGTGACGACCGCGCGTGGCCCCGATCCGCTGACGATCACCGGGCGTCCGCGCAGCTCAGGACGCCGGAGCAGCTCGACGGAGGCATAGAAGGCATCGGCGTCGAGGTGGGCGATGACGCGACGCGCCATCGGCCGAGCGTAGGGGCCGGCCCGGCGGCGCTCGCCGGGCGGGCAGAGGGCCGCGCTGGCGAGCGGGGGGGCGTCCCGCGGCCGAGCCGCGGAACGTCTGATCCCTATCCCGTCGTCCAGACATCACCGGTCCCGCTGACCCCCAGGCGCGCGGCGGTCGCCGAGGTCAGGTCGTACTCGCGGTCGCCCACGTAGGGGCCGCGGTCGACGACGGGCACCCGGACCTCGTGGCCGCCGTAGCGCAGGGTGATGCGCGTCCCGCAGGGCAGGGTGCGGTCCGCCACGCCCAGCGTGGATGAGCTCAGCGTCCCACCGCAGGCCAGCGGCGACCCGTCGAGGCCGTCGCTGCCACCGTAGGTCGACACCGAGGCAGCCCGGAAGACCTCGAGGGGTCTGAGGGGGCGTACAGCCGGGGCGTTCTGGCCGTCGCCGGGAAAGCGCACGCGCACCCGGCTGACCCCCGCGCTGCCTCTGGTCACGGCCAGCCGGTAGCGGCCTCCGCGATCGCTGCGCCCGCCGGCGATCTGGTGCCAGCCGCCGTGCACGCCGATGGCCTCCAGGACGACCCGTCGTCCCGACGTGGCCGGCAGCACGCGACCGTGGATCCAGGCTGCCTGTCCGGCGAGGACCGACAGCCGGCGTGCGCCGACCTGGAGCCGGGCGCCCACAGCGACGAACACCGGGGCACTCGAGACCGAGGGTGCGGCGCTGGCCGCGCGTGCGCCGGTGCGGGTCTGGCCGACTACGCCCACCGCGACGACCGATACGCGCAGCAGGCCCGAGCGCTCGGCGGGGGCAGCGAAGCGCACTTGGCCGCCTGGCCCGACTGGGGCCTGGGCGAGGCTGCGCCACGGGCCACCGGCGGTCTGCTGCTCGAGACGGGCCAGGTGCCCGGCCAGCGCCGTCAACGCTGTCGCGCGGACGGCGAGGGGCTCGCCGGCCCGCACCGATCGGGGGGCTGATGCGACGGCGATCGCGTGGGGCGCGGGCGTGGACACGGGTGCCGCGCCCTCCGCGGCGGCAGCGGGGGCGGTGATGAGCAGCACACTTGCGATCGCGCGCGGACGTGCGGCGCGCAGGCTGGTTGGCCTCATTCGAGGACCTCCTTGATTGACCCGAGGCGCCTACGAGGTGAGCTGACGGGCTCGCAAGACGGCGGGCCACGTGTCGCACAGCGACACGGCAGTCTGACGTCCCGCTACGGGTCTGGGGCCGCCCGACGGGCGGCCTTCTCCGATTCGCCCCAGCCGGGTGCACGCGGCACGCCGGCATTGGGTCCCCCGCTCGTCGCCGCAGGGAGCGGTGACGACTCGGCGCCTGATGCAAGCTAGGCGCCCGACCCGGCCGGGTGTGTGCGATGAGCCACACAGGGGGCGCCCGGCGAATCCTGGCGGCCAGGCAATGCAGACGTCCCCTTGCGCTTCGCCGCCCCGCGCCTCAGAATCGGTGCATGGCTCCCTCTGATCGCCTCAGCGGCCTCGATACCGCCTTCCTGCACCTGGAGCACGACTCCGCCCACATGCACGTGGCGTCCTGCATGATCTTCGAGGGCGCAGCTCCGGCCTACGACGAGTTCGTGGAGGAGCTCACGCGGCGGCTGCATCTCGTCCCTCGCTACCGCCAGCGGCTCGCCTTCGTGCCCCTCAACCAGGGGCGCCCCCGGTGGGTCGACGATCCGCACTTCCAGCCCGAGTTCCATGTCCGCCACACCGCGCTGCCGCGCCCGGGGACCGAGGCCGAGCTCAAGGCGCTGTGTGGTCGGGTCTTCGCCCAGGAGCTCGACCGCCAGAAGCCGCTGTGGGAGCTGTGGCTGGTGGAGGGGCTCGAGGGCGACCGCTTTGCCGTTCTGGCCAAGACCCATCACTGCCTCGTCGATGGCATCTCCGGGGTGGACATCACCACCGTGCTGTTCGACACCGCGCCCGACCCGGCTCCGGTCCCGGCCGAGCCCAGCCCTTGGCTGCCGCGGCCGGTGCCCAGCTGGGCCCAGCTCCTCGGCGAGGCGCTGGTCGAGCGGGCCACCCTGCCTGGCGAGGTCGCCCGCGGTGTCCGTGCCCTGTGGCGCGGACCGCGTCAGATGGCAGGAGCCGCGCGGGACGGGCTGGTGGCCATGGGCGCCCTGGCCTGGGCCGGTGTGGCCGGGGCTCCTCCCAGCCGCTCAACGTCCCGATCGGCCCCCACCGGCGCTTCACCTGGGTCGACGCCGAGCTCTCGCGCCTCAAGGCGATCAAGGATGGGCTGGGCGGGACCGTCAACGACGTGGTGCTCAGCGCCGTCGCGCTGGGCCTCGGCGATTTTCTCCGTGAGCGCGGCCAGGACACCGCGGATCTCGTGCTCAAGGCCATGGTTCCCATCTCAGTACGCGCCGACGTCGAGCGCGGCGCGCTGGGTAACCGCGTCTCGACCATGTACGCACCGCTGCCGGTCGATGTGCGCGATCCCACCCAGGTCTTCACCGAGGTGCATGGGGCGATGGCCGGGCTCAAGGAGTCCGGCCAGGCCGTCGGCGCGCAGATGATCACCGAGCTATCAGGCTTCGCGCCTCCGACGATCATGGCCCAGGCCGCCCGGATGCAGGTCCGACAGCGCTTCTTCAACCTCACCGTCACCAATGTCCCGGGCCCCCAGATCGATCTCTACATGCATGGCCGCCGGCTCCAGGCCATCAAGCCGATGGTGCCGCTGGCCAAGAACACAGCGCTGGGCATCGCGATCATGAGCTATGCGGGGGCCATCGACTTCGGCCTGGTCTCCGACCTGGACTCCCTCCCCGACATCGAGCGTGTCGGCCTGCACCTGCGCCAGGCGATCGAGCGGCTGGCCGACGCCGCCGGCGTGAGCGTGGAGCACGGGCGCGGCGCCGGCCACCTGCACGCCGGGCTCCGGGCGCGCCGGCTCTCCGAGCATCGGCGCCGCCGTCCCGCGGCCCGCGCCGCCCACTAAGGGGCTGCGAGCATGGGCCGGTCGCTGCGCGCGCTGCTCCGCGCCGGAATCGTCGTCCTGCTGGCGCTCGCCGGGGCGGTGGGGATCCTGGTCGTGCTCTCCAGCCGCGATGCCTCGCCGGTGAGCTCGCCCTCGGGCCCTGGGCAGTCGGGCCCGATCCGCGCCGCCGTCCCGCCCACCAGCGGCACCCACCGGGCGGTGAGCGTAACCCGCGACGACGCGCCCATCTCCGACGATGCGCTGGTCGCCGCGCTGGCCAGCGGCGACGTGGTGCTCGTCTACGGCTCGGGCCAGGCACCGCCGGCGCTGCACGCCCTGGCCCTGGCCCTGGCCCCGCCCTTCTCCCCGGCCCTGGCCGCGGCCGGCGGTGCGGTCATCCTGACGCCCCGCCCCGGGACCACCGGAATCCTCGCCCTGGCCTGGCGTCACCAGCTGCGGACGGCCACGCCCGCTGACCCGGCGCTGCGCGACTTTGTGGACTTCTGGCTGGGTCGCGGCAGTGCCGGGGATACTGCGTCACGATGACTGGACTGCTGCGCCTGGCCCTGGCCCAGACCGACCCGACGGTCGGCGATCTCGACGGAAACCTCGCCGGCCTGCGCGACGCCATGACGGCCGGCCGGGCCGCCGGTGCCCGCCTGCTGATCGCCCCTGAGCTGGCGCTGACCGGCTACCCCCCGGAGGACCTCCTGCTCAAGGAGGGGTTCCTGGCCGACGCGCGGGCGGCGCTGCACCAGCTCGCCGAGGATTGTCACGACCTCGTCATGCTCGTGGGCTTCCCCGAGCGCGACGACGACGTCTACAACGCGTGCGCGGTGCTCAGCGACGGCGCCGTGGCCGCCATCTACCGGAAGGTGTTCCTGCCCAACTACGGCGTCTTCGACGAGCAGCGCTACTTCCAGGCCGGCGATTCGGGCGGCGTCATCCGTCTCGGCGACGAGCGCATCGGACTGACGATCTGCGAGGACATCTGGGAGCCGGGCCCGCCGATGTCAGACGAGGCGCTGGCCGGCGCCGGCCTCGTGGTGAACCTGTCGGCCTCTCCGTATCACGTCGGCAAGGGCACCGAGCGCGAGCGCATGGTCGTCCAGCGCGCCCGCGACAACCTCTGCGCCATGGCGTACTGCAACCTGGTCGGGGGCCAGGACGAGCTGGTCTTCGACGGGCACTCGGTGGTCGTTGACCACGAAGGGCGCGTCGTGGCCCGCGGACGACAGTTCGTCGACGAGCTGATCGTGTGCGAGGTCGATCTGGGGGCGGCCCGGGCTGTGCGCCTGCGCGATCCGCGCCACCGCGCCGCGCTGCGCCGCAGCGCGCCCCGAGTGCAGCTGCTGGCCGAGCTGCCCGCTCCGGCCGAGTCCGGCACCCCACTGCCCGACCGTGACCCTCTGCCTGAGCCGCTGGTGCCCGAGGCCGAGGTCTACGCCGCCCTGGTCCTCGGACTTCGCGACTACGTCGAGAAGAACGGCTTCGCCCGCGTCGTCATCGGGCTGTCGGGCGGGGTGGACTCCGCCCTCGTCGGCATCGTGGCCGTCGACGCCCTCGGCGCCGAGCGCGTGGCGGTGGCCATCATGCCCTCACCGCACTCCAGCCCGGCCACCCAGGCCGACGCCCGGGCCCTGGCCGCCAACCTCGGCGTGCAGATCCTCGAGCTCCCCATCGCGCCGACGATGACGGCCTACGAGCACACGCTCCAGGACGCCTTCGCCGGCCGCGAGGCGGACCTCACCGAGGAGAACGTCCAGGCTCGTATCCGCGGCAACCTGCTCATGGCCCTGTCGAACAAGTTCGGCTGGCTGGTGCTCACGACGGGGAACAAGTCCGAGCTCTCGGTGGGCTACTCGACCCTCTACGGGGACTCGGCTGGAGGCTTCGCCGTGATCAAGGACTGCCCGAAGACGCTCGTCTACCGCCTGGTCGAGCACCGTAACGCGGCGGGCGGCCCGGTGCCGCGCTCGATCCTCGAGCGCCCACCGAGCGCCGAGCTGCGCGCCGACCAGCGCGACGACGACTCCCTGCCCGCCTACGAGGTGCTCGATCCCATCCTCCAGGGCTACGTCGAGCACGACCTCGGCGGCGAGGATCTGATCCGGGCCGGCTATGACCCCGACGAGGTCGAGCGGGTCATCCGCCTGGTCGACCAGGCCGAGTACAAGCGCCGCCAGGCCCCGCCCGGAGTGCGGCTGTCGACCAAGGCGTTCGGCCGCGACCGGCGCATGCCGATCACCAACCGCTACCGGGCGGCCGGGCCGACGCACGTTGCCGGCTTGCGCCGGCGAGGACGCTCCGGCGGCTAGGTTGGCGGGGCAACGGCCGCGCCCTCGGACCCGCGGGTCTGGCGCACGGCGATGGTCATCCGGGTCAGCGCGCACGGTCGTCCAGCGTCGTCGGAGCAGACGACGTCCCACACCCACGTGGTGCGCCCGCGGTGAAGGACGCGCGCCTCGGCGTGGACGGTCCCCTCGGTGATCGGCCGCAAGAAGCTCGTCTGGTTGGACAGTCCCATGGCCACCCGCCCTTCGTCCAGGACGGCCAGGGCCGTGCCCATGGAGGCCAGCGATTCGGCGATCGATGCGTAGACACCGCCGTGCACGAGGCCGGCCGGCTGCTTGAGCCCCTCGCGCACGGGCACCCGCGCCCGGATCACCCCATCCTGCTCACCGAGGATCTCCAGACCGATCTGCGCGTCGAACCCGCGGCCGGGCGGCACCACCGAATAGGGGTCCACTCACGCCACCTTAGTGGGCGGCGAGCCCGCTTCGGCCCCACCGGCAAGGCGCCTGTCCCAGCGACCCTGGCAGCGGTCCGGCACGCCAGCGCCGCCCGCTGGTCTACCCTTCGGCCCGGATGGCCGCCCTGGATCGCCTCGCGCCCGACCAACGGGCCGCGCTCATGCTGATCCTCCAGCAGGGGCAGAGCTACGACGACCTCGCCGAGCTGCTGGCCACCGACGCTGCGGCAATCCGTGCTCGCGCCCACGCCGCCGTGGACGTCGTCGCCGCCGAGGTGGCCGGCGAGCTCGATCCTGTGCAGCGCGGCGAGATCACCGACTACATGCTCGGCCAGCAGAGCCACTCCCAGCGTGAGGCCATGCGGGGACTGCTGGCCGAGTCGCCCCGAGCCCGGGCCTTTGCTCGCGCGGTCACCCAGGAGCTGGCGCCGCTGATGCCCGACGAGCCGCCCGGGGTCCCGGGTGCCGGCTCTCCGGCGGCGCCCGTCGAGTGGTCTCCGGATACCGATCCCGCGGCGGCGATCGCCACCACCGCAGCCGACCTTCCCGCGTCGCGCCGGCGCGAAGAGCCCGCCCGCGCCGAGCGCGCCGAGCCGGCCGACTCGACCCGCGATCGCCCATCGGTAAGGGCCAGCCCGCCGGGCGGCGGGCACCCGGACTCCGCCCGCGCGCCCGCGCCCCCCCGCTCGGCCACCGAACGACGGGCGGCTCGAGCCGCCGCGGCGAGCGCCCGCGGGCCCGCCCCTGTCGGCGCTGCTGCCGCGAGCATGGCCGAGCCCGCGTCCGGGCTCGCCGACGGCGCCGCCTGGGCGCCGGCCAAGGACCCCAGCCGCCCGGCGAACACGCGACTGGGCGGCCTCATCCTCATCCTCATCGCCGCCGCCGCCCTCGTCGCGGGCATCGTCCTGTTCGCCAGCTCGAGCGGGTCCTCGACGACGTCGACGCCCTCCGCGGGTTCGGCGCCCAGCGGCGCGGCCCCCACGGGCTCGGGGGCCACCGGGACCAGCGGTCCGCAGGGTGCCAGCCGGGTTCAGGTTCTCGCCAACGTGCCGCTGAGCGCGGCCGACGGCAGTCGCGCTCGCGGCCAGGCCGAGGTCGTCCAGCAGCAGGGCACGAGCACGCGCGCGTTCCTCATCGCTGGGACCGGGCTGGCACCGTCGAGTTCGAGCAGCGCCTATGCGGTCTGGCTCTACAACACCCCGAGCGATGCGGTCTCCCTGGGCTTCTTCTCGCAGGTGGTGGGACGCAAGGGGCAGCTCGAGGGCACCGCCGCGGTGCCCGCCAACGTCAACCGCTACACCCAGATCATCATCACGCGCGAGACGACGAGCCGGCCTGTCCGACCGGGGCCCATCGTCCTGCGCGGCGCGCTGAAGCTGCCCGCCGGCTGAGCGCGGCCGCCGGGCGGCAGTCGGTCAACGCCGAGCGTCTGCGCCTTCAACGTGGCGCCGTGAGCTGCGACCCCAGCTTCCCGGGGTTCATGTGCCCCCGGACAGCATCAGCGTGGTCTGTGTCTCTGCCTCGTCGGATAGCCGCGCGACCTCCGGCGCCGCTCCAGCCTGGACCAGCGTCCGCAGCGCGTCGGCCCCTTCGCGGAAGCCGGCCAGGGCCCAGCCCTCGTAGTGACGGGTCAGCGGTCGCTGGCAGACCTCCACGTCGGCGGAGACAATGACCCCGAGGACTCCCTCCGACCCGGCCACGAGCTGGCGCAGCTCTGGTCCTGCGGCGCTGGCCGGGCGGGCCCCGAGGGCCAGGTGCCACCAGCTCGACGCCGCGGAGCAGCTCATCGATCCGCCCGTAGCCCGTCGAGGCCTGTCCCGAGCAGACTTCGAGCACGGCAGCGACAGCGTCGGCGTCGGCGTCGGCGTCGGCCGGCGTGGCCACGGCGTCGGGGGGCCGGGTCGACGCGACCCGCGCGCAGGCGCAGGAGGTCGTGGTAGCCACGCCCGGCGGCGTGGCGGATCCTCGATCCCGCGGTCGTCGCGCAGGCCGCCAGGCCCGGCGGCGGCGACCAGTGCCGCTCGCGCGGACCCCGGCAGACGCCCCGGGGACAGCTCGGCGCCGTCGATGCTCATCCCGGTGGCCTCCGTCCGGCTCGGCCCTCGGCGCGGCTCAGGGCCCGCCGGACACCGGGAGCCAGAGCCGTCCGCCGACCGGGGGCACCCCACCCGTCCCAGCGCATCGCCCGCGCTTCAGCCACAGATCCCGGCAACCCCGTCGAGCGCCTCGTCGAGCTGGGCCCGACCGGCGCGACGCAGCATGAAGCCGCCGAGTCGGGCCAGGCCCCGGCCGCGCTGGCGCAACTCGAGGGTGACGGTGCTGCCTTCGGGCGCCGGGGCGATGTCCACTGTGGTCTGCGATTCGGTCAGGATCCGCTCGAACGGGGTGCCCGCCAGTTGCTGGCGCCAGCTGCGCCGGCACGGGGGCTCGTGTTCGACCACGACGAAGTCGGCGCGGACCGCCCGTCCACGATCGGAGACCAGCACGAGGGTGAAGGCATCGTCGCGCACGTCCTCCACCCGCCGCACGCGCGGCCAGTAACGGGGCAGGTGGTGGGGATCGGCGACCACGGCCCAGAGGGCCTCGGGGTCGGCAGCCAGCGTCCGGACTCGGCGCACGGTGGGCATCGCCGCTAGCTCGCGCACGCCACGAGAGCGTGGACGTCGAGGCCGTCGAGTTGACTGCGGCCCTCGAGGAACTCAAGCTCGACCAAGAAGCAGCAGCCCACCACCACAGCCCCGAGCCCGCGCGCGAGCCGGCAGAGCGCAGCAGCCGTGCCGCCGGTGGCCAGGAGGTCATCGTGAACGAGGACGCGGGCGCCGCCCGACAGGGCGTCGGCATGGACCTCGAGGGCGTCGATGCCGTACTCGAGCGCGTAGGACTCCGAGACGGTGGCCGCGGGCAGCCGGCCCGGCTTGCGGGCGGGGACGAACCCGGCTCCGATCTCGCGGGCCAGGGCCGCGCCCAGGAGGAAGCCGCGCGCCTCGGCGGCGAGGACGATGTCGACCCTCCGGGGCCGGGCCCAGGCCGCCAGCCCGTCGACCGCTCGGCCCAGGCCGTCCCCATCGACGAGCAGCGGCGTGATGTCCTTGAAGACGATTCCGGGACGCGGGAAGTCGGGGATGTCGCGGATCAGTCCGGCCAGCGCGGCATCTGTCACGTCAGGAGTTGGCGCAGGTCGCGGACGAGCAGCAGGTGCTTGAGGTGGCTTGTCACGGCAGCCAGGTTCTCCAGGGCCTCCAGGGCCTCGCGCCGGCGCTCGGGATTGCGTGACCGCAGGGCCGGGGCCAGGATCTGCTGAAGCAGCGAGGCCTCACGGTCGGCCGAGCTGCGAAAGACGCGGAGGTTGCGCCCCGCCACCCCGTAGCGCGCGAGCTCGGTCACCGCGCGGATGATCTCGCGCTCGGTCTCGTCGTAGCAGCGCACCCCGGCCCGCATCTGGCCCCGGATCACCCCGTAGTCCTCGAGCTCGCTGACGAGCTGCGGATCGGCTCGCGTCTCCTCCAGGACGTCGTGGAGAGGATAGACCGCCCCCCGGTCCTGAACGCCGATGGACCGGCGTGGGCTGCGCTGAGGTCCGGCCACCGGCGTTCCGCCGTCGGACCGGCCGGCGGCGAGCTCTTGGCGGATGACGCGCAAGGGCAGGAATTCGTCGCGCTGGAGGCGCAGGATGGTCCGCAGGCGCACTACCTCCCCGGGTCCGTAGAGCCGGTAGCCGCCCTGCGTCCGGCGGGGGGCGATCAGCTTCTGGTCCTCCAGGTAGCGGATCTTGGAGATCGTGATATCGGGGAACTCCGACTGCAGGGACTTGCAGACCGCTCCGATGGTCATTCCCCGGGTCGAGGGTGGGCGGGCCGGCGGGGGCGTGACCTCTGGCAGCTCGATGCCCGGCTCGCCGGTGCCGGTGCGCCGCGGGCTCACTGGGCCAGGAACGACAGCTTGTACTTGCCGATTTGCAACTCGTCGCCGTCTGACAGGTGATGGGACTCGACCCTCTTGCGATTTACGTAGGTCCCGTTGAGTGAGCCGAGGTCGTCGAGGTGATAGCCGTCGGCGCGCCGGACCAGGAGCGCATGATCACGCGAGACGGTGACGTCGTCGAGGAAGATGTCGGCATCGGGACGCCGTCCGATGCCCAGCCGCTCGCCGTCCAGGGGGAAGCTCTCGCCGGTCCGTCCGCCACCCGCGCGGATCACCAGCGCCGCGCCGCCCTCGGCGACGACGTCGTCCAGATCGACCGCCCGCAGCTCGCCTGTCTCGTCGTCGACGCGATAGGCGGTCGTCGTCGAGCTCTCGGCCTCCGGGGCGCCGATGAACGCGCCGCAGCGCTGGCAGTAGTGGGCGCCATCCGGGTTGACCGAGCCGCACTCGGGACAGTGCCCAGCCGTCACGTGCGTCCGCCCGTTTCGCCCGCCGAGGCCGGCGGCTACTCCGCGTCGGCGACCGGCACGCGTCCGGCCAGGATGTCGGTGAGCTTCTGCACGTCGGCACCGGAGATGACGTCCTCGCCACCGTCGTGCTTCTTGCGCAGGCGGTTGACCAGCTCGGCCCGCAGGATGTCGATCTTGCCGTGCAGGATCCGGCGCTGGTAGGAGATCTCCTGCTCCTCCTCCGTCAACCGGGCGATCAGGTCCTTGAGCTCCTGGTCGTCGAGCGAGCCCAGGTCGGGGAAGGTGTCCATCGGTCCTCTCCTCTGGCGGAAGGTGGCGGCGGCGAGCTGGTGACCCGCGACGGCGCCCCGCCCGCGCCGCGCCCTCAGGCGGTCATCGCGCCCGGCGCCGCGCCGGGCGCCGAGCATACCAGCGACAGACGCAGGGTCAAGCTGAGCTTGAGGGTGGGCGAACGCCTGCAGCGGGCCCAATTCGGCCCTCGCGCGCCTGCGCGAGTCCATCGTGGAGATACTGGAGGGTGGCGGCCAGCACGAGAGCCAGGCCGACCCACAGGCAGATGACGGCGATCACGTGCAGGCCGATCATGGCGAAGAACGCTGCCGACATCACCGGCCACACTCCCGCCCGCCCCCACCAGTTGATCGGCAGGTCGATGCCCCGACGCACGGCGATCTGCGACAACCCGAGCACCGACGCTTCTCTCAACGCGAGCAGGGCGAGTCCGATTCGCGGCAGCAGCTCGAAATCCCAGCACACGACGAGGCCACCCAGGACGAACAGGCGATCGATGAACGGATCCAACAGGGTGCCCAGGCGGCTGTACTGACCCGTCAGTCGCGCGGCGATGCCGTCCAGGTAGTCCGACCACCCCACGATGGCGTAGATCACGGCAGCCGCGGTGTCCCGGCCGGTCCGGCTGGAGAGCGCGAGCACGAGGAACACGGGGATGAGCGCCAGACGGATGGCGCCGATGGCGTTGGGTACGGTCAGCGGGCGCAGGGGGGCGCCGGGCTCGGTCTCCGGCGGCGGGGGGCCCGAGCGATCCAGACCGCTGAGCCGGCGGAACGTGAGGCGCGCGCGCCGCACGGCCGAGCTGCCCTCGCGACCGGCGGCGGGAGAGCCACCGGGACCGGCGGCGGGAGAGCCACCGGTGCTCACGACAACCCACGCCACAGCTCGATCAGGGCCCGCGCGGCGTCGGCAATCGCCACCCGGTGCTCCTGGCGACCGTGGCGCACCTGGACGTCGAGCGCGCCCTCGGCCAGGCTGCGCCGGCCCACGACCGCTCGCAGGGGGCAGCCCAGCAGCTCGGCGTCGGTGAGCTTCTCGCCCGCACCCGCGTCGCGATCGTCATAGAGCACCTGCACTCCCTCGCCCACCAGCTCCGCCGCGAGTCGCTCGGCGACTTTGCGCTCCTCCCCCCCCGCCTTGCCCAGGGCGATGACCTCGACGTCCCAGGGCGCGAGCGCCGGCGGCCAGGATATGCCGCGGTCGTCGGCTCGCTGCTCGACCGCGGCGGCGACGATGCGCGCCGGTCCGACGCCGTAGGAGCCCATCCAGATGGGACGGCTGCGGCCCTCCTCGTCGAGGTAGGAGGCCCCCAGCGGCTCGGAGTAGCGCGTGCCGAGCTTGAAGATGTTGCCAACCTCGATGGCGGGCTCGATGGTGATGGCGCCGCCTCCGGGTGCCGTATCCCCGGCCTCCACCCGGCGCACGTCAGCTACCGCGAAGGAGAAGTCGCGCCCCGGCTCCACCCCGCAGAGGTGGGTGTCGGGTCGGTTGGCGCCGCACACCCAGCCGCCCCCCCCGGCCTCGGCCACGGCGCAATCGAGGACCACGGGGATCTGCGCCCCCACCGGACCGATGAACCCCGGTGGCCCGACATGGCGCTCCACCTCGCTGGCCTGCATGGCCCGGGTGGGCTGGCCGAGCTCGTTGCCCAGCTTGATCTCGTTGACCCGGTGATCGCCACGAACCACGATCAGCAGCGGCCCCCGCTCCTCGGCGATCACCGGCACCGCCTTCAGCACAGCGCTTGGAGCCACGTCGAGGGCGCCGGCCACCTCCTCGACGGTGCGCAGCCCGGGCGTGGAGGTCTCCCGGGGGGCGTCGAGGGCTCCCGGGCGCTCTGCGGGGAAAGGCTCGGCGCTGGCCACCTCGACGTTGGCGGCGTAGCCCGGAGCCAGGGCCACCTCGTTCTCCCCGGCCGGGCACGGCGCCATGTACTCGTGGGCACCGAATCCGCCCATCATCCCCACGTCGGCGTGTACCCGGTACCAGCGCAGCCCACAGCGATCAAAGATGCGGTCGTAGGCCTCGATGTGGCGCTGGTAGCTGGCCTCGAGGCCATCCGCATCACGGTCCAGCGAGTAGGAGTCCTTCATGACGAACTCGCGGGTGCGCAGGACGCCGGCCCGGGGCCGCGGCTCGTCGCGCTCCTTGGTCTGGAAGTGGTAGAGGACCATCGGCAGGTCGCGGTAGGAGCGCACCACCTGGGCGGCGTGGAGGGTGAGGATCTCCTCGTGGCTCATGGCGAGTACGAGATCCGCGCCCCGGCGATCGGTGAGCTTGAACAGCTCGTCGATGGCGTAGCGGCCGCTGCGCCTCCACGGGTCGGCGGGCAGCAGCACGGGCATGAGCATCTCCTGGCCGCCGATGCGGTCCAGCTCGGAGCGGATGATCCCGACGGCCCGCTGGTGCACCCGCCAGCCGGCCGGCATCCAGCTCCAGAGTCCCGCCCCGATCTGCCGGACGAGGCCGGCTCGGACCATCAGCCGGTGCGACAGCGCCTCCGCGTCGGCCGGTGGGTCGCGCTCGGTGGGGAGCAGGGTGTGGGACAGGCGACTGAGCACGGCGCGACGCGAACGTTAGAGCGCGGCGGGTGAGCGCCCGCTCGGGACCCCGGCCCACGCTCTGGTAGAACCCGCAAGGATCGCCTGCGCAGGCGGTCGGCGCGCGCTCCCCCCTAAGCGACCACAGGAGTCCCCATGGCCTACGACGTTCCCGAGTTGCCCTACGGCTACGACGCGCTGGAGCCCCACATCGACGAGGCGACGATGAAGCTCCATCACGACAAGCACCACAAGACCTACGTTGACAAGGTCAACGCGGCACTGGAGGGCACCGACCACGCCGACCGTCGGATCGAGGAGGTCATCGCCAACCTCGACGCGGTGCCCGAGGACAAGCGCTCGGCGGTGCGCAACAACGGGGGCGGCCACCTCAACCACAGCCTGTTCTGGGAGAGCATGAGCCCCGACGGCGGCGGCGCCCCCGAGGGCGAGCTGGCCTCGGCCATAGACGAGGCCTTCGGCTCCTTCGAGGGACTCCAGGAGAAGATCAACGCCGCTGGCGCCAACCAGTTCGGCTCCGGCTGGGCGTGGCTGGTGCTCGACGGCGGCGGTCTCGCCGTGGTCGGCGCTCCCAATCAGGACAATCCCGTCTCCCAGGGCAAGACCCCTCTCCTGGGCGTGGACGTCTGGGAGCACGCCTACTACCTCAAGTACCAGAATCGGCGACCGGACTACCTCTCGGCCTGGTGGAACACGGTCGACTGGTCGGTGGTGGCCAAGCGCTTTGACGCCGCGCGCTGAGCCGGCGGGTCGCTGACGGCGGGCGGGTCGCGCGCCCGGGCGACCGGCCCGGGCGGCCAGCGGCAGCGGCACCGCGCCGGGTGGCCCGGGATCGGGCCTACCCGCAACCTCTGCCGCTACCCTGCGTTTTCTCCCTTGACGGCCGGGAGCATTGCCCGCCCGCGCGCCGTCCCCTCTCGCCATGCGCTGCCCGCCGTTCTCTGCCCTGCACCCATCCGGGACGCCATCGCGGGCGCTGCCCGCCATCAGGCTGCCCGGCGCGCCGACCTCCGCCGCCGTGGGGCTCGGACCGCATCGCCGCCGCCCCGCCGCTGTTGTTGACGGGGATGCTGTGACCCGCTGAGGGCCATGACGACCTCTCGACCAAGGAGCACCCGACCACCATGACCCGATCGCTCAGACTGCTCGCCGCCGGCGCGCTGACGCTCGCCGCCCTGGGCGCGTCGGCTGCTCCGGCCTTGGCCTCCAAGACCCAGGAGTCGATCTTCCAGGACGACGGCCTGCTCGGCGGCACCAACCTCGGCGCGCAGACCGGGGCCATGAGCCAGCTCTCCCAGCTTGGGGTCAAGACCGTGCGCGTGCTCGTCCACTGGACCGATCTGGCTCCCAACCCGCACTCCTCGCGCGTCCCCCACGTCAACCTGTCGAGCCCCTCCGCCTACCGCGGCTGGGAGCGCTTCGACCACATCGCCCGGCTCGGGCAGATGCTGGGCATTCGTGTGAGCCTCGACCTGGTGGGCGGAGTGCCAAACTGGGCCCAGACCGGCATCTGCCGGTCGACCAACGCCGTCGTGCGCAGCGAGTGCACGCCCAGCCCCGGCCGCTTCCACCAGCTCGCCGTGGCGGCGGGCATCCGCTACTCGGGCAGCTACCCCGACGGCAACGGTGGGACCCTTCCCCGCATCGGTTCCTGGCAGGTGTGGAACGAGCCCAACCAGTCAGGATGGCTCTCGCCGCAGCTCAAGCGCACCTCCCGCGGCGTGATCCTGGCCAGCCCGCTGCTCTACCGGCGCCTGGCCCTGGCCGAGATCTCCGCGCTCTACGCCACGGGCCACGGCGCCGACCGCATCCTCGTCGCCGACACCGCGCCGCTGGGCGCCAGCTACGGCCGTCCGGGTGACCTCAGCCGTAAGAACACGGCCCCCGCGGAGTTCCTGGACGCGGTGTTCTGCCTGGACAGCCACCTCCACCGCCTGCGCGGCACGGCGGCCCGCCAGCAGGGCTGCACCGGGCGCATCCAGAAGCTTCGGGTCACCGGCTTTTCCCACCACCCCTACGAGCAGGGTGGCGGGTTCTCCCCCACCCATGCCGTCAAGAGCGACGAGATCACCATCAACCACGCCAACCGCCTCGAGCGACTCCTCGACGCGGCGGCCCGCAACGGGGCGATCACCGGCCCCCGGCTGCCGATCTACTACACCGAGTACGGCTTCCAGACCAACCCTCCCGACCAGCTGCTCGGCCTGCCCCTCAACGAACAGGCCCTGTTCATCAACGAGTCAGACTGGATCGCGTTCAACGACCCGCGCATCATGGGCGTGGCCCAGTACGCGCTGGCCGATGATGCCAGCATCTCGGGCTTCAACACCGGCCTGGAGTTCAACGACGGTAGGCGCAAGCCGTCGTATGACGCCTACCGGCTGCCCATCTACGTCGTCAAGCACCGGGGCGGCGTGCTGGTCTGGGGCGAGGTCCGTCCGGGTGACCACACCCAGCTGCAGAGCGTCGCCATCCAGACGCGCTCGGGCCGCACGTGGACCACCCAGGCCACCGCGCAGACGGCGGACTTCAACGGCGCGCCGAACGCAGGCGGCTTCTTTGAGAAGAAGCTCAACGGCGTCGCCCCGGCCTATCGGGTGATGTGGGTCGCGCCGGACGGGACGACGTTCACCAGCCGCAGCGCCCAGGCGGCCGCGCACTGACCTCGGGCCAAACCGCTTCCGGGCCCGCCGCGGCCCGGAAGCGGTGCCCGTCCGCCCTGCCCCGCGGCGGTTCAGCCGCGGCTGAACCGCCGCCCAGACACGGGGGAGACCGTCTCGTCCAGCTGGGGGCGCACGGCGCTGAGCGGGGCAGTGTCGTTTTCCTCGTCGGCCGCGGCCCGGGCCTCCATTGCGGCGAGGCGCTCGGGCGTAAGCTCGCCCGCGTTCTCAGCCTCGATCTCCTCCAGCCAGGCGGCACCCTCAGCCTGCTCGGCGGCGTCGACCTGGATGCGCCGGGACGTCGCGTACTTGTCGATCTCGGCGAACAGCGCGTCGACCAGCTGCTCTTGAGGAACCTTGCGCAACGCCTTGCCCCGGGAGAAGATGAGGCCCTCGTTGCGGGCACCGGTGATCCCGAAGTCGGCGTGGGAGGCCTCGCCGATCCCGTTGACCGCGCAGCCCAGCACGGCTACCTCGATCGGGTCGTCGTAGGCGCGCAGGCGCTCCTCGATCTCGGTGACCACCGTGTCCATGTCGAACTGCAGGCGCCCGCACGTCGGACAGGCGATGAGCACGGGACCGCGCTCGCGCAGGCCGAGGGCCTTGAGGATCTCCCAGGCGACCTTGACCTCCTCCTCGGCGTGGAAGGTCGACAAGGAGATGCGGATGGTGTCGCCGATGCCGTCGGCGAGCAGCGTGCCCAGGCCGACCGAGCTCTTCAGAGACCCCGACCACTTCGTCCCCGCCTCGGTGATCCCGAGGTGCAGCGGGTAGGGGATGCGGGCCGCGAGCAGCCGGTTGGAGGCGATCGTGTTGGGCACGCTCGTCGACTTGATGGAGACCTTGAAGTCGCGAAAGTCCAGGCGCTCCATGAGCTCGACGAACTCGCCGGCGGCAGCGACCAGCGCCTCGACCGGACTCTCGCGCTCCAACGCGTGCAGATGCTTGGGCAGTGAGCCCGAGTTGACGCCGATGCGCAGAGGGATACCGGCCTGCTCGGCGCGGCGGACGACCTCGGCCACCTTGTCGGGGCCGCCGATGTTGCCCGGGTTGATGCGCACGGCGTGGGCCCCGGCATCGATGGACTTCAGGGCCAGGGTGTGGTTGAAGTGGATGTCGGCGATGATCGGGATGGGCGACTCCCGCACGATCGTCCGCAGCGCATCGACGTCCTGCTCGCGGGGGACGGCGAGGCGGACGATGTCGGCACCGGCCTCAGCCACCTCGCGAACCTGGGCCAGGGTGGCCGACAGGTTGGCCGTCTCGGTCTTGGTCATCGTCTGGATGGCCACCGGGGCACCCGCGCCGATGGGGACGCCACCGACGTTGATCTGGCGCTCGGAGGGCATGGGTCGAGTGTAGGAGCCGGTCGCCGACCGTCGGGCGCGCCGCTGTGCTGGGATCGCGTTGGGGTCGCGTGAGGAATCCCTCGGTTCACACCGGGGCAACGACGACCCGGGGATTGAGACGGAGGATCCCGGCTCGTCCTGCCTAGACCGACGCAGTGTCGGTGGGCGTGCCGCCGCCGGGGTTGGAGGCCGTGATGAGGATGTTGCCGAAGCCGTCAACGGAGACCGCGTCGGTACCGCCCCCGTGGGGCAGGAAGCCCATCGCGTTCGGCGCCGGGGAGCAGTTTCAGCGGCTGAAGCTGTGCGGCCCCCGACGCATTGGGGTTGATGATCTCGAAGCTTGAGTTCTGATCCTCGTTGATCGTGGCGTAGACCACGTGCTTGAGCGGGTCGGCGCCCAGGCCGTCGACGCGCCCGGTGATGCTCCACTGGTTGAGGACAGCGCCCTGGTCGTTGTACTCGACAACGGTGCTCGGGCCAGGCGGGGTGGCGGTGGGACCTGCGTTGTTCTGCCAGGTGACGAACAGGTTGCCGTCGAGCCGTACGATGTCGTCGGGCTTGGACAGCGTGGTGCTCGACGCGAAGGTGGACACCTGAAAGCCGGGCGGGGCGGTGATGGCCGCCGGGGCAGCAGCCGGCAGCGCGGCGAGCGCGGTCACGGCGCCTAGCGCCGCGGCGAGGTGCCGACCGCGCGAGCGGACGGCGGACGGTCGAGACATGAGCAACCTCCGAGTAACGTGGTCGATCAGGGCGCTGGCGTCATCTACAAGGTGACGGGCTCCTTCCAGGCTGGGCAGGCGCTGGGCTCCCAGCCAACCGACGCGGCCAATCCGCCCTTCGTGGGCGACGTGGTCAACGTCAACCTGGCCGACGGCTCGCTCACCCCGTTCGTCACCGGCCTGACCTCGCCCAAGGGCCTGCTCTACGTCAGCCCGGCCGACAGCGGGGGCTCGCTCGTCGGCGCCCCCGGCCCTCCCGGACCCTCCGGCACGCCGGGCAGCCCCGGGAGCATCGGCCCCGCCGGACCTGCGGGTCCGATCGGTCCTCGCGGCCCGCGTGGCGCGCGCGGCCCCGCCGGTCCCCGGGGGGCGGCCGGGAGGGGCTCGTTCCGGATCCGCTGCACGCTGCGCAGGAAGGGCCGGATCGTCTGCACCGTGCGCTCGACGAAGAGCTCGGCGCGAGGGGCCGCCGTGCGGTTGCGCCTCGTCCACGACGGGACGCTGCTGGCCAGCGGCCACGGCCGCCTCGGCCGGTCGCTGCGCCTGCGGCGCACCGGACGTCACGCCACCGGCCAGATCACCGCGCTGATCACGGCCAACGGCCAGACCACCGCGCAGGCCGTCCGCCTGTAGACGCTGGCCGGCCGGGTCGGGCGCTCACAACGCCCGCCCCGGCCGCGCCGGTGCCCGGTGGTCGGTCAGGCGTACATGCCCTCGATGTCCTGCTGGTACTTCTCGTGGATGGGCTTGCGCTTGAGCTTCATCGTCGGGGTGAGCTCGTCCCCACCGGGCAGCCAGTCGCCGGCGACGAGGTGGAACTTCTTGATCTGCTCCACCCGGGCCAGCCGGGCGTTGGCCTTCTCGACCCCCTCCTGGACCTCTGCGCGCATGCGCTCGTCGGTGGCCAGCGCCTCCAGCGAGGTGTCCTGCAGGCCCTGCTGGGAGGCCCACATGGGCGCGAAATCGGCGTCCAGGACGATCAGCGCAGTGTTGTAGGGCCGCGCGTCACCGATCGTGCATGCCTGGCCGATGAGCGGGCTGGCCGCCTTCAGCGTGGACTCGATGTTGGCCGGCGACATGTTCTTGCCCGCCGCGCTGATGATCAACTCCTTCTTGCGGTCGACGATGCGCAGATAGCCGTCGTCGTCGATCTCGCCGATGTCCCCGGTGCGCAACCAGCCGTCGTCGGTGAAGGTCTCGGCCGTCTTGTCGGGCAGGTTGCGGTAGCCGACCATGACGATGTCGGATCGCATCAGCACCTCGCCGTCGGAGTCCAGACGGATCTCCACGCCGGGCACCGCCGGCCCGACCGTGCCGATCTTGACCTTCCCCGGCGGATTGACGGTCCCCCCACCACAGGTCTCAGACATTCCCCACAGCTCGGCCAGCGGCAAGCCCAGGGCGTGGAAGAACTCGAGCACCTGCGGCGGCGTTGGCGCCGCCCCGACGTTGATGGCCACCACCTGGTCCAGGCCGAGCTGGACCCGCAGCTTGGCGAAGATCGCCTCGTCGGCCGCGGCCACCCGGGCCGCCAGCTCCTCGGGCACCGGCTGGTCGGACTGCTCCAGGCGGACCTTCTCCACCGACGCCTCGATCGCCGCCTGGCTGGCCTGACGCTGCTCGTCGGGCTGGCCGGCGATCATCGCCTCCAGCCCGGCCTTCAGCTTCTCCCATATGCGGGGGACGGCGAAGAACCAGTTGGGCCTGACCTGGGGCAGGAGGGCCACGATCTCGCGCGGATTCGGACAGCAGGTGACGGTGAACCCGAACATGATCGGGAGGTAGTGATGCGCGCCGCGCTCGGCGATGTGGGCGGCCGGCAGCCACGAGATGACCCGCGAGCCCTCGGGGAAGTCGACGATCTCCTCGATCGCCTGCATGGCCGAGAGCAGGTTGCGGTGGCTGAGCTCGACGCCCTTGGGCGGCCCGGTGGTCCCCGAAGTGTAGATCAGGGTGAGGATGTCGTCCGAGGTGGCCCGGGCGATCGCTGCCTCGGCGTCGAAGGCGTCCTCGCCCGATCCCTCGACCTCGGCCAACGACAGACAGCCGTCGGGTACCTCGCCGTCGATGACGATGATGTGCTCGAGGCCCGGGAGCTCCTTGCGCGCTTCGAGCATGTTGGCCAGGGAGGCCTGCTCGACGATCGCCACGCGGGCATCGGCGTCGGAGACGACGAACTCGATCTGGTTGGGCGCGTAGGTCTGATAGATCGAGAACGGCGTGGCGCGCAGCGTTACCACGGCCAGGTCGGCGACGTGGAACTCCGGACGGTTGGAGAGCATGATGCCCACGCAGTCGCCGGGGCCGACTCCCAGGCGGGCCAGGCCGCCGGCCAGGGCGTCGACGCGCTCGCGCAGCTCGCCCCAGGTCAGGGCCATCGCGTCGTCGACGGTGCGCACGGCGACGCGGTCGGCGTGCGTGCGGGCGGTGCGATGGAAGGCCTCGCCCAGGGTCCGGGCGTCCAGCGCCCGCTGCACCGGCTCGTGGGTGACCGTGCTCGACTCCATGCTTTCCCCTGCTCCTCTCGCCGACCCGGATTTGCGGCGGGAACGCTACAGCAGGGGCCCGGGGGCGAGGAGCTCTCGCCTGACGGCGTGTCAGCGGCGCAGGCCGAAGTTGCTGTCGGACAGGCGGTGGATGTCGTTGGACAGCCCGATCGCGAAGATCATGAGCACCAGTCCCACGCCGACCACGCTGGCGCGCTCCATCACCACGAAGGGGATCGCGCGCCCCCGCACCTTCTCGGCCAGCGCCCAGAAGATATGCCCACCGTCGAGGGGGAGGAAGGGGAACAGGTTGACGATGGCCAGCGACAGGGAGATGAAAGCCAGCAGGGTCAGGGCGTCGTAGACGCTGACGCTGAACAGCTGCTGGGTGCGGTTCGAGGTGCCGACGATCCCGCTGAGCTGCTTGCGCTGCTGAGAGTCGAGGATGCGCCCGAAGATGCCCAGCGTGGCCGAGGTCACCCGCCACATTCCCGAGACGCTCTTGCCGATTGCCTGCCCCGGCGAGACGTGGCGGTAGTCCGCAGCGTAGAGATCGAAGGCGAAGCCCAGTCGGGTGGCACGAATGGCCGGTGTGGCGTCGTAGGCCGGGAAGAGGGAGAACTGCACGCGCTCTCCGCCACGGAGCACGACGACATGGGCTGGCGTGCTCGCCCGGCAGCCCGGTGTCGGGGCCCCGGCGCAGTGGTGGGCGGTGATCGCGGCATGCAGCGCATCGGGGTCGCCGCGGCTCCCGTCGACGGAGAGCAGCCGATCGCCGGGGCGCAGCACGCCGGCCGCCGGCGCCCCGCGCTCGATTGCCCCCACCGCGCTCACCGACCGAGGCTCGCCCTTGAACGCGTAGAGGCCCCAAAGCAGGGCGAAGGCCACGAGCACGTTCATCGCCGGTCCGGCCGCGATCACCGCCACCCGCTTCCACACCGATTGGCGCAGGTAGGCGCGGGGGCGCACCTCGGCGGGCAGCTGCTCGTGGGGGCTCATCCCGCTGATCTTCACCAGCCCCCCGATCGGCAGCGCCCCCAGGCAGTACTCGGTCTCCCCCCGCCGGCGGCGCAGCAGGTAGGGGGGGAAGAACAGCGAGAAGCGCTCCACGCGCATCCCCACTGCCTTGGCCACGGCGAAGTGGCCGAGCTCGTGCAGGACGATCAGCACGGAGAAGCCGGCGATGGCCAGGACCCAGCTCACGGTTGGGCCCTCCCGCCGGTGCTCATACCCAGGCCCCCTGCTTCACGAGCTCGGTGGCCACCTCGCGGGCGCTACGGTCGGCCCGATAGAGCGATTCGAATGCGTGCACCGAGCCCGCGGGGACCTGCTCGAGGGTCGCCTCGGTCACCGCAGCGATGCCGCAGAACCCCAGCCGTCCGCCCAGGAACGCGTGTACGGCCACCTCGTTGGCGGCGTTGAGCACGCAGGGCCCCGTACCCCCCGCGGCGGCTGCCTCCCGGGCCAGGCGCAGGCAGGGGAAGGCGGCCTCGTCGGGCGCCTCGAAGGTCAGCGCGCCGAGGGCTACGAGATCGAGCTGGGGCACGGGTACGTCCACGCGCTCGGGGTGGTGCAGGGCGTAGGCGATCGGCACCCGCATGTCCGGGTGGCCCAGGTGGGCCAGCGCGGCGCCGTCACAGAGGGTGACCAGCGCATGGACGATCGACTGGGGGTGGACGACGACGTCGAGGCGGTCGTAGGGGACCCCGAACAGATGGTGGGCCTCGATGAGCTCTAGGCCCTTGTTCATCAGGGTGGCCGAGTCGATGGTGTTCTTGCGGCCCATGGCCCACGTGGGGTGGGCCATGGCCTGATCCACCGAGACGTCGGCCATCTCGGCCGCGCTGCGCCCGCGGAAGGGGCCGCCCGAGGCGGTGAGCACCAGCCGCTCGATCGTCCCCGGGCGCTCAGCGTTGATGAGCTGGTGCAGGGCCGAGTGCTCGGAGTCCACCGGGATGACCTGGGCCCCGGTGGCCTCGGAGAGCTGGACGACGAGCTCTCCGCCGACAACGAGCGACTCCTTGTTGGCCAGCGCGAGATCGATTCCCTCGGTGAGAGCGACGACCGTCGGTCCCAGCCCGGCGGCCCCGACGAGGGCGTTGAGCACGAGGTCGGCGCCGGAGCGCCGGACGAGCTCGACAAGGCCCTCGGGCCCACCGAGGACCTCCCCCCCGGTCCAGGACTCGGCGGCCCGCGCCGCGGAGTCCAGATCGGCCAGCCCGATACGGTCCACCTCCCACTCTCGCGCCTGGGCCACCAGCGCCTCCCACGAGCCACCGGCGGCCAGCCCGACGAGCTCGAGATCGTCGGCCCGGGCCACCACGTCGAGGGCCTGGGTGCCGATGGAGCCGGTCGACCCGAGGATGAGCAGGCGGCGGGACACGGCGGGGCCAAGTTTGGCAGGGCCGGCGCGGTGGTCGGCGGGGGACGCGGCTCGGCGGCTACTGCCTCACAGGATGGCCCGCCACACCCAGTAGCCGACAACGAGGGCGAACAGCGCGGCGTCGAGGCGGTCCAGCGCTCCCCCGTGGGCCCCGAACAGCTGGCCGGTGTCCTTGGTTCCCGCGTCGCGCTTGACGAAGGACTCGAACAGGTCGCCGACCGGCGCCGCGACGGCCACCCCGACCCCGAGCAGGACCGCATCAGCGGGCGCCAGCCAGTCCTGGTAGAGCTTGGCGAAGTACACGCCGGCCACGGCGGCGACCATGCCCACCAGCAGGCCCTCGAGCGTCTTCTTCGGCGAGATGCCCGGCGCCAGTGGCCGCCGACCCCACGTCTGGCCGCCGAGGTAGGCGCCCGTATCGCCAACGAAGGTCCCGACCAGGACGTCGACGACGATCCCGCCTCCGTGCGGAAGTCCCCGCAGCAGGACGGCGTGGGCCACGGCGAGGCCGATCCAGACCACCCCCAGCAGCGTGATGGCCATCGCCACCGTCGCATCGCCCTGGCGCGGGGTCAGAGCGCTGACCGCGAAGATCACCGGGATCGACGCCGCCAGGGCCAGTACGACCTGGGACGGCCCTCCGGCGGCCGCCGCAAGCACGAGCCCGATCACCGAGATCATCGCCGCCAGCCGCGCCGGCCGGACCGAGCCGTACATGAAGAACAGCTCGTGCAGGCAGACGAAGGCCAGGGCGGTGACCCCGACGGCGAACACCGGTCCGCCGAAGTAGACGATGAGGATGGCGAAGGCGATCGCCGGGATAGCGGCGAGGACGCGGGCCGAGAGGTCCGAGCGGCCGTTGCGCCAGCCTGCGGCGCGGCCGCGGGGCTCGCCGGGTGGGCGCCGGCGCGCCCGCGGCCCCGCCCGTTCGCTGCCCGGGCCGCGTCGGCCCCCCGAGCCGCCCCGGGTGGCCATCAGCGCCCGCCGAAGCGGCGGCGCCGCGCGTCGTACTCGAGCAGCGAAGCCTCCAGATCGACGCGGGAGAAGTCCGGCCACAGGGCCTCGGAGAACACCAGCTCGGCGTAGGCCGCCTGCCAGAGCAGGTAGTTGGACAGCCGCTGCTCGCCCGAGGTGCGGATGATGAGGTCCGGATCATGCATGTCCGGGGCGTAGAGTGCAGCCGCGAACTCCTCCTCGGTGGACCCGTCAAAGCCCCGCGCCGCGTCGAGAATCTCCGCGCGCCCGCCGTAGTTGAAGGCGATGAACAGGGTGATGCGGCTGTTCGTCGCGGTCAGCGCCTCGGCCCACTCCATGCGCGCCCGCAGGCTCTCGGCCACCGGCGCTGAGCGCCGGCCGATGAAGCGCAGGCGCACGCCCTCGGCGTGCAGCTCGGGTGTCTCGCGGTCGATGCGCTCGGCGAACATCGCCATCAGCCCAGCGACCTCGTCATCGGAGCGCGCCCAGTTCTCCGTGGAGAACGAGTAAACGGTCAGCTCCTCGATGCCCAGATCGACGGCGTCGCGCAGTCGCGCCTTGACGGTGTCGGCCCCCGCCCGGTGCCCGTCGACGACGGGCAGCCCGCGTTGCTTGGCCCAGCGCCCGTTGCCGTCGGTGATGATGGCGACGTGGCGCGCCCGCTCGAAGGCCGGCGCCACTAAACCTCGAGGATCTCGGCTTCCTTGCCCTTGAGCACGGCATCGAGCTCTGACACCCGGGCGTCGGTGAGCTTCTGCAGCTCGCCCTCGCCGCGGCGTTCGTCGTCAGCTCCCGCCTCGCCGGCCTCCTTGAGTTCCCGGAGGTCGTGCATGCACTCGCGGCGGATGTTGCGGATGGCCACGCGCCCCTCTTCGGCGATGTGACGCACGACCTTGACGAGCTCGCGCCGGCGCTCCTCGGTCAGGTCGGGGATCGACAGCCGGACGATCGCGCCGTCGTTGGACGGCGTCAGGCCGACGTCGGACTCCATGATGGCCTTCTCGATCTGGCGGATCGAGCCCTTGTCGTAGGGCTGGATGGTGATCAGGCGCGCCTCGGGCGCCGAGATCGTCGCCAGCTGCTTGAGCGGGGTCTGGGCCCCGTAGTAGTCGACGTTCACCCGGTCCAGCAGGGCCGGACTCGCCCGGCCCGTGCGCACCGTGCCGAACTCCTGTCGCGTCGTGTCCACCGACTTTGCCATGCGCTCGCCGGCGTCGGCCAGCAGGTCCTCGATCATGCTCATGGCGTGCTGCTCACCTCCCTCACGGCGTGCGGACGAGGGTGCCGACCTCGGCGCCCAAGACTATGCGAAGCACGTTGGCCTCGTCGTCCATGTCGAAGACGGTGATGGGCAGCTTCTGCTCCATGCACAGGGTGAGCGCCGTGGTGTCCATCACGCGCAGGCCGCGGCGTACGGCATCCATGTGAGTGATCTCGCCGATGAACTCGGCGTCGGCCTCGACGTTGGGATCGGCCGTGTACACCCCATCGACCCCGTGCTTGGCCATCAGGATCATCTCGGCGTGGATCTCCAGCGCGCGCAGGGCGGCGGCGGTGTCGGTGGTGAAGTGCGGGTTGCCCGTGCCGGCGGCGAAGATCACCACGCGCCCCTTCTCCAGGTGGCGCAGGGCCCGGCGCAGGATGTAGGGCTCGGCGACCTGCGGGATGTTCAGCGCCGACTGCACACGGCAGTGAACACCGGCGTGCTCCAGTGCGTCCTGCAGGGCCAGCGCGTTGAGGACGGTGGCCAGCATGCCCATGTAGTCGGCCGTCGCCCGGTCCATCCCGGCCGCCGCCCCGGCCATGCCCCGGTAGATGTTTCCCGCCCCCACCACCACGGCGATCTGCACACCGCGGCCCGAGACGTCGGCTATCTGTCCGGCGATGGCGCGCAGCCGGGCCGGATCGGTGCCGAACTCCAGATCGCCCATCAGCGCCTCGCCGGAGAGCTTGAGCAGGATGCGGCCAAAGACCGGGTGATCGCCGGGACCGCGGTCGTGCGACGCGGATCGCGGCATCGTGCTTCGACCCGGCTGCGCGGCGGCCACGTCAGTCGCCGACGGCGAAGCGCTCAAAGCGGCGGATGATCACGTTCTCGCCCGTCTTGGCCGCAACCTCGTCGCGCAACTGGGCGATGGTCTTGCCGTCGTGCTTGTCGGCGTTGACGTGCGGCTGGTTGAGCAGGACCACCTCTTGCATCCACTTACGCAGCTTGCCCTCGGCGATCTTGGGCCGCACCGCCTCGGGCTTGTCGGCGGCCTCCTGCTCGAAGACTGACAGCTCGCGCTCCCGTGCCTGCGGATCGACGTCCTCCTCGGAGACGAAGCGCGGTGCCGCGGCAGCGACGTGCAGAGCGAGCTCGCGGGCAAAGGCGACGAACTCCTCGTTGCGCGCGACGAAGTCGGTCTCGCAGTCGACCTCGACAAGGACGCCGATCTTCGCGTTGGCGTGCACGTAGCTTTGGACTGTCCCCTCCGAGGCGACGCGCTCACCCCGGTCCTGGATGCGCTTGCCCTGCTTGACCCGCAGCCACTCGATGGCCTTCTCGATGTCTCCTTCGCTCTCGGTAAGGGCACGCTTGCAGTCCATCATCCCCGCGCCGGTCCTGTCGCGCAGGGCCTTGACGTCCTTGGCGCTGATCGCCTGGGTGGTCTCGCTCATGAGGACTCCGGAGGTCGTGAGGCGCGGTCGGGCGCAGGCTCCGGGGCGCCGCTGGCGGCCGGCACGGGCTCGCCGGTCGCCTCGGCGCCGGGCTCGTCCTCAAGCACGGCGGCCTCGGGCTCGGGGGCGACGGGCTCGGGCTCGGGCGCCTGGGTCTCCGGCGTCTCCGCCGCGGGTGCCGGCTCCTCGTCTTCGGCCGGGGCGGCCGGGGCTGGCGTCTCGGCCGCAGGCTTCGGAGCCGCCGCTGGCGTCTCGGCCGCAGGCTCCGGGGCCGGCGTCGTGGCCACGGGCTGTGAAGCTGGCGTGGCCGGTGCCTTCGGCACGGGGGCGGCGGTGGTGCCGACCGGAGCGGTCTCGTCCGGGGTGGCGCCCGCGCCCTCTGCCTGGGCGGCGGCGGCCGCCGCCGCTGCCTCCTCCTCGGCCTCGCGCTTGGCCTGCTCCTCGGCCTCCTTGCGGGCCCGCACCTCGGCCTCCAGCCGCGCCTGCTCCTCGGCCTCCTTGCGGGCCCGCTCCTCCTCGGCGCGGAAGACCGAGCGGCCCTCGGCGGCGACCTCACCGATCGCCGCGGCCACCAACGCGCAGGAGCGGATGGCGTCGTCGTTGCCCGGGATCACGAAGTCGATCCCGTCGGGGTCGCAGTTGGTGTCCACCAGGCCGATGATCGGGATGCGCAGGCGCTGGGCCTCGCGCACGGCGATGACCTCGGTCTTGAGGTCGATGACGAAGACGGCGTCGGGCACCCGCGGCATGTCCTTGACCCCGCCGAGATTTGCCCGCAGCTTGCCGAGGTCGGCCTCGGCGGCGAGGCGCTCGCGCGTGGGCAGGAGGCCGAGCTGGCCCTCGGTCTCGTAGCGCTCGAGGTCGTGCAGGCGCCCGATGCGCTGGGAGATGGTCTGGAAGTTGGTCAGCAGGCCGCCCAGCCAGCGGTGGTTGACGTAGGGCATGCCCGCCGCCTCGGCACTCTCGCGCACGGCGTCGCGCGCCTGCTTCTTGGTCCCCACGAACAGCACGATGCCGCCGCGATGCGCGAGCTCGGAGGTGAAGCTCCGCGCCTGCTCGATCAGCGCCTCGGTCTTGATGACGTCGATGAGGTAGATGCCAGCGCGCTCGCCGAAGATGAACCGGCGCATCTTTGGGTTCCAGCGGCGCGTCTGGTGGCCGAAGTGGACCCCGGCTTCCAGCAGCTCCTTGATGCCTGGTGAGGCCACGGTACTGCTCCCTTTGATCGGTGGTGAGGGCGAGGTCGCCCGGCGCCGGGACGGGGACCGGCGCCAGGATGGCGCCGGCAGGGCCCGCGGGCCACCGAACGGGTAGATGGACTGCTACAAGCGTCCAGTCTATCCGCAAGTTCCTCCGGGCGCGCGCGTTCACCGCGCTGCGTCGGCTCGGCCGATCAGCTCCCAGCGGACTCGAGCCGCGCCCGCTCCAGCGCCCGAGTCAGGTCGGACGGGAGCGGGGAGCCCACGTCAATCCCCGCCCCGGTGACCGGGTGCTCAAAGCGAAGGCGCGTGCTGTGCAGGAACTGGCGCTCGAGCCCAAGCTGTCCCGCGGTCCCGTAGGTCGGGTCGCCCGCGACGGGGTGGCCGATGGCCCGCATGTGCGCCCGGATCTGATGCGTGCGACCGGTCTCGAGGGATATCTCGAGCAGCGTGTGGGCGGGCAGCGCTTCGGCCAGGGAGAAGTGGGTTCGCGCCTCGCGCGGGTCGTCGGTGTCCACCGAGACCAGCCGTCGCGCGCGGCGATCGCGACCCAGGGGTGCGTCGATCGTCCCGTTGCGGGCGGGCGGACGACCCTCGACCAGCGCGAGATAGGTGCGCTGCACATGGCGGGCAGCCAGGGCGCGCTGCAGCGCGCGGTGCACGGCGTCGGAGCGGGCGACGACGAGCAGGCCCGAGGTATCGCGGTCCAGGCGGTGCACGATGCCGGCCCGTGCCGGCTCCGCCCCGCCGGCGGCACGCCCGGCGAGGGCCTGGGCCAGGGTGTGAGTCCGGTGGCCGGGGGCCGGGTGAACCACGAGACCGGCCGGCTTGTCGACGACGAGCAGGTGCGCGTCCTCCCAGGCGATCCGGACGTCGATGTGGGCCGGGCCGGCGTGCCCGGGATCGATGCTCGGCGCGCCGGCGTCGTCGACCTCGACCATCTGGCCGGCCTCGACCCGACGGCTGGGCGCGGTCGGTGCCCCGCCTAGGCGCACCCGTCCGGCCGCGATCAGCCGCTGGGCCTGGGCGCGCGATCCCACTGGGCCGGCGAGGAAGCGATCCAGGCGCTCGCCGTGAGCCTCGGCGCCGACCGCAAGCCGCCAGACACTGGCACCCTTAGTGCCCGCCACGGCGATCCGGGGCGAGCTCGATGACCCCCAGCAGGGCGACAACCCCCACGGTGATGGCCGCATCGGCGACGTTGAAGGCCGGCCAGTGGGGCAGCTCGATGAAGTCCACGACCCCGGCGCCGCGCACCCGGTCGCACAGGTTGCCCACGGCACCTCCCAGCAGCAGTCCCGTGGGCAGCCACAGCAGTGGGCGCTGAAGGTGGGTGGCGAAGTAGGCGACCAGGACCACCACGGCAACCGCGATCAGCACGACAACGGGTCCCTGGCCCCCCGACAACAGGCCGAAGGCCACGCCCGAGTTATGGACATCGACAAGGTGGATGCCGGGAAGCAGCGAGCGGCGATCCCCGGGCGCCAGAACGCTGGTCACCCAGCCCTTGGTGAGCTGGTCGACGACAACGACGAGGGCCACGACCACCGTCGCCCACATCACCGCGCGCTGCGTCCGCGCCGGCTCCCGGGCGGCCGCCTCGGACAGCGACCGTTCAGCGGCCATTGACCGCGCTGACCAGCGCGCCGCCGAGGAGCTGGAGGGCGAGGATGGCCACCATGGGACTGAGGTCGAGGGGACCGACCATGGGCAGCACCCGGCGAATGGCCCGCAGGGGGGGCTCGGCCAGGACGCGGAGGAACTCGATGACCGCATTCAGCGGGCGGCTGTAGGGGATCCGGACCCCGAAGGACAGCAGCAGGCTGAGGATCACCCAGGCGAAGATGATCAGCGTGTAGACGCCGATCAGCGCGGCGAGGTAGCCGGCGATGTCGTGGCGGCCAAACGCCGCCAGCGGCGCGCTCACCGGGGCGCGGCGATCGCGTCGGCCGCGGCCAGGAAGGCCGCGCGCAGCCCGGCCTGCTCGAGCGCGGCGAGGCCGCGGGCGGTGATCCCGCCCGGCGAGGTGACCTCCCGGCGCACGGCGAGGGTGTCCCCCTCGCGCGTCTGCAGCAGGGCGCCGGTTCCGGCCATGGTCGCGGCGACGATCTCCGAGGCCAGGGGGGCGGGCAGCCCGTAGCGGATCCCGGCGTCGGCCATCGCCTCGGCCACGACGGCCAGATAGGCGGGGCCGACCCCGCTGAGGCCGGTGGCGACGTCGAGCAGCGCCTCGGGCAGCACGACGACGTGGCCCAGGCGCTCGAAGCGCTCCCGCAGGGCCTGCTCGCGATCGGCGGGCAGGCCCGGGTCGGCGGTCCACCCGATGACTCCGGCCCGTACGGCGACTGGCGTGTTGGGGATGGCTCGCGCCAGCTCGGCGTCTGGGTAGGCCGCCCGCAGGGCCTTCAGCCCGACGCCACCGAGCGTCGAGACGACGGTGCCCGTCCAGCCGGCCAGCTCCTGGGCCACCGCGGCCAGCCCAGCCGGCTTGTGGCAGAGCACCACGGCATCGACCCGTTCGGCCAGCTCCCGGTTGGAGCCCAGCGCCTCGCCGCCGCCCAGCTCGGCGACCAGCCGTCGCGCCCGGCCCGAGCCGCTATCGGTGCAGAGCACGGGCTCACGCCAGCCCCGGGCCAGCGCCCCGGCAAGGTTTCCGGCACCGATAAGGCCGATGCGCATGGCCAGGAAGGTAGCTGGCCGGGGCGAGCGCCGTGCCATGATCGGCCGATGGGTGGGTGGGAACGAGTCGGTCGGTCGGTCCGGGAACCGCCACGGCCGCGCCCAAAGCGTAGACGGCCTTTGCCGAGACGAGAGCGTTCGAGCATCATCTGATGCCGCAGGGCCGCCCGGTGGTTCGACTCACGGCGCGCTCTGCGACGGTCGACCGCTGTGGAACGGGTTCGTGTCGGAGCGATTGCTCAGCTTCTAGGCCATCCGATCCTTACGGCGCTGAGGGTGTCCGGGTTTTCGAGACGCGGGGTGGCGCGGGCAGGGCTATGGAGTAGTTCTTGCTCTAGTTCGCAGATGATGGCGCGGGCGTCGCCAGAGAGCTGTTCATAGCCGCCTTCGATCTTGTCGAGGCCCCGACGCGCGGATTTGAGAACACTGGCGATCGCGGCGGCGTTGTCGATGATGTCGTTGAGGCGCTCGAGCCCGTCGGCGAGCTGCTCAGGATCGATTGATGATGCTTGTTGGTTGAGCTTGGCGAGGAGAACTCGGCGGGCCATTCCGCAGACGGCTTCGACCGCGAGCGGATCTTGGTCGTCTTTGTCATTTTGTCAAAGACGATGGCGAAACGGTTGCCAGAGTAGACACGAAGCGCCCGCCCGTCGAGCGGTGCTTGCTGGCGCTTGGCGAAGACGAAGATGCCCGCTTCGGCGGCGCGGTTGCGGATGGCCGCATCGAGTTCGGCGAGCATCGCCGGCTCGGCCTTTCGCTCGTCCTTGGCCTCCAACACGATCCGCAGGTCGTGGTCGCGAGTGGCGGTCCGGTTGAGACGAACGAGAACGTCCCCATTCTTATTGCCTTCCTCGCCGCGGATGCCCCCGGTGAACTCCACGTCATCCTGGCTGCAAACCCATGCCGAAGTCTCAGCGACCAGCGCCTCATAGGACAGACCCTTTTCGGTGCCCCGGTCACGCTCGGCGCGTACGGCCCGGGCACCGGTGATCTGCTCTGTAGCGACGTTGAGCGCTCCCCGCATCTCTGCTTGAAAGCTGTCGATGACCGCTTGACTCGTGCCGCGAAGCAACACGTTGCCACCGATGTCGAGCATTGCGCGCACGACGGTTTCGAGATCGTGGTCCTGCTCGGTCGCCTGGCGCGCCGCCTCAAGTGCCGAACCACCGACTCGCAGCTCCCGCACGAAGAGGTGGTCCTCTCGCAGCCCCACCTCGCTCGCGAGGTGATCGTCTGGCCGATCGTCAGCCGCCCCGTTTGAGCCACGGTTGATACTCGCAACGATGTCCTGGGGTCGCGGCACCGGACCACAGGCTAAATGGACGCGTCCAGAAGCTCTGGTTGTCAGGCCGCGAGCTGGAGGTGGGGCTTGCGGGCGAGGACGCGTCGAGGTCTTGGCGGGTGACGGTCCACTCGACTGGACGGGCGATCTGGCGGTAGTGCTCGCCAATGCTCAGCAGCCGCGGTCCGAGCCCGTCGAGGCTGGCTGAGTCGTTGGGGGTCAGCGCCTTGCGCTCGACGCTCGAGCGCATCGCGGTCCGGCGCGGCGGTGCGCCACGGTCGAGCGGAGCGCTTCTGGGCTTGTTCTTCGCCCCTGAGGCGAACAACTGGCCCGGAAGGCCGATCGCGCCCTCGCGGCCCTCGCCAAGAGTGAGCACGGCGGCGTCGCGTCGGCCAACGGAAAAGAACAGCTCGGCCTGGTTTGAGCCAGGAGAGCGTGGTTCGGCAGGTGGATCAGCCGCGCGGTCCTGCCCGGTCCTGCATGCGCCGGATCGAGGCTTTGCCGGCGTGCGAGCTGGCGTTGTCAACAATCCGGAGCACCCGGCGAGCCGACCTCGATGGTCATCGTTCACCGCACCCGCCCCCAGCTCCCGCACAGGTTCCAACGCGTACTTGCGGACACCTCTACTGGTCGCCATGCAGCTGATCGGGACGGGGCTGGGCGAAATCGGCCCGCGGCGCAGGGCCGCTGGCCGCCAGGTGGCCTCGAACGGGTGCACTTCCCGATGCCCGTCCCACCGCAGGCCCTCGTCCGCCAGCCGTCAGCTGGCAAGCAGGACGCGCGCCCCGACCGTCTCGTACGTTGCCCGGGCCCGAACGTCGCGCGTGGCGAGATCCACGTCGTGCTCCACGGCGGCGAGCGCCACGAGCGCGTCGTAGACCGCGCCGCCGGCGATCCCGAGCTGCCCGAGCACTTCAGGGAGGCGACCGGCCACCTTCGATCCGAGGAGCAGCGGCTCGAGGAACCGCTCACCGAGGAGCCGGGCGGCGTCGGCGGGTGTCAACCGAACATCACCGGGCAGTCGCGTGAGGACAGAATATGTCTCTGCCAGCGCGTGACCGCTGAGCGCGACCGCTCGACCGTCCCACCAGCGAACGACGGCGGTGTGCGCTCGGTGGGTGCGCACCAGAAGCGGGACGGCGACGCTCGTGTCCAGCGCGAGCGGGGTCAACGCCGCCCGGAGTCGATCAGCGCGAAGACTACGTCGTCGTCGACCTCGGTCTCCCCGGTGGCGACCAGTACCCCGGACTCATCGACCAGCAAAGCGGTGCGCCCCCCCGGGACCAGCTGCAGGCCGGCACCGTAGCGGGAGATGTCGACCGTCGATCCTCCGGTGAGACCGAGTGCTTCGCGCAGGGGCTTTGGAATGACGACCCGCCCGACCGAGTCGATCGAGGTCTCCATTGGGATGACGCTACCAGCTGTTTCCCAGCGGCATCTTTCGCCACGGTGGGGACCGCTACGGGGGACGTGCTCCCAGGGGTGGCCGCCGAGCCAACTCATCGATCTGCGCCGGACGTTGAGACCTTCGGCTGGGCGCGGCGCTCGGCGCCGGCCAGCTCCTGGGCCACCGTGCTCAGCCCAGCCGGCTTGTGGCAGAGCACCACGGCATCGACCCGTTCGGCCAGCTCCCGGTTGGAGCCCATCGCCTCCCCGCCCAGCTCGGCGACCAGCGTCCGGGCCCGCCCGAGCCGCTGTCGGTGCAGAGCACGGGCTCACGCCAGCCCCGGGCCAGCGCCCCAGCAAGGTTTCCGGCACCGATCACGCCGATGCCATGGGCAGGACGGTAGCTGGCTGGGCCCGCACGCCGTGCCATGATCGGCCCACATGGGTGGGTCGGGATGAGCCCGTCGGTCGGCCTGGGAATAGGCATGGCCGGGGCGACGGCGCTGGGCTCGCTCGTCGGGTTCCTCTACAAGCAGCGCGGCGCCGCCGAGTCTCCGCCGGTCCAGGCCAGCCGGCCGGTGGCCAGCTCGCTGGCCCTGTTTCGGTCGCGCTGGTACGTGCTGGGCCTGGGCGTGGCCATGGGCTCCTGGGGACTGCACGTCACCGCTCTCGCCCTGGCGCCGATCTCGCTGGTCCAGGCGACTATCGCCGGCGGGCTCGTGCTTCTCACTGCTGTGGCCAACCTCGGCTTCGGCCTCGACGTCTCCCGGCGCGAGTGGATCGGGGTGGCCGTGGCCGCCGTCGGCCTGGCCTTCCTGGCCGGGACCCTGGGGAGCACGGCCGGCGGTGCCCACGCCCACTACGCCGGCGGGGACCTCGCCCTCTACGTCGTTGCCCTGACCGTCGGCGCGACGATCCTGGCCGGTACGTCGGGGCGCGGGGCGCTTTTCCCCGGAGCAGCCCTCGGCATCTCCGCCGGCCTGCTCTGGGGCGCCTCGGACACCACCATCAAGGCGCTGTCGGGATCGTTGTCCGGGCTCGGGGCCGGCGTACTCCTCGACCCGCTGGCCCTGGTCATCCTCGCGCTCTCCCTCGTGGGCCTGTCGGTCTCGGCCCGCTCGCTGCAGGTGGGCCGGGCGGTGGCGGTGATCGCCGCCACCAGTGCGGCGGCCAACCTGACAACGATCGCCGCCGGGCCCCTGGTCTTTGGCGAGCGGCTCCCCCGCGGCGGCGTGGCCGGCCCCCTGCACATTGTCGCCTTCGCCCTTGTCGTCCTCGCCGCCGCCCTGACCCCGGCGCTCGGAGGCGCCTCCGACCCGCAGCCAGAGCCGACCCCGGTGAGCTCTGGTTGACGGCGTGGCCGCAGCCGCACTGCCAGCCCTGTGCGGCGTAGCACCCAACGGCCGCGTCGGTCGAGCTCAGCGCGCCGAGGTCCTAAGCGCCACGAAGCACGCGCTCCACCGCGTCCAGCAGCGCCGACGCGTGGTCCCGGCCGCGCCGGTCCGCGCGCCCCCCGACCCCTCGACGTAGCCGACGCGCAGCGTCCGTCCCGCGTGGAGCAGCCGCCGCCCGACGACGGAGGCGTGCCCGACGAGCTCGAAGCCCTCCCAGGCCAGCTCGTGCAGTCCACCCAGGGCGTGGTCCCAGTCGTGGTCGCATAGCGGGAGCAGGGTGACGCCGAACCCGCGTGGCAGCCACCGAGTCATCGGGCTCCCGCATAGCGGAAGCAGGATGACGCGCTCGCTCCCTCCGTCGTCGAGCGTCATCGAGCTCCCGGGTAGCGGGAGCACGAAGGCGCTGGGCAGGCACCGCGTCGTCGAGCGTCATCGAGCTCCCGGGTGGAGGTCGAGTCGCCTCGGCGGGCGCCACCGCCCGCTGGCCGCTCTCAGACCCGCCGACGCGCTCCCGGCGGTCGGACCGACCGGTCCGGGTCATCGGCAACGTGAAGCAGCCCGATCCCAGCCGCCACCGGCCTCACCGCTTGAGCGGGGCCGGCTCTCAGGCCTGGTTGAAGAAGCCCTTCTCGATCAGCCGCGCGCGCTCCTCGGCGGAGACCTCGACGTTGCGGGGGGTGAGGAGGAACACCTTGTCGGCGATGCGCTGCATGCCGCCGTCGAGGGCGTAGGTCAGCCCGCTGGCGAAGTCGATGAGACGCTTGGACAGATCGGTGTCGGAGGACTGGAGGTTGAGGATCACCGGGATGGCGTCCTTGAACTTGTCCGCCACGTCCTGGGCGTCGTTGAAGCTCTTGGGGATGACCAGATGGACGCGGATGTCGTTGCGCACGCCGTTGGTGCTGCGTGAGGGACCGACCGGTCGCAGGACCGAGGTGCGCCGGTCGGAGTCCTCGTCGGCGAAGATGTCGTCGATCTCGTCACGCCGGCGCCGGGCCGAGAGGCGGCGCACGTTGGGACGCTCCCGGTAGGTGTTCTCCAGCTCCTCCTCGGGCGGCAGGGCCCGGAGGTGGTCTTCCTCCTCGACGCGCGCGTCGTGATCCTCGGCCAGGCCGAAGTAGACGAGCGTTCGGTGCCAGGTGTCGCGCATGGCCATGGCCAGGTCCCTTTCGCCCGCGGACGGCCGGTTCCTGCCGCCAGGCGAGCGACCATTATGGCGCAGCGTGTCTACTCAGCGGTACAGGATCGTGCCGATCCGCACGATTGTCGCCCCTTCCTCGACCGCCACCTCGAAATCCTGGGAGGTGCCCATCGACAGTCGCGCCAGCCCCAGGCCGTTGGCCAGCTCGCGCAGGCGGGCGAAGTACTGGCGGCTCTGGGCCGGGTCTCGGGAGGCGGGCGGCATGGTCATCAGGCCACCGACGCGCACCGGGCAGCGGTCGACGAACGCGGCTGTCGCCCCGGGGTCGACGCCGGCCTTGCTCGGCTCGCCCGAGAGGTTGACCTCGACGAGGATCTCGGTGGCATCGGGGTCGCCGTGGCGAGCGAGCTGCTCCAGCGCGCTGTCGGAGGCCACCGAGTGGATCAGGCGCACCCGTCCGACCAGATCACGGACCTTGCGGCTCTGCAAGGCGCCGATGAAGTCCCATGTGAGCTCCGGCGCAGCCGCCTGCTTGGACGCGAGCTCCTGGGCCCGGTTCTCCCCAACGAGGGTGATGCCCGCCGCGACGAGGCCGGGAAGCCCCTCCGCACCGAGGTACTTGACAGCGGCCAGCAGCTCGACCTCCGCCGGATCGCGACCGGCCCGAGCGGCGGCGGCAGCGATCCGCCGGCGCACGACAGTCAGATTCGCGCGCACCCGGTCGGGATCGGGTGAGGCCAGCAGGGCTTCGCGGAGCACGGCGTCAGGCTCGGACCACCAGGCCAGCCTGGCGCCCGGTGGTCCCGCGATCGCGCCGATGAGAGAAGAAGAGAGCGGGGTCCGAGCAGATCGTGCACAGACCGACGTCGTGGACGTCCCCGACGCCGGCCGCCTCGAGCTCCAGGCGAGCCACGCCGGCCAGGTCGATGGCCCGCCCGCGCCGTACCCCGGCGCCGTGGCGGGCGAAGGCGGCGCGCACGTCGTCGCCCACCTCGTAGCAGCAGGGCCGTGCCCCCGGACCGATGGCGGCGGCGATCGGGCCCGTGGACCCGAGCGCCCGCAACGCCGCGACGCCCTGGGCGACGACGCCGCCGGCCAGCCCCCGCCAGCCCGCGTGGACCATGGCCACGGCTCCCGGTGCGGCCAGGGCGATGGGCAGGCAGTCGGCGGCCAGGACGGTGGCGGCCGCGCTGTCGCGGTCGGTGGCCCGGCCGTCGGTGGCCACGGGGACAGCGTCGTCGTCGGGGGCATCGGCTCGGTGGCGGGCCACGCGCGCCCCGTGGACCTGTCGGCCGGCCAGCAGCGACGCTGGGCTGCCGTCGCCCGCCAGCCGTGCCGCCCGGGCCCGGTTCTCCACCACGCGTCCGGGCTCGTCGCCGGTACCCGCCCCGAGGTTCAGGGATGCAAACGGGCCGTCGCTCACGCCGCCCCGGCGCGTGGTGAACAGCACTCGGGCCCCGGGCAGCTCGAGCTCGATGTGGCCCGAGGTCCATCCGAAGGGTGCGGGCAGGACGACAGCCTCGACGGTCGGGCTCACCTGACCGACAGCTCGCTGTCGGCCAGCGGCTCGCGCTCCCAGCGCGGGCGGTTCTCGCCGGCCATGGATGGTGATGCTACGTCGCCCCCTCGGCGGCGCGCAACGCCGCCTGAAGCTCGGACTCGCGGCCGGGGGCCAGCTCGCCATCGAGGCGCTGCGCCAGGGCCCCGGCCAGCCCGCGCCCCACAGCTGGGCCCTGGGTCACGCCGGCGGCGAGCAGGTGGGCGCCGTCGATGCCCAGCCGGACGTGACGCAGGTCCGACAGCCAGCGCTGGGCGCGGGCCCGGGCCGGTCGCGGGCCGAGCGCGCCGGCCAGCGCGGCGGCCTCCACCGGCGTGTCGCCCAGCAGCTCCGCCCAGGCCGACGGGCGCGGGGCCGCCTCGGCCAGCGCCCTTCCCAGCGCGGGAGCATCGGCCGCCCCCCGGGCGCCGTCGCGGGCGCTTGAGTCCCGGGCCAGGCGGGTGAGCACGCGGCGTTGCGCGTCGGGCTCTGAGCGCGCGGCGAGGGCGCCGAGGATCAGGGTGTCGCGCCGCCCGTCGGCGGGCAGATCCGCCAGGGCCTGCGTGAGCAGGTCGGGGTCGGGCGCCGCGAGTCCGAGGGCGGCGAGGATGCCCAGGCGCCAGGCGTGGACCAGCGCCGCTGGGGCGCAGGCCTCATCGGCCACCAGGGCGAGCTCGGCCGCCACCCGCTGGGCCGAGACGGTGCCCAGCACGCCGGCGGCGGCTGCCGCCTGGCCGTCACGGGCGGTCCCGCGCTCGACGATGAAGCCGAGACGGGCGGCGTAGCGGACGAGGCGCAGCAGCCGGGTGGGGTCGTCGCGGAAGCTGGCCGGGTGCAGGGTGCGCAGCCGCCGCGCCCGGAGATCCTCACGGGCCCGGTCGGCGCTGCGCAGCTCGCCGTCCAGGCCCAGGGCCATCGCGTTGACGGTGAAGTCGCGCCGTGCCAGGTCCTCGCGCAGGCCGGCCGGGCGCACGTCGGGCAGCGCGCCCGGCCGCGCATAGTGCTCGGCCCGCGTGCGCGCGAGATCCACGCGCAGGGCTCCGGCGCGCAGGGTTGCCGTGCCGAAGCGCCCATGCGTGACCAGGGCGCCGCCCAGTGCGCGCTCCAACCGCCGCGCCACCGGATCGACCTCCCCTTCCACCACCACATCCACGTCGGGCCCGGGGGCACGTCCGAGCAGCCCATCGCGGACCACGCCTCCCACCAGCCACACCCCGTCCCATCCGGCCAGGGCGTCGAGCAGGGCCGCTGCCTCGGGGCCGCGCGCGCGCAGCGCCCGCAGCGGCTCACTCACAGCCGTCAACGCCGGACGGGGACGCCCGCCTCGGCCATGTGTCGCTTGAGCTCGGCGACCCCATGATCGCCGTCGTGGAGGATCGAGGCGACCAGCACCGCGTCGGCGCCGGCCCGCAGGCCGGCGACCAGATGCTCGGGCCGTCCGGCGCCGCCGGAGGCGATGACGGGGACCGCGACCGCGCCGGCCACCGCGGCGATCAGCTCCAGGTCATAGCCGTCGTGGGTCCCGTCGCGATCCATCGAGGTGAGCAGGATCTCACCGGCACCCAACCCCACCCCCTCGCCCGCCCAGGCCACGGCCTCACGACCCGTCGTCTCCCGCCCGCCGCGGACCACGACTTCCCATTCCGCGGCGGCGGTTGGGTCGCCCTGCGCGGTGTCACGCCGCCGGCGGGCGTCGATGGCCAGCACGACACACTGGGCGCCGAACACGCCGGCCAGCTCGGAGAGCAGCTCGGGCCGCGCGACGGCAGCCGAGTTGACCGACACCTTGTCGGCGCCGGCGTCGAGCACGGCCTGGGCGTCGGCCACCGAGGTGATCCCCCCACCGATGGTGAAGGGCACGAAGACGTCGTCGGCCGTGCGCCGGGCCAGCTCGACCAGGGTGGCCCGCTTCTCGTGGGTCGCGGTGATGTCCAGGAACACGAGCTCGTCAGCCCCCTCGGCGTCGTAGCGCCCAGCCAGGGCGATCGGATCCCCGGCGTCGCGGATGTCGACGAAGTTCGTCCCCTTGACCACGCGACCCGCGTCGACGTCGAGGCAGGGGATCAGCCGCCGGTAGTGCACCGGTGCGTCTAGGCGGCGGCGGTCGCCCGCCGGACGGGGCCGCGGCGCTCGTCGAGCGTGTCCTGGCCCTCGGCCACGGTGAAGCGGCGCTCGTAGAGGGCCTTGCCCACGATCACCCCGGCCAGGTTGACCTGGCGCAGGGCGCGCAGGGCCTCGAGATCCTCGAGCCGGCCGATCCCGCCCGAGTACACCCACCGGCCCCGGACGGTCGCCGCCACCCGGCGGACCTCGTCGAGGTCGGGCCCGTCGAGCATCCCATCACGGTCCACCGACGTGTAGACGAAGGAGTGCACGCCACGGTCCTGGAGGCGTTGGATGACCGTCTCGGCCGGCATCTGGGTGCGCTGCGTCCACCCCGAGGTGGTGACCGTGCCGCCGCGGACGTCGACGGAGACGACAACGCGCGGACCGTAGGCGGCGACGACCTCGTCCAGCAGGTCCACCTCGGTGTAGGCCGCGGTTCCCAGGATCACCCGGGCGGCTCCGGCGCGCAGCGCGTCGCGCACCGCCGGCAGGGAGCGCAGCCCGCCGCCGTACTGCACCGGCACCCCGAGCTCGGCGACGATCCGCTCGAGGTGTGAAAGGCTGACTGGGTGCCCGGCCCGGGCGCCGTCGAGGTCGACGACATGCAGGAAGCGCGCACCGGCCTGCACCCACGTCCGCGCCGCCTCCAGGGGGTCGTCGCCATAGACGGTGGCGTCCTCGAACTGGCCCTGGCGCAGGCGGACGGCCTGGCCCTTGTGGATGTCGATGGCCGGGTAGAGGATCATGCCAACGAGGGCGACCTCGCCCGGTTGGCGCACAGCCGGGCGAAGTTGGCCAGGAGGGCCAGGCCGTTGCTCGAGGACTTCTCGGGATGAAACTGCACGCCGTAGAGCGGGGGCCGGGCAACGGCGCACACGAAGCGCTCGCCGTACTCGCAGTGGGCCAGCACGTCAGCTCGGTCGCTCGGACGCGCCACGAAGGAGTGGACGTGGTAGAAGGCGGGATCCTGGGCCAGGCCGTCGATCAGGGCGTCGGGTCGCTGCGTCTCGACGCGGTTCCAGCCAATGTGGGGCAGCTTGGCCCCGCGCGCGTCCAGGGGGCCGACCTCGCCGGCAAGCAGACCCAGGCCGGCGGCCCCGCCGAGCTCGGTCGAGGAGTCAAAGAGCAGCTGCATGCCCAGGCAGATGCCCAGCATCGGGGTGCCGGCGGCCAGCCGCGCCACCAGCACGGGGCCGAGACCCAGCTCGGTCAGGTTGGCCATCGCGCGGGGGAAGGCGCCGACGCCGGGGAGTACCAGGCCGTCGGCATGCAGCAGGGCGTCGCGGTCGCTGGTGATCGTGGCCCGCGCGCCGACGTGAGCCAGAGCCTTCTCCACCGAGCGGCGGTTGCCCATGCCGTAGTCGATGACGGCGATGCGCGGGGCCGCGCGCCCGGGGTCTGCTGCCTTCTCCTCGTCGAGCAGATCAGCGGCGCTCATGCCGTCAGGGTTCCCTTGGTCGAGGGCACGCGGGTGTCGTGGGGATCGAGGGCGACAGCGATGCGCAGGGCGCGGGCAAATGCCTTGAACGCCGCCTCGATCACGTGATGGGCATTGCCGGCCGCCTGGAGCTCTAAGTGCAGGGTGAGCCGAGCCTCGTGGGCGACGGCGCGGAGGAACTCCTCGGCCAGCTCGTGGTCGAAGGCTCCGATCGAGCCTGGGGGCAGGCGCCCTTCCCAGACACACAACGGACGCCCGGAGATGTCGATGGCACACGCCGCACGGGCCTCGTCCATGGGCACCACCGCATGTCCGTAGCGGGCGATGCCGCGGCGCTCGCCCAGCGCTCGGTCCAGCGCCTGGCCCAGGCAGAGCCCGACGTCCTCGACGGTGTGGTGCGCGCCCGTCTGCAGATCGCCCTTGGCTGAGACCTCGAGGTCCAGCCCCGCGTGGCGGGCGAGGAGGTCGAGCATGTGGTCGAGGAAGCCGACGCCCGTGGAGCGCTCTCCGGCGCCCGACCCGTCGGCATCGAGGGTCAGGTGGATCTCGGTCTCCCCGGTGCGGCGCTCGATCTGGGCCGAGCGGGACATGGACGGCATTCTCGCAGCCAGTGGCCCCGCGGGCTGGTGTCCGCAGCCCAGGAGACCTACCCTCCTGGTGTGCGCCGTCTCGTCTACGTCTCCCGCCTCACGCGGCTCTCGCTCGTCGGGGCCGACGGCTCCGACGTCGGGCGGGTGGCCGACGTGGTCATCGGCTCGGGCTCCCGCCCACCGCGGCTCAACGGCTTCGTCGTCGCCGTGCAGCGCCGGCGCGTGTTCGTGGGCATCGGGCGGGTGGCGGAGATCGGCTCGGACGGCGTGCGCCTGCGCCGGGGCTCGATCAACATGCGCCACTTCGAGGTCCGCCCGGGCGAGAGCCTGGGCGTGGCCGAGCTCGGGCGCCGCCGCGTGGATGGTCGCCGCGTGGCCGACATAGGCATCACCCCGGGCACCGAGCCGTTCGTCTGGGAGGTGGCCACCGTGGCCCTGAGCGCGCACCGGGTCCCCGGGCTGCGTCGCGAGCCCGAGATCGTCGACTGGAGCGAGGCGGGCGAGCTCTTCGCCGACGAGCGCCCGGTCGACCGTCAGGCGGCCACGCTCAGCCAGCTGCACCCGACCGAGATGGCCGACGCCCTGCGCAAGCTCCCGCTCAGCCGCCGCCGGGTCCTGGCCGCCGCGCTGGAGGACGAGCGCCTGGCCGACGTGCTCGAGGAGCTCCCCGAGGACGAGCAGGTGCGCCTGGTCGAGGGCCTGGACCGCGACCGGCTGGGGCGGGTGCTCGACGAGATGGAGGCCGACGACGCCGCCGATCTGCTCAACGAGTTCTCCGAGACCCAGCAGGCCGAGCTGCTGGGGGCCATGGACCCGGGCGAGGCCGAGCCGGTGCGCCGGCTGCTCTCCTACGGCGCGGACACCGTCGGCGGGCTGATGACCCCCGAGCCGGTGGTCCTCGGACCCCAGGCTACCGTGGCCGGCGCGCTGGCCCGGGTGCGCGACCCGGATCTCCCCGTGCCCCTCGCCGCCCAGGTCTTCGTGGCCCAACCTCCGCTGGAGACCCCGACCGGACGCTACCTCGGGGTGGTGGGCATCCAGCGCCTGCTCCGCGAGGCGCCGGGCAAGCCACTGGCCCGCTGCCTGGACGAGGACTGGGACCCGATCGAGCCCGACGTGCCGGGCGAGGAGGCGGCCCGGCGCCTGGCTGCCTACGACGTGGTCGCCCTCCCCGTCTGCGATCCGACCGGGCATCTGCTCGGCGCGGTGTCCATCGACGATGTGCTCGACCAGATGCTGCCCGCCAACTGGCGGCTGAGCGAGGTGCGCTGATGGCCCGCTCGGACGACCTGGGCACGCCGCGCGGCACCGGGGCGCGAAGCTACGACCCCGACGCCTTCGGCCGGCTGTCCGAGCGGCTGGCCCGATTCTTGGGCACGGGGCGCTACCTGGCCTTCCAGACCGTCCTGGTCGTGATCTGGATCGCCCTCAACGGGATCGGCGTCTCGCTGCGTTGGGACCCCTACCCGTTCATCCTGCTCAACCTGGCCTTCTCGACCCAGGCGGCCTACGCCGCGCCGCTGATCCTCCTCGCCCAGAACCGCCAGGCCGACCGCGACCGTCAGGAGATCGAGCGCGACCGGGCGATGAACGCCCGGTCGCTGGCCGACACCGACTACCTGGCCCGCGAGATCGCGGCCATCGGGCTCGCGCTCGAGCACAAGGCCGACCGCGACGACCTCGCCGCGGCGGTCGACCGCCTGACCGTGGCCCTCGAGCGCGTTCACGGGCGCGAGCTCGAGGCCCCCGACCCCGACTTCCACGGGGTGGACGGCGAGGGCGGGTAGCCGGCGCGGCATGACCGTTGACGGACAACGTGAAGGCTCGCGTCTCTCCTGGGGCATCGTCCCGGGAGTGGGAGCGGTGTCCGCTAGGGATCCTTGACCAGGACCGCTCGTCGCGCCGACCCGAAGTGAAGTAGTTCAACCGCGTCGCGGAGGAGCGGTCCGGCTAGCTGCCAGGCCTTTTTGCGCGAGGCGAGGCGTGCGCCCATCGTGCGAGCTCGGCGAGCCTTTTTGCTCGCCCTGCTGGGGCTGGGCTGCTTTCAAGTAGGGCGTGGGCGAACACCGCGTACGGGACGCCCTCGCGAGGGGCGACGCGCCAGGGAGGTTGCGAACCGCGCCGCGGCCGACTGGACCGCGTCCGGCCCGGCGTTGCTGCGATCTCAGCGTGCCGGGTGGCGGCGGGACCGCGAGTTGCCGGCAGATCGCGCGGGCGGACCGGTGGGAATCTCGCGGTGGCGGGGCACCAAAGCGCGCAGGTCGGCCCGCGGATGCCGCCAGATCGTGTGCCGGGAGCCCTCGCGTAGCACTTCGCAGCCGTGCTCGGCCAGATGCCGCTCAAGCTCGCGGAGTTTCAAGCGGCAGCGAGGTCGATCGTGACGCTCTCGACGTGCCTGCCACCGATCGCGGCTCACGGCCCTCGTCTCGATAGGAGGCGATCATCTCGCGGGCCGCGTCGAGCAGCATGTCGCGGGCCTCCTCAACCGTACGCCCGCACGTGACACCGGCCGGCCATTCGGCGAGCTGGGCCATTGTCCAACCGTCCTCGTCGGGCGTGAAGACGGCCGTTAACGTCAGCGGTTGGCCCATGCGCTGAACCGTACCGCGCCGCGACGGCGATCTGCATATCGAGGCGTGGTTGACTTGCCCCCGGGACGCTTGCTCGGACGCCGATCGCGAGCATGCCGACCCGAGACGGCCGACCCCGACGATGAGACCGGCTGGCCCGCGCGGCGGGCGGTCGCTGAGCCATCGCGGGACCCCAAGCGTTGGGATTTCGCGGACGTGATGGCGCCGCCCCCGGATACGCTGGGTCTATGTCGGTCGAGACCGCCGAGGAACTTGCCGCGCCGCGGGCGGCGGGGCGCGTAGTAGCCGAGGCGCTGCGGACGATGCGGCGTGCGATCAAGCCAGGCGTGAGGACGAGCGAGGTCGATGCGGTCGCGGGGCGCATCTTTCGGCGGGCTGGTGCGCGCTCGGGACCTCAGGTCGACTACGGCTTTCCCGGGGTCACTTGCATCAGCGTCAACGACGAGGCCGTCCATGGCATCCCTGGCCTCGCCGCCTACGCGAGGACGACCTGGTGAAGCTCGACGTGACCGCCGAGCTCGGCGGCTTCTACGCCGACGCGTGCGTCACCGTGCCCGCTGGCAGGGCCCGTCCGAGCGACTGTCGACTGGCGAGCGCGCATCGGGCACTGGCGGCCGGTATGCGAGCAGCCCGCCTGGGGGCGCCCCTGAACGCCATCGGAGCCGCTGTTGAGAGGACGGTCGTAGCCGATGGGCACGCGGTGTGCGCCGAGCTTGTGGGGCACGGAATCGGCCGGCGCATTCACGAGGCGCCGCAGGTCCCCAACCACTACGTCGCACACCTGTCCCAGCCGTTGACTGATGGGCTGGTCCTGACCGTCGAGCCGATCGTCTCGGCGGGCAGCGGCGCGGTACGCGGCACGAGCGACGGCTGGACCGTGCGCACCAGCGACGGCTCGCGGTCGGCGCACGCCGAGCACACCGTGGTCGTGCGCGACAGCGCGCCGGTCGTGCTGACCATCTGACCCGCCGGCCAGGCGCTGATCGCGTCCGTAGTGTCCACACCGTGTTCAGCGCAGAGGATCGCGAGCGGCTACGAGACGAGCTCGTCTCGGTCGCCCGAGCGGATGTTCGCATCAGCGCCGCCGCGCTGATCGGGTCCTCCGCGCTCGGTCGCGAGGATCGCTGGTCAGACATAGATCTCGCCTTGGGTCTCGCCTCCGATGCCGACCGCACGCAGGCGATCGCTGACTGGACCGATCGGATGTACGGCGAGCATGCTGCCGTTCATCACCTGGATGTGACCCGTGGCGAGACCGTCTATCGGGTCTTCCTACTCTCGGGCACCATGCAGGTCGATGTCTCGTTCTGGCCGCGGGCGAAGTTCGGCGCGATCGGGCCGGGCTTTCGCTTGCTGTTCGGAAGCGCCGCCAGACCGCTCACCGCAGCTGCGCCCACCACCGTCGAGCTGGTCGGCATGGGCTGGCTCTATGCCCTGCACGCCCGCTCGAGCATCGCGCGCGGCCGGGCGTGGCAGGCGGAGTACATGATCAGCGGGGTGCGAGACCAGGTGCTCGCCCTAGCGTGCCTGCGCCACGGCGTGCCCGCGGTCCAAGGCCGAGACATGGACAGCCTTCCGCCAGAGGCGACCGTGGCCGTCGCGCCAGCGCTCATCCGCTCGCTCGACATTCCAGAGCTCAAGCGCGCCTTCGCTGCGATCACCCAAGCGCTGCTCGTCGAGACCGAACGGACCGATCCCGGACTGGCCGACCGCTTGACGGGGCCACTCAAAGAGCTCGCCAGCTGAGCATCACCCTCGAAAAAGCTGACCCGGCTTTCCGTACGAAACACGGACCCGAGCGCTGGGCCCTAACGCCGCGCCTCCATCGACTCCGCGTGGACCACGAAGCCCTCGGCCCGGGCGATGGCTGCGCCCGGACCGGCCAGCGCCGCGGCGGACCGCGGGCCGATGCGAACCTCCGCCATCCCCCGGCGGAAGTGGGCCGGCGACAGGGCGCTGGCGAAGCGCGCCGCTCCGCCGGTGGGCAGCACGTGGTTGGACCCGGCCACGTAGTCCCCGAAGGCGGTGGCGCTCCCCGGCCCGACGAGCAGGCAGCCGGCGTTGCGCACCCGCGGCGCCAGCGCTTCGGCCGCGGCGCCCACGAGCTCCAAGTGCTCCGGCGCGAACGCCTCGGCGAAGGCCAGGGCGTCCTCCGGGGCGGCGTCGACGAGGACGACAGCGGCCGGGTCGACCGTCGGGCGCGCGCCGGCCAGGGTCTCGACCTCGCCGGCCACGGCCTCGAGCAGGTGGGCGTCGTCGGAGGCCATGGCCACGAGCGTCTCAGGCCCGTGCTCGCCCTGGGCCAGCAGATCCAGCGCCACCGGACGCGCCGACGCGCCCGCGCTGGCCACCACCAGGAGGTCGCTCGGCCCGGCGAACCCGTCGATCCCGACGCGATGGGCGAGCTGGCGCTTGGCCTCCTGGACCCACAGGTTGCCGGGACCGACGACGACGTCGACCGGGGCGATGGTCTCGGTGCCCAGGGCCAGCGCGGCGACGGCCTGGGCGCCACCCATCCGGTACACCTCGGCGGCCCCGGTCAGCGCGCACGCCGCCAGCACCGCCGGGTGCACCCCGTTCGGGCCCTGAGGCGTGGCCACCACGACCTCGTCCACCCCCGCGGCGCGGGCCGCGACGACGCCCATGACCACCGTGGATGGGTAGGGGGCGCGTCCGCCCGGGACGTAGACGGCGGCGCGGCGGACCGGGACCTGGCGCAGGCGGACCCGGTGGCCTTCGGGCAGCGTGACGTCGCGCTCCGCGGCCACGCCGGCCCCGGCGACGGCGACGACGTTGTCCCGGGCGCGCTCGAGCGCGGAGCGCAGGCTGGGATCCAGCGCGTTCAGGGCACCCTGCAGCTCGGCCGTCTCGACCCGGACCGGGATTGGTTGCTCGCGGTCCAGGCGGCGGGTGAGCGCCGCCACCGCCCCATCCCCCCCGCGGGCGACCTCTCCGATGATCTCCGCGACGCCGGCGGCGACGGCCGAGGCATCTGGGGCCAGCGCCCGGGCCGCCGCGGCCAGCCCCGCGGCATCTCCGCCCGACGCCAGGGCCCAGCGCTCGAGGCGGATCACGCCGCGGGTGCCCCCCGCAGCCGCGCCACGACGTCATCGATCTCCTCGGCCCTCAGCTTGTAGGCGACCGGGTTGGCGATCAGCCGCGCGGTGCTCGGCGCGATCCGCTCGCGGATGACCAGGTCGTTCTCCCGCAGGGTGGTGCCGGTGGCGGTGAGGTCGACGATGGCCTCGACCAGGCCGGTCAGCGGAGCGAGCTCGACCGATCCCTTGACCTCGACGATCTCGGCCTGGCGGCCGGTGACCTCGAAGTGGCGCGCGGCGATGCGCGGGTACTTGGTGGCCACGCGGACGATCCCCAGGCGGCGTAGCGCCTCGGCGGCGGGGTCGGCGCCGGCTCGGCTGGCCAGCACCATCTCGCAGCCGCCGTAGCCGAGGTCCAGGAGCTCGTAGACGTCGCGATCGGCCTGCTCGAGCAGGACGTCCTTGCCGGTGACGCCCAGGTCCGCCGCTCCCGCCTCGACGTAGGTCGGGACGTCGGAAGGACGCATGGTGATCACGCCGGCGTCGGCGAACAGGAGCCGGCGATCGTTGGCGCGCAGCTCGGCGGTCACGACTCCGAGCCCGTCCAGGCGGTTTAGCGTGTCGGCGAACAGCGCCCCGCGCGGAACGGCGAGGGTCAGGTGGTTGAGGCTCACCGGTCGCTGGTGCTCGACGCTGGCGCGCTCGCCACCTGGGCCGGCGCGCGGGAGACCATCGCGCCCTCCTCACCCATCAGCGCCTGGTGGACGAGCTGCAGGTCGAGGGCGAAGCCGACGGCGGGCAGCGGTCGCCCAAAGCGTCCCAGCAGCTCGTCGTAGCGTCCCCCCCGGCCCAGCGGAGCACCCAGGGCCGGGTCATAGACCTCGAAGATCGCCCCGGTGTAGTAGCCGAGCCCGCCGGTCAGCCCGAGGTCGAAGATCATCCGGTCGGCCACCGATTCGTTGACGCGCTCGAGGATCAGCCGCAGTCCCGAGAGCGCCTTGCCGACAACGGCGCCGGCCGGTCCCCCCCCGGCGGCCTGCTCGGCGGCGGCGAGGACCTCGGGTCCACCCCGGCGCGCTGGTAGCTCGGTCAGGGTGCGCGACGTGGCGGCGTCGAGGCCGGCGCTGCTGACGGCCCGCGTCAAGCCGACGAAGTCGCGGGCCACAAGCGCCTCGAGCAGCGCGGCCCGCGGCTCGGGGGCAACGCCCAGGCCGTCGAGCAGCGCCGGGAACAGCGACGCGTCACCCAGCCCGACACGGAAGCGGTCAAGACCCGCCGCCTCCAGCCCGCTGGCCAGGATCGAGAGCGCCTCCGCCGTCCCATCGGGGGCGGGGGCACCGATCAGCTCGATGCCCGCCTGCAGCAGCTCGCGCGTCTGGCCTCGCGCGGGCCGCACCGCTCGGTACACCGGCGCGAGGTAACAGAAGCGCAGCGGGGGATCGGCCGTTGGGTAACGCGTGGCGACGAGCCGGGCGATGGGCAGGGTCATGTCCGAGCGCAGGACCAGCACCGTCCCGTGCTCATCGAGGAAGCGGTGGGCCGGCCGGGTTCCGGCGATGTCGCCTCGGGCCAGCACCGACTCGAACTCCAGGGCCGGGGTGGAGACCTCGCCGTAGCCGGCGCTGGCGAAGACGTCGCGCACAGCGGCCTCGATGGCGCGCATCTCGCGCATCTCGTCGGGCAGCACGTCCCGGCTGCCGCTGGGGACCGGGTGGATCATCGGGCGATCTTCGCAGCCCGGGGGCTCAGGCTTTCAGCGCGCCAACCGCCGGTCGTCGCTAAGCCACGACGGGCTCGGTGGCCACGCGCTCGATCCGGGCCCCGAGCTGGCGCAGGCGGTCGTCGATGCGCTCATAGCCCCGGTCGATCTGGCGGATGTTGCCGATCTCCGAGCGCCCGTGGGCGCACAGGGCAGCCATCAGCATGGCCATGCCGGCGCGTATGTCGGGCGACTCCAGGCGCTCACCGCGCAGCCGGCAGGGCCCGACCACCAGGGCGCGATGGGGATCGCAGAGGGTGATCCGGGCGCCCATGGAGATCAGCTTGTCGACGAAGAACAGCCGGTTCTCGAACATCCACTCGTGGATGAGCACGGCGCCCTCGGCCTGTGACGCGAGGGCCAGGGCGATCGAGGTGAGATCGGCGGGGAAGGCGGGCCACGGGCCGTCCTGGACCTTGGCGTCGAACTCCCCGACGTCTCGGCGAACCATCAGCTTCTGGGCGCCGGGGACCACCACGTCGGTGCCGTCGAGCTCGGAGTGCAGGCCCAGCCGCTCGAAGACGAGGCGAATCATGCGCAGATCGGCGGGCACCGTGTCGCACACGCGCAGCTCCCCCCCGGTCACGCCGGCCAGGGCCATGAACGAACCGATCTCGATGTGGTCGGGAGCGATGTCGTGTTCGCAGCCTCCGAGCCGGTCCGAGCCGACGACGGTGAGCACGTTGGACCCGATCCCCTGGATGGCGGCGCCCATGGCCACGAGCAGGCGGGCGAGATCCTGGACGTGGGGCTCGCAGGCGGCGTTGCCGATCATGGTCACCCCGGGGGTCAGGGCGGCCGCCATGAGCGCGTTCTCGGTCGCCATGACCGAAGGCTCGTCCATGAACACGTCGCCGGCCCGCAGGCCCCCGGCGGTCGACAGGTGGATGTCACCCTGGTGCTCGACGCTGGCCCCCAGGCTGTGGAAGGCATCGAGGTGGGGATCGAGCCGGCGGCGACCGATGACATCGCCCCCGGGGGGCGGCAGGGTGGCCGACCCGAAGCGGGCGAGCAGCGGCCCGGCGAGCAGGAACGACGCGCGGATCCGCTCGGCCAGGCTGCGGTCGACGGGCGAGCCGGTGACGTCGGCGGCACAGACCACCACCTCGTTCTCCGCGCGCCAGTGCACCGACGCCCCCTGGTCCTCGAGCAGGGCGATCATCGCCTCCACGTCGCGGATGCGGGGAACGTTGCGCAGGACCACCGGCTCGGTGGTCAGCAGCGTGGCGGCCAGCCCGGGGAGGGCGGCGTTCTTGTTGCCGGCCGGGATGACCGTGCCCGAGAGCGGCGCGCCGCCTTCGATGACGAACTTCTCCATGGGCGGGCGAATAACCCTCAGCCGACGGTCGGTGTCCAGCCGGGAAGGGGCGGCTAGGGTAACAGCCACGGTGCTGCCCCTTTCGCGTCCGGAGGCCTTGTCCCTGCTGCGGGAGTGGGTCGTCTCGGAGAGCCTGCGCCGCCACATGCTGGCCGTCGAGGCCGCCATGCGGGCGTACGCCCAGCGCTTCGACGAGGATCAGGAGCTGTGGGGTCAGACCGGGCTGCTGCACGACCTCGACTACGAGCGCTACCCCGACCTGGCCACCGGTCACCCCCGCCATGCCGTGGCCGAGCTGCGGCGGCTGGGCTACCCCGAGGTGCTCGTGCGCGGAGTGGCCTCGCACGCCGACTTCATGGGCGTGCCGCGCGAGAGTTCGATGGAGCTGACCCTGTTCGCCGTCGATGAGCTGTGCGGCTTCATCAGCGCCTGTGCCTACGTCCGACCCGCCGGGATTGCCGGGATGACGCCCAAGTCGGTGAACAAGAAGGTCAAGCAGCCCAGCTTCGCGGCGGCCATCAGCCGCGAGGATCTGCGCCGGGGGGCGGAGGGTCTGCGCATCGGGCTCGACGAGCACGTCGCCTTCGTCATCTGCGCCCTGCAGCCCAGCGCGCACGAGCTGGGCCTGGAAGGGCGGGGCTCGGACGCTCAGGCGACCCGTCCGGCGGGTGGCGCTGCTGGCCCGTCGGCCGGGGCGACACCGTCGGCCGGCGAGGCCACGTAGCGGGTCAGGCCGGCTCTGACCGGCGGGGGGATCTCGGTCGGACGCCGCGTGGCGGTGTTGATGAACACGTGTCGCATCGCCCCTTCGACTACCGGGTCGCCCGCCCGCAGGACGCGCAGGGACGTGCCCAGGCTGGTGCGGCCGAGGCGGCTGACGACCACCTCGACGTCGAGCTCGTCATCGAACCCGGCCGGCGCCAGGTAGCGCGCGCGTGACTCGGCGACGACCATGTCGACCCCGCTGGCCATCATGTCGGTGTACGGGCCGATGGACGCCCGCCACAGCTCGGTCAGCGCGACGTCGAAGTACGCGTAGTAGTGCGGGTTGAACACCAGGCCCTGGCGATCGCACTCGCCGTAGCGGACGCGAAGGCGGTGGACGAACGCCCCAGGCATGGCGTTGGAGCCTACGGGGCTGGCCGGCAGCGCACCCCGTTCTGGGCCGGTCGCGGCCGGCCCAGCAATCCGTCCGCACCCTGCTGCATTATACGAACACGTGTTCTTCCGTGCTTTCCAGCTGCGCCGACGCCTCGACCGGATTCTCGACGTCCTGGCCGAGGCGCCCGGTAGCGCTGATCTGTCGGGTGGCCGGGCTCGGGCGGGCGACGACCCAGCTCCGCACCCGCACCGCCGAGAGCTCCGCTTCGCCCGGCCTCGGCGACCTGGCGTGGTGTCCCCCGCGCCGGCGCTGTGCCTCTGTCCGCGCGGGACCTACCACGAGATCACGACGCGAGCCCGGCGACAGCCTGCCCCGGTGGCGATGGATCGTCGCCTCGGCGAGCGCTGACCATCGCAGCGACCTCGATCGACCTCGCGCCGACTGACACCCCGGGCAGCCGTGCGCTTCGTCGCCTTTGCAAGGAGCGCTTGACGCTGGGCTTCGACGCCGGGCGTTTTTCCCCGACGCCGCCAGCCTGCTACGGGCCTCCTGGCAGCTACCCGGACCGGACCTTCCCCAGCAGCGCGATCAGCGCAGCCGAAGCTCCGCCAGCGGAATGTGCCCTACTGCGGCTTGTCTTGGCCGTACCCGGGAGTCAGCGACGCCGGCGCGCGCGAAGGACATCCGTGTCCCGTTGCGCGCGCCTGGACCGAACCCAGGCGGCGGGCCTCTTGAGGCCCGCCGCCGCCCTTCTTCAGGTGCTCAGCCGCGCGGGCGTGAGTGCGGCGCGGTGCGACTGGTCATCCGCCGCAGGCCGATGCCCAGTCCGAGGACTCCGAGCCCGACCAGCAGCAACGGCGCGAGATCCAGCCCGGTGAACGGGAGGCTGCCGACGCCGTTGGACGAGGTGCCAGCGGAAACTGCGACGGGGGCGCTCGACGCGGCGGTCGGCGATCCCGAGCTCTGCGATCCCGAGCTCTGCGATCCCAAGCTCTGCGATCCCAAGCTCTCCGTAGAACCGCTCCCGTGACTCGGGGTGCCGCTCGACGGGCCGCCGTGGGCATCGGTCGGCAGGATGACCTGCTTGCCGGTCCCCGGGTTCCCGTAGCCGAGCTCGATGGGTGTCTGGGCACCGGCGGCGCCGACCGGGCCGGACAGGGCAATGGCGGCGAGGCTGGCGACGATGGATCGAACGTGACGGCCGCGTGGGCGGCCGCTGGAAACGCAGCGGGACATTGGGGCTCCTAGGGCTTGGGTTCGCGCGCGCGGAAGCTGCGCGGATCGGTTCCGTCCACAACCGATCATAGCGCACGGAGTTGCGGTAGCGCAACCCATGATCGGTAGCGCAACCCATGATCGCCTGAGACGGCGGCCTACGGGTCTCGGGCCCTGGCGGCACGAGAACACCGTCTGATCAAAGAACCGGCGGCGACCTACTCTCCCAGGCCCTTGCGGGCCAAGTACCATCGGCGCTGAGGGGCTTAACTGCTCTGTTCGGAATGGGAAGAGGTGTTTCCCCCTCGCCATGGCCACCGGAAACGGGTAGAGACCACCCCCACCGGGCCCTGAGAGCTGCACAGCAGAAAATCACCAAGAACGGGCATCAAAACCGTCAAGCCCTCGACCCATTAGTACCGGTCTCCTTCGAGCGTTACCGCCCTTCCAGATCCGGCCTATCGCCTGGTGGTCTTCCAGGGGTCTTACTCCCTCAAGGGGATGGGAGAGCTCATCTCGAGGTCGGCTTCCCGCTTAGATGCTTTCAGCGGTTATCCGATCCGCACGTAGCTAGCCTGCAATGCCCTTGGCAGGACAACAGATACACCAGAGGTGCGTTCATCCCGGTCCTCTCGTACTAGGGACGACTCCTCTCAACTCTCCAACGCCCACGGCAGATAGGGACCGAACTGTCTCACGACGTTCTGAACCCAGCTCGCGTACCGCTTTA
>JAABUY010000413.1_pt1 | contig 76680 bp, 64 predicted proteins | sample 5560271 | NCBI WGS metagenome assembly JAABUY01 (sample SAMN10711886, study PRJNA513374) | rock metagenome | isolation source: Antarctica rocks | place: Antarctica: Victoria Land, University Valley | reverse complement strand
GGCATCGACGCCTACCAAGCCATACTCGCAACCCTACAAGGCCAAGCTGCGACCGCACCGGGTTGAGCAGTTACTGTTTTAGAAAATCAGTTACATGCTGTATAACAGCCGGATTTTGCTGAGGGGCTGCACTCTGTTTAAGAAGAAGCTGTAAACCAACTTGAGGACCCATTCCAGGCATAAATGGCGGTGGAATAAGCTGCCCTTGTGAGGCAAGAACCTGTTGAACATCGGCGGGTACTTTCGTACCCGCCTGACCCTTCTCAACATCGTTGCCGTTCTGTTGCCCGAGTGGCGTTGAACTAGCGTCAGAAGAGTCTGATGCGCTTGCTTTGCCCTCAGACTCTTCCATTAGCGCCGATTAGGCCATGCTAGTGTCGAAAATGCCATAGATTCGCCTACTGCATTCATGATGATCTGAGCAGCGTATGTGGCGATCGGAACCCAACTCACCACCACGCCTTTAGCGGTTGTGTCAAGTGCAAAAGTTTCGTTTGGGTATTTTGATCTCATGTCAACCAAGGACCTTTCGGCCGAACGGGCGTCGGTTGTGGGCTCAGTCACCGCCATCCCATAGGGTCCAACGCTGCTAGAAATCTCGCGTTCTAACACTAACGACATTACGACCTCCTTCGGTTAGCGGGCAACGTGCCCATGTTGGTCGACTCATAGGGTGATATGGACCGCATGTGTCCAAACCCATCCTAGCGGGCAATCTTCCCTGCCCTGCGTTAAGCGCACGCTAATGCGCGAGTTCCCGCGGCACAATCCGTCAGATGCTACTTCTAATCGCATTAGCCTGCCGCATAGCGACGCTTCATGCATGTGCAGAGTACTCGACCACGTTGCGCGATCAGCTACCTTTTCCGGCTTACCGATAAAAAGCTATCAAGTCACTTTCCAAGACACAAGCTGCCCCACCCCCTGCGTCACCGTCACCAGTCCCTGATCCCGCTGCCCCGCCAGAGCGTGCCTGACACGCTTCGTCGCCAGCCGCCGGGCCGCCGCGTTCCCCAGGTCCATACCAGTCAGGATCATCACGCGAGACGTGATCTCCTTAGCTGATAGCGGCTCCCCGGCTCTGCGCAGCACGTCCAGGGCTCGCCGGGACCAATGCCCCATCGTGACCACGTTGGGTGCCCGCATCCGCACCGGGCGGATCGCGTCCGTGTCCAACTCCGCGTCGAAAACCCCGATCGCGGAGTCCAGGCGGGCCAAGTCGAGGGTGATTTGCTCAAGGCGTTTGCGGAGCCGGATGCCCTCGCCGTCCAACTCGGCACGGCGGCGTATGAGGCCGGTTAGAACCTGATTGGCCACACGATGCCTCCAACAAGAGGCATCCATACTAACATCAACGATCATCGTTGGCATCAGTGGTTTAGGTGTGCTTGCTACCTAATTCCGACCGTGCCGGCCGTGATCAGCCCCCAGGTGTCTGGGTGGCCGGCCGGTCGCGCCGGCCGGTCGGTCGCCTCGCGCGGCGGCGGCGGCGGCGCGCCCACCGCCGGGCGCTTGCGCACGCCCAGCCGCCGGGCGTGGTCGATCACCGAGTTCCGGCCCACTCCGATCGCCGCCGCGACCGTGTCCCAGGTCGCTCCGGCCCGGCGCATATCCAGCACCTGCCGGTTGCGCGCCTGAGTCCATTCGAACCGCTGCGCCATCCCACCCCGTCCGGTTGACTAACGATCTGTTAGAACAACCGACGGTGTTCGTCAAGCATACTAACACATGGCGTTGGCAGAATGCTCGCGGCGTCTGCACGCAGCCGGCCTGGCTCGCATGGACCTTTGCAGCGCCAGCACGGGAACGGACGGGGCAGCGAGGGCCTTGCCCGCGCTGCCCCGTCGGTGGCTCAGCTCAGGCGACGATGTCGGTGCCCGCGAAGAAGAACGCGATCTCCTGCGCCGCATTCTCCACGCTGTCCGAGCCGTGCACGGAGTTCGCCTCGATGCTCTCCGCGAACTCGGCGCGGATCGTGCCGGCGTCCGCTTTCTTCGGGTCGGTGGCACCCATCAGGCGGCGGTTCTCCGCCATCGCGTTCTCGCCCTCGAGCACCTGCACAACCACCGGCCCCGACGTCATGAACGTCACCAGGTCACGGAAGAACGGGCGCGCGCTGTGCACGGCGTAGAACGCCTCCGCCGTGGCCTGGCTCAGCCGCATCCGGCGCTGGGCGACGATGCGCAGGCCCGCCTCCTCGAACTTCGCGTTGATCTTCCCGGTCAGGTTGCGGCGGGTGGCGTCGGGCTTGAGGATGGACAGGGTGCGCTCGGCCATGGGGTCTCCTTGGGTTCAACTACGGCGCGCGTGTACCCGAGGCGGGCGGGGGGCAGCAAGAGAAGGCCAGGGGCTCTGCCCCTGGACCCCGCCAAAGGCTCGCCTTTGGGAACCTGGGATTGGGTCCGGGGCACCTCATCACCTTGCCTTCAGTTGCGCCGGTCCAGGGGCGCTGCCCCTGGCGGGTCCAGGGCAGAGCCCTGGCCTTGCCTTCCTTCCCCTGCCCCGCCCCTGCTAGACCCGCGCGCATGAGCCTCCTGGCCGTCCGTTCCGTGACCCTGCGCATCGCCGGCCGCACCCTCCTGGAGGGCGCCGACCTCACCGTGGAGGCCGGCCGCCGCATCGGCCTGGTCGGGCGCAACGGCGCCGGCAAGTCCACGCTGCTTAAGGCCATTGCCGGCGACCTCGCGGTGGACGGCGGCGACATCCGCCTCGCCGCCCGCGCCCGCATGGGCCGCGTCAGGCAGGAGGCCCCGTCCGGCGACGCCACCCTGGTCGAGACCGTGCTGGAGGGCGACCCGGAGCGCACCGCCCTGCTCGCCGACGCCGAACGCCTCGGCGCCTCGGGCGAGGACCCGCAGCGCCTCGCCGAGACCCACGAGCGCCTGCGCGCCATCGGCGCGGACTCCGCCACCGCGCGCGCCGCCGCGATCCTCGCCGGCCTCGGCTTCGACGAGGCGGCGCAGTCCCGCCCGGTGTCCTCGTTCTCCGGCGGCTGGCGGATGCGCGTGGCGCTAGCCGCCGCCCTGTTCGGCGCGCCCGACCTGCTGCTGCTCGACGAGCCGACCAACCACCTCGACCTGGAGGCCACGCTGTGGCTGGAGGGCTGGCTCGCCCGCTTTCCCGGGGCCGCCCTGGTGGTGAGCCACGACCGCGGCCTGCTCGACCGCTCCGTGCAGTCCATCGCCCACCTCGACCAGCGGCGCATCAGCCTCACGCCGGGCGGCTACGACGAGTTCGTGCGCATCCGCACCGAGCACGCCATGCAGCACGCCCGCGCCGCAGAACGCATCGCCGCGCAGCGCGCCCACATGCAGGCCTTCGTGGACCGCTTCCGCGCCCAGGCCACCAAGGCACGCCAGGCGCAGTCCCGACTGCGCGCGCTGGAGAAGCTGCCCGCCCTGGAGACCGTGGTGGAGGACGCGCCCACCCGCTTCTCCTTCCCCGAGCCGGCCCGCCTCGCGCCGCCGATCATCGCCATCGACCACGCCAGCGTCGGCTACGGCACGACGCCGATCCTGCGCGGCCTGCACCTGTCGATCGACATGGACGACCGCATCGCGCTGCTCGGCGCCAACGGCAACGGCAAGTCCACGTTCGCAAAGCTGCTCGCCGGCCGACTGGAGCCGCTGACCGGCGAGGTGCGCCGCTCCGGCAAGCTGCGCGTCGGCTACTTCGCCCAGCACCAGGAGGCCGAGCTGGACGCCGCGGAGAGCAGCGTCGCCCACATGGCCCGCGCCCTGCCCCGCGCCGCGCCCACGGTGGTGCGCTCGCAACTCGCCCGCTTCGGCCTGGACTCCGAGCGCGCCGACACCCCCACCGGCGAGCTGTCCGGCGGCGAGCGCGCCCGGCTCCTGCTCGCGCTCGCCACCCGCGACGCGCCGCAACTGCTGATCCTCGACGAGCCCACCAACCACCTCGACATCGACGCCCGCGACGCCCTGGTCCGCGCGCTGTCCGAGTTCAGCGGCGCCGTGCTGCTCATCACCCACGACCCGCACCTCGTGGAGCTGGTCGCCGACCGACTCTGGCTGGTCGCGGACGGCACCGTGCGCGCCTACGAGGGCGACATGGACGAGTACCGCGCGCTGCTCACCGAGCGCGGCCGCCCCGCCCGCGCCGACGCCGCCCCCACCCGCCGCGACGACCGCCGCGAGCGCGCGGAGAACCGCGCCCAGCTCGCTCCCCTGCGCCGCCAGGCAAAGGAGGCCGAGGCCCGCATCGCCAAACTCGCCGCCGAGCGCGCCGGAATCGAGGCGCGCCTCGCCGACCCCGCGATCTACGCGCCCGGCCGCGCGCCCGAGATCACCGCGGCAAACACGCGGCTCGCCGCGATCGCGCGCGAGTCCGACGCGGCGGAGACCGCCTGGCTCGCGGCGGAAGAGGCCATGGAGACGGCCTCGTGAAGCAAGCGCTGGACTCTGCCCAGACCCGCCAAAGGGCCGAGCCCTTTGGAAACCCTTCCCTTAAGCAAATGGATTCCAAAGACGAGCCTTTGGCGGGGTCCAGGGGCAGAGCCCCTGGCCTTTCTCTCTTTCTTCTTCCTCCGCTCGCCGCTGCCTTGCTTGTGCTGCTTCTGCTCGCCCACGCCGGCCTGATCGTCGCCGGCCAGTGGCAGGGCGACGAGTGGTTCAACTTCTCCCTGTTCCGCAGCCAGGGCACCGGCTTCCTCCTGAACCGGGTGCTCACCTGGAGCCCGCGCCCGGTCTCCGAGCTACTGGTGTTCCTCTACGCCAGGGCCGTGGACGCGCTGCACCGCCCCCTGGTCACGCCGGTGCTGGCACTGCTCTGGGCCACGCTCGCCGCCTGCACCGCCACCCTGCTCCCCGGTCCCTGCGCCCCGCCGCCCCGCCAACGCGGCGTCGCCCGCGAGGCCGACCACCCGCGACGCGCGCGCGGCCTGATCGTGCTGGCGGTGCTGGCGTTCTTCCTGCTCGGCCACCAGGTCGCCGAGATGTTCTACTGGCCGATGGGTGCCGCGGCCTACGTGGGCGCGATCGCTGCCCTTGCCCTGCTGGTCATGCTGGTGCTGCGCGGGCGCCACCTGTCGGGCGGCGGCGCGGTGATCATGGCCGCCGCCATGGCGGTGGCCGCCGGCAGCGCGGAGGTCGGCGCCATGGCGGTCGGCGGCGCGGCCCTGCTGCTGGCCGCGGCGCAGCTCCGCCGCCACCTGCTCCGTGCCGCGCCGCTGCTCGTGCCGCTCGCGGTGGCGCTGCTGGTGCTGGCGCTGATCCTGCACGGCCGCGCCGCGGCGGGCGTGGCGCTCGGGCCGGAGACCGCCACCATCCACGCGCTCTGGCCCAGCCTGCGCGCCGCCGCCGCGCAGTTCGTCCACGAGACCCTGGCGCTCGACGCCTACCCCGACGGCTGGCCGGGTCTCGCGATCGGCGCGGCCACCAAGCTCGCGCTGTTCCTCGCCTTCCGCGCCCTGTGCCGCGCGGGCCTTGCCGGATCGCCCACCCCGCGCACGCATCTCTGGGCGGTGGTCGCCGCCCTGCTCGCCGCGTCGTTCCTCTCGATCGCCGCCGCGCTGTGGCAGTTCGGCCTGGTCTGCTGCCAGCGCCACGACAGCTTCCGCCAGTGCCTCGACGTGCTCGTCCTGCTGCTGCTCGCGGCGCTGGCCGCACGGCCGCGTGCCGGCTGGTCCGGGCCGCGCCTTGCCGCCCGCCCGCCCGACCCGAGGCGCGACGTCGTGGCGGGATCGGCCTGGCTGCTGCTGGCGCTGGCGCTGGTGCTCTCGCATCGTGGCCCGCTGATGCGCCGCCTGCCGTCGCTGTGGGCCGACTACCGCCACCTGCCCGCCTTGCTGGCGGCGCGCAACCGGACCTGGGCGAGCGCCGACGCCCCCGGGCCGGACATGGTGTTCCACGGACCGCCGCAGGGCTTCGTGGTCGGCGAGACCGACTGGCCGGCGGGCACGTTCACCCTGACGCCGACGCCACCCTGGTACATGCAGGGCATCCTGCTGTTCTACGGCAAGCAGAGCGTCGCCGTGGTGCATGACCCCGCCGGCTGAGGGGGCATGGCCATCCCAGGGAACGACGACGGCCCTCTGGAGCGACCGGAGAAGCAGGCAAGGTTGAGGCTCTGCCTCAAACTCCGCCAAAGGCTCGCCTTTGGAAGCCACTTTTTAAGTAAAGTCGGTCCAGGGGCGGCTCGCCCCTGGCGGGTCTGGGCGGAGCCCAGCTTTGCTTTCTTTCCGACAGGTCGAGACCAAGGACCGTTGGCATCAGGCCTTGCTGGACTCCAGGGGAAAGGCCTGCGGCTGTTCCGCGTTCCCTGCCCTGGTTGCACCGGCCCACCACGTCCAGTTCATCCCTGCCGCCGTCCCCGCCAGCGCCCGCCCCGGCCGCTCCACCCGGCGCCACGCCAGCGTCGCCACCCCCGCCACCAGCGCCAGGTACGCCCCGCACGCCGCCACCCGCCACGGCCAGCCGCCCGCCCACGTCCACCCGCCCTCGAACGGGATCAGCAGCGGCACGTGCACCAGGTACACCGAGAACGACACCCGCCCGAGCCCCACCACGCACCGCCCGCGCAGCCACCGCGACACCGCCCCCGCCTCGTGCGACAGCGCCAGCACCAGCCACCCCGCCAGCACCACCGACGCCCACGGCGCATCGACCGCCACCGACGCGAGGAAGCCCCCGCCCGCCGCCAGCTCCGCCACCGTCCCCGACCCGCACCTCCCCACACACGCCAACCCGCCGGCGCCCCGTGTACCCGCCTGCGTGCCCAGCCGCGCCAGCGCCATGCCGAACCCGAAGCCGCACACCCCGCGCAGCACCGCCGGCCAGCCCGCCGTCTCCCCGCCATGCGCCGCGAGGTTCGCCGCCGCCGCCAGCGCCAGCCCCCCGGCCACCAGACCTCTCGCCACCCGCCCCGGCCGTCCCGCCGCACGCAGCGCCACCAGCGCCGGCCACAGCAGCACCGAGCACAGCATCTCCACCGCGATCGACCAGTCAGGCGGGTTCCAGCCCGTGCTGCCACGGAACAGGAACGGCTGCAGCAGCAGCAGCGTCGGCAGCAGCCGCGACCACGGGAAGTCCGGCGCGATGAACCCGTCCCCGCCCGCCGCCAGCGCGTAGCCCGCCAGCACGCCCAGCACCGCGACGTGCAGCGGGTAGATCCGCCACGCCCGCCGCCACAGGAACGCCCCGACCCCCGAGCGCCCCAGCCCCGCCTGCGCGCGCGCCAGAACGAACCCGCTTAGCACGAAGAACAGGTCCACCGCGACCTGCCCCTGCGCCAGCACCGCGGCCAGCCACCCCGGCGCGTCCGGCGCCAGAACCGGCGTCGCGTGCACGCCCACCACCATCAGCGCGGCGGCGCCGCGCAGCCCGGTGAGCGAGCGGATCTCGCCGGCCCGCGCCACGCCGCCCGTCGCCGCAACTGTGGGGCCGGTCCCGTTCCGCGCCGGCGCGCGCCCCCCCGGTCCGGCCCGGCTCAGGACGGCCCGCCCGCGTCGGACGGGCAGTACCGTTCCACCAGGTAGAGCGGCCGTTGCTTGGTCTCGTTGAAAACCCGCCCGAGGTACTCGCCGATCACGCCGAGCGTCATCAGTTGCGCGCCGCCCAGGAACAGCACCACCGCCATCAGGCTCGGGTATCCCGGCACCGGATTGCCGAACAGCAGCGTGCGCACCACGAGCTGCCCGCCGAAGATCACGGCGAACACCGCCACCGCCAGCCCGAGATACGTCGCGACCTTCAGCGGCACCACCGTGAACCCGGTGATCCCTTCCAGCGCCAGGTTCCACAGCCGCCAGTACGACCACGACGACGTGCCCGCGTGGCGCGGCGCCCGGTCGTACAGCACCGCCACCGACGGATACCCCACCCAGGCGAACAGCCCCTTCATGAACCGGTGCTGCTCGCGCAGCCGCAGCAGCGCGTCCACCGCGCGCCGGCTCATCAGCCGGAAATCCCCCGCGTCGCGCGGCAATCTCACCCCGCCGACGCGCTGCATCACCCGGTAGAATCCGTCCGCCGTGGCCCGCTTCAGCCAGGTCTCGCCCTCGCGCACCCTGCGCTGCGCGTACACCATGTCGAACCCCGACCGCCACGCCGCCACCAGCGCCGGGATCACCTCGGGCGGGTCCTGCAGGTCGGCGTCGATCACCACGACCGCCTCGCCCCGCGCATGGTCCAGCCCCGCCGTCAGCGCGATCTCCTTGCCGAAATTGCGCGACAGGTTCACCAGCGCCACCCGCCCGTCCGCCGCCCGCAGCGCCTCCACCCGCGCCAGCGTGGCGTCCGCGCTGCCGTCGTTGACGTACACGACCTCCCAGGCCGCCCCGAGGCCGTCCATCACCGCACCCAGCCGCGCATGGAACTGGCCGATCCCCTCGGCCTCGTTGAAGCAGGGTACCACCACGGAGAAGACCGGGGCGCTCATCGGCAGGAAGCAGGCAAGGCCAAAGGCTCCGCCTCTGGACTCCGCCAAAGGCTCGCCTTTGGAATCCAATACTTAGGGAATGATTTGCCAAAAGCTCCCGGCCTTTGGCGGGTCCAGGCCAGGCCCCGCTTCGCTCTCCCCGCGTTCCTCACGCCCGCCGCTCCCATCCGCGCTCGCCCTGCTGCCAGTACGTCACCTCGTGTCCGGCCGCCTTTGCCTCGCCCCAGCGCAGCCGCGCCGCCTCGACCGCGCCTGCCTCCGCCCCGTCGAACAGGTCGAACACCCGCGCGAACTCCGCCAGCCGCGCCGAGCGCGCCCCGTCCAGCAGGAACAGGTAGCGCGCCCCGTTCGGCGCCTCGTCGCGCTCCGTGAGCCAGATCGGCTGCAACGCCGGCTCGCCCGCCAGGCCCGTGCCCCGCGCCGTGCCGTGCGGCAGCCAGTCCGGGTCCGCCGACAGCCACAGCGCGTCGTCCATCGCCGCCACCCGCGCCGCGTCCGCGCACATCACCACCGCCCGCTCCTTGGCCGCCAGGGTGCGGCCGAGCAACAACGGCAGCGCCCGATCGGCGCCTGTGCGCGTCAGATGATAGAAGCCGATCGCCGTCACCGCGCACCCCGCAAGCGAGAGAGAAAGGCCAGAGGCTCTGCCCCTGGGCCCCGCCAAAGGCTCGCCTTTGGAATCCCTTACTTAAGTAAAGCCGGTCCAGGGGCGGCTCGCCCCTGGCGGGTCTGGGCGTAGCTGCCCAAAGGTTCCGACGGCCCGCTTGGGCCGTTGGAATGGGCAGCGGAGGGAGAGCCCAGCCTTGCTTGCCTACGCCGGCCCCTCGTAGTGCTCCGCCACCAGCCGGTCGAGCAGCCTGACCCCGAACGCCGTCGCCCCCTTGGGCACGCAGGCCGCGTCCTTGCTGCTCCACGCCGTGCCGGCGATGTCGAGGTGCGCCCACTTCGTCGTGCCCACGAACCGCGCGAGGAACTGCGCCGCGGTGATCCCGCCGCCCGGACGCCCGCCGATCTGCTTCATGTCGGCGATGTCGGAGCGCAGCATCCGGTCGTAGCTGTCGTGCAGCGGCATCCGCCACACCCGCTCGCCGGTCTCCAGCCCCGCCGCCAGCAGCTCGCCCGCCAGCGCGTCGTCGTTGGAGAACAGCCCCGCGTGCTCGTGGCCCAGCGCCACCACCATCGCCCCGGTCAGCGTCGCCAGGTCCACCATCAGGCGCGGCTCGTAGGTCTTGGCCGTCCACCACAGCACGTCGGCCAGCACCATGCGGCCCTCCGCGTCGGTGTTGAGCACCTCGATCGTCTGCCCCGACGCCGAGCGCACCACGTCGCCCGGCCGGTATGCCGTGGACGACGGCATGTTCTCCACCAGGCCGACCACGCCCACCGCGTCCACCTTCGCCCGCCGCCCGGCAAGGGCCGCCATCAGCCCGACCACGGTGCCCGCGCCGGCCATGTCCCACTTCATGTCCTCCATGCCCGCCGACGCCTTGATGGAGATGCCGCCGGTGTCGAAGGTCACGCCCTTGCCGATGAACGCCACCGGCTTGGCGGAGTCCTCCGCGGCGGTGCCCTTCCAGCGCATCACCACCATGCGCGGCGGCTGCGCGCTGCCCTGCGACACGGCCAGCATCGCGCCGAAGCCCAGGCGCTCCAGCTCCTCCTGCCCGTGCACCTCCACCAGCAGCCCCAACTCGCGCAGGCCCTCGATGCGGCGCGCGAACTCCTGCGGCGTGAGGATGTTCGCCGGCTCGCTGACCAGCTCGCGGGTGACGAACACGCCCTCCGCGACCGCGCGCATCGCCGCGTCCGCCTCGATCGCCGCCGCCGGATCGCTCGACAGCACGGTGAGCCGCTCCAGCCGAGGGCGGTCCTCCGGCTTCTCCCGGGTGCGGTAGCGGTCGAAGCGCCACAGCCGCAGCCGCGCCCCCGCGCCCGCCGCCGCCGCGTCCGCCGGCGCCATCCCGTCCGCCGCCAGCGCCGCCGCCGTGTCGCGCGCCAGCGCCGCGACCGCCGTGCCGCCGGCCTCCTCCAGCCCGCGTCGAGTCTGCTCCGCCTTCGGCCCGAGCCCGACCAGCACCACGCGCGACAGCCCCGCGCCCGGCGCCAGCACCACGCAGCTCTGTCCGGCGCGCCCGCGGAACTCCGCCGCCGCCATCGCGCGGCCCAGCGCCCCGCCGGTCGCCTCGTCCGCCTGGGCGCGCAGCCCGGACGGTTCCTCGCCCTCCGCGACCAGGAACGCGAGCGCGCCGGCGGCAGGCAGGGCGGGCAGGTCGTAGTCGATCTCGATCATGCGGGGACGGCCCTTCGGTGCATGGCGCCCTGGCGCCGGGATGACGGAGCCGAGCCTAGCAAGCGCCGCACCGCCCCGGTAGCCAATGCCCCGACCGGGGACGACATGGGCCTGCAAGAAAGAAAGGCTGGGCTCTGCCCAGACCCGCCAGGGGCGAGCCGCCCCTGGACCGGCTTTACTGAGACAAGTGGATTCCAAAGGCGAGCCTCTGGCGGAGTTTGAGGCCCGTGCTTGAAGGCGGGGCCTCAACCTTGCCTGCCTCCCGCCCCGCTTGCTTGCCTCCCGCCCCGCCCCGGCGGATGCTGCCGTCATGGACGACACCGCGCTGCTCTCCCTTGCCGCCGACCTGGCCCGGCACGCCGCCGGCGTCATCATGACGATCCGCGCGCGCGGCTTCGAGACCGGGACCAAGCCCGACGCCTCCCCGGTGACCGAGGCCGACGTTGCCGCCGAGGCGCTGATCCTCGCCGGCCTGCGCGCCGCCACCCCGGGCATCCCGGTGGTCGCCGAGGAGGAGATCGCCGCCGGCCACACCCCGGACTACGGCCCTGTGTTCTGGCTGGTGGACCCGATCGACGGCACCCGCGAGTTCGCCGCGATGCGCGAGGACTTCACCGTCAACATCGGCCTGGTGCGCGACGGGCGGGCGGCGCTCGGCGTGGTCGGCCTGCCCGCGCACGGCGAGATGTTCGGCGGCATCGTCGGGCGCGGCGCGTGGAAGCGCAACGGCGCCGGCGAGCGTGCGATCCGGGTGCGCGCGGCGCCGGCCGCCGGCCTCGACGTGCTGGCGTCGCGCCACTACGCCGACGATCCCCGCCTCGCCGCGTTCCTCGACGGCCGCCCGGTGGCGTCGGTGCGCAACATCGGCTCCGCGGTGAAGTTCGTCCGTGTCGCGGAGGGGGTGGCCGACCTCTACCCACGGCTAGGCCGCACCATGGAGTGGGACACGGCCGCGCCGCAGGCGGTGCTGGAGGCGGCGGGCGGGCACGTCCGCACCCTGGACGGCGAGACGCTGCGCTACGGCAAGCCGGGGTGGGAGAACCCGCACTTCCTGTGCACCGGCGCCTGAGGCCCGGGCTGACCGACATTGGCCGGCAGGCTGCCCGAGGCTGGCAAAAGCCAGGGCCCGTGAAGGCCGATCCTCCTGAACAAATGGATTCCAAAGGCGAGCCTTTGGCGGAGGTTGAGGCCCCACTTTCAAGCAATGGGCCTCAACCTTGCTCGCTCCCTGCACCGCCTGCGGCGACCCAGCACGGACCGGCCCACTCCCACCCTCCAGCCCCGCCCGCCTACCTTCCCGGGCAGAATGCCTCGTCATGACCCGCGCCCTGACCGACCCCGCCGAGGCTGCCCGCCTGCTCCGCGCCGGCTGCCTGGTCGCCTTTCCCACGGAGACCGTGTACGGCCTCGGCGCCGACGCCACGAACTCGCGCGCCGTCGCCGCGATCTTCGACGCGAAGGGCCGGCCGCACTTCAACCCGCTGATCTGCCACTACGCGGACGCGAGGGACGCCTTTGCCCATGGGGTGGCGAGCGGCCTGGCGTATCGCCTGGCGGCGGCGTTCTGGCCGGGTCCGCTGACCCTGGTGCTGCTGCGGCGGGTCACCTGCCCGGTGGCGCTGCTGGCCGGCGCCGGGCTCGACAGCCTCGCGGTGCGTGTCCCGGCGCACCCGCTGGCGCTGGCGCTGCTGCGTGCGGCCGGCCGTCCCGTCGCGGCTCCCTCCGCCAACCGGTCCGGGCGCATCAGCCCCACCACCGCCGCGCACGTCCACCAGGAACTCGACGGCCGCATCGAGGCGGTGCTCGACGGCGGCCCGTGCGCCGTGGGGCTGGAGAGCACCGTGCTCGACCTGAGCGGCACGGGCCCGGTGCTGCTGCGCCCGGGCGGGGTCCCCGCCGAGGCCATCGAGGCGATCGCAGGCCCCATCGGCCGCCCGATCACGCCCGCCCAGGCCGAGGCGGCGCGGACCCTGCGCTCTCCCGGCCTGCTGGTCTCGCACTACGCCCCCACCCTGCCGGTGCGCCTCGACGCCGCCGCCGCCGGCCCGGGGGAAGCCCTGCTCGCCTTCGGCCCGCTTCCCGATCCGCCTGGCGCCGCCGCTGCCGCCCTCTTCCAGCTCAGCGAGCGCGGCGACCTCGTGGAGGCCGCGGCGCGGCTCTTCGCCGGCCTGCGCCAGCTCGACGAGGACGGCCTCCGGCTCGGCTTGCGCGGCATCGCCGCGATGCCGATCCCCACGCACGGGCTCGGCCTCGCGATCCGCGACCGCCTCGAACGGGCCGCGGCGCCGCGGGGCTGACCGATCCCCGGGGTCGCCATCGTTGCGCGACCGCCATTCCCGTCTCTTCCGCAAGCGGATCGGTCCGCCAACCGCCCGCGGCGTGGCGCGTTCACCCGGAACCCGCAATGCGAGGGCGCCAGGGCCTGCGTCCGGACCGGACCAGCCACCCGCCACCCGCCAGGAGAACCACCATGACGTCATCCAAGCACCCCAAGCACGCGCCCACCGGGCCCGACGACCTTGGCGCCGACACGCCGCGCCCACCCGACGACCTCGAGCGCAATCCCGGCATCGGGGCCTCCAAGGGCGCGTTCGCCCGCACCGGCGCCGACCCGGAGACCGTGGAGGCTGACAACACCGTGGAGGGCGATGTCCTCAGCGACGGCGCCAAGGGCGGCGGTGTCGACCCGAACAAGGTGGGCCGCACCAACAAGTAGCCGCCAACCGCCGGCGTGATCCGCGTGTCCCTCCGCGCCCGCGTCACGACGAAGCAAGCAAGGTTGAGGCTCTGCCTCAAACTCCGCCAAAGGCAGGCTTTTGGAATCCGTTACTTCAGTAAAGGCGGCTTGCCCCTGGCGGGTCTGGGCGGAGCTGCCCGAAGGTTCCGACGACCTGCTTGGGTCGTTGGAAGGGGCAGCGGAGGGAGAGCCCAGCCTTGCTTTCTTCCGGATCGACGCTCAGGCCCTCCGGGCTGACGCGCCGTGCGCAACCCCGAGGCAGGCTCGCGCGTGTGTGTCGTCGGGCACCCTGCCCGGGAGACGTCGAGTGCCCAGACACATCAGGCTGCTGAGCATGGCCGCACTGCTCGCGTCCGCCCTGGCCGGCGCGGCCTGCGCCCAGAGCGCGCGCACCGACCCCCGCACCGGCACCACCACCCAGACCCGCCGCGACGGCAGCACGCTGTCGACGCGCGGCGTGGAGCCCGGCGAACACACCGGCCGGATGACCGCAGCACCCATCAGCCCGCTGTCGGGTACCCGGGCGCCCGGCGACACCGCTGGCAGCGAGCTTGGCACCACTGCCGGCTCCGGCAGTTCCGGCGCCAGCACCAGCGTCGGCAGCAGCGCCGGCAGCGCCGGAACGATCGGCCTCGGCGGCATCGGCTCCAGCGGGCTCGGCGGCGGCGAACCCGGCACCAATGCCCTGGGCGGCGGCATGGGGGCTGGCGGCGGCCCCGCCGGCGGCGCGATCTCCGGCACGAACATGAACACCAGATAGGCGGCGAGGCTTGCACGACGGCCGGCGCCCGATCCGCGACGGCCGCGTCGCGCCGGCAACGGCCGGCGTGCCGCGCTCAGGACTCCGGCCGCACGGCGGGCGAGACGCCCTGCACGGCCGTGAACTCCACGTGCCCGATCCGCTCCCAGGGCCCGCCGAGATAGCGCCACAGCGTCACGCCCACGCCTTGCGCGACCCACGGCATGAACCCCGCCTGCAGCCGCGCCAGCGTGTCGCGCGCCACGTCCGTCGCGACCTTGTTCTGCACCGTGACATGCGCCCGGTAGCCCTGCCGGTCCTGCGCGCCCAGCCACCCAGCCCAGCCCCTTGCCAGTTCCGCCCGCAGTCCGTCGAGCGCCGCCGAGCGCAGGTCGTAGGCGCATCCCCGTCCCAGCGAGCGCACGCCCACCACCTCGACCGCCAGCTCCGCTCGCTCGCGCAGTGCCTCCAGCCGCCCCGCGATCGCGTCCAGTTCCGCCCCCGGCAACGACTGGAACATCGAGACGTGCGCGGGGATGTGGTTGCGCGCCGCGGGAAAATACTGCCGGCGTTCCCGCTCGAAACGCTGCTGCGTGAGGCTGTCGAGCGCCAGCGTGAGGATCAGCGGTTCATCGGCCATCGCGGCAGGATGCCCCGTCCTGCCCCGTGCTGGCGAGGGGCGACACAGGCCGCCCGCAACCCTGCGACACGCCGTTCGGACCGTCACCCAAGGGCACGCGCCCGGCATCGGCCATGACCGGCTCCGGCAACATACGGCCACTGCGCGCGCCGGCTCCCCGCGCCGGGGCGCCCCTGGACGACGAGGCCGCCCCGTCGGCGACGCGGGCCGACGCGGTGGCGCGCTGGCTGCACCTGACCCGCGTGGTGCTGCCTGGGCTGGCAGCGACGCATCGCTGGCCGATCCGTCACGACCACTGCTTCATGCGGGTCTGCCTCGACCTCGCGATCGGCGCACCGTGGCACCAGCAGGTCCGGCGCCCCGCCATCCGCCACCTCGACGACGCTCAGCTCGCCCGCGCCATCGCGCTCGCCGAGGGCATCGCCGCCGACCCCGCAAGCCTCACGGCGCTGAACCGCGAGAGCCTCGCGCTGCGCGGCAAGCAGCGGGAGTGACAACCAGCGGTCCTTCAGAGTAAGCGGCGAAGCAAGCAAGGTTGAGGCTCTGCCTCAAACTCCGCCAAAGGCTCGCCTTTGGAATCCATTACTTAAGAGAAGCCGGTCCAGGGGCGGCTCGCCCCTGGCGGGTCTGGGCAGAGCCCAGCCTTGCTTCCTGAATGCCGGCCACCCCCCGCGGAGGCGTGACCGCGCCTGGGGCAACCTTTTGCCCCGGACCTCAACCCTGTATGGTGCGGTCGCCATGGCCGAACCCCGCACCCGAGACCGCGACGACCCCGGCCAGGCCCAGCAGCCCGCCCGGCGCCGCTCGGCCGGCCGTCGTCCGAGCCGACTCGACCGCTACGTGTTCCGCCAGCTCCTGGTCTCGCTGGTCGCGGCCACCACCGCCCTGGTGGCGCTGATCTGGCTGACGCAGTCGATCCGCCTGGTCGAGCTGGTGGTCAACCGCGGCCTGTCGCTGCGCGTGTTCCTTCACCTGACCGGCCTGCTGATCCCGGGCTTCGTCTCGGTGATCCTGCCGATCACCACCTTCGTGGTGGTGCAGTTCGTCTACCAGCGACTCGCCGGCGACCGCGAGCTGACCGTGATGCGCGCCGCCGGCCTGTCGCAGCTCGCCCTGTCGCGCCCGGCGCTCGGCCTGGCCGGGCTCGCGGCGCTGTGCTGCCTCGTGCTCAACGTGTGGATCGTGCCGACGAGCTACGCGGCGTTCCGCGAGTACCAGTTCGCCATCCGCAACCGTCTTGCCGCCTTCCTGCTCCAGGAGGGCGTGTTCACCGCGATCAGCGACCAGCTCACCGTCTACGTGCGCTCGCGCGACACCAACGGCACGCTGCGCGGCATCCTGGTCGAGGACGACCGGCAGAAAAACACCCGCGCCACCATCCTCGCCGAGAGCGGGCGCCTGGTCGACACCGGCGGCGGTGCTCCCCGCGTGCAGCTCTTCCGCGGCTCGCGCGAGGAGATCGACAAGGCCACCGGCCGGCTCGACGTGCTGACCTTCGCCGAGAACGCCATCGACCTGAGCGACCCGAAGAAGGCGACCGAGGTGCGCTACCGCGACACCACGGAGATGAGCATCGCCGAGCTGCTGCACCCCGACCCGCACGAGATCACCAACCCGCGCGACCGCGGCAAGTTCCTGGTCGAGGCCAACCGCCGGCTGTCCGCTCCCCTGACCGCGCTCGGCTTCTCCCTGGTGGCGCTGTGCTCCGTGCTGACCGGCGGGTTCCAGCGGCACGGCACGGTGCTCCGGCCGCTGATCGGCATCGTCACCGTGGTCGGTCTGCTGGCGCTCGGCCTCGCGGTCGCCAGCCTGGCCGCGCGGGTGCCGGCGCTGATGCCGCTGGTCTGGCTCGCCGCGGGGTTGCCGATCGTGGTCTGCCTGGGCGGGCTGCTGGTGCCCGGCCTGCGCTCGCGCCGCGCCATGGCCGAGATCGCCGCGCGCACGCTGCTGCGCCAGAGTGGCCAGGCCGGGGGCGGCCAGGCCGGGGGCGGCCAGGCAGGCGGAGGTCAGGCAGGCGGGGGCCAGGCAGGCGGGGGCCAGCGCGCCGGCGGCCGTGCCGCGCCGGGCCGCGCATGAACCTCGCCGCCACCCTCGCCCTCTACGTCGGCCGGCAGTTCAGCGTCGCGGTGCTGGGGATGCTCGCCGCGCTGTCCGGGCTGGTGGCGCTGTTCGACTACATCGAGCTGCTGCGACGCGCCGCCACCAAGCCGGACGCCAGCTTTGGCCTGGTCACGGAGATCGCCGTGCTGCGCCTGCCCTACATCGCGCTGCAGATCCTGCCGTTCGCGGTGCTGCTCGGCGGCATCCTGGCGTTCTGGCGCCTCACCCGCTCCTCGGAGCTGATCGTGGCGCGCGCTGCCGGCATCTCGGCCTGGCAGTTCCTCTCGGCGCCGCTGCTCTGCGCGCTGGGCTTCGGCCTGCTGGCGACAGGCGCGATCAGCCCGTTGTCCTCGGCGATGCTCGGCCGCGCCGAGGAGCTGGACAACATCTACCTCAAGTCGCTCGGCGGGCCGCTGTCCCTTGCCGGCGGGCAGCTCTGGCTGCGCCAGTCCGACGACGGGCTGCGGCCGCAGGGCGTCGCGATCCTGCACGCGAGGGAGGTGGCGCTGGTGGGCGGTCGCCTGGTCGGCGACCAGGTCAGCGTGTTCCGCCTCGACGGCGACCGCCTGCTCTCCCGGGTGGAGGCGCGCCAGGCCACGCTGGAGCCCGGGCACTGGGACCTGGCCGACGCCCGCACCATCCGCCCCGACCACCTGCCAGAGGCCGTCGGCACCATGCCGCTGCCCACCGACCTCACGGTGGGCCGGGTGCAGGAGAGCTTCGCCTCGCCGGACACGCTCTCGGTGTGGGCGCTGCCGGGCTTCATCGGGCTGCTGGAGCGCTCCGGCTTCTCCGCGCTGCGCCACCGGCTGCACTTCCAGTCGCTGCTGGCCCTGCCGCTGCTGTCGGGCGTGATGGCGCTGGTCGCCGCCGGGTTCTCCATGCGCCCGACCCGGCGCGGCGGCGTGGCGCGCATGATCGGCAGCGGGGTCGCCGCCGGCTTCGCCCTGTTCACCGTCTCCAAGGTGTCCGCGGAGTTCGGCCAGTCCGGCGCGCTGCCGGCGGTGCTCGCCGCCTGGGCGCCGGCGGCGGCAGGGCTGATGCTCGCCGTTGCCCTTCTGCTCCACCTGGAGGACGGCTGATGCGCCGCACCGAGCCGGCCGCGACCGCCCATGCGTAGGCAAGCAAGGCCAGGGCTCCGCCCTGGACCCGCCAGGGGCAGCGCCCCTGGACCGGCTTCACTTAAGTCATGGATTCCAAAGGCGAGCCTTTGGCGGAGTTTGAGGCAGAGCCTCAACCTTGCTGTCTTCCTGCTGCCCTGCCTGGCCGCCCTGCCGCGCCCCGCGCGCGCGCAGCTTTCCTCGTTCAGCCACGTCGCGACCAGCCAGACCGGCCCGCGCGACGCCCCCGTGACCTTCAACGCCGACAGCGTGTCCTACGACAGCAAGGGCGGCCTGGTGACGCTGGAGGGCCATGTCGAGGCCTGGCAGAACGACCAGGTGGTGCGCGCCGACCGCGTCACCTACGACCGCAACACCAACGTGGTCGCAGCCACCGGCCATGTCGTGCTCGCCGAGCCGGACGGCCAGGTGCTGTTCGCCGACTACGCCGAGCTGACGCAGGGCATGCGCCAGGGCGTGCTCACCGGGATGCGGGCGCTGCTGGCGCAGAACGGCCGCCTCGCCGCCAACGGCGCGCGTCGCACCGACGCCCATGTCAACGAGCTGAGCCGCGTCGCCTACACCACCTGCAACGTATGCGCGACCGACCCGAGCCGCGCGCCGCTGTGGCAGATCCGTGCCTTCAGCGCGACGCAGGACCTCGAGCACAAGAAGATCGAGTTCCGAGACGCCACCCTCGACATCTTCGGCCTGCCGGTCCTCTACCTGCCGTACTTCGCCACCGCCGCCCCGGACTCCAAGCGCCAGAGCGGCTTCTTGACCCCGGGGCTGGGCCTCACCGACAAGCATCTCGGCACCTTCGTCTCGATCCCCTATTACTACGTGATCAACAACAGCTCCGACGTGACGGTGACCGGAGAGATCGGCACCAACGCGGGGCCGCAGCTCCAGGCCAACTACCGGCAGCGCTTCAACGACGGCTTCGTCAACCTGCGCGGCGCCGTGGCCTACGACCAGAGCAGGCCGCAGGCCTTCTTCCTGGGCAGCGGCCAGTTCTCCTACGACGCGACCTGGCGCTACGGCTTCAACGTCGACGTCGCCAGTTCCGCCGTCTACACCCGCGACTTCCGCCTGCCCGGGTACGGGGCCGACGTGTATGCCAGCAACCTGTACGCCGAGGGCTTCGGCATCGGCTCCTACGCCCGCGTCGACGCCCTGGCGTTCCAGGCGCTCAACACCACGGTGGTCAGTCAGAACCGGCTGCCGTTCGTGACGCCGCGCTACACCTACAGCTACTACGGCCAGCCCGACGCGCTGGGCGGGCGGCTCAGCCTCGACACCATGGACTACAACGTGCTGCGCCAGTCCGGCACCAGCGACCAGCGCGCCTCGCTGTCGGCCAACTGGGACCGCCCGTTCCGCGGCGTGCTCGGCGAGCGCTACCTCGCCACCCTGCGCCTCGACAGTGCCGCGTACCACTACACGGCGCTCGACCAGCAGCCCAACTTCGCCCCGGGCTACGCCGGCTCCTCCGCGCACGCCCAGCCGCAGGCGGCGCTGAAGGTGAACTACCCGTTCGTGCGCAACGGCGCCGGCGGCAGCTCGCAGCTCGTCGAGCCGATCGCCCAGGTGATCGTCGCCCCGCAGTCCGGCTATTCCAGGCGCGACCGCATTCCCAACGAGGACGCGCTCGACTACGAGTTCACCGACACCACGCTGTTCTCGCTGAACCGCTACGCGGGGCAGGGCGCGGACCGGGTCGACGGCGGCGCGCGGGCCAACGTCGCGCTGCACGCCAACTGGACCTTCGCCGGCGACCAGCAGGTCGACGCCCTGGTCGGCCAGAGCTACCGCCAGCACGTCGACCATGCGATGCTGCCGCTGACCGGCCTGGAGAACCACGCCTCCGACGTCGTCGCGCGCGCCACCTACGTGCCCACCGGCTGGCTCGACTTCACCGGGCGCACCCGCGTCGACCCTCACCGCGGCGACATCACCTTCGCCGACGGCCTGTTCAGCGCCGGCACCCGGCTGCTGCGCTTCAACGCCGGTTACATCTACGACCAGCGCAACCCTTACACGCTGTATGACCCCGCAGCCTACAGCCGCGTCCTGGCCGCCGGCTACTTCACGCCGCGCAACGAGGTCGAGCTCGGCGTCAACGGCCAGCGCGGCCCGTTCCGCGTGAGCGGCTTCGCGCGGCGCGACATACGCGCCAACCAGATGGTCGGGATCGGCGCCCGCGGCACCTACGAGAACGAGTGCTTCATCTTCGACCTCAATTTCTTCAAGCGCTACACCTCGATCCTGGGCGACAACGGCGACACGACGATCCTGTTCACGCTGACGTTCAAGACGATCGGCCAGTTCGGGTTCAACGGCTGATCCCCTGGTGTCGCGCCACAACCGCCGTTCTGCCGAGACGACCCACCCGCACACCCCGCCAGCAGCAAGGCCGCCCCGCCCCATGACGCCATCCTCCGCCACCCTGGGGCATCCCGCCCCTCGCCGCTCGCCCCACCCTGCCGCCGGCGCCCCCGGCCTCGCCGCGCTGGCGGCACTCCTCCTGCTCGCGGCGCCGGGCACCAGCGCCCAGGCCGCACGCCCCGGCGCCGCGCAGTTTGGCACGGCCCAGGCGGGGACGACGCAGCCCGGAACGACGCAGCTTGGAACGACGCAGGCCGCGACGACGCAGGCCGGCGCCAGCCCGGGCGCCCCGTCCGGCTCCGCGAAGGCGGGCGCCCCCGTCGAGGCCACGACGCCGCAGGACGCCATCGTCGCCGTGGTGAACGGCGAGCCGGTGACCCGCTCCGACGTCACCGCGCGCGCCCGCCTGTTCGCGCTCTCGACCGGCCTGCCGGTCTCGCCCGAGCTGCTCGAGCGCCTGCGCCCGCAGATCACCAGGCAGCTCATCGACGAGCGGCTGCGCGCCCAGGAGATCCAGCGCCGCCACATCGTGGTGGCCGACGCCGACGTCGCCCAGGCGATCGGCGAGATCGAGAAGCGCAACAACCTGCCTTCCGGCGACCTGCGCGCCAAGCTGGAGGGCGAGGGCGTGGCGGCCCGCACCCTCTACGACCAGATCCGCACCCAGATCGGCTGGACCCGCGTGCTGCGCGAGCTGATCGGCGAGAAGGTGCGGCCCACCGAGACCGACCTTGCCGAGCGGCAGAAAACCTATGCCGCCGACACCGGCAAGCCCGAGTACCACGTGGGCGAGATCTTCGTCGCCGCCGACGATCCCGGCCACCAGCAGGACGCGCTCCGCTTCGCCGACACGGTGATCCAGCAGCTTCGCGCCGGCGCGCCCTTCGCCGTGGTCGCGGCCCAGTTCAGCCAGAACCAGACCGCGCTGGAGGGCGGCGACCTCGGCTGGATGCGCCTGGACCAGCTCGATCCTCCGGTCGCCGACATCGTGCGCCAGATGCCGGACGGCGCGATCAGCAACCCGATCTCCGTGCCGGGCGGCGTCGCCATCGTCACCCAGCACGGCCACCGCGAGCTGGGCCGCGACACCGCCACCGCGATGTCGATCCGCGAGGCGTTCCTGCCGTTCACCGCGGCGCTCGATCCGCGCAGCCCCACCGACCAGCAGAGGCGTCAGCTCGCCGCCGCCACCGAGCTGAGCCACGCCCACGACTGCGCCACAGTGGAGGCCGCCAACAAGGCCGCCGGCTCGCCGCGGCCCGCCGACCCCGGCCCGCTGACGCTGGAGACCCTGAACCCGCAGATGCGCGCCCTGCTGACCTCGCTGGCGCCCGGCAAGGCGAGCCGTCCGCTCGTCGCTCCCGAGGGCATCGCCATCATCATGGTCTGCTCGCGCGAGACCAAGGCGGTGGGCGCGCCCGCCAAGGAGGCGCTCCTCGGCCAGATGGTCGAGGAGCGGGTGGAGCTTGCCTCGCGCCAGTTGCAGCGCGACCTGCGCCGCAAGGCCCTGATCGAGCAGCGCTCCTGACCTGGAAGCGAGCAAGGCTGGGCTCTCCCTCCGCTGCCCATTCCAACGGCCCAATCGGGCCGTCGGAACCTTTGGCCAGCTCCGCCCAGACCCGCCAAAGGGCGGAGCCGTTTGGAAACCCTTCCCTTGAGGAAGGCAGGTCCAGGGACGCTGCCCCTGGCGGAGTCCAGAGGCAGAGCCTTTGGCCTTGCCTGCTCTCTTCCTCCAAGGCCATCCCCCCACCGCCCAGAGCCTCCGCGCCCGGCTCCTCCTGATGGTGTCCGAGTCCCTGCCGCCGCTGCGCGAGGTGATCGCACGCCACGGCCTCGACGCCCGCCGCAAGCTCGGCCAGCACTTCCTGCTCGACGGCAACCTGGTCGCCCGCATCGCCCGCCAGGCCGGGCCGCTGGCGGGCCGCCACGTGGTCGAGGTCGGACCCGGCCCCGGCGGCCTCACCCGCGCCCTGCTCGACACCGAGCTGGCGACCCTGACCGCGATCGAGGTCGACCCCCGCGCCATCGCCGCGATCGAGGAGCTGCGCGAGGCCGCCGGCGAGCGCCTGCGCGTGCTCGACGCCGACGCGCTCTCGCTCGACCTCGCCACGCTGGTCCCGGCACCCCGCCAGGTCGTCGCCAACCTGCCCTACAACATCGCGAGCCCGCTGCTCGTGGGGTGGCTGCGGCAGGCCGCGTCCTGGGAGCGCCTGACCCTGATGTTCCAGCTCGAGGTCGCGGAGCGCATCTGCGCAGCGCCCGGCACCGAGGCCTACGGGCGCCTGTCCGTGCTGGCGCAGTGGTGCTGTACCACGTCGCTGCTGCAGCGCATCCCGCCCGCCGCGTTCACTCCACCGCCCAAGGTGCACTCCGCCGTGGTCGGGCTGGTGCCGCTGCCCGCGCAGCCGCCGCCGGACCTGTTCCGCACCATGGAGCGCGTCACCGCCGCAGCCTTCGGGCAGCGCCGCAAGATGCTGCGCGGCTCGCTCAAGGCGCTGGGCGGCGAGTCGCTGCTGGACCGCGTGGGGATCGCCGCCGACCGCCGGGCGGAGACCCTGTCGACGGCGGAGTTCGACCGGCTGGCACGGGCGGTGAACTGACGCCGGCAAGCAAGCCTGGGCTCTGCCCAGACCCGCCAGGGGCGAGCCGCCCCTGGACCGGCCTTACTTAAGGAGTGGATTCCAAAGGGCTCGCCCTTTGGCGGAGTTTGAGGCAGAGCCTCAACCTTGCTCGCTTCTCCACGCCCCCGCCTACGGGATCTTGCGCGTCTCGATCCGCGGCCGTGCCGCCTTTTCCGCGATGCCGCTCACGCCCTCGCGGCGCACCAGCTCGCCCCACACCTCGTCCGGCCGCACGCCCGCGTCCACCCACAGCACCAGCAGATGGTACAGCACGTCCGCACTCTCCGCGACCAGGGCCATGCGGTTGCCCGTCACCGCCTCGATCAGGCACTCCACCGCCTCCTCGCCGAACTTCTGCGCCACCTTGGCGGTGCCGCGCCCGAGGAGCCGCGCCGAATGGCTCGACGCAGGGTCGGCGTCGCGCCGCGCCTCCACCACGCTCCACAGCCGGTCCAGCACTTCGGAGCCCCCCGCCGCCAGCGCGCCCTGCCGCGGCGCGGGAGCCTCGCCACGCGGCGAGGCAACCTTGGCGGCCGGCTTGGTCCGCCCGGGCTTGGTTCGCGTCGACTTGGAGCGCGGCTCCGGTCCAGGCGCCGGTTTCTGCTTCTGCGTCTTGGACCCTGGTGCGGTCTTGGGCTTCGCGATCTTCTGCTTCACGGGCTTGGAGGAGATGGTCATGTCCTTGCTTGCTCGACACGCACTCGGGACGAGGCATCAGAGGATGGCGCCGCGTTCACCCCGGCCGCCGCCGGCGACACGGCGAGCGCCGCAGGCGGTACAGCGTGCGCCGCCGACAATACAGCGTGCGCCGGCTCCGGCAGCAGGCGCACCGGGTGCCCCGCCTCGTGCAGGGCCTGCTTGACCTGCGCCACGCTGTATGTCGCGAAGTGGAACACGCTGGCCGCCAGCAGGCCGCTCGCCCCCGCCGCGGCCCCCTCGGCGAAGTGCGCCAGCGTGCCGACGCCGCCCGACGCCACCACCGGCACCGTGACCGCCCCGCACACCGCGCGCAGCAGATCGAGGTCGAAGCCGCTGCCGGTGCCGTCGCGGTCCATGCTGGTCAGCAGGATCTCCCCCGCGCCGAGGGACGCGACATGGCGGCACCACTCCACCGCGTCCAGCCCGGTGGCCTGCCGCCCGCCGCGCGTGAACACCTCCCAGCGCCCCGGCCCGGCCGCGCGGGCGTCGACGGCGACCACCACGCACTGGCTGCCGAACTTGCGCGCCGCCTCCGCCACCAGCTCCGGCCGGGCAACAGCGGAGGAATTCATGCTGCACTTGTCCGCACCCGCCAGCAGCAGCCGGCGCATGTCCTCCACGCTGCGGATGCCGCCACCCACCGTGAGCGGCAGGAACACCCGCGCCGCCGTGCGGCCGACCACGTCGAGGATGGTGTCGCGGTTCTCGTGGCTCGCGGTGATGTCGAGGAAGGTCAGCTCGTCGGCGCCGGCGGCATCGTACACCATCGCCTGCTCGACCGGGTCGCCGGCATCGCGCAGCGCCACGAAGTTCACGCCCTTCACGACGCGCCCGTCCTTCACGTCGAGGCAGGGAATCACCCGCAGCTTCAGCACGTCATGGCCCTCCGGCCACGAGCCTTACAGGGCCGGGGGCGTCCATGACAACGCGCCATCACGCAACCTGCGGCTGCACGCGCGCCGGAAACGTTGGTGTAGCAGGGAGAAAGCAAGGCCAGAGGCTCTGCCTCTGGACTCCGCCAGGGCGAGCCGCCCTGGACTGGCGCATCATGGTGCGACCGGCATCGCCCGAGTCGGCCCACGAGACGCTCCGGGGTTAGGCTACGATGACGCCAGCGGCCGCCTGGTCAGCCTGCGAGCAGCGCCAGCGCCGCCGCCGGGTCCACCCGCCCGTCATACAGCGCCCGCCCGACGATCACCCCCTCGATCAGCCCCGCGCCCTCCCGCTGCAGCGCCGCCAGATGGTCGAGGCTGCCGATCCCCCCGCTCGCGATCACCGGCACCGCGACGGCCCGCGCCAGCGCCAGCGTCGCCGCGACGTTCACCCCCGACAGCATCCCGTCGCGCGCGATGTCGGTGTGGATCAGCGCCGCCACCCCGGCCCCCTCGAAGCGCCGCGCCAGCTCCACGGCCTCCAGCGCCGACGTCTCCGCCCAGCCCTCCGTCGCCACCATCCCGTCGCGCGCGTCGATGCCCACCGCCACGCGCCCCGGATGCGCCCGGCACGCCTCGCGCACCAGCGCCGGGTCCTTCACCGCGGCGCTGCCCAGGATCACCCGCGCCACCCCGGCCGCCAGCCAGCGCTCGATGCCCGCCCGGTCGCGCAGCCCGCCGCCGAGCTGCACCGGAACCTCGGCCGCCGCCAGGACCGCCTCCAACGCCGCACCGTTGGCCGAGTGCCCGGCGAACGCCCCGTCGAGGTCCACCACGTGCAGCCAGCGGCACCCCGCCGCCTGCCACGCCCGCGCCTGCGCGCCCGGATCGTCGGAGTACACCGTGGCACCGTCCATCTCGCCGCGCCGCAGCCGCACGCATTGCCCGCCCTTGAGGTCGATCGCCGGATACAGCGTCATGCCCGGTCGCGTGCCCGGAGTTTCGTGAGCGCCCGGATCGCTGCCCGCCTTCAGGGCCGCGCCGGCTTCAGGACTCCTGCTCCCGTCAGCACCGCCGGAAGTGCCACCCGCGCTCACGCCTTGGGCTCCCGCTGCAGCCGCTTGCAGTAGTACAGCCCGCTCACCGTGCGCCCGCCGACCCGGGCGTAGCAGGGGTGCGTGCCCCAGTGCTCGTAGCCCAGCGACTCGTAGAGCGCGATCGCCGCCAACTGCGTCTCGCGCACGTCGAGGTTGAGCACCTGGTAGCCCAGCGCCCGCGCGCCCTCCTCCGCCGTCGTCGTCATCAGCCGCGCCAGCCCGAACCCGCGCGCATACGGCGCCACGTACGCGTGCATCAGCGTCGCGGCGAACGCCTGCGCCTCATTGTTGCGCGGCGGCCGCACGAGCTGCGCCGAGCCCACCACCACCCCGTCGAGCCGCGCCACGAACAGCGAGCGCTCCGGCACCATCAGCACGCCGACGAAGTAACGCTCCAGCGCCGCGCGGCCGGGCGGCGTGACCCAGCCGAATCCGCCGCCCTCCAGGATCGCCGCGTCCGTCGCCTCACACAGCGCCAGCAGGTCGTCCTCGCCAATCCTATGCACACGCTCCACCGCCACGACGCCGTCGCGCAGCCCCGGCAGCGCCGGCCCCGGGCCCGCCGTCACGGCGCCCAGCGCAGGAAGTTGGCCAGGATGCGCAGCCCCACCGCCTGGCTCTTCTCGACGTGGAACTGCGTGCCCGCGCGGTTGCCCCGCGCCACCATCGCCGGCACCGCGCCGCCATACTCGGCCGATGCCAGCACGTCCGCGGGGTCGTGGCCGCGCAGGGCATAGCTGTGCACGAAGTACACGTGCTCGCCCGGCTCGATCCCGTGCAGCAGCGGGTGGTCCGGCCGGTGCAGGTCCAGCGCGTTCCACCCCATCTGCGGCAGCCGCAGCCCAGGCGCGTCCATGCGCGCGATCTCGCCGCCGACCCAGCCGAACCCCGCGGTCTCGCCGTGCTCCAGCCCGCGCCGCGCCATGAGCTGCATCCCCACGCAGATGCCGAGGTAGGGCGCCCCCGCCGCCACCCGCGCCTCGATCGCAGCCCGCAGGCCGGGGATCGCCGCCACGCCCTCCGCGCAGTCGGCGAAGGCGCCCTGCCCCGGCAGCACGATCCGGTCGGCGCGCAGCACCTCCTCCGGGTCCGACGTGACCACGACCTCGGCCGCCATCCCCTCGCGCTCCGCCACCGCCGCCAGCGCGCGCGACGCCGACGCCAGGTTGCCGCTGCCGTGGTCCACCACCGCGACCCGCATCACGCCCGCTCCGCCAGCACCGCGCGCATCCAGCCGGAGCGCAGGTCGGCGCGCGCGTCGAGCAGCCGCGCCAGCGCCGCGTCGCGGCCGCGCGCCACCACCACGCCCGCCATCGCGAACCCCCGCCGGCGCAGGCTCCAGCGCCGCAGGTCCTGGCCGAGCAGGCCCTGCAGCACCACGACGGCCGCCATCGCAGGCGGGAACGCCACGCCCGCGATCGCCCACAGCGCCGCCACCAGCAGCGCCGGCAGCCACGCGCCCACCGCCGCGAACCACACCGGCCCGAGGAGCAGCGCGCCCCAGGAGAACCGCTCCGGCACCAGGGTCACGCCGGCGTTGCGCGGACCGGCGGCGGCATCCGGGCTGGCGGGCGCTGGGCGGACATGCACGGTGTAGCGGCGCATCAGCGGTGGCCCGGGAAGCAAGCAAGGCTGGGCTCCGCCCAGACCCGCCAGGGGCGAGCCGCCCCTGGACCGGCTTGACTTAAGGAAGGCCGGTCCAGGGCGGCTCGCCCTGGCGGGGTCCAGGGGCAGGGCCCCTGGCCTTCCTTGCCCGGCGCTGCCGCGCTCACAGCGACCCCTTCGTGGACGGGATCGCGCCCGCCGCCCGCGGGTCCGTCTCGACGGCCATGCGCAGCGCCCGCGCCACCGCCTTGAACGCCGCCTCCGCCACGTGATGCGCGTTGCGCCCGGCCCGGCGCGTGACGTGCAGCGTCAGCAGGCCGTGCATCGCGAACGCGCGGAAGAACTCCTCGAACAGCTCGGTGTCCATGGCGCCGATCTTGTCGCGCTCGAACGCCACGTCCCAGGCGAGGAACGGCCGCCCCGACAGGTCCAGCGCCGCCTCGACCAGCGCCTCGTCCATCGGCAGCAGCGACTGCCCGTAGCGCCGGATGCCGCGCTTGTCGCCCACGGCGCGCGCCAGCGCCTGGCCCAGCACGATGCCGACGTCCTCGGTGGTGTGGTGGAAGTCGATGTGCAGGTCGCCGCGCGCGCGCACCGCGAGGTCCAGTATCGCGTGGCGTGCCAGCGCCGTCAGCATGTGGTCGAGGAAGCCGATGCCGGTTTCGACGTCGGCCACGCCGCTGCCGTCCAGCGACAGCGTCGCGGTGATGTCGGTCTCCGCGGTACGGCGCGCGACGGTGGCGCTGCGGGGGTGCGTGTCGTCCATGCCGGTTGACTACAGGAACACCGCCCGCCGCGCCAAGCACGACGCGCGAAGCAGCCTGGGCGGACACCGCGACCGTGCCGCAGGTCTGCCACGCCCCCCCGGTCTCGCGCTTGAAGGAGCCGGCCGCCGGAGGATGCGGGTGGCGCCCGGCCTCGCTTGTGCCCCGCCGCCCCCCATCCCATTTCTGCCTGATGCGAAGCGAACAGTCCCCCCCGCCCTACGACCCCGTCGGCTGGCACGGCACCACCATTCTGTGCGTCCGCAAGGGCACGCAGGTCGCCATGGCTGGCGACGGCCAGGTCACGCTCGGCCAGACCGTCATCAAGGGCAACGCCCGCAAGGTGCGCCGCATCGGCGGCGGCAGCGTCATCTCCGGCTTCGCCGGCGCCACCGCGGACGCCTTCACCCTGCTGGAGCGCCTGGAGGCCAAGCTGGAGCGCTACCCGAACCAGCTCGAGCGCGCCTGCGTCGAGCTGGCCAAGGACTGGCGCACCGACCGCTACCTGCGCCGCCTGGAGGCGATGATGGCGGTGGCCGACGCCGACCATTCCTACACCCTGACCGGCAACGGCGACGTGCTGGAGCCCGAGGACGGCATCATCGCCATCGGCTCCGGCGGCAACTACGCGTTGGCCGCCGCCCGCGCGCTGATGGAGATCGAGGGCCTGTCCGCGGAGGACATCGCGCGCCGCGCCATGCGCATCGCCGGCGACATCTGCGTCTACACCAACCACTCCGTCACGGTGGAGAGCCTCTGATGCTGGACGTCCCCACCCTGACGCCGCCCGAGATCGTCGCCGAGCTGGACCGCTTCATCGTCGGCCAGACCGACGCCAAGCGCGCGGTCGCCATCGCGCTGCGCAACCGCTGGCGCCGCGCCCGCCTGCCGGAGGGCATCCGCGAGGAGGTGGTGCCCAAGAACATCCTGATGATCGGCCCGACCGGCTGCGGCAAGACCGAGATCGCCCGCCGCCTCGCGCGCCTGGCGCAGGCGCCGTTCCTCAAGGTCGAGGCCACCAAGTTCACCGAGGTCGGCTACGTCGGCCGCGACGTGGAGAGCATCGTCCGCGACCTGGTCGAGGCCAGCCTGACCATGCTGCGCGACGCCAGCCGCCGCGACGTGCAGCCCCGCGCCGAGCAGGCCGCAGAGGAGCGCCTGATCACCGCCCTGGTCGGCGAGGGCGCCGGCGCCGAGACAAGAAGAAAGTTCCGGCAGATGCTCCACGACGGCGAGCTGGAGGACAAGGAGGTCGAGGTCAGCCTGACCGACGCAGCACCCCCCGCCGGCGGCATGGACATCCCCGGGATGCCCCCCGGCCAGATGGCCAACCTCGGGGACATGATGAAGGGCATGTTCGGCCGCCCTCCCCGCTCGCGGAAGATGACGGTGGCGGCCGCCCGCGCCGGCCTGGTACGCGAGGAGGCCGACACGCTGCTCGACACCGAGCAGACCACCAAGGACGCCGTCGCCCACGCCGAGAACAACGGTATCGTGTTCCTCGACGAGATCGACAAGGTGTGCGCGCGTTCCTCCGAGGGCGGCGGCTTCCGCGGCGGCGACGTCTCTCGCGAGGGCGTGCAGCGCGACCTGCTGCCGCTGATCGAGGGCACCACGGTCGCGACCAAGTACGGCCCGGTGAAGACAGACCACATCCTGTTCATCGCGTCGGGCGCCTTCCATCTGGCCAAGCCCGCGGACCTGCTGCCGGAGCTGCAGGGCCGTCTGCCGATTCGCGTCGAGCTGGCGCCGCTGTCGCGCGACGACCTGCGCCGCATCCTGGTCGAGCCGGAGCACTCCCTGCTCAAGCAGTACTCCGCCCTTCTCGACACCGAGCAGGTCCGCCTCGACTTCACCGACGACGCCGTCGACGCACTCGCCGAGCTGGCCGCCGACATCAACGACCGCGTGGAGAACATCGGTGCGCGCCGGCTCGCCACGGTGCTGGAGAAGCTGCTGGAGGAGGTGAGCTTCACCGCCTCGGACCGGCCGGGAGACCACGTCCAGGTCGACGCGGCCTACGTCAACGAGCGCGTGGCGCCGCTCGCGCACAAGGGCGACCTCAGCCGGTTCATCCTCTAGCGGCCTGTCCTGCGGGCGGCGTGCCAAGTAAGCAAGGTTGAGGCTCTGCCTCAAACTCCGCCAAAGGCTCGCCTTTGAAATCCATTACTTAAGTAAAGCCGGTCTAGGGGGGCTCCCCCCTGGCGGGTCTGGGCAGAGCCCAGCCTTGCTTCCTGCCCTGGCGCACGCTCGCTCGGTTGAACCTTTTCCGCAGGTTGTGCCCCAGACGCCCCAACCCGTTGCGCCCGGGCAAGAATGTTTCACGTGAAACATCGTTGCACTCCTGGACCGACCGGATACGTGTTTCCCAGGGTAGCGATTGGGCAGCGGCTCGCCTTGACGGCGCAGGTCGCCGTCGTCACCTCCCTGCCATGTCAGATCCGTTCGTCGTGCCCCCCGAGCCCACCGCCGCCGAGGCCATCGCCGCCATCGCCGACGAGCTGGACGTGTTCGACGACTGGATGGACCGCTACGGCTTCATCATCGAGCTGGGCCGCAAGCTCCCCGCCTTTCCCGCCGAGTGGGCGAACGACTCCCACCGCGTCCCCGGCTGCCAGAGCCAGGTCTGGATGGAGGGCGAGCGCCGCGACGGCACGCTGCGCCTCGCCGGCGCGTCGGACGCGGCGATCGTGTCCGGGCTCGTCGCCCTGCTGCTGCGCGTCTACTCCGGCCGCACGCCCGAGGAGATCCTGGCCACCGACCCCGGCTTCCTGCGCGACCTCGGGCTGATCGGCGCGCTGTCGACCAACCGCGGCAACGGCGTCGCCGCCATGGCGCGCGCGATCCAGAGCCTCGCCGCGACGCCGGGCTGACAGAAGGCAGCAAGGCTGGGCTCTCCCTCCGCTGCCCATTTCAACGGCCCAAGGGGGCCGTCGGAACCTTTGGGCAGCTCCGCCCAGACCCGCCAGGGGCGAGCCGCCCCTGGACCGGCTTTCTTTAAGTAGTGGATTCCAAAGGCCTGCCTTTGGCGGAGTTTGAGGCAGAGCCTCAACCTTGCTTCCTGCCTTCCCTCCCGCTCACCTTGACAACCTCGCCGTTTCCCGGCGTCTCCCGCGCAGAGCCCTCCCGGAGAACCGCGCCATGACACCCACCCGGCCAGCCTCTCCCGCCGTCGCCATCGTCGGCGCCACCGGCGCGGTCGGCGTGGAGCTGCTGGACTGCCTGACGCGGCGCGACTTCCCGCTCGCCAGCCTGCGGCTGCTGGCCTCTCCCCGCTCCGCCGGCCGCACCCTGTCGTTCCGCGGCGAGGAGCTGCCGGTCGAGGTGCTGACCGAGGAGTCGTTCGACGGCGTCGACATCGCGCTGTTCTCCGCCGGCGGCTCGATCTCGCGCGACTGGGCGCAGGTGGCCGTGCGGCGCGGCGCGGTGGTGGTCGACAACTCCTCGGCCTTCCGCATGAACCCAGAGGTGCCGCTGGTGGTGCCCGAGGTGAACCCGGCAGACGCGAAGCGCCACCGCGGCATCGTCGCCAACCCCAACTGCTCCACGATCATCGCCGCGGTGCCGCTGTGGCCACTGCACCAGGTGACGCCGATCCGGCGCATCGTGGCCGCCACCTACCAGGCCGCGTCCGGCGGCGGCGCGGCTGCGATGGCGGAGCTGGAGGAGAGCACCCGCGCCGCCCTGGACGGGCGCGAGTTCACGCCGCGAGTCCTGCCGCACCCGTATGCCTTCAACCTGTTCAGCCACAACTCGCCCATGGACATCGCGTCCGGCTACAACGAGGAGGAGCTGAAGCTGCTGAACGAGACCCGCAAGATCTTCGGCGACGACACCCTGCGCATCGTGGCGACCTGCATCCGGGTGCCCGTGCTGCGCGCCCATGCGATCGCGCTCAACGTCGAGTTCGCCGAGCCGGTCACGCCGGACACCGTCCGCGCGATCCTGCACGAGGCGCCCGGCGTGCGCGTCGTGGACGACCGCGAGGCCAACCGGTTTCCGATGCCGGTCGAGGCGTCCGGCCGCGACGAGATCCTCGTCGGCCGTATCCGCGCCGACATCAGCGACCCGTCCGGTTGCTCCGTGGCACTGTTCGTCGCGGGCGACCAGCTCCTGAAAGGCGCCGCCCTCAACGCAGTCCAGATTGCCGAGTTGCTACTGGTCGCCTGAAATCATCGGCCTGTCAGCAAGCAAGGCTGGGCTCTGCCCAGACCCGCCAGGGGGAGGCCCCCCTGGACTGGCCTCCCTTAAGAGAAGCCGGTCCAGGGGCGCTGCCCCTGGCGGAGTTTGAGGCAGAGCCTCAACCTTGCTGGCGTCTCGACGGCCCTTTCTCCCGGGCCGTGAGCGTCAGACGATCGGCTTGGCCGGGTTTACGGTGGTCCCGGTGGTGGTTGTGGTCGTGGTCTCGACCGCCGGCTCCTGGACGATCTCGACCTCCTGGCGGCGCACCGTGTCGCGCACGGTCTCGGTGCGGTCGCTGGCCTCCTTGCGCAGGGCGACCTCCTCCACGATGCGGCTGGTCTTGCCGACGACGGCCTGCTCTTCGGTCTCGGTCGCCTCCAGCACCTTGTCGCTGAAGTCCACCGTGCCGGCGACCTGCCCGGTGACGGGACGGCGATCCACGACGACCCGCTCGCTGTGCAGGCTGACCTGCTCCTCGACAGGGGTCTCGATCACGTAGCGGCGCACCCGCGTGGTGCCGCGGTTCAGCGCCCGCTTGCCGACCGCGAGCGACTCCTCTGCGAGCTGGATGGTGCCGCCGACCGCCTTGTCGGCCATGACCATCGGCGTCGTGGCGGTGCTCTTCGCGGTCGCGAGGCTGGCGCCGGTCGCGAGCGCCGGCGCAGCCGCGGCACTCGTGAGCGTGGAGCCGTAAGTCGCGGCGCGATCGTCGATGTCGACGGGGTTGTGCCGCTCCAGGATCTCCATGATCTGGGTCATGGACGTCTCGGGGGCCTTCACCGACACCACGGTGGAGCCGCCCTGCATGCTGCGGTCATAGACGGCAGTGTCGTATCCCTGCTCGGGCTCCGCGCCGAACAGGCTGGACCAGAAGCCCTGCCCCTGTCCCGCCTTGCCCGTGGCGCCCGTGCCCATGGCGCCCGTGCCCATGGCGCCCGTGCCCATGGCGCCCGTGCCCATGGCCGACGTACCGGCGGCGGTGCTGCTGGAATGCTGGGTGATGGCGTCGGACGGCACGCCCGCGCCCACGAGGTCCTGCACGGCTGCCGCAGCGTGGGCTGCGGTGTCGAAGACGGCGACGATGGTTTCCATGCTCATGGAACTTGATCCTTCATAGGGTAAGATGGTGCCGTGGCACCCGGAACGACGGCAGTCGTGTCGGGTTCCGGATCGAAACGCTCGACCACGGCTTCCTGGGCGCGGAGGCTGACGGTCTCGCGGTGGTGTTCCGTGACCCGCACGCGACGGATGCGGAGTTCCTCGCGCAGCACGAGCTGACGGTGGACAACCACAACCTCCTCGACCACGGGAATCACGGTGGTGTCGCCTTCCTCGCGATCCGCAGGAATGGCGTCGACCGGGCGGCCGATCGCCACCCGCTCGATCTCGACCCGCTCGTGGGTGAGCACCTCGTCGACGGGGTGCTCGCGGGTCACGGTGTGCACATGCACCTGGACGCGCCGCTCCACGCTGCGGCGCGCCACCGCGATCTCTTCGGCATGGAGCGGAAGCACGGCATCGCTCACGACCGCCGTCCCGGTCACGGCGCCGGCGTCAGCCAGGAGCACAGGCTCACCCAGGGCAAGCAACCGGCTGTCAGGAGCGCCGGAGATCACGCCCGATGGCGTCAGAGGCCCGCCGCCGGCGCTCATTGCGGGGCGCTTCGGCTCTGCTCCGGAAGCTCCTTGCGCACGGCGGCGTCGCCGGCCTTCAGGATCTCCGAAGCCGCCTGCTTCGCCTGGCCCGCCAGGTCGCCGCTCAGCGCGGCGTCCACGAGCTGCCCCACGCTCCTGCCGCCCATCAGCCCGGATGTCCCGGCGCTCTCCCGCCCGGCATCCATCACCGCCTGCGTGACGTGCGTGCCGCCATCGACGGCCTGCTGCGCCAGGTTGCGCACGGTGTCGCGCGCCTGTCCGGCAACGCCGCCCAGGGCAGCGCCCTCCTGCTCGGACTGCGGGAGCAGCGCACCCAACAGGGCGCCCGCCGCCACGCCGAGCGCCCCGAGCAGCACCGGGCTGTCCGTGACCGCCGCGAACAGTTTGCTGCCGGCGGTGCCGGCCGCCTGGCCGCCCTGCGACAGCGCGCCGCCCGCCCAGTTCACGCCACCCTGCGCGGCACCGCCGGCCGCCTGCGCACCGCTCTTCAGCCCGGAGCCGAGCGAGCTGAGCGTGCTCCCTGTCGCTCCGGCCGCGGCGCCCGCCTGGCCGCGCAGGCCGGACGCGCCATCGCCGAGCGTCTGCCCCACTGAGGCGAGCACGTCGCGGATGCGCTGGCCGAACGACTCCGCCGTCTCCTGCGCGTGACGCGCCAGGCCCATCGCCTGGCCGCGCGCCTGGTCCAGCCGCTCGGTGTAGGCGTGGTCGGCCTCATCAGGCTGGCGCGCGAAGCTCTGGTCCACGGAGCGGAGCCGCTCGACCATCGCCTCGTGGCCACCGTCGTTGAAGACGGTCGCCCGAGGATAGATCCTGACGCTGCTGGAACCGGCGGGCGTGGGTCGCGCGGTCCCGCCGCGGGAATTGGTGGTCATCAGCCAGGCGAGGCCGATGCCGGTCACCGCTGCCGGCAACGGGTTGGCGCGCACGCTGCCGGCGAGACTGCGGCCGAAATCCGCACCTTCGCTGCCGCGGAAATACCCCATGACCTCGTAGAGCAACTGGCCCGGCGACAGACGATCCTGCAGCTCCGTCAGGCGGCCATCGAGGCGGGCACGGGTCTGGTCGAGATCGCGCTCGATCCGATCAGGGTCTGAACTGGACTGCGACATCAGGTGTGGTCCTTCACGACATGCGCATCCTTGCGCAGGCTTGCTGCCGTCCGGTTCGGCATCAGCGTGTTGAGCGACAGCATCCCCACCCCGGCGCGGGCCAGCAGCCCACCGATCGCCACGACCACGACACCCACGATCAGCGCCGCGGCCCAGGTCGGCAGCACCAGGGCAAGCGCCGCGGCGACGCCCTGCAGCACCACGACCAGGCCCGCAAAGGCGAGCAGCGCGCCGCCCACCAGCCAGATCGCGGCCAGGACCACGCGCTCCAGCTTCTGGTTCAGCTCGGCGCGCGCCAGCGAGATCTCGCCGCGGATCAGGTGCTGGATGTCGCTGGCGAGGCCGCCCAGCACCTCGCCGATGCCGGAGCCGCCCTGGGTCCTAGCCGTGGCCATCGGACACCTCCGGGGTCGTGGTGCCGATCTGCGGCAGGTCGGTCTTCGAGGCGCTGGCCACCGCGACCCGACCGACCCGCGCCAGGGCGAAGCCAGCCGCGAGCGAGGCGCCAGCGAACAGGGCGGGCTGCTGCTGGGCGAGGCGGCCGACGATGCCGAGAATGCCCTGCAGGTCGTTGGTGCGCAGCGTCCTGGCGAGCGTGCCGAGTTCGTCGGCGCCACGCTCCACGAGGCCCGCGACCCAATCCTGGTGACCCTCGAGCTGCTCGCCGGAGCGATGCACCGCCTGCGCCATGGTCTCCAGCCGGTCGGCGAGCTGGTTCTGCTGGGTCTGCGCGCCGGACACGACCCGGTCCTTGACCTCGCCGGCCAGCGAGGCGGCACGGGCCTGGGCGTCCTGCGCGACGTCCTGGGCGTGTCCGAGCGCCTGGCTGCCGGCCTGCCCGGCCTGGCTGCCGACCTGGCCCGCCGCGCTGCTGACCGCCTGAAGCCCGGCCGCCGCCGCTTCCGCGAGGCCGCTTGTGGCCTTCTCAGTATCACTCATCGTGCATCCCTGTTTCCTGCCTGATCAGGCATCGTTCAAACCCGTCAAGTCCGGCCTCGTTCGCAGTCACGCGGAGTACAGCCAATCAAATCATTCGAACCGGTCACTGCCCCGGTGGGCATTGGCCGAAAGGCGCATCCATAAGCCGCGCCGGAGCGGCAACGTTGCAAGATCCTGTGGCCTGGCCTGTGCCACGGGCCCGCACGAGACGTCGGCACCCATGACGCACCTGCCATCTTGATGAGGAGTTGTGCCAAACACCGACCAACACGCCATCGCGGCGGGTGACGGTCTGGTGGCTTGCCACCGTGGTAAGACTGCCTCCGCTGAAGCGGGAAAACACTGATCGGCTTGGCTCTGCGGTTTGTTGCCCCGATAGCCATGGTGATGCGTCATATGAACGGTGGAGCCGCAAGTGAACGCCTTTCAGATGAAGCGACGCCCAGGCGCGATCACGCTGTGAACGACGCAACCCGGAACGAGTTGCCGCCCATCTCCGGGAAAATGTAAATGTTGTTAGCATTCACATCGACTGACTCCGGGCGTTCCTCTGTCGGGCGCAACGACAGGCCTCCGAAGCGACGACCAAGCACCTGGAGGGCAACACCTCAGCGAGGCGGCCGGTCTGCCACACTGGTCAAACACATGCCTGACTGGAACATTGCGGGTTCACGACCTCAGTTGGCGCGAATCCCGATCACAACCAGGCCGGCAAGCCTCAGACCATTTACCGGCGGGTCGAAGCCTTGTTTCCGAACGCCAGCGCGGAGCAGAATGCGCTCCTGGCGTCAGCCAGGATCTCTAGACCTGCAACACGGAATTGAGGTCGAAGGTCTCGCCCGGGGGATTCTCGCCGATCCGCACCGTAGTGGCATTCACCACCGCGTAAGGTGGCACGGGCAGGTTGTACGGCGCCGGCACCCCGGAGTACACCCGCCCCGCCAGGTCGTACTTCGAGCCGTGGCACGGGCACAGGTATCCGCCCGGCCAGTCCGGCGCCGGGTCGGTCGCGCTGACGTTGGGGAAGTAGCCTGGCACGCAGCCCAGGTGCGTGCAGATCCCCACCAGCACCGCATACTCCGGGTTCACCGAGCGGTGCGCGTTCTCCGCGTATTTCGGCTGCTGGTTGGTGCGCGACGCGGCGTCGGCGAGGCGGGCGAGCAGCTTCGGCTCGCTCAGGCCCTTGACCGCCTCCGGCGTGCGGTTGACCACGAAGATCGGCTTGCCGCGCCACACCACGACGATCTGCTGGCCCGGCGCCACCTTGGTCAGGTCCACGTCCACCGCCTCGCCCGCCGCCAGGGTATCCGCCGCCGGCTCCATGCTGTCGATGAACGGCCACACGATGGCGCCCGCACCGACCGCGCCGCCGGCCAGCGCCACCAGGGTCAGGAAATCGCGGCGGGTCCCGCCGGGCGGCGTGTCGTCGTGCAGCGGGGCGTTGGCCGTGGTCGTTGACATCGCAAGGCTTCCTTGGGCGGCGCATTGGGAATCCGACCTGGAAAATGCGCCAATCCCGCCGCGAAGGGAAGAGGCGACCCGGCCGCTGGATCAAGCAGGCAGGCAAGGTTGAGGCTCTGCCTCAAACTCCGCCAAAGGCTCGCCTTTGGAATCCACTCCTTAAGAGAAGCCGATCCAGGGAAGGCTTCCCCCCCCTGGCGGGTCTGGGCGGAGCTGCCCAAAGGTTCCGACAGCCCGCTTGGGCTGTTGGAATGGGCAGCGGAGGGAGCGCCCAGCCTTGCCTGCTGCCCGGCCTCAGCGCCGCTCCAGCCCCCGCAAGGTGGCCTCGTCCGGCACGCCGCCGAAATACCGGACCAGCGCGTCGACGAACACCGCCGCGTCCGGCCGCGCCGCCGCGAACAGCGTCATCGAGGAGCGGAACTTCAGGTCGTCGGGGCTGCCCAGGATCTGCAGCGCGGAGCGGCCCTCGACCGCGTTGACCAGCCCGGCGCACTCCGCCAGGCGCGCGCCGAGCACAGGGTGCGCCAGGTAGGCCTGCGCCTCCGCCAGGGAGCCGATGGCATAGTGGCGCGCCATCGCGCTGTGCCCCAGCCCGGCGAGTTGCGGGAAGACGAACCACATCCAGTGGCTCTGCTTGCGGCCCGCCGCAAGCTCGCGGCGCACCGCCGCCAGCACAGGGTCCTGCGCCTCCAGGAAACGCGCGAGATCGAACGTCAGGCTCATGGCGCACCCACAGTGTTGGTCCTCGGGCGGCACCCTGGGCCGATCCTGAGCCCGCGTGAACGCGACGGTTGCAGCCTGCCGAACACGGCTTACTCCCTTCCGTCCCACTGCCGTCAGCGCACGCTGCGGATACGACCGGCAGGCTCTCACGGCTGGAAACGTTGCAAAGCCAACGGTAGTGGGTCATTTCCAAACCTGCCCATGTCTGTCAGGAAGCAAGCAAGGCTGGGCTCTCTCTCCGCTGTCATTCCAACGACCCAAGCGGGTCGTTGGAACCTTCGGGCAGCTCCGCCCAGACCCGCCAGGGGCGAGCCGCCCCTGGACCGGCTTTACTTAAGTAGTGGATTCCAAAGGCCTGCCTTTGGCGGAGTTTGAGGCAGAGCCTCAACCTTCCTTGCTTTCCCGATCATACTCGAAGCCTCCGGCCCGGCCGTCACGCTTCCGCCAGCGCGCCGGCCCCCACCTCCGCGCGCAGGTGCTCGGCGAGCCGCGCCGCCAGCGCCACCACGGTGAGCGTCGGGTTCGCCTGGCTCGACGTCGGGAACACCGCGCTGCCCGCCACGTACAGGTTGCGCGTGCCGTGCACCCGCCCGTTCGCGTCCACCACGCCCTCGCGCGGGTCGTCCGCCATCCGTGCCGTGCCGATGTGGTGCCCGCCGTAGGCCCCGTCGCGCAGCATGGCGTGCTCCACGCCGTCCGGCTCGTCCTCCAGCGCCGCCAGCCCGGAGTGCCCCAGATCCTGGGCGAGCAGCCGCACGCCGACGCGCACCGTGCGCAGGTCGAGCGCGTCCGGCCGCCAGTCCACCCGCAGCACCTCCATCCCCAGCGCGTCCACCCCCTGTCCGAGCGTGACCCTGCTCGCCGGGTTGGGCACCTGCTCCGCGTGCAGGTCCAGGCTGAACAGGTCGGCGCGCGGCCGGATCACCACGGAGGGGAACTTGCGCGCGGCCAGCGTGCGCCGCCGCAGCCAGTGCAGCAGGAAGCCCGCCGTCCCTGGCGCGTCGGCCACCAGGTTGCCCGCGTGGCGCAGCCAGGCCGCCCGCCCCGGGGCCTCGCCGGACAGCCGGCTGCCGTACTCTGGGCGGATCAGCCGCCGCGCCAGCCAGATCGCGGACAGCGCGCCGGTGCGGTGCGCCGGGTCGGGGATGCGCGGGTGGTGCAGCCTGGCCACGAAGCCGCCCACGCCCTGCAGGCGCTGCGTCGCCTCGTCCAGCGCCCACCGCCTGCGACAGTAGCTGCCGTCCGCGTCGCGCACGTAGCCGTGGAACACCCGCGCGCCCTCGGACAGGCGCACCGTGCCGTACGTGCCGGCGACGTGGCACATGTAGAACCGGCCGACGAGCCCGTGGCCGTTGCCCACCCCGTCCGCGTGCGCCCCGCCCTCGGCCCCGCGCGACGCCAGCAGCAGCCGCGGCACCTCCAGCCCGCCGGTCGCCAGCACCACCCGCCCCGCCGCCACGCAGAACCCGGGGTCGCCAGCCCGCCCCGCGCGCGCCACCTCCAGCCGCCGCACCGAGCCGTCGTCCGCCGTCACGATCCGGGTGACGCTCGCGCCCAGCACCACGCGCAGCCCGGCCTGCGCCGCAAGCCGGTGACGGTAGCGGCGGCCGAAGTCCGTGGGGCAGGAGAAGCGCTCGATCGTCGCGGTGTCGAAGTGCTCGGGGGCGAAGCCGGCCAGCATCTCCGGCACCCCGCCGGCCACCGCCTCGGCGGCGTAGGCGAACGGGCCGGCCTCGCAGAGCGCGCTGGCCGTCGCGTAGTGCGCCAGCAGGGCGTCGCGGCGGAACGGCCAGCCGCTGTGCGGGACCCAGGCGCGGCGCTCGAAGTCGATGGCGTCGAACGGCACGCAGCGCCCGCCCCAGATCGTCGTCGAGCCGCCGAACCTGCGCTGGCGGTAGCGGTGCGGGGCGGAGTGCAGCGCCGGGTCCTCGACCTCGCCGCGGTACAGCGCCTGCGACGCTGTCTTCGCCCGCTCGCCGCCGGCCTCCAGCAGCAGCACGTCCAGCCCGCTGCCGCGCAGCGACAGCGCCAGCGTGATCCCCGCGGCGCCCGCGCCGACGATGCACACGTCGGCGCGCAGCACCACGCCGGCGTCGATCGCTGCGGCGTGGAGGATCATGGGAACAGCAAGGAAGGCCAGGGGCTCTGCCCCTGGACCCCGCCAGGGGGAAGCCCCCCTGGACCGGCTTTCTTGAGGAATGAGATCAAAGGGTCCTCGGACCCTTTGCGGGTCTGGGCAGAGCCCAGCCTTGCTTGCTGCTTCCTCACAGGCCTGCCTCCGCGTGCAGCGCCGCGACCCGCTCAGCGAACACCGGCAGCGTGAACTCGCGCTCGTACAGCGCCCGCCCGCGCTCCGACAGCCGCGCCGCCAGCGCCGGGTCGCCCGCCAGGCGGCGCAGCGCCGCGGCCAGCGCCGCGACGTCGCCCGGCGGCACCAGCAGCGCCGTGTCCCCGTCCGCGAGCACCTCAGGGATCGCGCCCACCGGCGTCGTCACCACCGGCACGCCCAGGCTCAGCGCCTCCAGGATCACCAGCGGCAGCCCCTCGTCGTAGGAGGGCAGCACCAGCGCGTCCGCCTCCGCCAGGCACGCCGCCGCTCCCGCCTGGTCCACCCAGCCAGCGAACCGCACGCGCCCGCCCAGACCGAGCGCCTCCGCCCGCGCCGAGTAGCGGCCGACATCCCCGCCGCCGGCCACCAGCAGCGTGCACGCCGGGATACCTGGATGCGCCAGGGCAACCAACAGGTCCGCGATCCCCTTGCGCTCGAACAAATTGCCCAGGAACAGCAGCCGGAACGGCGCGCCCTGCGCACGCGCCCGCCAGCCGGAGAGCCGCGGCACCCCGTTGCGCAGCACCCGGATGCGCTCGTCCGGCACGCCCAGCGAGCCCACCCAGCGACGCCACGGCTCGCCCAGCACCACGCACAGCGCGGCCGTGCGGAACATCCGCCGCACCAGCCAGCGCCCCGCCCACGGCAGGGCGTCGTGGAACGCCACGATCTGCGCCGCGTGCAGGTGCAGCACCACCGGCACGCCGCACAGCCGCGCGACGCCCGCCAGCACGCCCTTGCGCGCCACGCTGCCGCGCTCGGCGACGTTGACGTGCAGCACCGAGACCTGCCCGCGCACCGCCAGCGTCGCGATCCGTGCCGCGGCGCGCGCCACCCGGAGCACAGACAGCGCCGCCGCCCCGTCGCCGCGGCTGTCCAGCACCTCCAGAGGCGCCAGGTCGGCCCTGCGCTCCTGTTCCTGCAGCAGATAGGCCGTGATCCGCCCCATGCCGCCGCCCGCCTGCCCCATCGGCGCCGCGATCAGCCGCAGCCGCGCCGGTGCCGGCAGCACCTTCGCCCCGTCACGCTCGCCGGTGCGAGGCCCGATGAGAGGCCCCGCGTAAGGCACAGACAGGCCAGTGTGTCCGCCCGGTCCCGCCTGTGCCGCTCGCGCCAGCGGCCAGGTCGCGCCACGTCCGGTCATCAGCAAGGTGCATACTCCCGCATCTCTGCAATCCGCAGTAGCATTCGCCGCGTGGTCTTTCTACAACAACCGCAGGGTGAGCCCGCCGGGCGCCACGTCAGGGAGGACCGCGATGCAACGCGTCATCGTGCTCGGCGCCAGCGGCTTTCTCGGCCGCCACGTGCTCGCGGCGCTCGCCGCCAGCGACTGGGCGGCACCGGTCGCGGTGTCGCGCCGGCCCCATGCTCTCTCCCGGGTGCCGCCGCCGCGTGACGCCCGAGGCGACGGTGGCGACACGTGCGACCCGGCCGCGCCGGCGTCCACGGAGCGTCTCGCCTGCGACGCCACCCGGCCCGCCGAGCTTCTGCGCCTGCTCGAAGGGGCGGACGCGGTGGTGAACTGCACCGCCGGCTCCCCGGCCGACGCAGTGGCCGTTGCGCGTGCCCTGGCGCGGGCGCCCGCCGCCTGCAGGATCGTGCACGTCAGCTCAATGGCGGTGTACGGCCCCGCCACCGGACTGGTGGACGAGGCCGCGCCGCTGCCCGACGACCTGCGCGGCTACGGCGGCGCCAAGATCGCGGCGGAGCGGGCGCTGTCGGAGCATCCCAACCACGTCGTGCTGCGCCCTGGCTGCATCTTCGGCCCGGGCAGCGGGCAATGGACCCTGCGCATCGCCCGCCTGCTGCGCGCGCGCCGCCTCGGCGATCTCGGCGCGGCCGGGGACGGCGCGTGCAACCTGGCCCCGCTCGACGACGTGGCGGCGGCGGTGCTCGTCGCCCTGCGGCGGCCGGTCGCCGGCATGGCGTTCAATGTCGCCATGCCCAACCCGCCGAGCTGGAACGCGTTCCTGGTCCGCTTCGCCATCGCGCTCGACGCAACTCCCGTGGCGCGCGTCCCGGCCCGCCAGCTCCGGCTGGAGGCCCGGCTCGCCCTGCCGCTGCACGCAGCCGCCCTGGCGCTGCGCCGGGTGTCGCCGCGGGCCGCGGCCCGGGTGCCCGACGCCCTCACCCCCTCGCTTCTCGCCCTGCTGCGCCAGGACATCACCCTGGACCATCGCAGGGCCGACCGCCTGCTCGGCTTCTCGCGCACCCCGCTGGGCGCCGCGCTGGCGCAGGCCGCCGCGTCGCTGCACCCGGCGCAGGCGCGCCCGACGACCCGGCCGGCCGTCGCCCGGACGCCGCTCGCGGGTGCCTCGGGCGCCTTGTCGCGGGTGCCGCCCGCCTCCGCCGCCTCGCCGACCCGGGAACTGACGGCCGACAGGCTGCCCGCCTCCGATCCGGCGCACGTGGCATGAGCGAGGCCGCACCGTCGGGGGCCGCGGCCACCCTGCCGTCGCTGCGCGAGATCGCCATCTCCGCCTGGGCGGACCGCCGTCGCATCCGCACCGTGGTGGCGGTGACCTTCGCGCTGGCCATCCTGCTCGCGGTGCTGGTGCCGGCGCGCTACGTCACCTCGTCCTCGCTGGTGGTGCTGCTCGGCTCCGAGTTCACCTACCGCCCGGAGGCCGGCACGCCCCAGGGCGTCAGCAGCGCGCTCGGCGCCGACCAGATCATGAAGGCGGAGGTGCAGATCCTCGCCAGCGACGACCTGCATGAGGCTACCCTGCGCCAGGTCGGGCTCGACCGCGTCTACCCTGGCTTCGACGACCCGCCTGGCCCGCTTGGCCGCCTCGCCGCCGCGGTCGCCGGCCTGCCGCGCGCCGCCCGCGAGGCCGTCGGGCTGGCGGTCTCCGCGCCGCGCGACATCGATCCCGTGGCGCTCGCCGTGGCGCAGCGCCTCGACACCGATCTCGCCATCGAGGCCGCCAAGGACGCAAACGTTCTGACAGTGACCTTCCGCAACCGCGACCCGGACATCGCCGCCGAGGTGGTCAACGCCCTGGTCGCCCGCTACCTCGATCGCCGCCACGCGCTGTACGGCGACGTGCAGTCCTCCACCGTGCAGGCCCAGGTGCGCGGCCTCGCCGACGCGCTGCGGCAGGCCGACGCCGCGCTGGCGTCGTTCAAGGCCTCGCACGACATCGACTCCTTCGGGCTGCAGCGCGACCTGCTGCTGCACCGCCGCGACGATCTTGCCCGCGCGCTGGCCGAGTCCGACGCAAGCCGCGCCCAGCTCGCCGCGCGCGCCGCCTCCATCACCCGGCAGCTCGCCGGCACGCCCGCCACCGTGCGCGGCTACACCGAGGACGACCCCGACAGCCGCGCCGCCACGCTGACCGCCAGCCTGCAGGAGCTGCGCGGACGCGCCACCGAGCTGGCCACCCGCTACCTGCCGCAGAGCCGGGTGATGCAGGACGCGCAGGCCCAGGTCGCCGCCCGCGAGACGGAGCTGTCCCGCCTGCGCGCCGACCGGTCCAGCTCGGTGCAGCGCCAGACCCGCAACCCCACGCTCGACGCCCTCCTGCTCGACGGCGACCGCGCCGGCACCGACCTGCGCGCGGAGACCGCCCGCGGCGCGGCGCTGGCCACCGCGGCGCAGGCCGCCGCCGCCGCGCTGCACGACCTCGGGGACAGCGACGAGGCCCTGCAGCAGCTCGAACGCCGCCGCGAGGTGGCCGACAGCGCATACCGCGCCTCCGCCAAGGTCCTCGAGGACCGCCGCATGGTCGAGGCCGTCGCCGCGGAGCGCGCCACCAACGTGCGCGTCATCCAGCCGGCGCGGGTGCCGCTGCGGCCGCACCGGCTGACCCTGCCGATCCTCGCGGCCGGCGCGGTGTTCAGCCTGCTCGCGGGCGTGGGGGCGGCGGTGCTGTCCGACGTGACGCGGCCGGGCGTGCTGTCGCCGGAACAGGTGGAGCGGCGGCTGGGGCTGCCGGTGCTGGCGTGCATCCCGGAACTGTAGCGGAGGAAGGCCAGGGCTCTGCCCTGGACCCGCCAGGGGCAGCGCCCCTGGACCGGCACACATGAGGTCCACGGCACGTCAGCCGGGGGTTACCCGCAGGCCTGAAGTCGTGGTTTCCAAAGGCGAGCCTTTGGCGGAGTTTGAGACAGAGCCTCAACCTTGCTTTCTCAAGTCCGCCGCCACCGCTGCCAGGACCCCCCCCGCCCCCGCCGCGTAGCGCCACGCCAGCCGCCGCGGCTCGTGCGCCAGCCGCCACAGCCACTCCGCGTTCACCGCCGACGCCAGCGCCGGCGCGCGTCGGATCACGCCGGCCTCGATGCGCAGCGCCTGCCCCACGCACAGCGCCCAGCACGGCGGCAGCGCCGCGCGGTGGCGGTGCACGAACACCTCGCTGCGCGGCGCACCCACCCCCATGAGCAGCAGCGTCGTGCCGTGCGCCGCGATCCGGCCGGCGAGCGCCGCGCACAGCGACGGGTCGTGCGCGAAGCCGTGCGGCGGCACGTGCAGCGCCACCTGGGCGCCCATGCCGCGTCCGGCGGCCCAGCGCCGCAGCCCGGCCGCGGTGGCGTCGCTGTCGGCCACGAAGAACAGGCGGTGCCGCGGCAGGGCCTCGTGGCGCAGCAGGGCGCGGGCGAGGTCGCACCCTGTCACCCGCCCCGCCGGCGCGCAGCCGCGCAGCCGCGCGTAGTGGTAGACCGGGAAGCCGTCGCAGGTGACGATCGCGGCCGACGCGTAGGCCGCGGCGAACCGCGGGTCGCGCCGCAGCAGCCTGACGTGGTCGACGTTCGGCGTCACCACCAGACCGACGCCGCACCCGTCGTCCGCCCCGCCCTGCGGCCACCCTGCGCCATCCTTCGCACCGGGTGCCGCAGGACGGCGAACCGTCGCCGCGATGCGCTCGGCGATGGCCTGGGCGCCGAGCGTGGACACGGCGAACCCGAAGACCCGCGGCGGCGGCGCCTCTTCCAGGGCATCTCCCGCAGCGTCCTCCAGCGCGCGGGCGTGCGTCGCGCCCGGCGGTGCGGTCGCGGTCACGGCGCGCTGCCCGCGGAGCGTGCCAGCGGGCAGCCGAGCCGCGCGAACAGCTCCAGGTGCCGGGTCGCCGCGTGCTCGGCGGTGAACGCGGCGGCCCGGCCACGCAGCGCCGCGGGGTCGTGCCCGCCGGCCAGCGCCTCGCGCATCGCCGCCGCCAGCGCCGCCGCGTCGCCCACCGGCACCAGCGCGCCGTGGCGGCCGTCCTCCAGGATCTCGCGCGGCCCGTGCGGGCAGTCCGTGCTGATCACCGCGGTGCCGCAGCCGAGCGCCTCGACCAGGACGTTGCCGAGCCCCTCGTAGCGTGACGACAGCACCAGCGCGTGCGCCTCGCGGATCCACGGCAGCGGGTTGGCCTGGAAGCCCGCAAACCGCACCCGCCCGGCCAGCCCGAGCGAGTGGACCAGGCGTTCCAGCTCCGGCCGCAGCTCGCCCTCGCCCAGCAGCAGCAGCCGCGCCGGCGGCGCCACGCCGGCAAAGGCGCGCAGCAGGGTGTGCGGGTCCTTCTGCGCCACCAGCCTCCCCACCCAGACCAGCACCGGCGCGGCGTCTGCGGCGAGCCAGGGGTCGTCGGCCGGGGCGGCGGAGCGTTCCACGAAGTCGCCGGAGATCACCGGGTTGTGGATCACCGTGATGCGGTGGCGCGCGATCCCCGCGCTGCGCGCCAGGTCGTCGGCCACGCCGGCAGAGACCGCCACGATCCCGTCGGCGCTGCCGCCCAGCAGGCGGTAGAGCAGCGGCACGGAGCGGTACTTCCAGCCGCGCATGTGCTCCGCCTCGGCCGACAGGGCGTTGTGCTGGCAGATCACCAGCCGCGTCCGCCCGCCGGCCAGGCAACGCGCCAGCATCGCCGCGATGTTGTTGTGGTCCAGGCTGACGAGCAGCACGTCGGGCCGCGCGCGGCGCAGGAACCGCGCCAGCCCCGGCACGTCCGCCGCGGTGCGCCGGCCTCCCAGCACCACCACCCGGCAGCCCTGCGGCACCTGTCGAGCGAGTGCCCCGGTGCGGGCGTGCAGCACCAGCGTCACCGCGATGCCGCGCGCCAGGAACACCCGGATCAGCTCCAGGCGCATCCGCTCCACGCCGCCGCCGGACAGGTCGTGCATGTAGACGGCGAGGTGGCGCAGGCTGCCGCGGTTCCCGTCGCCAGGCGCCGGGTCCGAGAACAGGTCCGCCCGCCATCCCGGAACGCCGGGCTCCTCCTGTCGCGCGGGCGACGGCGGGTGCCGCCTGGCCACCGCCGCGCCGTTGCCTGCCATCCCGGCGGCCATGCCCGCACCCGGCATCGCGTCCGGCCCCGCATTTGGCCCCGCGTCCGGCATCGCGATCCGGCGGACATCCTGCGCGGGCGGCGGAGAGTCCCGGAGTGCGGGACGGCGAAACGGCACCACCTGGCTCATGCGCGATTTCCTTGCTGCGCCGGCGTCGACGGACGCGCCATCCAGGCGATCACCCCGGCGTTGGTGGCCGCCCACACTCCTGCGTACAGCCCGATCGCGAGGTCCGGGCCGCCCCACGCCGCACCCGCGCAGAGCGCCGCCGCGCGCCCCAGCAGCGACGCCGCCTCCACGCCCAGGTAGGCGCGCTGTCGACGCAGCACCGCTACCAGCACCGCGCTCGGCATCTGCATGGTCTCCAGGCACCAAGGCAGCGCGATCAGCGCCGCGTCGTGCCCCGCGCCGCGCCAGGCCGGCCCGAACACCAGGGCGAACAGCGCCGGGCCCGCCAGCACCAGCACCACCGCCACCGGCAGGCACAGCGCGCCCAGCAGCGCCGCCAGCCGCAGCGCTGCGCGCCGCGTGTCCTCGCCGGTCGCGTGCAGCGCCGCCGCCCTGCGGAAGAACACCGGGCGCAGGCTCTCGGTCAGCACCTGCTGCGGCAGGATCAGCATCCGGTACGCCAGCCAGAACAGCCCCGCCTGCGCCGCGCCGTAGAACAGCGGCAGCAGCATCGCCGGCAGCGAGGTCGCCAGCAGCCGCAGCAGCACCTGCGGCGCGCCGTACAGGGCGAAGCCGCGGTGCCGCCGCGCCGCGTCCCGCAGGCGCCCGGCGTCCCAGCCGTGCAGCAGCGTCGCGCGCAGTGCCGGCCCGCCGGCCACAGCCAGCCGGATCGCCGCCAGCGCCTGGCCCGCGACCTGGCCGCCGACCAGCAGCCCTGCCCCCGGCCCGACCGCCAGGCCGGCGCCGGTTGCGCCGCCCCGGCCGGAGAGGGCGCCGCCGATCGCCTGCAGCGCGACCGCGAACACCGAGCGCGCCGCGCCGTACGCTGCCACCGGGCGGTACCGCTCCCGCCGCACGAACCACAGCGACAACGCCGGCACCACGCCGCCCGACGCCACGGCACACGGCAGCAGCGCCAGCGTCGCGCCCGACAGCGCACCCCGGGACGCGGGCGCCACAGCGGCCGCCGCGCCGATCGCCGTCGCCCCGGCCGCCATCGCCCCGGCCACCGTCGCCCCGATTGCCGTCACCAGCGTCACCATGCCGACGCACAGCACGCAGAGCCGAAGCACGTCGTCGGCTGCCGCCTCGTCGCGTTCCAGCAGGATCGCCTGGTCGAAGCGCAGCGTCGCGACACAGGCCAGGCAGGAGGCCACCGCGCTGAACAAGCCGAACACCCCGAACGCCCCGACATCGTACAGCCGGGTGAGCAGGGGCGCGGAGAGCACCGCCACGCCCTGCCCCACTGCGGCGCCGCCGCCGAGCAGCAGCGCCTGGCGCAGCGCCGTCACCCGCAGCGGCGGCAGGCGCGGGCCACGCTTTCCGGACACGGGCGTCCAGGCCGACGCCCTGGACGGCGTCACCGGCGCAGCCCCCGTCCCGACGGCAGCCCTTGTCCCGATGGCAGCCCTTGTCCCGACGGCAGCCCTTGTCCCGACGGCAGCCCTTGTCCCGACGGCAGCCCGCCCGTGCGCGGACGCGCCGGCTCGCCTGCCGCCGCGCGCAGCGATGGCGCCCGGCACCCGACGCCACGCTCATGCCCGGACGGAAGGCCAGGAACTCGCCCTGCCGGCACGCCTGCGGCCTGCAGGCGCGCCGCCTGCCAGCCGCCGTGCAGGCCCGTCGCGGCGACGCGCGCGCCGTCCTCCGTTGCGTCACGCCCGGTTGCCGCTGGACCCGCCCGGGGTCGGCGCAGCGCCGCGGAGGCCAGCGCCATCGGCACCAGCACCGTGAGCAGGTTCGCCTTGTGGCCAAGGGAGTTGCTGCTCGACGCCGCCAGCATCACCACCACCAGCATCAGCCGGCCCGGCAGCGCCGCGCGGCGGCCCGCCCAGACCAGGAACGGCAGGAAGCCGGCCGCGAACAGCACGAACCCCGCAGCGCCCAGGTACAGGTAGATCAGCAGCCAGAAGTTCTCGATCGCCCCGATCCGCCAGTGCAGCGAGAGCTGGTGCAGCGCCAGCTCCTGGCGCGCCAGGGTCATGCCGAACAGCTTCTCGCCCGGGTCCATCATCGGCAGCATCCGCCACTGCACGCTGCGCACCTGGGCGCTGTCGTCCCAGTACAGGTGCGAGAGCAGCCGCGCCCCCACCCCGGTCTGCGTCAGCAGCAGCGCGAGCGCCGCCGGCACCACCGTCGCCGCGCAGAGCACCGCCGCGAGGTCGCTGGCCCGCAGGCTGCGCCGCCGCAGGCGTCCCAGGATCGCGCCAGCCCGCCAGGCCGCGAACACCGCCGCCGCCAGCGCCAGCGCCGTGCGCCCGCCGAACGCCACCAGCCCCACCCCGAACAGCGCCGTCAGTGCCGCGCGCCAGCCCCGCCCGATGCCCTCGGAGCTGGCGAGGAACAGCCCCGCCGCGGTCAGCATCGCCCCGGTCAGCGGGTGGTCGTACAGCCCCGCGCCCCGGAAATCCTCGGCGTGCTCCAGCTCCTCTCGGCCGTCGAGCACGATCGGCACGAAGTGCGTCTGCAGCAGCGTCTCCGCCACCGACACCGCGACGCCGAGCGCCAGCAGCGCCAGCACCGCGAGCCCGAGACGGCGCAGCGCCGCCTCGCCCGTGCGCCCGAGCACCAGCGCCAGCAGGCCCGCCGGCATGAAGTTCTCCAGGAACACCACAAGGTGCACCCGCCCGGTCATCGCCGCCGCGAAGCCGCAGCACCCGGCCAGCGCGCCGAGATACAGCAGCGGCACCCTCGCCGTGGCCAGCAGCCCCGCCGCGGTCGCCGCCGGCCGCCGCCACGTTATCGCCAGCACCGCCAGCACCGCGAGGTAGGTTCCGGGGTGCAGCTTCACGACCAGGTTGCCGCCCTCCGCCGCGTAGGGCACGCCGATCGCCATGAGCAGGTTGCCGCTGACCAGGAGGTTGACCACCACCGAGGCGGCGGCCAGCCCGACCGCGAGCCGGCCCGCCTCCCCGGCGCGGCCATGCGCCGTCGTCGCGCGCCGTGCCGGGCCTGGCGCGCTCCATGCCTGTGCCGCGCCGGCGCCTGTTGTGTCGACGCCCGCCACTCCGCTCGATGCACCCCCGTGCGACTGCGGCCAGCGGCCCCCCGGACGCAGGGCGGGACACGCAAGAGTTGCATCAGCCATGGTCGACTCGCCATGCTCGATCGGGGGCGGCACGCCGCTGGCGTGTGCCGCGCGATCCGACCAGGGCCACGGCCGGCCCTGGCCCGCCGTGGCCGCCAGACCTGCATTCCGACCGTAAGGAGCCGCCATGCTGTCCACCCGACGCGCCCTGCTGTCCGCCGCCTGCGGCCTCGCCGTGCAGCCCGGGCCTGCGCGTGGCGCGCCTGTCCCCGTGGGAGGCGGGAGCACGCCGGCGCGCACCGGATTCGGGGCGCCCCGGTCCACGCTGCGGGGGCGTGCCGCCGCGCGCGGCCTGCTGTTCGGCGCCGAGGTGCTGGCCGTCGACCTCGCGGCGGACCCGCACTACGCCGCGCTCGTGGCACGGGAATGCGCGATCATCACCCCGGGCCTGGAGGCGAAGTGGGCCGCCACGGAGCCGGTCGAGGGGGTGTTCCGGTTCGCGGGCTTCGACGCGGTCGCCGGATTCGCGCAGGCGCACGACATCGCCCTGCATGGCCACAACCTGGTGTGGGCGGTGTACAACCCGCCCTGGCTGATCGAGGCGCTGCGCGACGGCCGCGGCCAAGCCGTGCTCGCCCGCCACGTCGCCGCGGTGTGCGGGCGCCATGCCGGCCGGGTGCTCGCCTGGGACGTGGTGAACGAGCCGGTCGACCCGCGCTGGCCCGCCGACCGGCAGGGGCTTTGCACCACGCCATGGTGGCACGCCCTGGGCCCGGCGTATGTCGAGCGCGCGCTTCGCCTCGCGCACCAGGCCGACCCGAACGCCCTGCTGCTGATCAACGACGACGACCTCGAGTACGACGAGCCCGACCGGCAGATCAAGCGCGACCAGTATCTCCGCCTGGTCGAGACGCTGCGCCGCCGCGACGTCCCGCTCACGGGCTTCGGCCTGGAAGCGCACCTCAAGCCGGACCGCCGCATCGCCGAGCAGGCGTACCGGCGCTTCCTGGCGGAGCTGGGCGGCATGGGCGTGGCGTTGTTCGTCACCGAGCTGGACGTCAACGACCAGTCGCTGCCGGCCGACATCGGCGTGCGCGACGCGGCGGTGGCCGAGATCACGGGCCGCTACCTCGACCTGGTGCTCGACGAGCCGGCGGTGCGCGGGGTGCAGTGCTGGGGCCTGAGCCACCGCCACCAGCAGATGGGGCGCGACCCCGCCACGCGGCGGCCCGACGGCCTGCCCAACCGCGCCGTGCCGTTCGACGCGGCGCTCCGCCCCACCCTGATGGGCGAGGCGATCGGGCGCGCCCTGGACGCGGCGCCGCACCGGCCCGCGGAGTGAGCAGGCAGGCAGGCAAGGTTGAGGCTCCGCCTCAAACTCCGCCAAAGGCTCGCCTTTGGAATCCATTACTTAAAAGAAGCCGGTCCAGGGGGGGCTTCCCCCCTGGCGGGTCTGGGCAGAGCCCAGCCTTGCTTGCTTTCAGGCCGACGCATGGGGCCATCGGTTTCAGAGCAGCCGCTCCAGCCAGGACGGCAGGGCGCGCCGCCGCCGGTTCAGCACCACGCCGACGACGTGGCCGCCGGCGCGCTCCACCGCGGTCCGCGCCTTGTCGATCGCGGCCACCCGCGCCACCCCGGCGCGCACCACCAGCACCGTGCCGTCGCAGTGCCGCGACAGCGCCGCGGAGTCCGGCGAGGTCGCCGGCGCGCAGTCCAGCACCACGGTGGCGTAGCTCTCGCCGAGGCCGTTCAGCAGCCGCCGCAGCGCCCCGGAGCCGATCTCCATCAGCGGATGCGCCGAGACGCCCAGCCTGGCCCGCAGCAGGCCCCGGCACGACGCGCTGCGCCACACCGCGGCCGCAGCCGGCTGTCCCGCCGCGACCGCCTCGATCAGGCTCGGCACGCCGGCCGGCGCACCGTCCGTGCCGCGCCGCGCCGCGCCGGCGAGGGCCGGTGCGGCACCGACGAGGGTCGGTGCGGCGCGGGCACGCGCGGCCTCTGCGGCCGGCTCCCCGCACGACACCACCAGCACCGCGCCCGGACGTTCCGACGCGGCCACCGCGGCAAAGCCCGTGGCCACGGTGCTGGTGCCCTCCCCGGCGCTTGCCGAGACGAACTGCAGCACGATCGGCCGTCCCTCGCTGCGCAGCGCCTCGATCGCGTAGTGCAGCCGCACGAAATCGGCCGACAGCGCGACGCCGCGCACCGCCGGCCATGCGGCCTGCGCGCCGCCCGCGCCAGCCCCCGCGCCGGCCTGGCCCTGACCGGCGGGCGGCGTGGCGCGTGGCGAGGCCGCGAACCTGCGCGGCCCGTCCCCGTCCGGCTGGTCCGGTTCCTCGGCGATACCGGCCAGCCCGTCCGGCAGGCGCCTTCCCGCCGGAGGCCTTCCCGGCAGGCGCCATCCCCGCTCCGACGCATCCGGCTCCAGGCCGTCCATCGGCAGGTTCATGCCCGACGCCATCAGAACGCGCCGGCGGAGGAGAACACCTTGACGGCCGTCATCGCCAGGATGCGCAGGTCGAGCAGGAACGACCAGCGTTCGATGTAGTCGAGGTCGCACTCCACCCGCGCCCGCAGCTGCGCCGCGGTGTGCGTCGCCCCGCGCAGGCCGCGCACCTGCGCCAGCCCGGTCAGGCCGGGCCGGACGCGGTGGCGCTGCGCGTACTCGGCGATGATCTCGTGCCCCAGCCGATCCTCGGTGCGCATCCCCAGCGCGTGCGGCCGCGGCCCGACCAGCGACATCTCGCCGCGCAGCACGTTGAGGAGCTGCGGCAGCTCGTCGAGGCTGGAGCGGCGCAGGAACCGGCCCAGGCGGGTGCAGCGCGGGTCGCCCTTCACCGTCTGCAGCAGCGACCCGGACGCGGGTGCGGCGCGCATGGTGCGGAACTTCAGCACGGTGAAGCTGCGGCCGTTCCAGCCGTCGCGCTCCTGGCGGAAGATGGCCGGGCCCGCGCTGTCCAGCCGCACCGCGGCGGCGATCGCCAGCAGCAGCGGCGAGAGCAGCAGCACCGCGGTGCCGGCCAGCGCCTTGTCCACCGCGTGCTTCGCCAGCCCGCCCCAGGCCGGCATCGGCCGCTCCGCGACGCGCAGCAGCGGCAGCCGGTCGAGAGCGCCGAGGCCGGCGACCGTCGCGCCGATCCCCGATCCGGCCAGCCACGGCCCTGCCAGTCCCCGCCTCGCCAGGCCTATACCGCCTAGGCCGATGCCGCCCAGGCCGATGCTGCCCAGGCCGATGCCGCCCAGGCTGATGCCGCCCAGCCCGATGCCGCCCAGGCCGGGCCTGGCGAGCCTGGCAGGCGCCCGGGCGTCCTCGTCGGGCCACGCGTCGACATCTGCCGCGTCCAGGTGCAGCGAGCAGCACAGCGAGATCTCCGCCGGCAGCACCTTGAGCTGGCGCACCATCGTGACGAGTTCGTCCTCGCCGTCCCATCCGGCCTCGCCGGAGCAGGTCGCCGCCGTGCGGAGCGAGGAGGCGAGATCGCGCCCCGCCATGGCGCGGGAGGCGGGCGTGGCGACGATCACCCGGTCGGGCGGGCCGCGGCGCTGCACGAGACGCACCAGGTCGTCCACGCTGCCTGCGGACCTGCCGCCGTTCGCGTCACGGCCCACGTCGCAGTCTGGGTCGCAGTCTGGGCCGCAATCTGGGCCGCCGAACGGCCCGAGCAGCTCGATCCCGCTTCCCGGACGCGACAGCGAATGCATCACGCGCCACGCCGCCTCGCCCTCGCCCACCACGGCCACCACGCTGCGCAGCGCCCCGCAGCGCAGCAGCCGCCGCACGTGCAGCAGCAGCGCCAGGCGGCCGAGCAGCGTCGCCGCCAGCGCCGATGCCGCCCACAGCGGCACCCAGAGCCGGGCGGTGCCGTCGAACGAGCCCGTGGCGAACCCCGTGCCGAGCAGCAGCGCCGCCGCCAGGCCGACGCGCACCAGCAGCCGGCGGATCAGCAGCCCCGTCGTGGCGTAACCCGCCGCCGCCGCGAGCCTGCGGTCACGCAGCACCAGCGCTGCAAGCAGGCTGCCGAACAGGATCTCGCGCAGCATCCCGCCGCCTGGCGCATCATGGCCGGCGATGGTCAGGACCATCCGTGCGGCCAGGAGGCCGCCCAGCGCACTGCCCAGGGAATCCCACGCCGAAAGGACGTCGTTCAGCAGATGCAGGTAGTCCAGGTTCCGGGTCCGAACCGCGGTGTGTGATGCGGCGGCAATTTCGGCCTGGACGTCCATAACGATCTCGCGATGCTCTGGGAACACGAAAGCGTGTACTTCAGATGTCACGCGAACAGCAAGGTCATATTCGCCTAAAAGTTGAGCAATAAGTATATGAAATCAATCATAGGTTAATTCTACATAGGGCGTCACACGCAGGATTCCTGGCAGCACAACACGTTGCCGCGGTTTTCTCATGGCGATCATCAGGAAGGCCGGTTGTGACCAGGGATCGGCGGCGGCAATCGCTGCATGTGCTCAGGCTGGCAGTGCCGACTACGCCACTCCGTGGGTGCCCGCCGTCGCGGACGCGGTCGTCTCCGCGAAGTGGCACGACGCCAGACGGCCCGCCACGGCACGCAGTGCCGGGCGCTCCGCACGGCACACGGGCTCGGCGCGCGGGCACCTCGCCGCAAACGCGCACCCCGACGGCGGCGCCACCGGCGAGGGCATCTCGCCCGCGAGCGGCACTGGTGCCCGACGCGCCGGGTCGAGCGACGGCGTCGCCGCCAGCAGCGCCTGGGTGTAGGGGTGACGCGGCTGCCTCAGCACCGCCGCCGCCGGCCCGTGCTCCGCCACGCGGCCGAGATACATCACCATCACCTCGTCGGCGACGTGGCGCACCACCGCCAGGTCGTGGCTGATGAACAGGTAGGCCAGCCCGAACTCGGATTGCAGGTCGAGCAGCAGGTTGAGCACCTGCGCCTGGATCGAGACGTCGAGCGCGGAGACCGGCTCGTCCGCCACCACCACCGGCGGGCGCAGCATCAGGGCGCGCGCGATGGCGATGCGCTGCCGCTGGCCGCCGGAAAAGGCGTGCGGCGTGCGCGCCTCCTGCTCCGGGCGCAGGCCGACGCGGCGCATCATCTCGCGCGCCGCCTCCGCCTGCTCGGGGCGGGTGCCGCGCCGGTTGATCGCCAGCGGCTCGCGCAGGGTGGCGCCGACGCTCTGCCTGGGGTTGAGCGCGCCGAACGGGTTCTGGAACACCATCTGCACGGACAGGCCCAGGGCGCGCCTGGCTCTGCCGTGCAGCGCCGTGGTCTCCTGTCCCGCCAACAGGAGCTCGCCGCGGCTCGGCCGCTCCAGCAGCGTCGCCATGCGCGCCAGCGTCGACTTGCCGCAGCCGGACTCCCCCACCACCGCCAGCGTCCGCCCGCGCCGCAGCCGGAACGAGACCTCGTCCACCGCGCGCAGCATCCCGCGCGGCACCGCGTAGTCGCGGCCGAGCCCGCGCGCCTCCAGGACCACCGCTGCGTCAGCCTCGTCGTGCGCCGACCCGTCCTGCTGCACGGGGCGCTGTCCCGGTCCTGGAAATCCCGCGTCAGGGACGGTTGTCATGCTGTTTCCGCAATGAGCTGCCCGGGATGCCCGGTGGGCAGGCCGGCGTCGTCCAGCGGGTAGTGGCAGCGCACCCGCCCCGCTTCCCGTCCCGGCACACCGCAGTCCGCCCTGTCCGCCAGCGCCCCGGCAGCCTCGCCAGCCCCCTGTCCCGCCACATCCGCGACCTGCTCGTGAGGCACCAGCAGCGCGGGCCGCACCGCCGCGCAATGCGCCACCGCGAACCGGCAACGCGGCGCGAACAGGCATCCCCCGCCGCGGTCTGCGGGACCCGGCACCAGGCCAGGGATCGCCGCCAAGCGCCGCCCCGCCGCCCGCTCCGGCAGGGCGTCGAGCAGCGCCGCTGCATACGGGTGGCGCGGGCGGGTCAGCAGCGCCTCGGTTCCCCGCGTCTCCATCACCTGGCCCGCGTACATCACCTGCACCCGGCCCGCCGCCTGTGCGACCACGCCCATGTCGTGCGTCACCAGCACCAGCCCCATGCCCCGCTCGCGCTGCAGCCGCCCGAGCAGGGCCAGGATCTGCGCCTGGATCGTGACGTCGAGCGCCGTGGTCGGCTCGTCCGCGATCAGCAGGCGCGGGTTGCACGCGATCGCCATCGCGATCATCACCCGCTGGTTCATGCCGCCGGAGAGCTGGTGCGGATACGCCGCCAGCCGCGTCTCTGGCGCAGGAATGCCCACCTGCGACAGCAGCTCGATCACCCGGTCGCGCACGCCGCGCCGGCCCGCCGAGCGCGGCACCACGCCGTGCGCGCGCAGGCTCTCCGCGATCTGCCAGCCCACCGCGTAGCAGGGGTCGAGCGCCGTCGCCGGGTCCTGGAACACCATCGCCACGTCGCGGCCCACCAGGCGCCTGCGCGCGCGCGCGGGCAGCGTCAGCAGGTCGGCGCCGTCGAAGCGCAGCACGTCCGCCTCGATCCGGCCGGGCGGGTCGACCAGGCCCATCACCGCCAGCATCGACACGCTCTTGCCGGAGCCGGACTCGCCCACCACGCCGACGACCTCGCCGGGGTCCACCGTGAGGTCGAGGCCGTCCACGGCGAGGAAGTCGCCGAACCAGGCGCGCAGGTTGCGGATCTCGAGGAGCGGCATCAGCAGGAAGGCCAGGGGCTCTGCCCCCCATGCTTGCAGGCGGGGACCCCGCCAAAGGCTCGCCTTTGGAAACCAATACGAAGCATCGCGACACGTCCCTGCTCGGCGTGCCGCGAACCCTTATGTGCGCCGGTCCAGGGGCGCTGCCCCTGGCGGGTCCAGGGCAGAGCCCTGGCCTTGCCTGCCTGCCGCCTCACCGCCGCAGCCTCGGGTCGAGCGCGTCGCGCAGCCCGTCGCCGACGAGGTTGAACGACAGCACGGTGGCCAGGATCGCCAGTCCCGGGAACGCCAGCACCCACCACGCGCGCTGGTAGTACTGCAGGGCGCCTGCCAGCATCGTTCCCCACTCCGGCGTCGGCGGCTGCGCGCCCAGGCCGAGGAAGCCCAGGGACGCCGCCTCCAGGATGGCGCCGGAGAAGCCGAGCGAGGCCTGCACGATCAGCGGCGCCAGGCAGTTCGGCAGCACGGTGCGCAGCGCGAGCCGCACCGGCCCGGCGCCGGCGCCGCGGGTGGCCGCCACGTAGTCGCGCCGCAGCTCGCCGAGCGCTGCCGCGCGCACGACGCGCGTGTAGTTCGGCAGCGTCACCACGGCGACGGCGAGCATGGCGTTGAGCAGCCCCGGCCCGAGGATCGCCACGATCACGATCGCCAGCAGCAGCGAGGGGAACGCCAGCACGATATCCATCAGCCGCATCACGGCGGCGTCGACCGCGCCTGCGGCCGAGGCGGCGAGCAGGCCGAGCGCGGTGCCGATCGCGAGCGAGAGCGTCACCACCACCAGCCCGGTCAGCAGCGACAGGCGCGCGCCGTGGATCAGCCGCGAGAGCATGTCGCGCCCGAGGTCGTCGGTGCCGAGAGGGAAGCGCCATGTCCCGCCGGCCTGCCACACCGGGGGCGTGAGGAAGTGCTCGCGGAACTGCGCCACGGGCGGGTGCGGCGCCAGCACGTCCGCGAAGACCGCGAGCACCGCCACGACGAGCAGCACGGCAAGGCCCGCGACCGCGCCGCGGCTGCGCGCGAAGCCGGCGGCACGACGGCGGCGGCGCGGCGCCTCCAGCAGCGTGGCGAGTGCGGGGTCGGCGGTGACCGCCTCGTTGACCCCGGAGCCTGCGACCGGAAGCGCCGTCACGACGGGCACGCAGGGAGAAAGCAAGCAAGGTTGAGGCTCTGCCTCAAACTCCGCCAAAGGCAGGCCTTTGGAATCCAATACTTAAGTAATGGGATCAAAGGGTCCTCGGACCCTTTGTGGGTCTGGGCAGAGCCCAGCCTTGCTTTCCGCCTTCAGGGCTGACGCTCATCCGCGCCGCCTCGGGTCGAGCACGCCGTACAGCAGGTCCACCCCCAGGTTCACCAGCACGACGAGGGTCGCGACCAGCAGGGTGCCCCCTTGCAGCACCGGGTAGTCGCGCCGCTCGATCGCCTCCACCAGCCAGCGCCCGATGCCCGGCCAGGAGAACACCGTCTCGGTCAGGATCGCGCCGCCGAGCAGGCTGCCGACGGTCAGCCCGATCACCGTGACCACCGGGATCAGGGCGTTGCGCAGGCCGTGCACCACGACGACGCGCGCCGGCGACAGGCCCTTGGCGCGCGCGGTGCGGATGAAATCGTCGCCCAGGACCTCCAGCATCGCCGAGCGGGTCATGCGCGCCACCACCGCGAGCGGCAGGGTGCCCAGCACCAGCGTCGGCAGCACCAGGTGAGCGAGCACGGAGCCGAACGAGCTGGGGTCGCCGCCAAGCAGGCTGTCGACCAGCATCAGGCCGGTCACGGCGGGCACGTAGTACGCCTCGGACACCTCGCCCGACACCGGCGTCCAGCCCAGCCCGACAGAGAACACCAGGATCAGCATCAGCCCGAGCCAGAAGATCGGCAGCGACACGCCGGTCGTGGCCGCCCCCATCAGGCCATAGTCGAGCGCGGAGCCGCGGCGGATCGCCGCCACCACGCCGAGCGGGATGCCCAGGCCGACGCCGAGCAGCATCGCGCAGGCCGACAGCTCCAGCGTCGCGGGGAACAGGGTGAGGAACTCGCTCCACACCGGCTCGTGGCTGACCAGCGAGCGGCCGAGGTCGCCCTGCGCCACCTGGCCCTCGTAGGCGACGAACTGGCGCCACAGGGGACGGTCGAGGCCGTACTCGTGGCGGAGCTGCGCCAGGCGCGCAGGCGCGATGCCGTGCTCGCCGGAGCGCACCTCGATCGGGTCGCCCGGCACCAGGTGGATCATCGCGAAGCTCAGCAGCGTCACGCCGACGAGCGTCGGCAGCACCGAGGCCAGCCGGCGCGTCACGAAGCGCCACATCCCTAGTGCCTCATCCCTGGCGCCCCATCCTCAACGAACGTCCACGCTGGCGAACTCGTGGGAACCGAGCGGGTCCATCACGTAGCCGCTCACCTCGCGGCGCATCGGCATGAACACGGTGGAGTGCGCGATCAGGAAGAACGGCGCCGCGTCGTGCAGGATCACCGCCGCCTGGTCGTACAGCGCCTTGCGCTCGGGCTGGTCGACGAGCGTGGCCGCGCGGCGGATCAGGTCGTCGAACGCGTGGTCGCACCACCTTGGCGTGTTGCTGCCCGACACCGCGGCCGCGCACCCCGCCAGCGGCGTGTAGAAGTTGTCGGGGTCGCCGTTGTCGCCGGTCCAGCCGAACTGGGCGGACTGGTCGTCGCCCTGCGCCACGCGCTTCCTGTACTCGCCCCACTCCAGGCTGACGATCTTCGCGCGCACGCCCACCGCGGCGAGGTCGGACTGCATCAGCTCCGCCACCCGGCGGGCGTCGGGGTTGTACGGCCGCTGCACCGGCATCGCCCACAGGTCGATGTCCACGCCGTCCTTGTACCCCGCCTCCGCCAGCAGCGCGCGCGCCTGCTCCGGGTCGTGCGGGTAGGGGCGGATCGCGTTGTCGTACGCCCACAGCGTCGGCGGCAGCAGCGTGGTCGCCGGCGTGCCCGCGCCCTGGTACACGGCATCCACGATTGCCTTGCGGTCCACCGCCATGTTCACCGCGAGCCTGACCCGGCGGTCGTCGAACGGCTTCTTCGTGGTGTTGAGCCCGAGGTAGCCGATGTTCAGCCCCGGCTGCTCCATCATCCGCAGCAACGGGTCGGCGCGGATCGCCGCGAGGTCGGCCATCCCCGGGTAGCTCATCACCTGGCACTCGTTGGCGCGCAGCTTCGCCAGCCGCACCGCGGGGTCCTTGACGATGCTGAACACCAGGTTGTCCACGTGCGGCTTCTCGCCCCAATAGCCGGGGAACGCCCGGTAGCGGATCACGGCGTCGCGCTGGTAGGCCAGCAGGGCGAACGGCCCGGTGCCCACCGGCTCCTGATCGATCAGCTCCGGCTTGCCGGCCTTGAGCAGGACGTCGCCGTATTCCTTCGACTGGATCGAGGCGAAGTCCATCGCGAGGTCGGCGAGGAACGGCGCCTGCGGCTGGCTCAGGGTGAAGCGCACCGTGGCGTCGTCCAGCTTCTCGACCGACTTCAGCAGGGTGGGGAACGCCATGTCGTTCCAGTACTCGTAGCCGCCGCCGGAGACCGCGTGGAACGGGCTGTCCGCCCTGCCCTGCCGGTCGAACGAGAACAGCACGTCGTCGGCGCCGAACGGCCGCGTCGGCCTGAACCGCGCGTTGGGCTGCCACGCCACGCCCTGGCGCAGGTGGAACGTGTAGGCGAGGCCGTCGGGGCTGATATCCCAGCGCTCGGCCAGCGACGGCACCACCGTCGTCGTGCCCGGCGCGAACGCCAGCAGGCGCTGGTAGATCGGGCGGTTGGCGTCGAAGGTGGTGCCCGTGACGTTGAGCATCGGGTTGAAGTTCTCGGGCGAGCCCTCGGAGCAGTACACCAGCGTCTTGCCCGAGGCCGCCCCGCCCATCGTCACGCCGAACAGCGCGCCGAGCGCTGCACGCCTTGCCGTATGCGCCGCACGGTTCGCCTTCGCTGATCTCTCTGCCATCGCGCCATCCTGACGGCGAAGCCACGGTGCGGCAAGCAGCCGGCCCGTTGCCTGCTGGCGCGGCAGAATGCCCAGGATAGAGGCATCGTGGAAGCAAGCAAGGCTGGGCTCTCCCTCCGCTACCCTTCCAACGACCCAAGCGGGTCGTTGGAACCTTTGGGCAGCTCCGCCCAGACCCGCCAAAGGCCGAGGCCTTTGGACACCGATTTACTAAGTAATGGATTCCAAAGGCGAGCCTTTGGCGGAGGTTGAGGCAGAGCCTCAACCTTCCTTGCTTCCGCTCCCGGTCTGGCCTTGACCGCCGGCGCGCTGTGTCCCACCCCAAGCCGTCCCGATCTCGCGGAGAGCCGACCATGACGTGCCGCCTGCCGACCCTGCTCGCCTGTCTCGCGGCCACGACGCTGCTGTCCCCGCCCTCGCGCGCCGCGCAGCCGCAGCCCATGCCCCTGCCGCAGCCGCCCCCGATCGCGCAGCCGCAGGACACGCCCTGGCCCGGGCCCATCGCCCTCGCCGTGGACGCCACCGACCTCGCGCACCACATCTTCGCGGTGCACGAGACCATCCCCGTCGCCGCCGCGGGCGACCTGGTCGTGCACTACCCCAAGTGGATCCCGGGCAACCACGGCCCCACCGGCGCGATCGAGCTGCTGGCCGGGCTCGTGGTCCACGCCGGCGACGCGGTGCTGGACTGGACCCGCGACCCCGTCGACAGCGAGGCCTTCCACATCCCCGTGCCCGCCGGCGCCCGCGGCGTCACGCTCGACTTCCAGTTCCTCTCGCCGGTCGAGGACGAGCAGGGCCGGGTCGTGATGACCCCGGCGATGCTCGACCTGCAATGGAACGCCGTGGTGCTCTACCCGGCCGGCGTGTTCAGCCGCGACATCCCCGTCGACGCCTCGATCCGCCTGCCCGACGGCTGGCATTTCGCCACCGCGCTCGAGGGCACCGCCGGCAACGAGGCCGCCGCCAGCGGCCCGGTGCAGTTCCGCACCGTTCCGCTCAACGTCCTGCTCGACAGCCCGCTGATCGCCGGCCGCAACTTCCGCCGCATCGACCTGGCGCCCGGCGCCGCCGTGCCGGTGCACCTCGACGTGGTGGCCGACACCGTGGCCCAGCTCGCCATCACCCCGGAGGAGCTTGCGGTGCACCGCGCGCTCGTGACCCAGGCCACCCGGCTCTACGGCTCGCAGCACTACGACCACTACGACTTCCTCCTCGCACTCAGCAACGAGCTGGGCGGCGAGGGCCTGGAGCACCACCGCTCCTCCGAGAACGCCACCGACACGGACTACTTCACCGCCTGGGACAAGTCCGCCGCCGGCCGCGACCTGCTGCCGCACGAGTACACGCACTCCTGGGACGGCAAGTACAAGCGTCCCGCCGATCTGTGGTCGCCCGACTTCAACACGCTGCCGGAGCGCGACAGCCTGCTGTGGGTGTACGAGGGCATGACGGAGTACTGGGGCCAGGTGCTCGCCGCCCGCTCCGGGCTGTGGACCCGCGACCAGGCGCTCGACGCGCTGGCGCTCGACGTCGCGGAGATGCAGGGCGAGGTCGGGCGCTCCTGGCGCACGCTGGCCGACACCACGCAGAGCCCGATCTTCGTGCGCCGCCGCTCGCTGCCCTGGATGAACTGGCAGCGCGGCGAGGACTACTACCTGGAAGGCGCCCTGCTCTGGCTCGACGCCGACACCCTGATCCGCGAGCAGACGCACGGGGCGAAGTCGCTCGACGACGTCGCCCGCGGCTTCTTCGGCACCGACGACGGCAGCTTCATCGCCTCCACCTACACTTTCGACGACGTGGTCCGCGCGCTCAACGACGTCGCCCCGCACGACTGGGCGGGCTTCCTGCACGAGCGCCTGGAACGGCGCGGAGGCGCTGCGCCCACCGACGGCCTGGCGCGCGGCGGATACAGGCTGGCGATGACCGACAAGAAGTCCGACCTGCTCGTCTCCGAGGAGCACGAGCGCAAATTCCGCGACTTCCGCTTCTCGATCGGCGTCGTGCTCAAGGAGGCCAAGGTCGTCTCCGTCGCCTGGGACAGCCCCGCCTTCCGCGCCGGCGTGGTCAAGGGCGACACCATCGTGGGCGTCGACGGCGCCAGCTTCGAGGGCGCCGACACCCTGGCCGACGCGATCACCGCCGCGAAGTCCGGCTCTGTGGGCGCGAGCCCGGCGCCGATCCAGCTCGTGGTCACTTCGGGCAAGCGCTACCGCGTGGTCGACGTCGACGTCCACACCGGGCTGCAATACCCGCACCTCGTGCGCACGGGCGACGCGGCCGCGTCGATCGACGGCATTCTCGCGCCGAGGAACTGACCACAAGCCCGGCATAGACAAGCAAGGCTAGGCTCTCCCTCCGCTGCCCATTCCAACGGCCCAAGAGGGCCGTCGGAACCTTTGGGCAGCTCCGCCCAGACCCGCCAGGGGGGAAGCCCCCCCTGGACCGGCTTTACTGAGACAAGTGGATTCCAAAGGCGAGCCTTTGGCGGAGTTTGAGGCAGAGCCTCAACCTTGCTTGCTGCCTACCGCCAGCGCGCCAGGTAGAATCGCGGCAGCTCGTCCGCGAACGGCTGAAACACCAGGTCGCGGGTGAACGCGTAGGTCGTGACGGTGGTGGTGAGCGGCACCCAGTACACCTGCTCTGTGATGCGGTGGATCGCCGCCGCGTAGGCCTGCCGCCGTATGTCAGGATCGCTCGCCGCGTCGCCCTTGGCCACCATCGCCTGCAGCTCGGGGTCGCGCGCGTAGTCCTGCGGCCCGCCGCCGAAGAACTGCGACAGCACCGCGGCGACGTCGTTGATCGAGTACGACCCCCAGCTCGCCAGCGACAGCGGGATGTCGCCCGCCTGCGACGCCCCGACCGCCTCGCCGGCCTCCAACTGGATGACGGTCGCGTCGATGCCCACCCGCTGCAGGTCCTGCTGGATCAGCGCCGCCGACGCCGGCAGGCCGGCGGCGAACAGGCGCGTGGCGAAGCCGCCGGCCAGCCCCGCCTTTGCCAGCGCTGCCTTCGCCGCGGCGACATCGTGGGGCACCACGACCGCGGCGTTCTGGTCGCAGCCGAACTGCGTCGGGTAGCAGGGCGCGCGCAGCGGCCGGCCCGCGCCGCCGGTCGCCGCGCGCGAGAACGCGTCGCGGTCCACCGCCGCCGCCACCGCCCGCCTGACGTCGAGCCGCGTCAGCGGGTTGCCGGCGCCGGTCCGACCCGCCGCGTCGAGGCCGAGGAAGCTGAAGCGCATGCTGTCCGCGCGCACCGACTGCAGCCCGGAATCACGGTCGACCACGTCCAGCGCCCCGGCGCCGAACTGCCAGCTCCAGTCCGCGCGCCCGTCCAGCAGCGCCGCCACCTCGTCGCCGGCCGGCACGGTGCGGATGCTCAGCCTGCCGATCGCCGGGCGGCCCTTCGGCCCGGCGAAATACCCGTCCCAGCGCTCCAGCTCCAGCCCGTCCGGCTCCACCGACGCGATCCGGTACGGCCCGGTCCCCACCGGCGCGGCGGCGAAGCCCGCAGGCCCCACCCGCTCGCGGTAGCCGTGCGGCAGGATCGGCAGCACCGCCGCGATGGTGGCCAGGGCCGCCCCGTACGGGTGGCGCAGCACCAGGCGCACGTGGGTCGCGTCGATCCGCTCGGCGTGGTCGAGGAACGCGGTGTTGCCCGGCACCGCCACCGCCGGGTCGCGGGCCACGGTGTTGACGGTGTAGACGACGTCGTCGGCGTCGAACGGGTCGCCGTTGTGGAAGCGCACCCCCTCGCGCAGGGTGAGCTCCAGCGTCACGTCGTCGACCTGCCGCCACGCGGTCGCCAGCAGCGGCTTCATCGTCAGGGTGTTCGGGTCCGCGTACACCAGGGTGTCCCAGCACTCCTGCGCCACCGCCAGCCCGGAGCGGAGCTGGTTGCGGTACGGGTCTGGGTTGGCGATCGCGTCGCGCCAGACGATTCGCAGCCGGTCGGCGTCGCGCTGCGCCCGCGCCGGCCCGGCCCCCGCGCCCGCCATCAGCGCGACCAGCAGCGCCAGCCACGCCGCGCGGCGCACGGGCCCGCACGCTTCCCAAGGCTCCGGCCCTCGACGCCGCCCGCGCATCGCATTCACCACCATCGTGGCGCCGAAGCTACGGACGCAGGCGCCGCTTGGCCAGGGCAGGCAAGCAAGGTTGAGGCTCTGCCTCAAACTCCGCCAAAGGCTCGCCTTTGGAATCCAATACTTAAGCAAAGCTGGTCCAGGGGGGCTTACCCCCTGGCGGGTCTGGGCGGAGCTGCCCAAAGGTTCCGACGATCCGCTTGGATCGTAGGGAATGGCAGCGGAGGGAGAGCCCAGCCTTGCTTGCTGACAGGTCCATGCCCAGGGCATGGACACCGCGCGCTGCGCGGACATACAGACGAGTCACCGAACGTCGCGCACGAAGGATGCCGCCATGACCCTCCCGAAGGCGCGCCGCGCCGCGCCGAGACCCGCCGCTCCGACCGCCTGGCGCGTCCGTACCGTGCTCGCCCTGGCGGCCCTCGCCGGGCCTGGCCTGGTGCCCGCGGTCGCCGCGGCCCACGCCGTGCTCGTGGCCAGCGTGCCGGCCACGGGCGGCAGCGTGGACGCCGGCCCCGTCGCCGTCACCCTGCGCTACAACAGCCGCATCGACCGCGGCCGCTCCAAGATCACCCTGCTGCGTCCCGACAGCACCGCCGAGCGCCTCGCGGTGGACGCCGACGGGCCCGCAGACCAGCTCGCCGCCGCCGCGACCCTGGCGCCGGGCGCCTACACCCTGCGCTGGCAGGTGCTCGCCACCGACGGCCACATCACCCGGGGCGACGTTCCCTTCACCGTGGCCCCGCCGAGCGCCGCCACGCCGGGCGCCGGCCCGGCACCCGCGCGGACCGCCGGGAACTAGCGGCCATGTCCCTGCTCGTCGACCTGTTCGGCTACCTCGGCATCGTGCTGCACGGCCTGACCATCACCGCGCAGTCGCTCGCGGTCGGCGGCGTGCTGTTCCTCGTCGCCGTCGCCCGGCCGTTCGCCGCCACCGCGGCCGGCAGCGCCTCGGCCGGCGCCGTCGCCGTGGGGGCCGCGCTCGACATCGCCACCCCGGGCCCCGGCGGGCGCGACGCCATCGCGCGTCGTGCCGGCCACGCGGCCGCGCCGGCCACCCTGCCGCCCGGCCCCGCCATCCGCCACGCCGCCGCGCGCATCGCGGCGTGGAGCGCGCTGGCCCTGGTGCTGTGCGACGGCCTCAATCTCGCCATGCAGTCCGCCGTGCTGATCGACACGCTCGGCATCTCCCTGCCCGACGCGCTCGGCGCGGACTACGCGGTCGCCGGCCTAGTCAAGATCGCCGCCGCCGGGCTGCTGGCGGTGCTGCTGTTCCTGCCGCGCCGCACCCCGGCCGCGATCCTGCTGGCGCTGTGCACGGTGGAGCTGGCGGCGGCCACCATGACCACCCACGCCGCCGCCCGGCTGTCCGACACTTCCGTGCTGCTCGGCGTGGAGTTCCTCCACCAGCTCGGCGCCGCGGTCTGGATCGGCGCGATCCCGTGCTTCGTGATGGCGCTGAACCGCGTCGACGACCTCGCTGGCTGGCGCTGGATCGGCCCGCGCTTCTCGCGCATCTCGCTCGCCGGCGTCGGCTGCATCCTGATCTCCGGCATCACCATGGGCGTCTTCTACATCGGCTCGCCGTCGGGCCTGTACGGCACCGCTTACGGCGTCATGGTGTGCGCCAAGGTGGCGATGTTCCTCATGCTGCTCGGCCTCGGGTACGCCAACTCCCGCGTCACCGCGCGCCTGGCCAGGGGCGACCGCAGGGCCGCCGTGCCGCGCATGAAGCGCTTCGCCGAGGCCGAGATCGGCATCGGCATCACCATCTTCTTCACCGCCGCCTCTCTGACCTCGGTGCCGCCGGCGATCGATCTCGTGCAGGACCGCGTCACCCTCCACGAGATCGTCGAGCGCAACACCCCGCAATGGCCGGTGCTGCGCTCTCCGGACCACGATCGCCTGGCGATCCCGGCGCTGCAACAGAAGCTCGATGCGGAGGCGGCCGCGCACGCCGCCGAGCCGCTGCCCGCCTTCGTGGAGGGCGGCGGCGAGCTGCCGCCGCGCAACGCGGACGACATCCTGTGGTCCGAGTACAACCATCACTGGTCCGGCCTCTTCGTCCTCGCCATCGGCCTGCTCGCCCTGGTCGAGCGGGCGGGGGTGCGCTGGGCGCGGCACTGGCCGCTGCTGTTCCTCGGCCTTGGTGGCTTCCTGCTGGTCCGTTCCGACCCGGAGGTGTGGCCGATCGGCGCGATCGGCTGGTTCGACGCCTTCCGCGACGTCGAGGTCGTCCAGCACCGGCTGTTCGTGGTGGTGATCGTCGTCTTCGCCCTGTTCGAGTGGGCGGTGCGCACCGGGCGCCTGCGCTCGCCGCGAGCCGCGCTGGTGTTCCCGCTGATGTGCGCCGCCGGCTCGGCGCTGCTGTTCACCCACAGCCACGCCATCGCCAACGTCAAGGACCAGCTCCTGATCGAGCTGACCCACACGCCGATCGCGCTCGGCGGCATCGTCGCCGGCTGGTCGCGCTGGCTCCAGCTCCGCCTGCCGCCGGGACTCGCCACACGGGCGGCCGGCTGGGTGTGGCCGACGTGCTTCGTGCTGATCGGCGTGGCGCTGCTGCTCTACCGCGAGGCCTGAGGCCGCGATTGTCACACCTGGCAGGAACGGGGCGCGGAAGGGCCGCAAGCAAGGCTGGGCTCTCCCTCCGCTGCCATTCCAACGGCCCAAGCGGGTCGTCGGAACCTTTGGCAGCTACGCCCAGACCCGCCAGGGGCGAGCCGCCCCTGGACCGGCTTTCCTGAGGAAAGGCGGTCCAGGGCCTCCCCCTGGCGGAGTTTGAGGCCCATGCTTCAAGGCGGGGCCTCAACCTTGCTTCTCTGCTTCCCGTCAGTCCCGCGCCGCCGCGCACGCTCCCGACCCGGACGCCCCAGACCGCATGTCCAGCCAGCTCCCGCACCTGCTCCTCGTCATCGCGGTCCTGCTGATCGTGGTCAGCGCCGTGCAGCCGCTCGCCCGCCGCATGGCGCTCTCCGACAGCGTGCTGCTCGCGGTGGTGGGCACGCTGATCGGCGGCGCCGCGGTGTTCGTGCTCAGGACCCCTCGCATCACCCCGCTCGACGGCGTCGCCCGCGCGCTGGTGCACCTGCCGATCGGCGCCGAGGCGTTCCTGTTCGTGTTCCTGCCGATCCTGGTGTTCCACGGCGCGCTGTCCATCGACGTGCGCCGCCTCGCCCGCGACACCGCGCCGGTGCTGATGATGGCGGTCGTCGCCGTGCTGGTCAGCACCGCCGCCGTCGGCTTCGCGATCGCGCCGCTCACCACAATGCCGCTCGCCGGCTGCCTGATGCTCGGCGCCATCGTCGCCACCACCGACCCGTCCGCCGTGGTCGCGGTGTTTCGCGACATCGGCGCCGACAGCCGCCTGACCCGGCTCGTGGAGGGCGAGAGCCTGCTCAACGATGCCGCCGCCATCTCGATCTTCACCATCCTGCTCACCGAGCTGACCCAGCACCACCTGCCCGACATCGCGGGCGCTGCCTGGACGCTGGTCTCCTCGCTCGCCGGCGGGCTGGCGATCGGCTTCGCCATGGCCAGGCTCACCCTCTACGCCGTGCCGCTGCTCGGCGGCAGCCGCGCCGCCGAGGTCACGCTGACCCTCGCCTTGCCGTATATCGCCTACATCACCTGCGACGAGTTCCTCGGCGCCTCCGGCGTGGTCGCCGCCGCCAGCGCCGGGCTCACGGTCAGCGCCATCGGCCCGTCCACCTTCCGCCCGCATTCCTGGGCGTTCCTGTCCGACATCTGGGCGCAGCTCGCCTTCTGGGCCAGCTCGATGGTGTTCATCCTCGCCTCCATGCTGGTGCCCAGGCTGATGATCGGCATCACCACGCACGACCTGGTGCTGCTGGCGGTGGTGATCGGGGCCGCGTTCGCCGCCCGCGCCGTGGTGCTGTTCGGCCTGCTGCCGCTGCTCACCCGCCTCGGCCTGTGCCAGCGCGTGCCCAACCCGTTCAAGGTCACCATGCTCTGGGGCGGCCTGCGCGGCGCCATCACCCTGTCGCTGGCGCTCTCTGTCACGGAGAACCGCGCGGTCTCGCCCGAGGTGCAGCACCTCGTCGCCATCCTCGCCACCGGCTTCGTGATGGTCTCGCTGCTCGCCGGCGGCACCACGCTCGGCCTGCTGGTCGGCTGGCTCAGGCTGGACCGCCTGCCCGCCATCGACCAGGCGCTGCGCCACCAGGTCGTGGCCATCGGCCTCGGAGAGGCGCGCGACCGGCTGCGCCAGACCGCCGCCGAGCTGGGCTTCGCCAAGCCGGTGACGCAGCGCGTGCTGGAGCGCTTCCACGCCCGCATCGAGCGGGAGACCGAGGCCAACGAGTTCGACACCGCGATCACCGACCGCGACCGCATCACCCTCGGCCTTATCACGCTCGCGTCGCAGGAACGCTCCGTGCTGCTGGAGATGTTCAAGGACCGCGCCCTGCCGCGCCCGATCATGGAGCACCTGCTGTGGACCGCGGAGAGCATGATCGACGGCGCGCGCTCCGGCGGCCGGCTCGGCTACATCCGCGCGGCGCGCCGGCGCCTGCGCCCCGGGCTGCGCTTCGCCTTCGCGCAGTGGCTGCACCGCTCCGCGCGCATCGACACGCCGCTGATGCACCGCCTCGCCGAGCGCTTCGAGACCCTGCTGCTGATGCGCCTGGTGTCCTCCTCGCTGCTGCGCTTCATGCGCCGCCGCATGGAGCCGGTGCTCGGCCGGCGCGTCACCGAGATCATCGCCGACATCGCCGAGCGCCGGCGCGAGCTGATGGAGGACGCGGCCGAGACCCTGCGCGTGCAGTACCCCGGCTACGCCGAGGCGCTGGAGCTGCGGGTGCTGCGCCTCATCGCCGTGCGCATGGAGACCGACGCCTACGACACCATGCGCCGCGACTCGCTGATCGGCGACGAGCTGCATGAGGAGCTGCTGCGCACCCTGGAAGGAAGGCGCGACCACCTGTCGCGCCCGCTGAAGTTCAGCCTGCAGAGCGGGCTCGACACCAGGCTGCGCGAGATCCCGCTGCTGTCCGGGCTGCAGGACGCGGTGCTGCACGACGTGGCGATGAACGTCACCGTGCGCTTCGTGGTGCCGGGCGAGGCGATCGTGCGGCGGGGGCGGCGCGCGCGCTCGGTGTTCTTCATCAGCTCGGGCAGCGTCGACGTGTCCTGCGACGGCGTCACCACGATGCTGGACCGCGGCGAGTTCTTCGGCGTCGCCGAGGTCCTGGACGAAAGCCGGCGCCGCAGCGCGGCACGCGCCCACACCTTCAGCCACCTGATGGAGCTGCCCGGCCGCGAGTTCCGCCGCCTGGTCGACGAGAACCCGCAGCTCCTCGCCCGCCTCGCCGCGCTGCGCGCCGGCCGCAGCGCGCCCGAGCCCGAGATCGCGGCGGAGCTGCCCGCCGGGCTGCTCGACTTCGAGACGGCGCCGCCCATCGTGTCGCCCGGGCAGGCGTAGGCCGCGCCGCGGCCGGCGACGTCAGCAAGCAAGGCTGGGCTCTCCCTCCGCTGCCATTCCGACGATCCAAGCGGATCGTCGGAACCTTTTGCAGCTCCGCCCAGACCCGCCAGGGGGGAGGCCCCCCTGGACCGGCTTCTTTTAAGGAACGGATTCCAAAGGCGAGCCTTTGGCGGAGTTTGAGGCCCATGCTTGAAGGCGGGGCCTCAACCTTGCTTTCTGCCTTCGTCCAGGCGCCGCGCCCTGGCCTTCCCGCACGGCCTCCGTCACCATCGCCCGCATGACTCGCCTGATCCGCGGCCCGCTCGGCGCCTTGCTCGCCACCCTCGTCGTGCTTGGCGCCCTTTGGCCCGCCGACCGGGTGCAGCCGCTCTCCACCTTCGACCAGCCGTTCTACCTCGGCATCGCCCACGATCTGCGCCACGCCGGCCGCTTCACCGACGGCTATATGTTCGCCGAGTCCGGGCCCGGCGGCGCCCGGCCGTCGGGGATGCGCTTCGCCCCGCTCTATCCCGCGTTGCTCGCCGTGGTGGCGCAGTTCGACCCCGGGCTGCGCCGCGGCATCGACTGCCAGGTCCGCACGCGCGGCCACGACCCGGCCTGCCCGCGGGCCGCCCCCGCGATGCGCTGGCTTCAGTTCGCCATGCTCGCCGCGACCTTCACCCTGATCTGGGGCATCGCCCGGCTCGCCACCGGGAGCCGCGCCGTCGCCTGGCTCGCCCTGGTGCTGGCGCTGCCGACGGCCGGCGTGCTGCTGCGCTCCGTCGACACGCTGATGACGGAGATCATCGCGCTGCTGCTCACCACCGCCTGCCTGGCCGCGGTGCTCGCCGCCTGGCGCCGCCACAGCCTGCCCTGGCTCGCCGCCGGTGGGCTGCTGCTCGGCCTGGCCATCCTCACCCGCCCGGCCTTCCTCTACCTGCTCTACGCCACGATCCCCGTCGGCGTGGTCCTCGCCGCCGTCGCGGGGAGACAGGGCGCCCGGCCGCGCGTCGGAGTGCCGCACGCCGCCATGCTGGAGGTCGCCGCCGTGGTTCCTGTGACCGGACCCGGCGGTGCGGGCGCGGTCGGACCGTCCGTGCACCTGCGGCCGGCACGCTCTGTTCCCGCCGCCCGCGCGCGCCCCGGGCGGCGTGCCCTGGCCGCGCTGGCCGTGTTCGTGCTGTGCGCCGCCGGCATGGTGCTGCCGTGGATCGTGCGCAATGCCCTGGTGGTCGGCCACGCCTCGCTGACCCACGGCTACGACAGCCACACGCTGGTGCAGCGCATCTCCTTCGACTCGATGACCTGGCGCGAGTACGGCTTGTCCTACCTGTGCTGGCTGCCCGACGGCGCCGGCCTCGGCCATGCCCTGCTCGGGCCGCACGCCTGCGACCGCTTCGGCTGGGACGAGCGGCCCGACACCTTCTACAGCCTCGGCATGGGCCCGCTCATGCAGGAGACGCTTGCCGCCGCTGGAGGCTGGGACGGCCACCTCGGCTACCTGCTCATGCACTACATCCTGCGCGAGCCGCTGTGGCACGCCGCGGTCACGGTGCCGCTCGCGCTGCGGGGCATGTGGATCGACCACTACTGGGGCCTGCTGCTCGGCCCGTGCTGCATGGCGTTCACCCTGCACGCCCTGCGCGGCACCTGGCGTCGAGCGCGCTCCGCGCCGCGTCGCACCGAACCGCCCGACGCCGGCACGTCCGCCCTCGCCTCGTTGGCGCAGCATCGTCGTCCCGTCACCCGGAGCGCCCCCGTCACCCGGAGCGCCCTGTGGCCGGGCGACGGCACGTGGCAGCCGTGCTTCCTGCTGCTGGTCCTGCCGGCCTGGTTCATGCTGGGCTTCAACGCCGCCGTCGCGGTCAACCAGACCCGCTACAACCTGATGCTGATCCCGGGCTTCGCGCTCGCCGGCGCCCTGCTGCTCGAACCGGTCCTGCGCCGCGCCCTGGGCCGGGTGCCAGCCCGACTGACCCGGCAGTGTGCCGACACGCTCGCCCGCATGGCGTCGCGTGCCCGACCTGCATCCTGGTGGCGGCCCGCATCCTGGTGGCGCCTGGCGCCGCGGGCCGGCCTGCCGAGCCGGCCCGACCTGCCGGCATGGCGCGGCCCGTTCAGTTCAGGCGCGCCCGAAGCTCCTCGACCTCCAGACGGACCCTGGCGGCATCCGCCCCTTGCGGCACGAGCGTCAGGAAGCGCTCGAAGCAATGCAGCGCGGCGGCGACGCGGTCCTCGCGCTGGTTGAGCCGCCCCGCCTCGCGCCACAGCCTCGCCTCGTCGGGCGCGATGCGCATCATGTCGCCCAGGCAGTCCAGCGCCCCCGCCCTGTCGTCCGCCTCGTGGCGACGCAGCTTCACGTTGTTCTGCAGCCGCAGCAGGATCGCGCGCTGCGACATGGGCCGCAGCAGCCCCGGACGCAGTTCCGCCCGGCCGCCCTCCACCTGCTTGAGCAGCGTGCGCAGTTCGCGCACGTCGAGCGCGATGCCGCCCGCGAACACGTCGAGCACCATCTGCTGCCCCGAGCCCGCGGCACGGCCTGCTGGCGCGCGGCCGCCCGCCCGCGCCGCGCCGGCCCGCCCGCCGCTCAGCGCCACCAGGAAGTGGCCGGGGAAGTCCACGCCGTGCGCCCGCCATCCCGCGGCGCGCGCGCAGTGCAGCCATACGATGCCGAGCGCCACGGGCAGCCCACGCCTGCGCTCCAGCACCCGGATCAAGTCCGCGTTCGCCGGGTCGTCGTACGTCGTCCGGTCGCCCGCGAAGTGCCAGCGGTCCGTCAGCATCTCCGCCAGCGCCTCCGCCTGGCCCGTCAGGTCGCCCTCGTCGACCTCCGGCGCCAGCGCCGCGGCGTCGCGCGCGAGCTGCGACAGCACCGCGCGCGCGGACTGCCACTCGGCGTCCGAGGCGCGGCCTCGGGCCAGTTGCAGCGCCGCGTCGGCCAGGTCGATCTCGTCGTCCGGCAACTGGCCGATCGCGTCGAGGGCGTCCTGCACGGTCGTGCTCATGCGGATCTCGCGAGTGGGCGGCAAAGTAAGGCAAGGCCAGAGGCTCTGCCTCTGGACTCCGCCAAAGGCTCGCCTTTGGAAACCTCTTGAAAGGGCTTCCTTATATGCGCGGGTCTGGGGGCGCCTGCCCCCAGCGGGTCCAGGGCAGAGCCCTGGCCTTGCTTCATCGCTGTCTCACTCCGCCGCGTGCGGCACATACAGCGCGCTCCCCTTCTCGGCGAACTCCGCGCTCTTCGCGTCCATGCCCGCCATCCGCTCCGCCTCGACGCGCAGGTCCTGGGTGATGCGCATCGAGCAGAACTTCGGCCCGCACATCGAGCAGAAATGCGCGACCTTGTGCGCCTCCTTGGGCATCGTCTCGTCGTGGTAGGCCCGCGCGGTGTCGGGATCGAGCGCCAGGTTGAACTGGTCCTCCCAGCGGAACTCGAACCGCGCCCGGCTCACCGCGTCGTCGCGCATCTGCGCCGCCGGGTGGCCCTTGGCGAGGTCGGCCGCGTGCGCCGCGATCTTGTAGGTGATCACGCCGACCTTGACGTCGTCGCGGTTCGGCAGCCCGAGGTGCTCCTTCGGCGTGACGTAGCAGAGCATCGCCGTGCCGAACCAGCCGATCATCGCTGCCCCGATCGCCGAGGTGATGTGGTCGTAGCCGGGCGCGATGTCGGTGGTCAACGGCCCAAGCGTGTAGAACGGCGCCTCGCCGCACTCGCGGAGCTGCTTGTCCATGTTGATCTTGATCTTGTGCATGGCGACGTGGCCCGGCCCTTCGATCATCACCTGGCACCCCTTGGCCCAGGCGATCTTGGTCAGCTCGCCCAGCGTCTCCAGCTCGGCGAACTGCGCAGCGTCGTTGGCATCCGCGAGCGAGCCCGGCCGCAGCCCGTCGCCCAGGCTGAACGAGACGTCGTACTTGCGCATGATGTCGCAGATCTCGTCGAATCGCTCGTACAGGAAGCTCTCGCGGTGGTGCGACAGGCACCAGCGCGCCATGATCGAGCCGCCGCGCGACACGATCCCCGTCACCCGCTTCGCCGTCAGCGGCACGTGCTGCAACCTGACGCCGGCGTGGATGGTGAAGTAGTCCACGCCCTGCTCCGCCTGCTCGATCAGCGTGTCGCGGAAGATCTCCCAGGTCAGCTTCTCGGGGTCGCCGTCCACCTTCTCCAGCGCCTGGTAGATCGGCACCGTGCCGATCGGCACCGAGGAGTTGCGGATGATCCAGCCGCGGATGTTGTGGATGTTGCGGCCCGTGGACAGGTCCATGACCGTATCGGCACCCCAGCGCGTCGCCCACACCAGCTTCTCGACCTCGTCGGCGGCCGAGGACGTCACCGCGGAGTTGCCGATGTTGGCGTTGATCTTGACCAGGAAGTTGCGCCCGATGATCGTGGGCTCAAGCTCGGGGTGGTTGATGTTGGCCGGGATCACGGCGCGGCCGCGCGCGACCTCGGAGCGCACGAACTCCGGCGTGATGAAGCTGGGGATCTCGGCGCCGAAATCCTCGCCGTCCGCGCGCCTGGCCTCGGCACCGTCGGCCATCGCCTGGCGCCCGAGGTTTTCCCGATGTGCGATGTAGACCATCTCCTCTGTGACGATCCCGGCGCGGGCGAACTCGTACTGCGTGACCGGCTGGCCCTCGCGCCCGACCAGCAGGCGCGGCGACGCCGGGCACGGCGCCACCAGCCGGTCGCCGGTGGCGCCGCCGTTGTCCTCGGGGCGCACGGCGCGCGCCTGCGCCTGCGCGAACCCGCGCGCCGCGATCCAGGGTGCGCGCACCGGCGGCAGTCCCGCCTCCAGGTCGATCGCGACGCCGGCGTCGGTGTAGGGGCCGGAGGTGTCGTACACCCGCAGCGCCGGCTCGTTCGCTGACGGGTCAAGGCCGATCTCGCGCATCGGCACCAGGATGTCGGGGCGGGCGGCCGGGCTCGAGTACACCTTGTGCGACCCGGTGATCGGACCGGTGGTGACGGTTCCGGGGGTGGGGCCGGGCGTCGGCAGCTTCTGCTGGTAGGTCACGGCGGGTCTCCTGTGTGGAGGAGAGCCGGGCGGGATTGCTGGCGTTCGCAGCCCCCCGTCCCTCCGCCGGTATGATCCGGATCAGGTTGCACGCCGCGCTTTCGCGGCGCCAGGGTCTCCGCGCCGCCGGGAACCCCGGCCGTCGGACTCTCAGCCCCCTGCGGGACTCCCCTCGGTGGCTGGCAGCATCGCGACCTGCACGTGGTGCTGTCAACGCCGCTGGAAACGCAATGTCGTGCGCAGCCCGAACCGTGACACCGGCGGAGGGGAGGCGACCCATCCGCGCGAGGCTCCCGTGCCTCGCGCCAGGCAGGCGCTGCGGCGTCTGGTCCCCGAGCCCTAGTCCGTGCGGCCCGGCACTGCGATCATCCGCCCCAGCGCCTCGCCGCCGAACAGGTGGACGTGCAGATGCGCCACCTCCTGGCCCGCGTTCGCGCCCACGTTGGCCAGCGCCCGGTAGCCGCCCTCCTCCAGCCCCAGGGTGCGCGCCACGTGCCCGACCGCGCGGAAGAAGCCCACGATCTCCTCGTCGCTCGCTCCCGCCGTGAACTCTGCCAGCGACGCGAACCGCGCGCGCGGGATCACCAGCACATGCACCGCCGCCTGCGGCGTGATGTCGTGAAACGCCACCGCCCAGGCGTCCTCGTACACCCGCTTCGATGGGATCTCGCCGCGCAGGATACGCGCGAAGATGTTGGTGTCGTCATACGGCCCAAGCCCGGTCGGCGTGCTCATCTCACTCTCCCTTGTGCCCGCACAGACTGCGGAGACCGGGCGGAGACCGCAAGCAAGCAAGGCTGGGCTCTCCCTCCGCTGCCATTCCGACAATCCAAGCGGATCGTCGGAACCTTTGGCAGCTCCGCCCAGACCCCTCAGGGGTGAGCCGCCCCTGGATCGGCATTTTAAAAGGAAGATCTACAGAGATGTTTCCAAAGGCGAGCCCTGGGGGTCCCCCGCTTCAGAATAGGGGCCAGAGCTCTTGGCCTTCCTTCAGTCCGCCGCCTGCAGCACCCCGGCCCGCGTTTCCGCCATGTAGTCGCGCGTCAGCGGCACCGCGTCCACCTGGCGCGTGAGCTGCATCTGCCACACGAACACGCCGAGCCTGCGGAACGCCGCCTCCGACCCGCTCATGTAGGCCTCGAACATCCGGCAGAACCGCTCGTCGTAGAGCGCCGCGATCCGCTCGCGATTGTGCGCGAACCGCGCGCGCCAGTGCCGCAGGGTCTGGGCGTAGTGCAGCCGCAGCACCTCGCAGTCCGCGGTCATCAACCCAGCACCTTCCGACGCCGCGAACACCTCGGACAGCGCCGGGCAGTAGCCGCCGGGGAAGATGTACTTCGCCAGCCACGGGTTGGTGGAGCCCGGCCCGGAGCTGCGCCCGATCGCGTGCACCAGCGCCACCCCGTCCTCGGTCAGGCAGCGCCGCACCACGTCGAAGAACTCGCCGAAATGGCCCACGCCCACGTGCTCGAACATGCCGACCGAGACGATGCGGTCGAAGCGGCGGTCCAGGGTGCGGTAGTCCGTCAGCTCGAAGCGCACCTGGTCCGACAGCCCGGCCGCGTGCGCCCGCGCCCGCGCCACGCCGAGCTGCTCCTCGGACAGGGTGATCCCGGTGACGCGCACGCCGTGCTCCTGGGCCAGGGTGATCGCCAT
>JAABUY010000410.1_pt1 | contig 77235 bp, 67 predicted proteins | sample 5560271 | NCBI WGS metagenome assembly JAABUY01 (sample SAMN10711886, study PRJNA513374) | rock metagenome | isolation source: Antarctica rocks | place: Antarctica: Victoria Land, University Valley | reverse complement strand
TCGGTCATCGGGTTCTCCGGTCAGGTTGAAGCTTCGCAACTCCACCTTAGCCAGCCGATCCGATGACCACCTCCGCCTACACCGCTTCCATCAGCGAAATTCCACCACGAGCACGGACGCTATCCTGTACTGTCCCAGTTCGGGCTGATCCCCCATATCGCCTGATCCAGCCCTGCCCGGGAACCAGCGGTCTCCTGTGTCGTAGGAACAGGCAGTCCACGGAGGCTTCCCATGACCCAAGGCCCGACCACCGAGAACGGACCGCTGCACGATCCCGCCGTCACCCTCGACGACCGGTCCATGACGGCCACCTTCCGAACCCGGGCCAAGGCGGAAGCCGCCCGCTCCGCGTTGCTCGCTGCCGGGTTCGCTGACGCCAGCATCGTCCTCGCGGGTCAGGGCGACGGCCTGCAGCACGCGGTGGAGGCGCCCGACCAGAGCCTGTTCGGGCGCCTGCGCGAGGCGGTCCTGCCGGATGACAGCACCACCGCGCTGCGCGACGCGGCCGCCCGCGACGAGACCGTGCTGACGCTGCGGCCCGCCGCCGGGCAGGTCGAGGCCGCGGTCCAGATCCTCCAGGCGGCAAACCCGCACCATTTCGACGCGGCCCTGGAGCGCTGGCGCAACGCCGGCTGACGCTGGGCGGCGTTCAGCCTGCTCAGGCGCCCGGCGGCGTCCCACTGGCCTCCACTGCCTGGCGCAGCCCGTCCAGGCCGAACGGCTTCTGCAGCCACACCGCGCCCGGAACGGAGCCGGGACGCCCTGATGCGATCACCACCCGCAGCCCGGGACGTCGCGCCCGCAACCGTCTGGCAAGCGTCAGGCCGTCCAGGTCCGGCAGGCCAAGATCGGTCACCAGGACGTCGGGGTTGGCCTCCGCCAGTCGCATCGCCTCGGCGGCATCGGCAGCCACGCTCACCCTGTGGCCCAGTTCGGCCAGCATCATCTCCATGCTGAACCGGACCATAGCGTTGTCCTCCACCAGGAGAATCTCCAGGGCCGGCGTGGTCCCGACCGGCTGCGGCGCCGGCGGCGCGTCGGGTGTGGCGCCTGCAAGCGCCTCCGCGACGTCCGGGCACGACGGTGCGGGTGCCAGGATCGGCGCGAGACTGCCGCCAGGTCGCACTAGCGGTGCTGACCCGCGTCGCCTCGCCGCAAGCATCAGGACAGGAGACAGGACCGCTCCGACCAGGGCCGCCGACACGAGCCACCGCCGGTCAAGCGCTGCCTGTGCCAGGGGCATGGCAACGACCTCGCGGCGGTGATCCTCGGCTGCGTCGCGCAGTCGTCCAGCCAGCACGTCCACCCTGTCCCCGAGAGGGTCCGCGGACCCGGCCAGGGAAGCGCCAGCGTCCTCGTCCGGTTCCGCGACGCCGTCCGCAAGCTTGGCGGTCGCGTCATCGGGGGCCCGGGCCGGGATCTGGCCGCGCGACAAGGTGGCGGCATCCTTTCGCGCCCCTGGTTGGCGCATCGCATCGTCAGCCGCCGCCATCCGCGCCAGCAAAGCGTCACGCAGGCCGACCAGGGGACGCGCCAGCCATTCCAGGCCAGGCTCGAGCGACAGCGCGCGCAGGCTGTCGAGCTGTCGCGTGGCGTCCGCCTCCGCCCGCCAGTAGTCGCCCAGCTCGCCGGTCCGGCCGGAACTCGCGGCCGTGCCGCCATGGGCGCCCTGTGACGGCTCCGCTGCGCCCGCCCCGGATGCAACGGCGTCCGACCCGGTTGCCGGAAGACCGCCCACTGCACCCGCATGGTTGGTGGGATGCTCCGCGATGGCGGGTCGTGCGCAGCATTCCAGGGCGAGGGCCCGCGCCGCGAACCCGGCGCGTGCGACGCTGTCCTGCAGTGCGGCCGTCGCCGCATCCACGGCCCCGGCGAGATCCCCGCTTCTCGCGACCAGGGCCGCCGCCTGCTCCAGCCGCCGCGACAGGCCCCAGCACGCCAGCATCGACGTCACCGCCACCGCGACCGCCAGCAGCCGGAGCGCACGCGGCGTCAGGGTGCGCTCCAGAGCGGCTCCGTCAGGCGGGCCAGGAAGGCGGCGTGGGCCGCAAGCTCGGCCTCGCTCGCGACGACGACGTGCGCCACCCTGGGGCCATCGTGGCGGTACGTCACCGCTGGCGCCGCCCCGGCCGAGTCCACCAGAGCCAGGCCGCGCTGCCGCCCGCCGGTCAGCTCGACATACACCTCGGCCAGCAGCGTGCAGTCGAGCACCGCGTTGTGGGTGCCGCGCGCCGACAGGTCGATCCCGAACCGCCGGCACAGCGCGTCCAGGCTGTTCGGCATCCCCGGGAACCGCACTTTGGCCATCGCCAGCGTGTCGACCATCCGCGCCCCGTCCAGCGACGGCCGCCTCAACCGCGCCAGCTCGGCGTTGACGAAGCCGAAGTCGAATGGCGCGTTGTGCGCGATCAGCCGGTCCTCGCCGCAGAACGCCAGGAACTCGTCGACGACGTCGGCGAAGCGCGGCTTGCCGGCAAGGTCCGCGCGGGAGAAACCGTGCACGCGCGACGCCTCGGGCGGGATGTCGCGCTCCGGGTCGAGCAGGCAGTGGAAGCTCCGTCCCGTGGGCAGGTCGCCGATCAGCTCGATCGCGGCGATCTCGATCACCCGGTCGCCGGTGAGCGGGTCGAGCCCGGTCGTCTCGGTGTCGAACAGCACGCTGCGGATCATGGCCGGAATTCCTGCCTGGGTGAGGAGCGCCGAGCGCCGGAGAGTTCGGCACGGCGGCGGGGGAAGGGGCAAGGAGCAAGCAAGGCCAGAGGCTCTGCCTCTGGACTTCGCTCAAGGCTCGCCTTGAGAATCCATTTGTTCAAGAGAAGAGTTTTGAAGGCCGCAGGCGATGGGCGCCGCAGGGGGAGCTCGGCCTTGCCTGCTGGCGCGTCAATCTCCGGGGTCGCGCCAGCGCCTGGCGCAGCTTGGCCACCAGTCGTCGCAGCGTGCGGACGGCGTACGCCCGCGACAGTCCGGTACGCACGACCACGTCGGCCAGCCGGCGCTTGGCGGCGTCCGGCATCTGCCGCGCCAGCACCGCGTCGATCTGCGCCTCGCTCATCCGCCGCCGCCGCAGCACCCGCACGCGCTGCACCGAAGCCGGCGCCGACACCACCACCACCAGGTCCACCCGCGCCCGTCCCCCACCCTCCAGCAGCAACGGCACGTCGAGCACCACCACGCCCTGTCGCGCCCGCCTGGCGCGCGCCACGAACCGGCGCTCCTCGCGTTGCACCAGCGGGTGCAGGATCGACTCGAGGCGCCGCAAGCCCGCCGCGTCTCCCACGACCCGGGCACGCAGCAGGTCGCGGTCCACCGCCCCGTCCCGCACCGTGCCGGGGAACAGGGCCGCGATCGCCGCCACGGCCGCCCCGCCCCGCCGCTGCAGGGCATGCACGGCCGCGTCCGCGTCGAACACCGCGATGCCCGCGCGCCGGAACACCTCCGCCGCCGTGGACTTGCCCATGCCCATGCCGCCGGTGAGCCCGACCACGATCACGCCACCCGGGCCTGCCGTTCGCCCCGCTTCATCTTGCGTGCCTTCGGGGCAGCAGGTCCGCCGCCAGCAGCGCCCAGGTCTCTGCGTCCACCTCCGGCTCGACACCGAACCAGGCCGCGAACCCCGGCCGCGCCTGGTGCAGCAGCATGCCGAGCCCTTCGACCGCGCGCAGCCCGCGTGCCCTGGCCCGCGCCAGCAGCCCGGTCTCCAGCGGGGCGTAGACGATGTCGGCCACCGCAAGCCCCGGCCCGGCGCGCGCGAGGTCCAGCGCCAGCGCGTCATGCCCGGTCATGCCGAGCGAGGTGGTGTTCACCAGCAGCGCATGATCCGCGAGCGCCGCCTCCCGCGCCGCCCAGTCCAGCACCCGCAGCCCGGGCAGCGCCTCGGCCAGACGCTCCGCCCGCTCGCGCGAGCGGTTGGCCACGCTGACCGCGGCCCCCGCGTCGAGCAGCGCCGCCGCCACCGCCCGTGCGGCTCCCCCCGCGCCCAGCAGCAGCGCCGGCCCCTGCGGCTCCACGCCATGCGCGCGCAGGTTGGCGAGGAAGCCTGCGCCGTCCGTGTTCGAGCCCGCGACTCCGTCCGGCCCGAACACCAGGGTGTTCACCGCGCCGGCTCGCACCGCGGAGGCGTCGAGCTGGTCGCACACGGCGAGCGCCGCCTCCTTGTGCGGCAGGGTGACGTTGGCGCCGCGCAACCCCGCCGCGCGCAGGCCGGCCACCGCGGCGGCGAGCGCGCCAGGTGCGACCGGCAGCGGCACGTAGGCACCATCGATGCCGTGCCGTTGCAGCCAATGATTGTGCAGCCGGGGCGAGCGCGAATGCGCCACCGGCCAGCCGATGACGCCGGCGACGCGCGCGGCTCCGGTGAGCAGGACCATGACGGCCACGAAGCATGGCGAGGGCTGAAGAGGCAAGGAACAGGAAGGAAGCAAGGCTGGGCTCCGCCCAGACCCGCCAAAGGGCTGAGCCCTTTGGAAACCCTTCCCTTAAGCAAGTGGATTCCAAAGGCGAGCCTTTGGCGGAGTTTGAGGCAGAGCCTCAACCTTGCTTGCTTTCCGTGCGATGGCTTCGCTTGCGTGCCGCGTGGCCGTGCCCGACAAGGCGTCGGGTCAAGGGTCCGGGGTGACGTCATGCGGCAGAGCAGTGTTCCTCCGACCGGCGCACGCAGCTGGGCCGCGATCTCGGCGGCGAGCGTGTTCGGCACGAACATGGGTGATTTCGTCTCGCACATCCTGCACCTGGGCCATCTCAGGGGATTGCCGGTCCTGGCGCTGGCGTTCGCCCTGGTGCTGGGCGGGGAGCGGCGGTGGCCGAGGGGTGGCGAGGCCTGGTACTGGCTGGCGATCGTGCTGCTCAGGACGGCGGCCACCAACCTCGGCGACCTGGCCACCCATGATGCCGGGCTGGACGGCATTGCGGTGAGCGCGGGCCTAGGGGTGTTGCTCGGGGGCGTGCTGCTGGTGCGGAGCCGGTTCGTGCCGAATGCGCGGCCCGATCCGGCGGGGCGGCCGGTGCCGGTGACCGACGCCGGGTACTGGGCCGCGATGCTGACCGCAGGGACGCTGGGCACGGTGGCGGGCGACTTCGTCGCCGACAGCGTGGGGCTGGGCACGGCGACGGGGCTGTGTGCCGTGCTGCTGCTGGCGGCGGTGCTGGGGCATGGTGCGCTGCGGCGCCCCGGGCTTGCGGCGTACTGGGCGACGATCGTCGTGGCCAGGATCGCCGGCACCGAGGGAGGCGACTTCCTGGCCAGCCGCCATGGCATGGGGTTGGGTCTGCCGCTTGCCACGGCGTGCAGCGGGGCGCTGATGCTGGGTGTCCTGCTTCTGTGGCGGTGCGGGCGCCAGGAGGCTGCGGTACTGGCCGCCCAGCCGGGCGGGGGCTGATCCCTGGGTCCTGATCCCTGGGTCGACGCGCAGGCTGTTTGACGCACAAGCGGGGCGGCGCGCCCGCCTCGCGCCCGTGGCCGCTTCGGGGCATCCTGCCGGATCATGCCCACCGCCAGGAGCGATCCATGACCGACGCCCTTCAACGCCGCCTGGATGCCGCGCTGGCGATCTGTGCCGAGGCGGCGGCGCTCGCGTTGCGGCTGCAGCCGCCGCCGGGGGCGCCGCAGGCCACGGAGAAGGGCGCGCAGGATTGGCTGACCGAGGCGGACGGCGCGGTCGAGCGGCTGATCCGCGACCGTCTGCGCGCGGCGTTCCCTGCGGACGGCTTCCTGGGCGAGGAGGAGGGCGACGCGGGCTCCGGGGCGCTGCGCTGGGTGGCGGACCCGATCGACGGCACCAGCAACTTCGCCCGTGGCCGGCCGCGCTGGTGCGTCTCGCTCGGGCTGCTGGGCGAGGGGCGCGCGCTGGCGGGAGTGCTGGCCGCTCCGGCGCTGGGCGAGACGTACGCTGCCCGCGAAGGCGGGGGCGCCGTGCTGAACGGCAGGCCGATCCGGGTGTCGGACACCACGGGAATGGGCCGCGCCATGGTGGAGATCGGCTGGTCGCCGCGCAGCGACACAACGGCATTCCACGCGCTGAACCAGCGGGTGATGGCGGCGGGCGCCATGCTGCGCGCGGCGGGATCGGGGGCGATGGCGCTGGCCGACGTGGCGTGCGGGCGGCTCGACGGCTACTGCGAGCTGCACATCAGGCTGTGGGACGTGGCCGCCGGGCTCGCAATCCTGTCGGAGGCCGGCGCGGTGGTCAGCGACTTCCTGGCGGGCAGCGGGCCGACCACGGGCGACGAGATCCTCGCTGCGGCGCCGGGCGTCGCTGCGGAGCTTCGCCGCCTGATGTAGAGGGCGACCGGCGATCTGTGGCTCCGGTCGGGCGGTGTGGGAGGCGCAGGAAGCAGGCAAGGTTGAGGCTCTGCCTCAAACTCCGCCAAAGGCTCGCCTTTGGAATCCGCTACTTCAGTAAATCGGTGTCCAGAGGCCTTGGTCTTCGGCGGGTCTGGGCAGCGGAGGGAGAGCCCAGCCTTGCTTTCTGTCTTGTCGCCTTGCCAGGAACGGTCCCACCGCACACCCGCGATACGGCTTCTCCCTTGGCTGTGCCTCTGCTTTACTTCGCGCCGATCCGGGAGGCATGGCATGGTGGATGTGCGGTCGATGTGCGCGATCGGGGAGAGGGGGCAACTCGGGCTGGGTGGTCACCTGCCCTGGGAAGGCGATCCGCGCCCGGCGTTTCGCGAGGATGTGCGCCGCTTCTGGGCGATGACGCTGGGTCACGTGCTGATCGCCGGGCCGAAGACGATCGCCTCCATCCCGAAGGAGGAGTTCGCGCACCGCACCATCCAGGTCATCCACTTCGCGGACCAGCCGGAACAGGTGCTGGAGCGCTTCGCGGGCCGGATCGTGTTTGTGGGCGGCGGCCCTGCCGTGTGGGATGTGTACGCACCGATGATCGTGCACTGGGACATCACCCGGCTGCCTTACGACGGGCCTGCCGATACCTGGTTCGACCCGAAATGGCTGGTGGGCCGAGGGCGGGACTGACGCTGCCAACCCGGACGCCGAAGCCGGCAAGCAAGGTTGAGGCTCTGCCTCAAACTCCGCCAGGGGCAGCGCCCCTGGCGGGTGTGGGCGTGGCTGGCCAATGGTTTCAACGGACCGCTTGGGCAATTGGAATGGCCAGCGGGAGAGCCCAGCCTTGCTTCCTGTCCAGGCGCGGGGCTACGCCCGCACCGCGTGGCGTTCGCCGCCGAGCGCCAGCGACACCGCCGCGGCCACCACGATGTTCGCCGCCAGCGCCAGCAGCCCGACGTAGACGCCGTACGTGGTGCCGCCGACCACCATCTGGTGCACAGGCTTCAGGCCGTCGCCGATCACGAGCCAGCTTCCGCCGGCGATGCCGACGGCCCAGCCCGCGAGCAGGCCCTCGGCGCGGAACCGGCGGGTGAACAGGCCGAACACCACCGAGGGGAAGGTCTGCAGGATCACCAGGCCGCCGATGAGCTGCAGGTCGATCACGTCCTTGGTTTGCAGGAAGAAGATGCAGAGCAGGGCGCCGAGCTTGACCAGCAGCGAGGTGATCTTGGCGACCTGGGCCTCGCCGGCGGGAGTGACGGCAGGGTTGACGTAGGCCTTCCAGACGTTGCGGGTGAACAGGTTGGCGCTGCCGATCGACATCACCGCGGCCGGCACCAGCGCGCCGATGGCCACGGCGGCAAAGGCGAAGCCCGCGAACCACTGCGGGAAGATGGCGCCGAACAGGGCGGGCACGACGCCGGTGGGCGGTGTCTTCGGGTCGATGCCGGCGGCGTAGGCCATGTAGCCGAGCAGGGCGATCAGGCCGAGCAGCAGGGTGTAGGCGGCCAGCAGGATGGCGTTCTTGCGGATCGTGTCGGCGCTCTTCGACGCGAACACGCCGGTCAGGGTGTGCGGGTACATGAAGGCGGCGAGCGCCGAGCCCAGGGCGAGCGAGGCATAGGGCAGCATCTGCGCGGGCTTGAGCAGGATGCCGCCCGAGCCCTTGGCGGCAAACGCGGTCTGGGCGGCGCCGAACACCGCGCCGTAGCCGCCGAGCTGGGTGGGGATCACGGCGACGGCCACGAGCACCACGATGTAGATCATGATGTCCTTGACGAAGGCGATCAGCGCGGGCGCGCGCAGGCCGGCGGAGTAGGTGTACAACGCCAGGATCAGGAAGGCCGCGACCAGCGGCAGCTCGCCGACCAGGCCGAGGGCGCCGATCACCACCTGCATGCCGACGAGCTGCAGCGCGATGTAGGGCATGGTGGCCAGCAGCCCGGTGAGCGCCACTGCCAGCTCCAGGGCGCGCGAGCCGTAGCGGGCGTGCACCACGTCGGCGGCGGTGACGTGGCCGCCGGCGGCCGCGTACTCCCACAGCTTCGGCATCACCACGAAGATGAACGGGTATACGAGGATGGTGTAGGGCAGGGCGAAGAAGCCGTAGGCGCCGGCGGAGAACACCAGCGCGGGGACCGCGATCACGGTGTAGGCGGTGTAGAAGTCGCCGCCGACCAGGAACCAGGTGATCCAGGTGCCAAACTGGCGCCCGCCGAGGCCCCACTCGTCGATGTGGGCGAGGGTGGCGGGGCGGCGCCAGCGCGCGGCGACGAAGCCCAGCACCGAGACCAGGGCGAAGAAGAACGCGAACACCGCGAAGGCGGTCCAGTGCAGGCCGCCGGGGGCGACGATGCTCATGGCCGCTCGCTCCGCCACACCACGAAGGTGAGCAGCGCGGTGATCGGCACCCACAGCAACTGGTACCAGTAGAAGAACGGGAAGCCGAACAGGGCCGGCTCACGGAAATTGTAGAACGGCACCCAGAGCAGCCCAACGAAGGGCAGCAGAAGCAGCAGACGCATCGGACATCCCCCGGACCGTCCTGCGCTGCGGTCCCTGTCCGGTTATGACGACTGCGTGAGGCACAGGGCAAGGCTTGGCGGCAGGGTCCTGCGGACGTGTGGCGGTGCTGCCACGCTGGCCGGTGGTGCGGAGGATGGCGTCACGTTCAGCGAAGTTCGGGCCGGAGCGGGGAGCGCAGGCCGTCGTGGCTCTCGTGCCCGACCAGCACGCCACAGTAGCCGTCCCTGGCATCGCGCACGAACAGGCCTGCCGGTTGCTGGCCGTCATACGGGGCGCCGCCGACCTCGGCGAAGTCCGGCCGGTCCTCCAGCCCCTTGAGCAGCGCCGCCATCTCCGGTTCGCTGGCCTCGGCGAAGTAGAAGCGGTGCGACGGCCAGTGCGCCGCCTGGCCCGGGAGCGAGCGGGCCGCGTGGCCGAGCCGGTCGGTGAGGCCGTGGAAGAGGGCGAGCGCCAGGTCATGCGCGGGGCGGGCCAGTCCCGCCGCCTCCGCCTTTGCCTCGATCTCGACCGGCGACGACGCGATCAGCAGCTTGTCCATGCCCGTGCGGCCTTTCTCGTGATCCAGCAACAGCGAGGCATGGGGCCCGGGGTTGCAGCGGGCGGTCAGAGCAGGCCGAGGACCATGAGCTCCGCCCGCAGGCGTGGCGGGAGTTCGTGGCCGAGGCCTGCGTCGGCCTCCAGGTCCGCCGGTGCGGCGTCGGCCTCCAGGTAGCGCCAGCCCTGGAACGCCTTGACGGGCCGCGGCACCACCGGGATCAGGCCAGGGTCGAGCATCAGTGCGGTGCAGGGCGTGCCGTCCTCGCGTTGGGTCGCCACGATGTCGACCACGCGCTGCCGCGCCAGCAGCAGCCCGGCCACCACCCAATGGATCGAGCCCGCGGCGACGATCTCCTCCGCGCGGCGGGGGAAGGACCGGGTAAGGTGGCGGAGCGGTGCTGCGGCCGCACGCGCCGCCTGCACCTCGCGCAGGTGGTCGAGGTCGCGCACGCCGACGGACAGCTTGATCAGATGCACCATGGGGATCAGGTGGCACAGGTGCCTGGCCGAGGCGAGCGCCCCTTGGCGTGACCGGTGAAGCAAGGTTGAGGCTCTGCCTCAAACTCCGCCAAAGGCTCGCCTTTGGAATCCACTTGTCTCAGTAAGGCCGGTCCAGGGGCGGCTCGCCCCTGGACCCCAGGGGCGGCTCGCCCCTGGCGGGTCTGGGCGGAGCTGCCCAAAGGTTCCGGCGACCCGCTTGGGTCGTTGGAAGGGGCAGCGGAGGGAGAGCCCAGCCTTGCTTGCTTACTCCTTGACGAACCGCGCCGCGAAGAACCCGTCCATCCCGCCCCGCTCCGCCCACAGGCCCGGGTGCGTGCGCAGCCAGCCCTCCGCCGTGCGCGCCTCGGGCAGGTCGGCCAGCTCCTCCGCCGAGAACGGGTCTGCCCGCAGGCCCAGGCCGGCCAGCGCCTGCACCCGGCCCGGCCCCTCTTCGGACTGCAACGAGCACACCGCGAACACCAGGCGCCCGCCCGGCCTCAGCATCGCCGCCGCGGCCGCCAGCAGGCGGTCGGCCTGCTGCGCCAGCACGGCCACGTCCTTCGGGCGCTTGAGGTGCAGCACGTCGGGGTGGCGGCGGATGGTGCCGGTGGCGCTGCACGGCGCGTCCAGCAGCACGGCGTCGAACGGCGCGTCCGGCTGCCAGGTCAGCGCGTCCGCCTCCACGACCTCGGCGTCGAGGCGCAGCCGGGCCAGGTTCTCGCGCAGGCGCAGGATGCGGGTGGCGTCGCGCTCCACCGCGACCACGCGGGCGCCGGTGGCGGCAAGCTGCGCTGTCTTGCCTCCCGGGGCCGCGCACAGATCGGCGACTCGCTCGCCCGGCCGCGCCGCCAGCAGACGGGCCGGGAGGGTGGCGGCGGCATCCTGCACCCAGAACGCCCCCTCCTCGAAGCCGGGCAGCGTCGTGACGCGGGTGCCGGCGGGCAGTCGGAGCGAGCCGGTGGGCAGGAGTTCCGCCCCCTCGAACGCCGGCGTCGACCCGGGGCGAGGCGTCAGGTCGACCTGCGCCTCGCGGGCGTGGGCGGCGGCGATGTCGCGCGCGGCGGGGCCGAAGCTGGCGCTCCAGTCGCTCCACAGCCAGGCGGGGGTGTCCAGCCGCGCGCCGTCGAGCCCGTCGAGCGCGTTCGCCCCCGACTCCACCCCCGACTCCGACACCCGGCGGAGCACTGCGTTCACCAGGCCCGCGAACGGCGCCAGGCCGTTGGCGCGCGCCAGGGCGACGGCGGTGGCGACCGCGGCGTGTGGCGGCGTGTCGGCCAGCAGCAGCCCGGCGGCGCCGAGGCGCAGCACGTGGCGCACCGGGACCGGCGGTGCCTTCGCAAGGAACGGCTCCAGCACCGCGTCGAGCGAGCCGAGGCGGCGCAGCGCCAGCGCGGCGAGGCGGTGGGCGGCGGCACGGTCGCGCGCCTCGCCGTTCGGCAGGGCGTCGAGCGCCTCCTCCAGCGGGCGGTGCCGGTCGAGCACGGCGCAGAGCAGGGCGTAGGCGATGTCGCGGGTCGGGTCGGCCATGCCGGGGATCGTGCCAGAGGTGATGGGACGGTTCATGGCGCGTCGCGTCCGCCCATGCTAGGGGCGCCCATGCTAAGGCAGCGGGATCCGGGCCGGCGCCGGACGGGGCGCGCGACGGCCCTGCCGCCGGCCGCCGGCGGGAGGGTGCCGGTGGAGCGTTGGTTGTCCCGGGCCGCGACCGACAGACCCCGCATCCTGCTGGTGCTGTTCTGCCTGGCGGCGTGGCTGCCCGGCGTGTTCACCCTGCCGCCGGGCGATCGCGACGAGAGCCGGTTCGCGCAGGCCACCAAGCAGATGGTCGAGACCGGCGACTACGTCAGGATCATGAACGGCGGGGAGGCGCGCAACCGCAAGCCGATCGGCATCCACTGGCTGCAGGCGCCGTTCGCGCTGGCGGCACACGCGGCCGGCGTGGCGACGGCCAACCCGATCTGGCCGTACCGCGTGCCCTCGCTGCTGGGCGGGCTGCTGGCGGTGCTGGCGACCCACGAGCTGGGCCTGCGTCTCGCGGGGCGGCGCGCTGCGCTGCTGGCGGCGATGATGCTGGCCGCAAGCGTGCTGCTGGTGGTGGAGGTGCACATCGCCAAGACCGACGCCGCGCTGCTCGGCGCCACCACGCTGGCGATGGCGATGCTGGCGCGGGCCTACCTGGCGCCGCGGGAAGCCGAGCCGGGCAGGGCCGAGCCGCCAGGCGGGGCTGTCGCGATCGAGCCGCCCGGCGGGGCTGTCGCGAGCGAGGCTGTCGCGATCGGCCCTGGCGCCGCGGCGCTGTTCTGGCTGGCGATGGGCGCTGGCGTGCTGCTGAAGGGTCCGATTACCCCGATGGTCGCGGGGCTGTGCGTGCTCACGCTGCTCGTCTGGGATGGCGCTGGCGGGCGCGGCGCAGGTCTGCGGCACCGGGCGTCCTGGCTGCGCGGACTGCGCGCCGGGTGGGGCGTGCCGCTGCTGCTCGCGGTGGTGCTGCCGTGGTTCGTGGCGATCGGCCTGGCGACGCACGGCGCGTTCTTCACCCAGGCGGTCGGCGGCGACCTGGCCGCCAAGCTGCACGGCGGCGACGACGCGCACGGCGCCTGGCCGGGCCTGCACCTGCTGCTGCTGCCATTGCTGGCGTTCCCCGGCGCGCTGGCGATTCTCCCCGCGCTGCCGGAGCTGTGGAGGCGTCGCAGGGAGCCGGCCGCGCGGTTCCTGGTCGCGTGGGCGGCGCCGTCCTGGCTGGTGTTCGAGCTGGTGCCGACCAAGCTGCCGCACTACGTCCTGCCGCTGTACCCGGCGCTGTGCCTCGCCGCCGCGCGTTGGCTGCTGCACGGCACGGGACGGCCGGCGCCGCGCTGGCTTCGCGGGCTCTCCTGGACGGGGTTCTGGCTTGGCGCAGCACTCCTGGGCGTGGGTGGCGCAGTGCTCCCCTTCGTGCTCGCGGGAGCGATGCAGGGCTCGCCGTCCCTGCACGTCGTGTCCCTCCCTGCGATCGGCGCTGCAGGATGGCTGGGAGTGCCGGCGCTGGGCGGCGCGGCGCTGGTCGCCTGGGCGGTGGCCCGGCCCGGCCGGGCGCTGACCGGAAGCGTCGCCGAACCGGCGCCGCGCCAATCGTGCGCACTCCTGGCCGGGCGGCTCGCGGCGGGCCTGCTGGTCGTGCCGTTGCTGTATGCCGCGATCCTGTGGTTCGAGCTGCCGCGGCTCGGCGCGCTGTGGGTCGCGCCGCGGGTCGAGGCAACGCTGCGAGACGACTGGCCAGGCTGGAACGCCAGCGGCCGGGGGCTGGCGGCCGTGGGGTTCGCCGAGCCGAGCCTGATGTTCCTCGCCGGCACGCAGGTGCGGTGGCTGTCCGCCGCAGACGCCGCCGCAGCCTGGGCGCGGGGCAGCCTGGACGCGATCCTGGTGGCCCGGCCCGATCGCCCGGCCTTCGAGGCGGCGCTGGCGCGGGAGCAGGCCTCCGCCCGTTCCGTCGCGACGGTGGACGGCTACAACTACTCGCGCGGCAGGACGGTCGACCTCACGCTCTACCTGCGTTGAGGGGCGCTGGCGGAGACACGGGCAGCAAGGAAGGTTGAGGCTCCGCCTCAAACTCCGCCAGGGGCGAGCCGCCCCTGGACCGGCCTTTCTTAGGTTTTTGGCCCGGGAGGTCGTGACGCCACCCTGACGCGAGAGGCGGAGGCAGCGCCATGGCAGGCGGCCTTCACGGCAGCCTGCCTCGTTGCCCCTTCCGGCCTTGCACCGGCATGATGCCGGCAACGACGCAGGTCCGGCCACGATGCACGGTGGCATCCTGCGCGCGCGTTGGATCACGAGCCCGATCTCGGGCACAGGAGCGCCCCGCCGATGACGACACATGGTTTTCAGATATTCCCGCGCAGCTTCCAGGTGGAGCCTCCTGGCACGCGCACCGGCGAGGTCGACGACAGCGGAACCGTCCGGCTCACGGTGGTGCTCAAGCCTCATGCCCCGATCGACCCGGCGGCGGCTCCCATGGCTCATGCCGAATACGCGCGGCGCCACGGCACGCGCGATGCGGTGACCGAGCGATTCGCCGCCTACGCCCGCAGCCACGGATTGCAGGTCGAGCAGCCCGCGGGCGGGTTCCACATGCTTGTCCTGAGCGGCACCTATGCCCAGGCGCGCAGCGCGTTCCAGCCGGAGGGGCTCGGCGTGTACCAGGAGGCGGGCCGCAGCTTCGTGGGCCGCAACGGCCACATCTCGGTGCCGCCTGAGCTGGCCGCGGACCTGGTCGCGGTGATGGGCTTCGACCAGCGCCCGATCGCCCGGGCGCATTTTCGCATCCGCCCTCGCGCCAGTGCCGGCATCTCCTACGACCCCGCGGCCGTGGCCGCGCACTACGGCTTCCCCGCCGGCCAGACCGGCGCAGGGCAGACGGTGGCGCTGATCGAGCTGGGCGGCGGCTACGACCCGGCGCAGATGACCGCCTATTTCGCCGCGAAGCACGTCCATCGCACCGGCACCCTGGAGGCGGTGTCGGTCGGCGGCGCCACCAACGCGCCGGGCGATCCGAGTGGCGCGGACGGCGAGGTGCAGCTCGACATCCAGGTCGTGGGCTCGGTGGCGCCGGCGGCCGCGATCGCGGTGTATTTCGGCGCCAACCAGGGCAGCGGCTTTCTCGACGCCATCGCCGCCGCGGTGCACGACACGCAGCGCAAGCCGTCCGTGATCTCGATCAGCTGGGGCGGGCCGGAGTCCTCGTGGTCGGCGCAGGACATCGACGCGATGGACCAGGTGTTCCGGACCGCCGGCAGCCTGGGCATCACGGTGTGCGCCGCCTCGGGCGACAACGGCGCGTCCGACGGCACCACGGCGGGCATGCTCACCGTGGACTTCCCGGCGTCCAGCCCGAATGTCCTGGGTTGCGGCGGCACCCGGCTGCCGCACAAGGGCGCGGAGGTGGCCTGGAACGACGGCGCCCAGGGCGGCGCCACCGGCGGCGGCTACAGCACGCACTTTCCCCGGCCGTCCTGGCAGATCGGCAATACCCGGACCGGCCGCGGCGTGCCGGACGTCGCCGGCGACGCCGACCCGCAGACCGGCTACAACGTCAGCGTGGACGGGCAGGCCGCGGTGGTCGGCGGCACCAGCGCGGTCGCGCCGCTGTGGGCCGGGCTGGTCGCGCTGGCCAACCAGGCGGCCGGGCGCAACGCCGGGTTCGTCAATCCGACGCTCTACGCCCACCCTGCGGCGATGACCGACATCACCCACGGCAACAACGCTGGCTATAGCTGCGCGGTCGGCTGGGACCCGGTCACCGGCCTGGGCAGCCCGAAGGGCGCGGCCGTGGTGACGGCGCTGCGGGGCGCTGGGGTGTAACCGGGCAAGCAAGGTTGAGGCTCTGCCTCAAACTCCGCCAAAGGCTCGCCTTTGGAATCCAATACTTAAGTAAAGCCGGTCCAGGGGCGGCTCGCCCCTGGCGGGTCTGGGCAAAGCCCAGCCTTGCTTTCTGACAGGTCAGTGTCGGGGCTGGCGGCCTCGCCCCGGCGGTTCTCGTCGCACCGGTCGCTGGTCAGCCCCACGGTGCGGATCAGGGCCGGGAACAGCACCCAGCTCTCGAGCCGGTCCGGCCGCGGCACCTGGCGGCGCAGTTCGTCCAGCCGGTCCCACAGCACGCTCGGCCGTGGCAGCGCGGCGCAGGCCCGGTCGGACAGGCTGTAGGCCAGCAGTCGCCAGTCCACGTCGTCCGCGCAGCCGTCCGCGCCGACCCAGGCCAGCAGCCTGCGCGCCCCGGACGCGGTGATCAGGTAGCCGTCCGCGCCCGGCGCGTTGGCGTCCGGGGCGAAATCCTGCAGCGCCCGGGCCAGGGGGACGGCCTCGAAGCCGGCCGTGCGCGCCAGGGCCGGCTGCAGGCGGTCGTTGACGAAGCACACGTCGAACTCCGGCGGCAGGTTCAGCACGCCCAGTCGGGCGGGCAGGTCCAGCAGGGCCACCACGTCGTCCTCGACCACCAGGCAGTGCGACAGGCCCGAAGCCAGCATCCATCTCCAGGCCGCGACGTGGCTCAGGAAGCACCCCAATGTGCCCCGCATCCCCGGATCGCCGCCAAGGCGCCGCATCTCGCTGTCGGGCAAGGCGCTGCCGAGCACGCCGGGAATGCGATGCAGGGGAGGCGCGGAGCGGGAGAAGCCACGGCGCAGTTCGGCCAGGCGCTCGGGGTTGCGGTCGAGGTTGATGACTGCGACCGCGTAGGAAGGGCCGCTCTCGGGTGCCCGGCCGATCCACTCCGCCATGTGCCGGTACACCGCCAGCGCCGCGCCACGGGTTGCCCGGTCCGGGGCGTCGCTCAGCGCCAGGTGCGCCGCCGCCGCCGCGTAGTCCTTCTGTTGCGTGGCGATGTGGCTCAGCAGGCCGTGCAGCGCGGCCGCATCGGCGCCCTCGGCCAGCAGGCGTTCGGCGCGCGCACGCAGTTCCGCGAGGTCGGCGGGGTGGAACAGCGCGAGGTCGCGGTAGTGGGCGAGCCACACGTCGTCGGGCATGTGGCGGGTGCTGGCGCGGAAGGCCGGGTCGCAGTCGGGATAGTGGTAGCCGGCCAGAAGGGCGCGCCTGAGTTCCAGCCCGTGCTGCCAGCATTCGGGGGTGTCGTGCAGGCGGCGTCGCCAGGCCGCGGCGTCGGCGTCCGGGTGCGCTGAGTGTGCGATCGTGGCGCTCAACGGCGTCCCTCTTCAGGTTCCAGGCCGACTGACGCCGGCCTGCCAGGAAGCAAGGCTGGGCTCTGCCCAGACCCGCCAGGGGCGAGCCGCCCCTGGACCGGCTTTACTTAAGTATCGGATTCCAAAGGCGAGCCTTTGGCGGGGTCCAGGGGCAGAGCCCCTGGCCTTGCTTGCTCGGGCACGATCCGACGTCCGCATCAGTGCGCGGCGTCGGTGTCCGATTTATGGCGTCGCCCGGGTGAACAGCCGCGACGTGCGTTCCCGCAGGCCCTGGAAGAACACGTAGAGCATCGGGATGATGAAGATGCCGATGCTCGACGCCGCGATCATGCCGGCGAACACCGGCGTGCCGACGTCGCGACGGCTGATCTGCGCGGCGCCGTGCGCGATCACCAGCGGCACCAGGCCCAGGATGAACGCCACCGAGGTCATCATCACCGCGCGGAACCGGGCGCGGGCGCCGTCGATCGCGGCCTGGCGGATGGTCTCGCCGGCCTCGCGGCGGTCTTTGGCGAACTCGACGATCAGGATGCCGTTCTTCGCCGCCAGCGCGATCAGCACGACCAGGCCGATCTGGGCGTAGAGGTCGAGTGACAGGCCGGCGATCCAGATGCCGACGAAGCTGCCGAGGATGCCCACGGTGACCGAGAGCAGCACCGGGATCGGGATCACCCAGCTCTCGTAGAGGCCAACCAGGAACAGGAGGGCGAACAGGATCGCCATGGCCAGGATGGCGCCGGTCTGACCGGAGGCGGCGACCTCCTGGAAGGCGGTGCCGGTCCACTCGTAGTCGTAGCCGCGCGGCAGGGTCCTGGCGGACAGCGCGCCCATCGCGGCGAGCGCAGTGCCCGAGGAGATGCCCGGCTTGGGGCTGCCGTTGATGGTGACCGCGCGGTAGTTGTTGTAGCGGGTGATGACCTGCGGGCCGAGCTGGTAGTGCAGCGTGGCGATGGAGCGCAGCGGCACCACCTCGCCGGTCTTGTTGCGCACGTAGATGTTCCACAGGTCGTCGATCTTGCTGCGGTCGACCTGCTCGCCCTCGATGTTGACCTGCCAGACGCGGCCGAACAGGTTGAACTGGTTGACGTAGATGCCGCCGAGCGTGGCGCCCAGCGTGGTGAAGATGTCGCTGATCGACAGCCCCAGCGCCTGCGCCTTCTGCCGGTCGATGTCGAGGTAGAGCGACGGGTTGGTCGCGGTGAAGGTGGAGAACACCCTGGCCAGGTCGGGGCTCTGGTTGGCGGCCCCGATCAGGCCGCCCATGACGCTGCCCAGCGAGGCGGGGTCCTGGCCCTCCAGCGCCTCCAGCTCGTACTCGAAGCCGCCGGTGGTGGACAGGCCGATGATCGGCGGCAGGTTGAACGGCAGGATGGTCGCGGTGCGGATCTGCTGCGAGGCGCCGAACACGCGGCCGATCAGCGCCTGCGCGGACTGCGAGGCGGCGGTGCGGTTGGCAAAGTCGTTGAGCTTGACGAACATGAAGGCGGCGTTGGACTCCGCCGCGCTGTCGAGCAGGGAGAAGCCGACGAGGGCGAAGGTGTCGCGCACGCCGGGCATCGGGCGGACCAGCGTCTCGAGCTGCTCGATCGTGGTCTTGGTGCGCGCGACCGAGGCGCCGTCGGGAAGCTGGATCGCGACGAAGAAGCCGCCCTGGTCCTCCTCGGGCAGGAAGCCGGTGGGCGTGATCAGGGTGAAGCCGTACACGGCCACCGCGCAGCCGGCGACCACGGCGAGCGAGAGGACGCTGACGCGCACCAGGCGGGCGACGATCGCGGCGTAGCCGTCGCGCACCCAGTCGATCGCGCGCATGACGCGGCCCATGATGCCGCGCTTCGGCCCGGTATGGCGCAGGAACACCGCGCACAGCGCCGGCGACAGGGTCAGCGCGTTGAGCGCCGAGATCAGCATGGCCACGCTGATGGTGACCGCGAACTGGCGGAACAGCTCTCCGGAGATGCCGGGGATGAAGGCGAGCGGGACGAACACCGACAGCAACACCAGGGTGATGGCGATGATCGGCGCGGTGATCTGCTCCATCGCCTTTTTCGTCGCGTCCCCCGGGCTGAGGTCGGGCTCCTCCTCCATGACGCGCTCGACGTTCTCGACCACGACGATGGCGTCGTCGACCACGATGCCAATGGCGAGCACGAGGGCGAGCAGGGAGACGGTGTTGGCGGTGTAGCCGAGCGCCAGCAGGCCGGCGAAGGCGCCGATCAGGCTGACCGGCACGGCGATGGTGGGGATCAGGGTGGCGCGCAGGTTGCCGAGGAACAGGAACACCACGACGACCACGAGCACGAACGCCTCGGCCAGCGTCTTGAGCACCTCGGTGATGGTGTCGCGCACGAAGGTCGTGGAGTCGTAGGTGATCTGGTAGGTCATCCCCTCGGGAAAGCGCTTGGCGAGTGCGGCGATGCGGCCGTTCACGGCGGCCGCCGTGCTGACGGCGTTGGCGCCGGGCGAGAGGTAGAGCGCCATCGCGACCGAGGGCTGGCCGGACAGCCGGCTCTCGCTGTCCTGGTTCTGCGACCCCAACTCGACGCGCGCGACGTCCTTGATGCGCAGGGTGGAGCCGTCGGGATTGGCGCGCAGCACGATGTCGCCGAACTGGTCGGGCGTGACCAGGCGGCCCTGGGTCTGCACGTTGAACTGGAACTGCTGGTCGTTCGAGGCGGGGCGCGCGCCGATGCGGCCCACGGCGGCCACGGTGTTCTGCGACGAGATCGCGGCGATCAGGTCGGTGGGCGCGAGGTCGAGCTGGCTCAGGCGGTTGGTGTCGAACCAGATGCGCATCGAGTACTGCTGCTGGCTGAGCAGGCGGGCCTGGCCGACGCCGGCGATGCGGCTGACCGCGTCGGTGACGTTGATCGTCAGGTAAGAGGTGATGAACAGCGGGTCCTGCTTGCCGTTCGCGCTGTAGAAGTTGACGAACTCCAGGATCGCCGAGGAGCGCTTCTGCACGGTCAGGCCCTGGGTCTGCACCTGCGCGGGGAGCTGCGGCAGCGCGGTCTGCACCCGGTTGTTGACGTTGACGGTGTTGATGTCGGGATTGGTGCCGAGGCTGAACGAGACGGTGAGGTTGTAGGAGCCGTCGTTGCCGTTCGTGCTCTTCATGTAGAGCATCTTGTCCACGCCCACGACCTGCGCCTCGATCGGCTGCGCGACCGAGGACTCGACCACCGCGGCCGAGGCGCCGGGGTAGCTCGCGGTGACCTGGACCTGCGGCGGCACGATGTCGGGAAACTGCGCGACCGGGATGCGGGTCAGGCCGAGCGCGCCCGCGATGGTGATGATGATCGCGATGACGACGGCCAGGCGAGGCCGGTCGACGAAGACGGCGGAGATCATGTCAGTGCCCGCCGCCCGCGCTGGCGCCGGTCGTGGGGTTGCTCGTGCCGATGGCGCCGCCCGAGGCCTGGCCCGCGGGGACAGGGCCCGCCGGGCCCGGGGCCGGGCCGCTCGGGGTGGAGGCGTCGGGGGCGGCGCCGCTCGTGGCGTTGAGGGCGCCGCCGCCGACCGGCGGGGGCGGGCTGGCCGGGCCGGGCGAGACCGGCTGGCCGGCGTGGACGCGCTGCACGCCGTCCACCACCACGGCCTGGCCCTCGGCAAGGCCGGACATCACCGACGCGCTGGTGCCGTCGGACTGGCCGAGCTGGATTCGGGTCTGCTGCGCCTTGTTGTCCGCGTCCACGGTATAGACGTAGTCGCCTTGCTGGTCGGAGAGCACGGCGGCGCGGGGGATCCGCAGCACCTCGACGGGCTGCGCGCCCTCGACGAGCACGGTGACGAACTCGCCGTCGACCAGCTCGTGCAGCTTCAGCTTGCTGGTTGCGGCGTTGGGCAGGACCGGGTTGGCGATGCTGGCGCGCAGCGTCACGGTGTCTGTGTTGGTGGACACTGTGGGCGAGGAGTAGTCGAGCTTGCCGGTCTGGCCGTAGATCTCGCCGTCGGGCAGGCGCAGCCTGATGACCACGGCGTCGTAGCCGCCCCTGGTGGCGTATTTCTCGCGCAGGTTGAGCAGGTCGCGCAGGGCGATCGGGAACACGACGTATTCCGGGTCCTGGCTGACCAGCGTGGCCAGGGTGCCGCTGCTCGGGCTGACGACGTTGCCCTCGGTGACCGCGGTGGCGCTGATGCGGCCGTCGATCGGCGCCTTGATCTCGGTGTAGTTGAGGTTGATCTGCGCCTGCTGCAGTTGTGCCTGCGCGGAGAGCACCTGGGCGGCGTAGGAGCGCTGCGAGGCGGTGGCGTCGTCCACGGTGGAGCGCTGCCCCGCCGGGGTGTTGAGCAGCGACTGGGCGCGGCCGAGCGTGATGGTGGCGTTCTGCAGCTGCGCCTGCTGCTGTCCGACGCTGCCCTGGGCGGCTTCCACGGCGGCCTGGAACGGCGGCTGCTCCAGCCGGTAGAGCAGGTCGCCCTTGCGGACCTCGCTGCCCTCGGTGAACAGGCGCTGCTCCAGGAACGCGGTGACGCGCGACACCAGGGCCACGCGGTCGACCGCCTGGATGCGGCCGACGAACTCGCTGGTCTGGGTGATCCCCACCTTCTTCGCCTGCACGACGCCGACGGCGGGCGGCTTGCCCGAAGGGGCCTGCGCGAGAGCCTGGTGGGCGGCCGTCGCGGGCGCGAGTGCTGCGGTCAGCATCAGGAGACGGGCGAAGCGGGGCATGGAACCTCGGTCATCAGCTGGAACCGGCGGCGGTGTCGGAAGAGGGCCGGTCCACGGGCGGGGCTGGAAGCTACGGGCGGCTGACCGATCGGTCAATTCCGCGCGGTCACGGGGCGTGCGTCGGTTCCAGACCGGCCCAGGGCTGTCAGGCAGCAAGCAAGGCTGGGCTCCGCCCAGACCCGCCAGGGGCGAGCCGCCCCTGGACCGGCTTTACTTAAGTATTGGATTCCAAAGGCCTGCCTTTGGCGGAGTTTGAGGCAGAGCCTCAACCTTGCTTGCTGCCTTGCCTTGCCCGCGGCGGCATCGGGCAAGCTGACCCGCTGCCCGGGCGGGTTCGGAGGCCTGGATGGCAAGCCCGGGGCGCGGCGGGTTATGGTTGGCGCAGGGCGCCATGTCGGCTCGCCCGGCCGGGCGCGGCGTGCCCGGCCCACAGCACGGCCACACAGGACGCACGGCATGAACGATCTGTCACCGGAAGCCGCCGTTCGCGACCGCTACGCCGCCGGGGCGGGCGCCAGCGAGCCGGCGCTGTGCTGCCCGGTCGACTACGACCCGCGGTACCTGGCGGCGATCCCGGCCGAGGTGATCGAGCGCGACTACGGCTGCGGCAACCCGAGCCGGCACCTGTGCCCCGGCGAGGTGGTGCTCGACCTCGGCAGCGGCACCGGCAAGATCGCGTTCATCGCCAGCCAGGTGGTGGGCGCGTCCGGACGGGTGATCGGCATCGACATGACGGCCGAGATGCTCGACGTGGCGCGGCGTGCGGCGCCGGTGGTGGCCGGGCGGGTGGGCTACGCCAACGTGAGCTTCCGGCGCGGGCGCATCCAGGACCTGGCGCTGGACCTCGACGCGCTCGACGCGGCCCTGGCGGAGTCGCCGATTGGCGGCGCGGACGCCTACCTGCGCGCGGGCGCGCTGGCGGAACGGCTGCGGCGCGAGCAGCCGCTGGTGGCGGAGCGCAGCGTCGATGTCGTGGTGTCGAACTGCGTGCTCAACCTGGTGGCGCCCGGCGACAAGGCGGCGCTGTTCGCCGAGATCTTCCGGGTGCTGCGCGTCGGCGGGCGCGCGGTGATCAGCGACATCGTCGCCGACGAGGCGGTGCCGGCGGCGATGCAGGCCGACCCGGAGCTGTGGAGCGGCTGCGTGTCGGGAGCGATGACGGAGACAGGGTTCCTGCGCGCGTTCGAGGACGCGGGCTTCCACGGCCTCCGGGTGCTGAAGATGGACGCGGCGCCCTGGCGCACCGTGGAGGGGATCGAGTTCCGCTCCGTCACGGTGGAGGCGTTCCGCGGCAAGCAGGGGCCGTGCGTCGAGCGCAACCAGGCCGTAATCTACCGCGGGCCGTTCCGCGAGGTGCTCGACGACGACGGGCACCGTATGCGCAGGGGTGACCGGGTGGCGGTGTGCGACAAGACGTTCCGGCTGCTGGGGTCTGCGCCGTACGAGGGGATGTTCGAGCGGGTGGAGCCGCGTGTGGCGGTGCCGCTGGAGGAGGCGCAGGCGTTCGACTGCACGCGCGACGTGCTGCGCGATCCGCGCGAGACGAAGGGGGCGACCTATGCGGCGACGGGTGCCGCGGGGGCGTGCTGCTGCTAGGGAGGTTGCCGGGCGACCGAAGGTTGGCGCAGCCCGAGGTTGAAGCGATATGATGTCACGGACTGCACACCGCCACGGGGATGCATGGTGCGGTGTCGATGAACAGCCGGGATGTCGTCCGTGCGATCGAGAAAGCGGGATGGGAGCACGTCGCCACCAAGGGCGATCATTGGCAGTTCCGGCATCCCGAGCGAGCGGGGCGTGTGACCGTGCCACATCCGAAGCGTGACCTGCCGATTGGCACGCTTCGGAGCATTGAAAAGCAGTCTGGCGTAACGCTGGGGAGGATTTCGTGACAGCCTACATCGCCCTCATCCGCAAGGAGCCGGACAGCGACTACGGAGTGGATTTTCCCGATTTCCCGGGCTGCGTGACGGCGGGAAGGAGCCTGGACGAGGCTCGCAGCATGGCAGTCGAGGCTCTGGCGCTGCATGTCGAAGGCACCGTGGAGGATCGTAGGCCGATCCCTGAGCCGTCGGGGCTGGATGGTGTGATGAGCGATCCGGCGAACCGGGACGCGGTCGCATTCCTGGTCGAAGTGGCCGTCCGTCCGGCACGGGCCATGCGGATCAATGTCATGCTGCCTGCGGACGTGGTGGAGGCGATTGACCGCACCACCCGGAACCGGTCGCAGTTTCTGGCGGACGCCGCCAGGGCGAAGCTGCAAGGAGCCACGTGATAGTGATCGCCTACATGAGTCTGGCAGACGTGTGCTGAAGTCTTTATGGCTTGTGCTTGATGCGTCGAGCTTCTCTATATTCAATATATAAATATGCGGGCATATCTTGTAATACCAATCGTCCCTTGCATTGATCTGTCAGCAAGCAAGGCCGGGCTTTGCCCAGACCCGCCAGGAGGGAAGCCCCCCTGGACCGGCCTCTTTTAAGCAATGGACTCCAAAGGCGAGCCTTTGGCGGAGTTTGAGGCAAAGCCTCGACCTTGCTTCACGGGTCACTCCAGAAGGCGACTGGTATAGATACGCCAAACGGACGCCGGGGTCTGGGGGCGGCCTCGCCCCCCAGCCTTCCCTTCCTGCCTAGCCGAACGCCCCGACCTCGTGGGTGATCGCGGTGCCGATCTCGCGCACCAGGGCGAACAGCCGCCCCATCGGCTCGAAGATGGTCTTGTGCTCGCGGTCGTAGGAGACGGCGGAGCGCGAGCCGCGGGTCTCGCCGTAGTCGTGGGTCTCGGCGGGATCGGGGGCGGCCGGGAACACCTCGCCGAGCAGCGCCAGCGCGCCGGGCACGTCGAGGCGGAGCAGGCGCTGCATCAGGCCCTGGCGGGTGACGCCGTGGCGCGCCGAGAAGTCGGGGATGCGCACCGCCAGCAGCCAGATGTTCTGGATCACCGCGATGCGCAGCGCGTGCAGCAGCATCTCGCGCGTCCCCATGGTCGGCGCGTCCGGCCACACCGCGCGCAGCATCAGGTGGTCGGACTGGATGCGGCGGAACATCGCCTGCACCGGCGCCCACAGGTCAAACACCTCCAGGGCGCGCGCCACCTCGGCCAGCGCCTGCACGCGCTTGGGGTCGTGGGAGTGCGCCGCGTTGTCGAGCCACGACCCGGGGTCGAGCAGCGTCACCACGGCGCGCAGCACGTCGAGATCGGAGTGCAGCAGGGCGTGGCGGGCGAAATCGAGCGCGCGGTTGAAGCGCGGGCTGCTCTCGCGCAGCTCGACGAAGCTCTCCGGCTGGCGCGCGGCGGCGGCGCCGAGGCCCTGCAGCGTGTTCGCGCACCAGCCGATCTGCTGCAGGATCGCGTTGTTGGGGATGGCGCGCAGCTCGCGCGGGTGGCGGATCACGGTCGGCCCGGCGGCGCCGTCGCTCTGCCGGGCGGCCGGGCGCGAGCCTGTGGCGTCGAGCAGGGCGGGGCCGAACGCGCCGAGCAGCGAGGCGTAGCCGGGGTCCTCCACCAGTTCCTGCATCGACAGGCCGACGGAAGCGAAGAAGTCGGCGGCGAAGTCCGCATCGGCGTAGATCGGATCGTCGGCCTGCGGCGGGGTGGCCAGCACATGGCGGGCGATCGTGGCGATCGTGGCGTCGGCGAGCTCGGGAGTGCCGAACAGCAGGTAGCCGTCGCCGCCCTGGAACGCGCTCTCCAGGCGCACGCGGATGCCGGCGCGGCCCAGCGCCTGGCGGGTGGAGCCCGGGGCGAGGTAGCGCAGCCGGTCGGCCAGCGAGTTGGGGTGGGCGCCGCGGCCGATGCTCTCGCCGTGGGTGTCGAAGAACACGACCTCGATGTCGGTGAGCTTGTGGCGGACCAGGGCGTCGGCGACGCGCAGGCGCAGGCGCTCGATCAAATAGGTGGCGGCGAGCTGGCCGACGTAGCGACCGGAGTCGCTGTAGCCGAACTGGAGGCAGAGCCGGCCGGTGTCGCGCAGATAGGCGCGATAGTGCGGCGAGCGCAGCGCCTCCTCGATCAGTCGGGCGCCGCCCTGCAACGCGTCGGCGGTCTCGAACAGCGGGCTGATCTCGATCTGCTTGTCGATGCCGAAATGCCGGGCGAGCCAGAGGGCGGCGAGCAGGGTGTAGCCGGATTCGGTCTCGGCGATCAGGAAGCGCACCGGCGAGGCGCTGTCGACGTGCTTGGTGATCTGCGCCACCGTCATCATCAGCCGCACGGCGGAGGACTGTTCGGCGAGGATGGCGCCGAAATCGATCGGCACGGTCTCCACATCGTCGAGTGCTGCGTTGATGTCGGACAGGAGCTTGCGGCGGCGCGACGGGTCGGCGGGCGGCTCGTCGAAGCCGAGGCGCATGCGGATCGCGTTGTGCAGCTGCGCGGAGTTCAGCCGGACGTGGGAGTGCGCCAGAGACAGGCCGTGGCTCGCGAAGCCGGCGCGGATCACGGCGAGGCGCGATTTCGCCTCCGGTTCCTCGGCGGCGGCGATGGCGGCACGGAACAGCTCGGCCATGGCGTCGGTCGAGGTCATGGCGGCGTCGCGGCGGCCGACCAGCTGGGCCGCAAAGGCGCTGGCCTGCTCGGCATCGGCGCGGGTCGGGCAGGCGGCGATCTGGCCGGCAACGGCGTCGGCGGCCTCGGCGACGCGCTCGCGCAGCGCCTCGGTGCCGGGAAGTGCGACGAGCTGGTGCTCCAGGCGGCTGAACTGCAGCGCCTTCATGCGCAGGCGCAGGCGCAGCGTGTCCCACCAGCCGATGTCGGTGCGCCCGTCCGTGTCGTAGCCGACCCAGCTCGCGAGCGTCACGGCACGCGGCACCAGCTCGGACCAGCGGTCGCGCCAGACCGGCCGCGCCGCGTCAAGCAGCAGGGCGTTGAGCCGGTCGATGGCGTCGCGCCCGCGGCCGATCGCGGCGACGGCCTGGGAGAACTCCTGCTCCAGCGTCGGCCTGGCCGGGCGGTGCGAGACCGGGGTCGCGTGGTCGGCGGCCGGGCGGCCCGAGGCGGCCTCGGCCAGCTCGGCGAACACCTCGGGCGGCAGGGCGAAGGTGGGGTGCGCGGTGAACACCGCGGAGAAGCGGGTGCGCTCCACGGCGTCGCGGAACTGCGCGAACTGCACCGGGCTGTCGAACGGGTCCGGGCGGACGAGGGACTGCGCGAGCTGCTCCAGGCCGAGCCGGGTGCGATCCGGCTCGATGCCGCCGACATAGGCGGCAAGGCGTGTGGCCCGGTCGGCAAAGGCGGCGTCGCGCAGCTCGTGGATCAGGGTCTCCAGCATGGGGAAGGTGAGCGAGCCCTCGTCCATCGCCCGGCCGATCGAGAGGGCCACGGCGAGCACCGGGTTGCCGAACGGGTCCTCCTCCAGGCGCTCGCGCGCGCGCGCGGTCAGGCCCAGGAGGTCAAGCGGTGCGGTGATGTCTGCCATGCGTACGACGATGCGCGATTGCAGGCACCGGCCGCAAGTGCCGGGCAGCGGGTCAGTTTGCTTGGCATCTCCGCAGGCAAAGTTAAGGCAGGAAACGAGCAAGGTTGAGGCTCTGCCTCAAACTCCGCCAAAGGCTCGCCTTTAGAATCCACTTCCTAAGTAAAGCCGGTCCAGGGGGGCTTCCCCCTGGCGGGTCTGGGCAGAGTCCAGCCTTGCTTGCTTCCTGACAGCCATGGGCCGGTTTGGAAATGACCCACTACCAAGTGCTGCATCGCAGCGAAAGCGGGGGAAGAACACCCGCTGGCGTGGTGGCCGTGGCGCCCTGGATCGGCTATGCAGCCGTCCCGCCGCCGGGCCATCCGGCGCGGCCCCGCAGCATGGCCGACCCACAATGCCCTTTCCTGACGCCCATCCCGCCCTGGCCCGCGCGCTCGCGGACCACGGCTACACCGAGCCGACGCCGGTGCAGGCCGCGATCCTGGAGGCGGGCGCGGGCGGCGGCGACCTGCTGGTCTCGGCGCAGACCGGCTCGGGCAAGACCGTGGCCTACGGGCTGGCGATGTCGGCGACGCTGCTGGAGGGGGCGGAGCGGCTTGGGCCACCCGGCGCGCCGCTGGCGCTGGTGGTGGCGCCGACGCGCGAGCTGGCGCTGCAGGTGCATCGCGAGCTGGCCTGGCTGTACGGCGAGGCGGGCGGGCAGGTGGTGTCCTGCGTCGGCGGCACCGACGCGCGGCGCGAGCAGCGGGCACTGGCGTCGGGCGCGCACATCGTGGTCGGCACGCCGGGGCGGCTCGGCGACCACCTGCGCCGCGGGCAGCTCGACATGTCGGCGCTGCGGGTGGTGGTGCTCGACGAGGCGGACGAGATGCTCGACCTCGGCTTCCGCGAGGAGCTGGAGGCGCTGCTTGACGTGACGCCGGCCGAGCGGCGCACGCTGCTGTTCTCGGCGACGATCGCGCCGGAGATCGTGTCGCTGGCGCGGCGCTACCAGCGCGACGCGAAGCGGCTCGACATGCGCGACGGCCGCGAGCCGCACCAGGACATCGAGTACCGCCTGATGCAGGTGGCGCCGGGAGAGACGGAGGCGGCGCTGGTCAACGTCCTGCGCCAGGTCAACTCGCCCGCGGCGCTGGTGTTCTGCGCCACGCGGGAGGCGGTGCGGCGGCTGCATGCGGCGCTGGCGGATCGGGGCTTCTCCGCGGTGGCGCTGTCGGGCGAGCTGAGCCAGGCGGAGCGCACCGAGGCGCTGGACTCGCTGCGTCGCGGGCGGTCGCGCGTGTGCGTGGCCACCGACGTCGCGGCGCGCGGGCTCGACCTGCCGGACCTCGGGCTGGTCGTGCACTCCGACCTGCCGGCCGACCGGGAGGCGCTGCTGCACAGGAGCGGGCGGACCGGGCGGGCCGGGCGCAAGGGGCTGAGCGTTCTGCTGGTGCCGGGCTCGAAGCGGCGGCGGGCGGAGCAGTTGCTGCAGGCGGCGAGGATCGCGGTCGAGTGGAGCGCGCCGCCCGGCATCGACGCGATCCGCGACCAGGACCAGGCGGCTCTGATGGAGAACGCCGCGCTGCGCGACGAGGCGGGCGAGGCGGAGCGGGCGCGGGCGCGGGCGCTGCTGGCGGCGTATTCGCCCGAGGCGGTGGCGGTGGCGGCGGTGCGGCTCTACACCGCGAGCCTGCCTGCGGCGGAGCGGCTGACCGAGATGGCGCCGATCACCGCGGGGCCCCGTCCGCCGCGCCTGGAGAACAGCAACGTCGTGTGGTTCCGCGCGGCGGTGGGGCGGCGGGAGAGCGCGGACCCGAAGTGGCTGCTGCCGCTGATCTGCCGCATGGGGGCGGTGACGCGCAACGAGATCGGCGCGATCCGGGTGTTCGAGCACGACACGCGCTTCGAGGTGGCGCGTGAGGCGGCGGAGCGGTTCGCCGAGGCGGTCTCGGCGGCGGAGGGCTCCGAGTTGCAGATCACGCCCGCCGAGGACGGCGGCCAGGCGGTGTCGGCGCGGCCAGCCGGGCGGCCGAAACGGCCACCGTTCCGGCGCGAGGGGGCGGTGCCGCGGCCGGAGCGGGCGCGCAGGCCGACGCGGGCGTGAGGCAGGTAGGCAAGGCTGGGCTCTGCCCAGACCCGCCAAAGGCCTCGGCCTTTGGAAACCATTTACTTAAGTAGTGGATTCCAAAGGCCTGCCTTTGGCGGAGTTTGAGGCAGAGCCTCAACCTTTCTTCTCCTACAGGATGCGTCGCCGTCCCATCTCGTCGAGCTCGAGCTGTGCCTTGCGCTGTGCCTCGCGCTCCGCCTCCGCCTCGCGTCGTTCCAGCAGGGCCTGTGCGGCCTCGGCGGCGGCGCGGGCCAGCGTGGTGACGGCGCGGGCGCGTTCGGTGGCGTTGGCGGCCAGGGTCTCGGCGTGGCGCATGCGGTCGAGCTGACGGCGGCCCACCGGGAGCCAGGCGGCGAAGGCCTCCACCGCGGCATCGTCAGCGGCCAGCGCACTGGCGGCATAGGACTCCTGGGTGATGGCGTGCTCCGCCGCGATCGACGCCGAACGCGCCTCGTCCTCGATCGCGAGGCACTCGGCAAGGCCGCGCCGGGCGGCGTCCACGTCCATGCGTCGCACCTTCACCAGGGTGCGCAGGGTGTCAGACATCGGCGGTCTCCTGGGATGTGACGTCGTTCATCGCGCCCGCGAGGGCGGCGAAGCTGTCCGCGAGGGTGGTGCTGTCGTGGCGGTCCTGGCGCAGCACCGCCTCGATCCGCGGGGCGAGGGCGACCGCCTCGTCGACAGCCGGGTCGGCGCCGGGCTTGTAGGCGCCGAGACGGACCATGTCGGCCATCTCCGCGTAGAGGGAGAGCAGCGCGCGGGCGCGGCGGGTCAGCGCGTTCTCGGCGGCGCTGTTGCAGCCCGGCACGGCGCGCGACAGGGAGCGGAGCACGTCGATCGCCGGGTAGCGCCCGGACTCGCCGATGTGGCGGTCCATGACGATGTGGCCGTCGAGGATGCCGCGCACGGCGTCGGCGACCGGCTCGTTGTGGTCGTCGCCCTCGACCAGCACTGTGAACAGGGCGGAGATCTGGCCGGCGGTGCCGTCGGGACGCTGCAGGCCGGGTCCGGCGCGCTCCAGCAGGCGGGGCAGCTCCGCGAACACGCTGGGCGGGTAGCCGCGCGTGGCGGGGGGCTCGCCGGCGGACAGGCCGATCTCGCGCAGCGCCAGGCAGAAGCGCGTCACGCTGTCCATCAGCAGCAGGACGGACTTGCCCTGGTCGCGAAAATGCTCGGCCACCGTCATCGCGGAGTAGGCGGCCTCGCGGCGCATCAGCGGCGAGGAGTCCGAGGTGGCGACCACCACCACGGAGCGGGCGAGGCCTTCGGCGCCGAGATCGTCCTCGAGGAACTCGCGCACTTCGCGGCCACGCTCGCCGACAAGGGCGAGGACGACGACGTCGCAGGCGGTGTTGCGTGCCAGCATCGCCAGCAAGGTGGATTTCCCGACGCCGGAGCCGGCGAACAGCCCGAGGCGCTGTCCGACGCGGCAGGTGGCGAACGCGTTCATGACGCGCACGCCGACGTCCAGCCGCTCACCGAGCCGGGCGCGCAGCGTGGCGTCGGGAGGCGAGGCGCGCACCGAACGCTGGACGAGACCCTGCGAGGGCCGTCCCAGGTTGTCCATCGGGCGCCCGAGCGGGTCGATCACCCGGCCCAACCAGGAATCATCGACGGCCAGGTGGCCGCCACCGGACGCACCCTCGCGAAGGGCGGAGGCCGCGGTAGCACGGCAACCGGGGCCGATTCCGTCCAGCGCGCCGAACGCCATGGCACGGGCAACGCCGTCGCGAAAGCCGATGATCTCGGCGGCGACGTCCTGGCCGCCGCGAGAGGCAAGGCTTACCCGGTCGCCCGCGCAGACATGGCCGGCAAGGCCGCCGATGTCGACGGACAGGCCGGACAAGGCGCTCACCCGGCCGTCAATCGGGCAGGACACGATGTCGCGCAGGCCGTCGGAGGCCTGGCGCAACCGGACCATGACGTCGGAATGTCTCATTATGTGAGGTGTATCGCATTCATGTTAAAAATCCGCCTCAGGAAGGGGCATGTCGGCCTCGAACCCCACCTGTTCGCAAAAAATACACGTTAAAGATGAGAAAATGATGGATGGATGCACGCTATGGTGGTATCCAGCTTGTATTGGAAACGGAGAAAACCTCATGCGTGTCCTTCTGGTTGAAGACGATCTCACCACCGCCCGTGGTGTCTCATTAATGCTCAAGGCGGCCAACGCCATGGTCGACGTGATCGACACCGGCGAGGAGGCGCTCGAGATGGTCCGCCACTACGACTACGACGTGGTGGTGCTCGACCTGATGCTCCCCGACATGGAGGGATACGAGGTCATCCGCCGGATGCGCGCAGCCCGCCGCGACACGCCGGTGCTGATCCTGTCCGGGCTGTCGCGTCCGCAGGCCAAGGTAAAGGGCTTCGCCGCCGGGGCCGACGACTTCATCACCAAGCCGTTCGACAAGGCCGAGCTGGTGGCGCGCATCCAGGCGATCGTGCGTCGCAGCAAGGGCTACAGCCAGCCGGGCCTGCAGGTCGGGCCGCTGCACCTGAACCTGGACAGCCGCGAGGTCAGCGTGGACGGGCAGCCGGTGCACCTGACCGGCAAGGAGTATTCGATCCTGGAGCTGCTGACCCTGCGCCGCGGCATGGTGCTGACCAAGGAGGCGTTCCTCAACCACCTCTACGGCGGCATGGACGAGCCGGAGATGAAGATCATCGACGTGTTCATCTGCAAGCTGCGCAAGAAGCTGGCGCAGGCCGGCGCCGGCAACCTGATCGGCACGGTGTGGGGTCGCGGCTACGTCATGCGCGAGCCGGTGGAAGCCACGAAGGTCCGGCTACCGGCCGCGGCGGAGATGCCTCAGGTCGCCGCGTCGCTGGACATGCTGTCGGCGGCCTGAACGCTGGTGGCGTCGGTCGGGGTGCTCAGGCGGGCGCCCCGTTCCGGGTCATCGCCATCACGGGCACGTCGTCGTGAACCAGCGGACGCTCGGCCGGGCGGGACGATGGCGCCGACTCCTGGACCCGGCCGTGCGGCGACGGGCTGTGCACGACAGGCGCCGCAACGCCGGCACAGACCAGCAAGGCCTGGGATGTGGGCAGCTCGATGAGCTGCCCCGAACGGCCGACCAGGAACTCGGCGAACGCCTCGCGCACACCATCCAGGAACGAGTAGTCGTGCGTCATGATGATGCCGCCCGGAACCATGCGTGGATGGAAGAACTCCAGGCATGCCCGGGTGCTGGATTTCAGGTCGACGTCGAGATGCACGAAGCTGAAGCGCTCGTCCTCGAGACCGGCCGCAGTGCCGGGGAAGCAGCCGGGATGGAAGATCACACCCGACTCGTGGTCCAGGAAGCTGCGCACCGAGCTCAGGGACGAGCAGTACTGGCTCTTGCGGAGATGCTTGCGCTCCGCGGGGTCCGGCTCCGGCAGGCCGTCGAACGTGTCGAACAGGTGCAGGATGCGCCCGCCGCTGGCCACGCTGATGAGCTTGGCCGAGCAGCCCTGGTAGACGCCGACCTCGGCCATGGACCCGCCGAGGTTGCTCTGCGCGCGCGCGATCGAGTGCACAAGGAAGGCTTCCGTGCCGCTCAGCAGGGATTCGCGTTGCCGCCGCGTGGTGCGAATCAGGTCGAGCACGTCCTTGGACTTGTGTCCGCCCAGGCTCATCAACTCGAAGCGCGCCATGATTCCCATGGAGATGGCGCGTGCGAGGCGGCTGCTGCCATACAGGCGGTGCAGGTAGCGGTTCTTCATCCACAAGGGCAGGAAACTCCGGTATCGAATGGCATCATGCTGCGGTCGCGTGGCAAGGACAACCATTGATGGCCGCGCCGCCGATGCACCCCACGGCGTGGGCAGGTCAGACGGTGAACTGTTCGGCGATGATCCGTTCCGACAATCCCTGGTCCGGGTCGAACAAGATCGTGGTCCACACCGAGCGGTCCTCGCTGACCGCGACCGAGGACACGTCGCGCACCTCGGTGAAATCCGCCACTGCGGCCACCGGCCGCTTGTCCGGATCGAGCACCTCGAACAGCACGTCCGCCGAGCTGGGGAGCAGGGCGCCGCGCCAGCGCCTCGGACGGAACGCGCTGATCGGCGTGAGCGGCAACAGGTTGGCAGAAAGGGGAACGATCGGGCCGTGCGCCGACAGGTTGTAGGCGGTGGACCCTGCCGGCGTCGCGATCAGCACGCCGTCGCACATTAGCTCGGCGAGGCGCACCCGGCCGTCCACCGTGATCCTGATCCGGGCGGCCTGCCTGGTCTGGCGGAACAGGAACACGTCGTTGAGCGCCACCGCCTCCTCCACCATGCCGGCCTGGGTGACGACATGCATCCGCAGGGGATGCAGCACCGCGTCCTGCGCCCGTTCGAGACGTTCGAGCAGGTCATCCTCGCTGAACGGGTTCAGCAGGAAGCCGACGGTGCCGCAGTTCATCCCGTACACCGGAACATCGCGTTCCAGGGTCTCGTGCATGGTCTCCAGCATGAAGCCGTCGCCGCCGAGGGCGACCACGACCCTGGCGTCAGGCCCCACGGCATTGCCGTAGCGCGCGATCAGGCGGTCGCGATTGTGCTGGGCACCCTTGGTCTGGGAGGCGACAAAACGGATCTGTCCCGCCTCAAGACGAGGTGCGGTCAACGCCGGCTCCTCGGCGCAGCGGGTGTCGTGCAAGGCGACGGCACATGGCTGACCAGGGGCGTATGGTCCATGTCGGATCGGAGCGAATGCCCGCAATCAGCAGGTTCTGGAAAGCCAAAAGGCCGGACGAACGAGTTCCTCGGGGAGTGGCGCCTTGAAGGTGTCGCCATGGGTGTCGAGCAGAGATCTGCACAGCCAAATGCCGGTGAGGTCACCCGCTGTTTCCCCCGAGGTATCGCCGACTCCGTCATGACTGCCACGCACCTGTCACGTGAATGCCTGGACGAAGCTCCGGTTGCGTTCTCAGGCGCATCCGCGACGCCGACCGCCCATGCCGTGGCGTCGAAGGCAAGCGGGTGTGGCTCACGGGGGTGCGTCGTCGTCGAGCACCATCTCGGCCAGCAGCTTGCCAAGACATGCGTGGAGGATCTCGGCGGACCTGAGCGCATCTCCCGGCTCGGCGGCCTCGAGATCGAGGCCGCCCGACTCGCTCCAGCTCTGCATCAGCTCGAAGCGCGGGAACAGCACCACGCCGGGCAGCGCCGCCGCGTTGCGCAGGGCGCCGAAGTAGGGCGGCAGGTCGGCGTTGGCCTGCAGGAACCGGCTGAACTGCGGGTTGACGAGGATCAGGTCGGCGCCTGCATCGATGACCGCGTCGGTGCCGTCGGCCAGCGACTGGTTGAACTGCCCCGGTGACACGTTGCGCACGGCATCCGCGGTCCCGGTCTGCCAGATGACCAGTTGGGGATGCTGCGGCGCTGCCAGGCCAGCGCGCAGGAACGGCAGCGTGTCCTCGGCCGTGAGGCTTCGTCCGCCCCGCACCATCAGCGACACGGTCAGGCCGGGCAGGCGTGCCTCAAGCGCGGCCTTCATGCGAACCGGAAACGAGGCGTCACTCGGATGATCCGCCACAGGCCCGGCCTGATCGCCTGCACCGGAGGGTGCGGCGGTGCCGGCCGGCCCGGCCGCGGCAGGTGGCGCGACCCGCAGGGTCCTGCTGGTCAGGGTTCCGGGGGCAAGACTGGCCTCGGGACCGAACACCGTGGTCGAACCCACCACCAGGACCGACACGTGGCCGCCGGGGTGCAGCACGGCGGCCAGGTGCGGCAGCGCCTCGTGCGGCGGCATCAGCTCCGGCTGGGCGGGACAGGCGGCCTCCGATGGCTGGGCGGCGGCCAGCGCCGGGAGAGGAGAGACCATGCTCAGCATGGCGGCACAACACGCCACTGCAACGCGGGACAGGCGCAGCGCCAGTGACCACCGTGGCTTCGGACATGCCAGGTCTGGCGCGGGAGGATCGTGTGCTGCTGCCCACCTCATGCAACGTCCATCCTCGGACCATCCTTGTCTTCGGCCGCGAGGCCGGTTCCGCGAGGCCGGGTACCCTTTGCCTTGTACCAGGCGGCGAGGGCCGCGACCGCCGTGAGTCCCAGGGCGCCGGCGACGTTGATCGCGACCTGCGCCTCCCAGGTCGGGGAGAACTCAAGCACCAGCCGGCCCAGGAACGAGAGGAAGATGCCGACGCAGAACACCGGGAGCGAGTGCTGTCCCGCCAGGATGAACGGTGCGGCGATCCGGCCTCGCAACCAGGCCGCGCCTGCGGGGACGAGGCGCACCGTCAGCCAGGTGAGTGCCAGGATCGAGACCAGACGGAACGGGTGCAGGCCTTCCTTGTCCACGGACAGCAGCGCCCGCGCGATCCTGAGCGGGAGATGGCTGGTCAGCTCGGGGTGCTGCCAGACGACCCATTGCATCAGGATGCCGAATAGGACGACGAGTGCCGCCAGGATGTCGAGTGGTCGCCTGTGGCGCGGCGGCTGAGCCGGCGAGGTGGCGAGGATCGCGCCCAGCATGAACAGGAGCTGCCAGGTCAGGGGGTTGAAGTACCAGCCGTCGCCTTCCCATGACGGCAGCCCGAGGCCGAAGGTCCTGGAGACGGCGTAGAGGGACAGCGACAGGGCAGCCAGAATGTTCGGCCGCGCCAGGAGCTTCAGTGCCGGGATGAACATCAGCAGCACGACGATGTACATCGGCAGGATGTTGAGGAAGGAGGGCTGGTAGCGCAGCGTCAGCGCCTCGAACATGGCCCGGTAGGGCGCCTCGCCCAGCACGTCGATGTGGATCTCGTCGATGAAGTCGCCGCGGTCCAATGCGGCGGCCGAGTAGGCGACCTGGGCCACGAACACCACGAACAGGAAGATGTGCGCGATGTAGAGCGTCCAGGCGCGGGCCAGCACGTCTGCCCCCGCGGAGACCCAGCCGTTGCGGCGCATCCGGCCACCATAGGCTAGGCCCGCGCCGTAGCCGGCCAGCAGCACGAACACCTCTGCCGCGTCGCACAGGGCGAAGTTGCGCAGGCTGAGCTGGTTGAGCCAGTTGGCCGGCACGTGGTCGGTGAAGATCCACCACAGGGCGAGGCCGCGGAAGAAATCCACGCGCAGGTCCCTGCCGGTGCGGATCAGGTTCATGCCACGCTTCGTGCGCCCGCTTCCCGGGTCGTGCAACCGTGCGGCAGCGCACGAACCGTATCCCGCTCGCGGCCTTGAAGACGAGGCGCACCCTGCGTCGTCAGACGAGCGAGGCGGCGACGCGCTCCACATCGCGGGCGGCGTCGCAGCTCGGGTGGCGGGTGAGCAGCGGGGTCTGGCGGCGGACCGCGTCGCGGACGTGGTCGTCGCGGCGGATGATGCCGGCGAGGTCGGGGCGGCGGCGGATGAACGCCTCGCAGGCCCGGGCCAGCGTGGCATAGGTCCGCTCGCCGGAGACCTGGCTCGTGGCCTGGTTGATGACCACCCTGACGTGGCCTTCCTCCCACACCGACTGCGGGCGGTCGAGCGCGTGGAGCTTCAGCACGGCGTAGGCATCGGTCAGCGAGGTCGGGTCGTCGGTGACCACGACCAGCAGCGTGTCGGCGGCGGCAGCCATGCGGCGCATGCTGCGGTCGACGCCGGCGCCGAGATCGAGCAGCACGCGGTCATGCGCCTGCTCGGCCGCGACCATGCCGAGCACGCGCTCCAGCAGCGCGGGGTCGAGGGCGGACAGCGCGCCGGATCCGGAGCGGCCGGCCAGGATGTCGAAGCCCGCCCCGTGGCGCAGGATCGCGTCGGCCAGGCTGACCTTGCCCGCGACCAGGCTGGCCAGGTCGTGCTCCGGCACCAAGCCGAGCTGGATGTCGACATTGGCCAGGCCAAGGTCGCCGTCGAGCAGCAGCACGCGCTCGCCCAGCCGTGCCAGCGCGTGCGACAGGGTCACGGAGAACCAGGTCTTGCCGACGCCGCCCTTGCCGGAGGCGATGGCGACCACCCGCCCGGCCTGGCGGGCCGGCAGGGTGGGCTGCTGGTTCCTGGATCGGAGGAGGCCTCGAATCATGTGTCGGCTCCTTGGCGGGTCCGGACCGGGCCGGAACCCAGGCGTTCGGCCAGGAAGGCCGGGGTGATGGGCGTGAGACCGTCGGCAATGCCGGGGGCGATTCCGGCCTCGGTGAGGCGCAGAGCAGGGGCGTGGGCTGCGGCGAGGATGCCGCCGAGGCGGCGCGACGTGTCGAGCCGGCTGGCGAGCAGGAGACGGGTGCCGCACTGAGCGTAGCTGTCTCCAAGCTCGGCAGCATAGCCGGCATCGAGCCCGGCAGGCAGTACCAGCGTAATCGTGGCCGCGGCGGCTTCGGCGAGTTCGACCAGCAGGGCGCGGTCCGCAGCCGCGCTGGGATCAAGGGCGGGGGCGTCGATCAGCACCGGCGCTGCGGTGCGCCGGGCGATGGCGCGCGCCAGCACCGCCGGGTTGGCCACGACGAGGTCGATCGCCAGCAGGCGGGTGAAGGCGGCGATCTGCTCGATGGCGCCGGCGCGGCTGCCATCGGCGGTGATCACGGTCGGGCGCACGCCGGACAGCACCAGGCGGGTGGCCAGGCGGGCGACGCACACCGTCTTGCCGGACCCGGCAGGCCCGGCAACCAGGAGCGGGGCGGCGTCGGGGCCGAGCGGCAGCGGGGCAAAGGTCAGGGTGTCGCGCAGGCCGTCCTCCAGCGTGGAACCCGCCAGCACCTCGGCGAGGGCGGAAGGCACGCCATGCCAATCGAGGCAGCGAGCCAGCGGGGACTGGGGAGGAGCCTTGGCTGCGGGCGGACGTGGCGGCGGGGGCAGCGATGGGGGAAGGGGTGGCGTGAGTGGCGGCGGGGCGTCGTCCGGCGGCTCCAGCCCGACCGTGACCTCCACGACGCGTCCGGTGCGGCGCGTCGAGAGGATCAGGGCGTCGGGACCGTGCTCGGCGCGGATCTGGGCCAGCACGGCAGGCATGCTGGTGCCGCGGAACAGGCTCAACTGCATGGCTATACCCTCTGCGCCGCATGGTCAGGGCTCGCGCATGGTGGCGGCGGGGGAACAGGCATCAGATCGAGCCCACGGTGCGGATGCGGGCGCGCGGGAAGATCTCGGCCTGCGCGAGTACCGGGGTACTAGGACGCATGCGCTCGACGATGGCGCGCACCGGGGCGCGGATGCCGCCGCTGCACAGCAGCACCGGCGCCTCGCCGGATGCGGCGGCGTGGTCGAAGGTGGTGCGCAGCTTCTGCATGAAGTCGCCGAGCTTGCTGGGAGCCATGGCGAGCTGACGGTCCTCGGGGGGGCCGACCATGCTCTCCGCGAAGGCCTGTTCCCAGTCCGGCGAGAGGGTGATGAGCGGGATGTAGCCGGCGGGACCGACATGGCTGTCGCTGATCTGGCGGGCGAGGCGGGCGCGCACGTGGGCCACGATCTGCGGTACCGGGCGGTTGCCGCCGCAGGCCTCGTGGATGCCCTCCAGCACGGTGGCGAGGTCGCGGATCGAGATGCGCTCGGCGAGCAGGGCCTGCAGCACGCGCTGCACGCCGCCCACGGAGATCTGCTGCGGCACCAGGTCGGCCACCAGGCGCTGCTGGTCGCGGGGCAGGTCGTCGAGCAGCTTCTGGGTCTCGGCGTAGGAGAGCAGCTCGGCCATGCTGTCGCGCACCAGCTCGGTGAGGTGGGTGGTCAGCACGCTGGCGGGGTCGACCACGGTGCAGCCGAGCGCCATCGCCTCCTCGCGCCTGCTCGGCTCGATCCACAGCGCGGGCAGGCCGAAGGCGGGCTCGGTGGTGCGCTCGCCGGGCAGGTCCGGCGGCTCGCCGCCGGGGTCCATCGCCAGCATCCGGGTGGGGCGCAGCTCGCCGCGGCCGGCCTCGATCTCCTTGATGCGGACCGAGTAGGTCTCCGCGCCGAGCTGCACGTTGTCCTGGATGCGCACCGGCGGCAGCACGAAGCCGACCTCGGCGGCGATGGAGCGGCGCAGCGACTTGATCTGCTCGGTCAGCCGCGGGGTGTCGCCGCCGGCGAGCGAGAGCAGGCCGTAGCCCAGCTCCAGGCGGATGGTGTCGATGCGCATGGAGTCGCTGATCGGCGCGTCGCCGCTGGCGGCGGGCGCGGGGGCGTCGTCCTCGGCCTCGTCGCGGGCGGGCGTCCTGAAGCGCAGCCAGGCACCGCCGCCGGCGAGCCCGGCGAGTGTCAGGAACGGCAGCGCGGGCAGGCCGGGCATCAGGGCGAGCAGGGTGGCCACGCCGGCGGCGAGTGCCAGAGGCTTGTAGCCGCCGCCGAGCTGGCGCATCAGCGCGACGTCGGCGGGGCCCTCGACGCCGCCCTTGGTGACCACGATGCCGGCGGCGGTCGAGACCAGCAGCGCCGGGATCTGCGACACCAGGCCGTCGCCCACGGTGAGCGTGGTGTAGGTCGCGGCGGCGTCGGTGAACGCCATGCCGTGGCGCACCAGGCCGATCGCCAGGCCGCCGAAGATGTTGATCGTGGTGATCAGCAGGCTGGCGATCGCGTCGCCTCGCACGAATTTTGCCGCGCCATCCATCGCGCCGTAGAAGCCGCTCTCCTCCTCCAGCTCCTTGCGGCGGACGCGCGCGACCTTCTCGTTGATCAGGCCGGAGCTCATGTCGGCGTCGATCGCCATCTGCTTGCCGGGCATCGCGTCGAGGCTGAAGCGGGCCGCGACCTCGGCAATGCGGCCGGAGCCCTTGGTGATGACCATGAAGTTCACCACCAGCAGGATCGCGAACAGGATCAGGCCGATCACCACGTCGCCGCCCATCAGGAAGCCGCCGAACGCCGCGACCACGTGGCCGGCGGCGGTCGCGCCTTCGTTGCCGTGGCTCAGGATCAGGCGGGTAGTGGCGACGTTGAGCGACAGCCGCAGCAGCGTGGTGAGCAGCAGCAGAGTCGGGAACGAGGTGAAGTCGAGCGGGCGGCGCAGGAACAGCGCCACCATCAGCACCAGCACCGACAGGGTGAGCGAGAGCGCCAGGCCGACATCAAGGATCACCGTCGGCAGCGGCAGGATCAGCACTGACAGCAGCGCCACCACGCCGAGCGCCAGGCCCACGTCGGTGCCCGGCGCATAGCGGGTGAGCAGCAGGCCGAACTGCTCGCGGCCGGTGGATTGCAGCGAGACCTGCGGGGGCGGCGATGCCATCAGGCGGCGACCCCGGCGGCCGGCGGGGTGACGGACAGGCCCTGCTGCGAGTAGTCGCGCAGCTTGTTGCGGAGCGCACGGATCGAGATGCCGAGGATGGTCGCGGCGTGGGTGCGGTTGCCGAGCGTGTGGCTCAGGGTCTGCAGGATCAGGTCGCGCTCGACCTGGTCCATGGTCAGCCCGACGAGCGCGGAGATGCCGCCGCCGGACGAGGCGGGCTGGCCGGGGCCGGGCTGTAAGGACCCGGGCTGGAGGGACGCGGGCCGGGCAGCGCCGGGCTGGGGGGCGAGTTCCACCGCGGCCTCGTCGATCTCCGGGCCCTGCGCCAGCAGCACCGCGCGATGCATGGTGTTCTCCAGCTCGCGCACGTTGCCGCGCCAGGGGTGGGCAGCGAGCCGCAGGCGCGCGGTGGCGGAGATCGGGCGCTGCGCCACGCCGTTCACCTCGGCGTAGTGGCGGGCGTAGTGGTCGGCCAGCGCCGCGATGTCGCCCGGGCGCTCGCGCAGCGGCGGGATGCGCAGGCCGACCACGTTGAGGCGGAAATACAGGTCCTCGCGGAAGCGGCCGGCGGCCACCTCGGCGGGCAGGTCGCGGTTCGAGGTGGCCAGGATGCGCACGTCCACGTGCACCGGCCCGTTGCCGCCGAGGCGGTCGATCTCGCGCTCCTGGATGGCGCGCAGCAGCTTGGCCTGCAGGCGGGCGTCCATCTCGCTGATCTCGTCGAGCAGCAGCGTGCCGCCGTTGGCCGCCTCGAACTTGCCGAGGCGGCGGGCGACGGCGCCGCTGAACGCGCCCTTCTCGTGGCCGAACAGCTCGCTCTCCAGCAGGTTCTCGGGGATGGCGGCGCAGTTCAGCGCCACGAACGGACCGGCTGCACGGCGCGAGCGGCGGTGGATGTGGCGGGCGAGCACCTCCTTGCCGGTGCCGCTCTCCCCGGTGATCAGCACCGAGGCCTCGGCACCCGCCACCTGCTCGGCACGCTTCAGCGTGGCGAGCATCGCGGGGTCGCGGGCGACCAGGGAGTGGGTCTCGCCGGACGCGGCCAGCAGGATGGCGGCGATCAGCTCGGGGTCGGCGGGCAGCGGCAGGAACTCGCGCGCCCCGTCGCGCACCGCGCGGATCGCGGCCTCGGGGTCGGCCTCTGTGCCGCAGGCGACCACGGGGGCGGCGATGCGCTCGGCGGCCATCGCGCGCACCAGGCCGGGCACGTCGTGGGCGACGTCGCAGAGCACGACGTCGACACGGGCGTCGGCGCGCAGCCGGGCGAGGCCGGCGGCAGCGGTGTCGGCCTGGTCGAGACGCGCACCGCGGCTCTGGGCGATGCGCGCGGCCTGACCCAGCTCTGCGGCCAGAGAGCCGATGATCAGGACGCGCATCAGCCGCGATCCGCCTTGACGATCTCGGTCATGGTGATGCCGAGGCGGTTGTCGTCGACCATGACCACCTCGCCGCGCGCGACCAGACGGTTGTTGACGTAGATGTCGATCGCCTCGCCGAGCTTGCGGTCCAGCTCCACCACGGCGCCGCGGCCGAGCTTGAGCAGCTGGCTGACCTGCATCGTGGCGCGCCCGAGCACGGCGCTCACCGTGACGGGGATGTCGTAGACCGCCTCCAGGTCGCGCACGGCGCGCGGGCCGGACTCTCCGGGCAGCGCCGGGTCGGTGAACTCGGCCAGTTCCATGTCAGCCGGCATCAGCCATCTCCTTGGGGACAGGTGTGGTCGGGTCGGGCGATGCGTGAAGTTCGGCGCGGCCCCCGGTCGTGGTCGGGGCCGGGGTGTGGGCCGCAGTCTGGGCCACGGGCTCGAACAGGCCGAGCGGGGCGAGGACGGCCTCGATCGCGGCCTGCACCGCGCGGCGGTCGCGCACGGCACGCCCGTCCTGCCAGGTGATCCGCGCCTCGTCCGCCGACAGCGCCTCGGCGGGCAGGAGTTGCACCCGGGCGGCAAGCTCCGGGTCGAGCCGGGCCACGGTCTCGGCGAGGCCGCGCAGGCCCAGCGGGCTGGCCCGGATCACGATGCGCGGCTCGGCTTCCAGCGCCGGGAGCACGGCCAGCGCCAGGGCGCGCAGCTCGCGCTCGCCGTGCCGGGCGCAGGTGGCGGGAAGTGCCGCGGCCAGCAGCGACAGCGCGGTGCGCGCGATGCTCTCGGCGGCGTCGGCGGCGAAATTCTCCGCGGCGTCGCGAGCCTCCGACAGCGCGGCGGCGATGGCGTGCAGCACAGCGGCGCGCTGCGCCTCGATCTGGGCCTCGGCGGCGGCACGGGCCGCCCTCCAGCCTTCCGCGCGTCCCAGCTCGCGGGCATCGGCCAGCTCGAGCGCGGAGTGGGTCGGCTCCGGCTCGGGTGCTGCGGGCGGCGGCGCCACAGGCGCGTCGAAATCCTCGGCATACAGGATACCGCCGAGCGGGCGCGTCGCGGGCCGGTCCGGGTCAGGCGCGAAATCCGGGTCCGCGATGCCCGCGCGCATCGCGGGGTGGTCGTGCAGGGCGGCGCGCACGGCGTCGCGCAGCAGCGCGTCCATGCCGCGCGGTCCCCGGTCCGGCTGGTCGGTCCGTTCGGTGGTCAATACAGCAGCTCCTCTTCCTGGCCGCCGCCCATCTCGATCTCGCCGGAGGCCGCCAGCGTCTTGGCGACCAGCACGATGGCGGACTGCGCCTCGTCGACGTCACGCAGCTTCACCGGGCCGAGCGACTCGATGTCGTCGCGCAGCATTCGGCCGGCGCGCTCGGACATGCTGGAGAAGAACTGCTCGCGCAGCTTCTCCGGCGCGCCCTTGAGGGCCAGCGGCAGCTTGTCCTTCTCGACCACGCGCAGCACGACCTGCATCGCGGCCGGGCTGAGGCGCGAGAGATCGTCGAAGGTGAACATGAGCTGCTTCACCCGCTCGGCGCTCTCCTGGCTGCGCTCTTCCAGGGCCGCGGTGAAGCGGGCCTCGGACTGGCGGTCGAGGTTGTTGAATATCTCGGCCATCATCTCGTGGCTGTCGCGGCGCGCGCTGCGGGCGAGGTTGGACATGAACTCGGCGCGCAGCGTGCGTTCCACGCCGTCGAGCACGTCCTTCTGCACGCTCTCCATGCGCAGCATCCGCATCACCACCTCCATCGCGAATCCTTCCGGCAGCAGCGAGAGGACGCGGGCCGCGTGGTCCGGCTTGAGCTTGGACAGCACCACGGCGACGGTCTGCGGGTATTCGTTCTTGAGGTAGTTGGCGAGCACGCTCTCGTGGACGTTGCCGAGCTTGTCCCACATGGTGCGGCCGGCGGGGCCGCGGATCTCCTCCATGATCTGGCCGGCGCGCTCGCGCGACATCGTCTGCTGCAGCAGACGCTCGGTGGTCTCGAGGTTGCCCACCACGTTGCTCGACGCGCCCAGCCTCTCGGTGAAGTCTGCCAGGAGCTGCTCGACCATCGCGGCGCTGACCGGGCCGAGCTGGACCATGGCGGCGGAGATCTCGCGGATCTCGTCCTCGCCCATCATCGAGAACAGGCGCGAGCACTGCTCCGGGCTCAGCGTGAGCAGCAGCACGGCGGCACGCTGCGAACCGCTGATCTGGTCCGACGTCGCGGTCCTCGCCATGGCTACGACTTCTCCTGCGAGATCCAGTTGCGCACGATCGCCAGGCTCTCCTCGGGATGCTTGTCCACCAGCTCGCCGATCTTGCGGATGGTGGAGGCACGCATCTGCCCCTCGACGTTGGCGAGGTTGATCATCGCCTCGGCGGGCTCCGCGCCAGGCCCGGCAAGGGCCGGCACCGCCGAGCCGCGAGGGCCGGCAAGAGCCAGGCCCGCCTGGGGCGCACCCTCGGCCAGAAGCGCGCCAGCCGGCGCCTCCAGGCCCTGGGGCTGCGCGGTCAGCCGCAGCATCGTCGGCCGCACCACGAAGAACAGGGCGAGCAGCGCGATCAGACCGATCGCCCCGGTCTGCACCAGCGTCATGACGTCGGACTTCTCGAGGTGCAGGCCGAAGCGCGAGGCGATCTCCGGCGCGGCGATGTCGGGGTCGGGCGCCACGAAACGCATGCTGACCACCTCGACCTTGTCGCCGCGCTTCTCGTCGAAGCCGATGGCGCTGCGCGCGATGGTGGCGATGCGGGCCAGCTCCTCGGGGGTGCGCTCGTGCCAGGCCGGCTTGCCGTCCGCGTCGGGCGCGAGCGTGCCGTCCACCATCACCGCGAGGCTGATGCGGCGGATCTGCGGCTGGTCGTGCACGGTGGTGCGCACGGTCTTGCCGATCTCGTAGTTGGTGGTCTCCTCCTGCTTCTGCTGCTGGCTGCCGGCCTGGCCCTGGGCGGCGCCGGCATCGGCGTTGGGCAGGTTGTTGGCGACGCTGGCGGGCTTGTCGGCGGCCTCGGTGGACTTCGAGTTGTCGCTGTTGGTCTGGGTGCTGCGCACCACCTGCTGGTCGGGGTTGTAGCTTTCCTGGGTCTCGTGGAGCTGGTCGAAATCCATCTGCACAGCCGCTTCCGCGCGCACGCGGCCAGGGCCGAGGGAGCGTTCGAGCAGGTCCTCGACGGAGCGCGACAGGCGCTGCTCGGTCGCGTGGCGCAGCTCCTCGGCGGTCTGCGCCGCCTCCGCGCCGTCCGTTGCGGACGGGTCGCCGGCGCGGGCCAGCAGGTTGCCGCGGCTGTCGATCAGCGCGATGTTGTGGGCGCGCAGGCCGGGCACGGCGGCGGAAATCAGGTTGAGCACGGACTGCACGCCCTCGCGGTCCATGCGCGCGCCGCCGGCCATGGTCAGCACGACGCTGGCCTGCGCCTCCTGCTGCTGGTGGGAGAAGGGCTGGCGCTTGGGCATCACCAGATGCACGCGGGCGGCGCGCACCCCGGCGATCATGCGGATGGAGCGGGCGATCTCGCCCTCCATGGCGCGGGTCTGGTTCATCTCCTGCTGGAACTGGCTGGAGGTGAGGCTGTCGCCGCGATCGAAGATCTCGTAGCCGATGGAGCCGCCGGAGGGCAGGCCGTCCTTGGCGAGCAGCAGCCTGGCGCGCGCCACGTCGCCTGCGGGGACCAGCACGGTCTGGCCCCCGCCCTGCTCCTGGTGGGCGATGTGCGCCTTGTCGAGCGCGTCGACGAGCTGCCCGGCCTCGCGCAGGTCGAGGTCGGCGTAGAGCAGCGCGTACGAGGAGGGGGCACTGCCGCGCATCGCCAGCAGCGCCAGGATGCCGAGCATGCCCACCGCGACCACCGCCATCGCTGCCAGCCGTGCTGGCCCGAGTGCGCGCAGGCCTTCGAGTACCGGCCTCATTGCAGGTTCCGTCGCGGTTCAAGCCGGAGCGCCGGCGGGTGCAGGACGCAAGACTGCCAGGGCATCACAGGCGGCAGGAGCCGCCAGGGCTCATGCGGCGCCTCCGGTCTGGAGGCGTCGGTGGACGCGACCCGACTCCGGCCCGTCGCCGGCATGTGCTCCGCGGTGTCGGGGAGAGTGCATGCGACGTTCTGGGGCTGGGTCGAGTCCTTCATTCCGGCTTTCCGCTCCACCGACGTTCTGCCGGTAGGCGTAAGGTGGCTGGCCGGGCTTACTCCTTGGTTAATGGCCCGGCATTTCCTGCCTGGCTGGTGGGTGGCCGGATGGCAGTGACCTGGCATACCGGCTCCCGGACGGCCTGACGTTGACCTGTCAGCAAGCAAGGCTGGGCTCTCCCTCCGCTGCCATTCCAACGACCCAAGCGGGTCGTCGGAACCTTTGGCGGCTACGCCCAGACCCGCCAGGGGGAAGCCCGCCCTGGACCGGCTTTCTTAAGAAATGGATTCCAAAGGCGAGCCTTTGGCGGAGTTTGAGGCAGAGCCTCAACCTTGCCTGCCTTGTCGGTCATACCCGAAGGTCGCTGGCGTCAGTTCACCAGCGACTGAAGCGCCCCGATGTCCACCGTGGTGGCGCCAAGCTGCAGGTTCGTCGACGTGCCGCTCTTGACCAGGCCGGTGACGGTGCCCTCCACGGTGAACGGCACCGCGGTCGCGGTGGTGCCGGTGGCACTCGGCGTCATCACGGAGACCGCGTAGCTGCCGTCCGGCACGGACTGGCCGGAGTCGTTGGTCCCGTTCCACTTCCAGGTGTTGGCGCCTGCGGCCGAGGTCAGGGTGGCGGTTCTGACCTCCTTGCCGGAGGCGTCGGTGATGGCGATGCCGATCGGCTCGGCCTTGGGGGTGGTGAACTGCAGCTCCCCGCTGCCGTTCTGCAGCGCGATGTTGCTCGACGTCACGCTGGCGGTCTTGCCCACCAGGGCGGTGGACTGCAGCACTTGGCTGCCCTGGGTCAGGGCGATGAGCTGGGTGAGGTTGCTGTTGGTGCTGACCTGCTGCTGCACGCTGGTCATCTGCACCAGCTCGCTGGTGAACTGGTTGGTGTCCATCGGGCTGGTCGGGTCCTGGTTCTGCAACTGCGTGGTCAGCAGGCTCAGGAAGCTCTGGAAATTCTCGGCGAGCGAGCTGAGGGCGTTGACGCCGGCGGTGGTGCCGGTGCTCGACGCCGTGGCGCCGGCGGCGTGGCCGGCGCCGGCGCTGCCGGACGTGCTGGAGGCGATGCTGGTCATTGGGCTCTCCGAACGGTTCAGGCGGTGATGTCGATGCCGGCGGGCTGCCAGGCAGAGGCGTAGGAGTGGACGCCGGCGCCGAAGCGGCCGGCGCCGGGGCGCGCATCGTGCCCCTGTCTGGTCTGCTGCCGCGCCGCGCCGTCCCGGCCGGCCTGGCCCTGGTCGCTGCCTGCGCCCGGGTGGTGGCCTGCGCCCTGGCCACCACCCTGGCCCGGGTCCTGGGTCGAGGCGCGGTGCTCCTGCGCGGCGAAGCTGCCGGCCGGAGCCTGCTGGAACGCCAGGATGCGGTCCTGCGGCAGGCCGGCCTGGGTCAGGGCGTGCTGCAGCTGCGCCTGGTCGTGCAGCAGGAGGCGCAGGGTCTCCGGCCGCTCCACGAGCACCGACACGGAGGCGGCGCCGTCGTGGTCGCGGCTGATCTGGATCTGCACGGTGCCCAGCTCGGAGGGCGTCAGGCGCAGCATCATGTTCTGCGTGCCGTTGGCGGTGTGCATCGCCAGCATCGCGGGGACGACCTGCGCCGCAGGGGAGGGCGCAAGCTCGGCGGGCGTCACGGGACCCGCGGCGGGCGGCGTGGCGGACGGAGCTGCGGGCGGGGCGAACTGGGCTGGGAAGAGTGCCGCGGCCTGGGTCGGGTCCTGGGCGGGCGCCGCCGGTGCCTGTGCCGACTGCGTGGGTGCCGCCGGACCGGATGCCGCCTGGATCGCCGACGCCTCGGCTGGCGAGGCCCGGGTCATGGTTTCGGACGGGACTGCGGCGCGCGTCGCGGACATGGCCAGGTCGCCCGGTGCGTGGCGTGCCTGCGGCTGCGACGCATCCGGCACGGCGAACAGGCCGGACGCAGGACCCGGTCCGGCGGAAAAGTCGTCCGCAGTCGCGGCCGCAAGGGCCACGCCGGTCGGGATCACGGGGTCGGGGGCAGGGCGGGTGCTCGGGGCGGCCGGCGCCGCGGCGGCGTCGACCGGTGCCGGTGCGGAGAGGGCGGTTTCGGTCTGCACCCTCACCGGCGCGGCCAGGTCGCGCACGATCGAGCGGACGGGAGTGTCGATGCTCCCGGAGCCTGCGGGCGCGCTGGCGAACGATGCGGCCAGGGCGAGGCCTGGAACCGGCAGCGGGCTGGCCGGCGGCGATGCCGCAGGCGCGGCGGCCGGCACGGCGGCCGTGTCGTCGGCGGTGGTGTTCCGGTCCTGCGCCGCCGCGTCACGTGCCGCCGCGTCCCGTGCCGGGGCGTGATGCGTGACACCGGCAGGGAGTGCGGCTTCCTGGCGCATCGGCGGGGCGGCGGTGGGGCCTGTCTGCACGACGTCCGCTGTCGAGGGGGACGTCACGGCCATGTCCCGCGTGTCAGGCGTCGCAGTGTTCGCGGGCGCCACGTCGGGCTTCGTTGCGTCGGGCGTGCCGTTGCGCGGCGCGACGGCGTTGGACGCGACGATGCCGGGCGCGGCGACGCCGGACGTGGTCGAACCGGGCGTGGCGGTGCCGGATGTGCTGGTGCCCGGCTTGGCCGGGCTGGATGCGACGGTGCCCGGCGTGATGACGTCCTTGGCCGGGCGTGGGGGCATCGCGGCGACCGGTGTGTCAGGCGTCGCAGTGTTCGCGGGCGCCACGTCGGGCCTCGTCGCGTCGAGCGTGCCGTTGCGCGGCGCGACGATGTCGGACGCAACGACGCCGGGCGCGACGGCGCTGAGCCCGGTCGAACCAGGTGCGGCAGTGCCGGATGTGCTGGTGCCGGACCTGATCGAGCCGGATGCGACGGCACCCGAAGCAGTGGCGTCCGGCGCGACGGTGCCCGACGTGGCAGTGCCGAACCCGGCGGCGCCCGACGCAGTGACCCTCTCTCCGCCGTCACCCAACGCAACAGTGTCCGATGTGGCAGTGCCCGACGTGGCGGAACTGAACGCGATGGTGCTTGACGCTGCCGGAACGGCCAGGGTCGCGGAGGAGCGTGCGTCGAGGCCGAAGCCGGCTGCGGGGATGGCAACGGACACGACGGTTTCATTGGACGCCCCCGCTGCGCCTGGCGAGTTGGCGCCGGCCGACGTTCCCGGGGAAAGAAAAGATTGGACTGTGGGCGCTTCGGCGCCAGACGGGATGTCGGATGGGGGGGGCGGACCCTCTGCCCGTCGGACCGACGAGGCGTTCGGGGCCTGGGGCGAGATGGCCAGGGAGAGCGCCGCGCCGAAGCTGTCGCCGCCCGCACGGCTGCGGGCCGCGTCAGGCGTGGGATCGGTTCTGGAAACGGTGGATGGCTCGGAGGTGGCGATCGCTGGCATTGCGGTGTCCCGGCATTCGGACAGACCAGCAGCAAGTTCCAGGCCAGGGTTTCGGCCAACGGACACGAGGCGGCGGGCGCCGCACCATGCAGGCTGTGCCCGGCAGATCGTGCCGGGGACCCCGGTCGTGCCCGGCATCGAACGCTGTAAGGGCGGTGCTCCGGGGCCTGAACCGGCCTGATCCGGCCTGATCCGGCGGTCCCGGCGGCGCGCGGGCGCTGGCATGGTTTCTGCCTTGTGCTCGCCAAACCCCTTGAGGAGAGCTTCATGTCCCTGTTCGGCGCCTTGAACACCGCGGTGAGCGGACTGTCGGCACAGGCCGGCGCGTTCACCAACATCAGCGACAACGTGGCGAACAGCCAGACCGTCGGCTTCAAGGGGATCAACACCAGCTTCGTCGACTACCTCAGCAGCAGCACGGCGACGCAGAACCAGTCCGGCTCGGTGGCGACGCGGCCGTCCTATCAGAACGACGTGCAGGGGCAGGTCACGAGCAGCACCGACGCCACCGCGATGGCGATCGCGGGCAAGGGCTTCTTCCAGGTCAGCGTGCAGAGCGGCGTCACCGCGACCGGCGTGCCGATCCTGAATGCCACGCCGAACTACACCCGCACCGGCGACTTCACGCAGGACAAGAGCGGCTACCTGGTCAACAGCGCCGGCGGCTACCTGAACGGCTGGCCGGTGGACGCGAACGGCACCGTGCTGCAGGGCACGCTGTCGCCGATCAAGATCAGCCAGGCGCAGAACCCGCCGGTCGTCACCGCCAACGTCGCCGTGGCCGCCAATCTGCCGGCCGGCGGCACCACCGGCGGCACCAGCGCGGTGACGGCGTACGACGCCTCGGGCGCGCAGCACTCGCTCAAGCTGACCTGGGCGCCGGCGATGAACGCCGGCGCGCCGGTTGCGAACCAGTGGACGCTGAGCGTCACCGAGGATGGCGGCACCCCCGTGAACGCGGGCACCGCGCAGTTCAACCCGAACGGCACCATCCAGAGCTTCACCGCCAGCGGCACCGGAGGCGCCGCCACCCTCACCCCGGCGTCCGCCACGGAGGCCGGCTTCACCCTGACGCCGAGCTGGGCGCAGGGCGGGCCGATCAACGTCAACCTGGGCACGATCAACGGGACGGACGGTGTCACGCAATTCGCGAGCACGACGTACACGTCGCGCAACATCACCGCGGACGGGGTGACGGCGGGCAACTACACCGGGATCGGGATCAACGCGGACGGCAGCGTGGTCGCGAACTACGACAACGGCACGACGCGGACGCTGGCGCAGGTGCCGGTGGTCACGTTCGGCAACCCCGACGCGCTGCAGCGGCAGAACGGCGAGGCGTTCACCACGACGGCGGCCTCCGGGCAGCCCACGGTCAACGTGCAGAACTCGAACGGTGCCGGCAGCCTCGCGGTGGGCCAGGTCGAGTCGTCGAACGTGGACATCGCGACCGAGCTCACCAAGCTGATCGTGGCGCAGCAGGCTTACGGCGCCAACGCGAAGATGATCACGGCCGCAAACCAGATGTTAACCACGACGATCAATACGATCCAGTAGGAGCGGGCCTGCAAAAGCGGGCCGGTCGCAGCGGGCCAGCGCCACCGTGATACCGGCGCTGGCCCAGGGCACAGGTCGGGCAGGCTCGGCCGGCGATATCGCGCCGGCCGGCGCCGGACCGGCAGCAGGAGCGGTTGGATGAGCCTCGAATCCGCCTTATCGATCGCCGGCAGCGGGCTTGCCGTGGTGCAGCGCCAGATCAGCGTGGTGTCGCAGAACGTGGCCAACGCCAGCACGACGGGCTACGTGCGCGAGGTGGCGACGCAGACCTCGCTGGTGGCGGGCGACCAACCCTCCGGGGTCAGGTCGGGCCCGACGCTGCGGGCGCTGGACGGGCCGCTGCAGGCCAGCCTGCTGTCGCAGAACGCCGCGGTGTCGGGCCTGCAGACCACCTCGATCGCATTGTCGGCGGTGGACGCGGCGCAGGGCACCGTGGGCGAGGGGGGCAGCAGCCTGTCCAGCCTGGCGGGCGCGCTGCAGGACGGTTTCACCACCTTGCGCACCGACCCGTCGAGCGCTGCCCAGCAGCAGGCCGTGCTCAGCGCGGCGCAGGCGCTGACGGGCGGGATCAACTCGGTGTCGCGGGCCTACACGACGCAGCGGCAGGCGGCGCAGGACTCGCTGGTGCAGCAGGTCACGGTGGCGAACCAGACGCTCACGGAGGTCGGCACGACGTCGGACCGGATCGTGCTGCTGCGCTCGGAAGGCGTGAACACGGCGGACCTGGAGAACCAGCGCGACGAGCAGGTGGCCTCGCTGAGCGGCCTGGTGTCGGTGCACACCAAGGTGTTGGCGGACGGCGACATGAGCATCGCCACGGACGACGGGACGGTGCTGCCGACGCACGTGCTGGCCGTGTCGGGCAACGGGCCGCTCAGCACCTCGGCGATCACGATCGCGCCGGGCGACGCCTACGGCGCGGGCTCGGCGACGTCCACGATCCCCGCGATCAGGATCGGCACGCAGGATGTCACCGGCTCGCTCACGGGCGGCTCGATCGGCGCCAACATCACGCTGCGCGACACGACGCTGCCGGGCTACCAGGCGTCGCTGGACGGGTACTCGCAGACCCTGGCGGCGCGGTTCAGCGGGCAGAACCTCACGCTGTTCACGACGGCCTCCGGCACGGTGCCGGCCGCAGGCGGCAGCGCCGCCGGCTTCGCCGGGTCGATCCAGGTCAGCGCCACGGTGCTGGCCAACCCAGGCCTGGTGCGCGACGGCACCTCCGGGGGCGGCAGCACGGCGGCCGGCGACACGACGACCATCGACCGTGTGCTGAACGTCACCTTCGCGCCGCAGGGCGGCTCGCCGGGGCTGGTGTCGCAGGCGGCGTCGCTGGTGGCGTCGCAGTCCCAGCAAAGTGCGGCGGCGAGCGCGTCGCTGGGCACGGAGACCGGCGTGCAGACCTCGCTGAAATCGCAATTCGACACGGCGTCGGGCGTGTCCGTGGACCAGGAGCTGTCGAACATGATCGGGCTGCAGAACGCCTATGGAGCGGGGGGCAAGATCATCTCCGCGATCGAGTCGATGTTCAACTCGCTGCTCGCCGCGGTGAACGCGTGATGGTGGGCGGGGCCGGCGGCGTGGCGTCGAGCGGCCTGCGGGCGGAGCTGGCCAGCAACGCCGACGCGGTGAACCTGAAGCTGCAGCAGGTGGGCGAGGAGATCTCGTCCGGGCTGGTGTCGACCACCTATGCCGGGCTGGGCGGGGGGGCGCTGACCTCGCTCAACCTGCGGCCGCAGATCGCGCACAACGACGCGCTGGCGAGCGGCATCACGGCGGCGACGGCGCAGATGGGCGTCACGCAGAACGCGATGACGCAGATCGGCGCGCTGGCGCAGGGCGTGTTCGCGACGCTGAGCGCGAATCCGGGCGACGGCGTCGGCGCCATCGGCATCGACGCGATCGCCACCGAGGCGCGCGAGGCGTTCAACAACGTCGCGGCGCTGCTCAACACCAAGGACGGGGACAGCTACATCTTCTCCGGGCAGGACAGTGCCAACCCGCCGGTCGGCAGCACGGCCGGCTTCGTCGCCGGGGTGACGAGCGCGGTGCAGGCGCTGGGGACCGGCGGCACGTCGCTGCAGGCGACGGAGGCCGCCTCGCTGGGGGCGAGCACGGCCACGGTGTTCTCCGCCGCGACGGGCCAGAACACGCCGCAAAGCGTGGAGACAGGGCAGGGCGCGCCGGTGGCGTATGGCGTGTCGGCCGGCGCGTCGTACATGCGGCAGTTGATGCAGTCGCTGGCGTCGATCGGAGCGCTCACCGGCGCGCAGACCAAGTCGGCGGGGTATTCCGGCTTCGTGCAGGACACGCTCAAGCAGCTCGGGTCGGCGTCGGCGTCGCTCGTGGCGGAGCAAGGGACCCTTGGCGAGCGGCAGACGGCGCTGACGGCGACGCAGACGGCGTTCACCAGCACGAAGATCTCGCTGACGACGCAGCTGTCGAGCGTGGAGGACGCCGACGTGGTGTCGCTGGCGACGACGCAGTCGCTGCTGCAGACGCAGTTGCAGACGTCCTACAAGCTGATCGCCAACATGCAGAGCCTGTCGCTGGTCTCATATCTGTAGAACGCAGGCAGATTCTTTCGACGGGCTTCACCTGTCGTTAAGGCATTTCGTTCAGGATGCCTGCACGCCGCCAAAACTGGCGGCACCAGACGAAACTCCGGATATCCAAAAGGTAAGACACCATGACTTCCGTGAACACCAACACTGGCGCGATGACCGCGCTGATGTCGCTGAACTCCACGTCGAGCGCGCTGGCCTCGACCGAGAAGAAGATTTCCACCGGCTACAAGGTCGCCGACGCGACCGACGACGGCGCCGCCTACGCGGTGGCGCAGGGCGTGCGCGCCAACGTCAGCGTGCTGACGTCGGTGAACAACCAGCTCGGCAACGCGACCGGTCTGATGAGCGTGACCAACTCGGCGCTGACCTCGGCGTCGGAGTACATGAAGACGATCTCGTCCGACCTCACCAACATCGCGGCCGGCACCACCAACGAGACCGCCAACTACGTCGCGAAGTTCGCCCAGGACCTGGGCCAGCTGTCCGGCTACCTGTCCGGCGCCAGCTACAACGGGCAGAGCCTGATCTCGACGGCCGGCGTCGCGGCCAACGCCAACACCGGGGTGGCCGCCGCTACGGCCGTGACCGGCGCGTCACAGAAGCTCACCATCGACGACGTGGGCGGCACCAAGACACTCTCGTCCACGAACTACGACCTCGGCGCGTTCCTCACCAGCGTCTCGAACGCGATCGGCGGCGCTTCTGCCGATGCCACCACGACCGCTGGTCTCACTGCCATTCAGACCGCTGCCGCGAGCTACGTGAACGCTGCAGCGGGTTCGGCCGGCCTCAAGGCCGACACGGCAGCCCTTAACAAGGTCGCCAGCCAGGGCGGTTCGGACGCGAACTTCATCACCAACCAGCAGACCTTCAACAGCGCCAAGATGGACGCCCTGAATGTCGGCCTCGGCGCGCTGGTGGATGCGGATCTGGCCAAGGAGTCGGCGAACCTGACGGCGCTGCAGATCAAGCAGCAGCTCGGCCAGCAGTCGCTGTCGATCTCGAACCAGGCGCCTTCCGGCCTGGTCAGCCTGTTCCGCTGATGGCTTGCGGCGGCGGGCCTTTCGCCCGCCGCCGTCCTCTTCGCGACAAGACCAACACGGCCTTGCCGGCCAAGGCAGCCCAAGAAGGACTCCCATGTCGAACCTGGTCCTGGAACTCCGCCAAGGCGAGACGATGATCGTCAACGGCGCACCGATCCGCTTCCGCACCAAGACCCGCCTGGAGCTCACCGCTCGTGCGCGGTTCCTGTTCGGCAAGCAGATCATGTCGCCGGTGCAGGCGGACAGCCCGGCCCGCCAGATCTATTTCGCATTGCAGACAGCCTATGTCGGCACCGAGGACGAGCGGGCCGGCGGCTTGGAGACGGCACGCAGCCTGATCACCGAATACAAGACTACCACGACCTCGGCCCTGGCGCGAGAGATCCTGGACCGCTCGCTGGCAGCGGCCGTGGCGGACGACTGCTACCAGGCGCTGAAGCTGGTGCGGCGGATCATCCGCCACGAGGACAACGTGCTGGGCCGCAACGACGGCACGGCGCTCAGCCCGGCTTCGCCCGCGCTGGCCGCGGCGGCGGAGTGAGGCGATGACGAACCGCGCGTTCCGGGCCTACGCCAATGCCAGCGCCCAGCGCAGCCCGCGCGAGCAGGAGGCAGACATCTTCCGCATGGTGAGTGGGCGGCTGCGCCAGGCCCGCGACGGCACCGCGCTGGACCGCGTGCGCGCGCTTGCGGACAACGCCCGGCTCTGGGCGGTGACCAGCGGCTTTCTGCGCGACCCGGCGAACCGCCTGCCGCCCGAGACCCGCGCCGGCATCATCTCGATCAGCCATGCCGTGGGGCGCGCAATGGCGTCCGGCGCGCCCGATTTCGATTTCCTGATCTCGGTCAATGACACGATGGCGGCCGGGCTGTCCAACGGCTGAGGGAGCGGATCATGAGCGGCGTCAGCAGCCTGTCGGGGCTGAACATCGGTCTGCTGTTCGGCGGCTCGTCCAGCGACAACAACGGCGTCCTGGGCATTCTGTCAGCAGGCGGAGGCGGCGCCAGCTCCACCAATCCGGTCACCGCCCTGACCTCGGCCGAGGTCAACGGGACCAAGGACGTCGCTGCCACCGCGAAGCAGCCTGAGGTGGCGCGCGACATCGCGACGTTCACCAAGGCGGTGACCGGCGCCAAGAGCGTTGCGCAGCTGCTGGCGAACCCAACGGTGATGAAGGTGCTGCTGACCGCGAACGGGCTGGGCGGTCAGGTCCAGTACACCGCGCTCGCGCAGAAGGCGCTGACATCGAACCTGACCGATCCGAAATCGGTGGCAAACCAGCTCAAGACCACGAACTCGGCATGGGCGTCTGCGGCGCAAACCTACCAGTTCGCCGCCAAGGGCCTGTCGGTCATCCAGAAGCCAAGCGTGCTCAGCACCATCACCAATGCCTACGCGGAGGTGACCTGGCGCGACTCGCTCGACGTGACGACGCCCGGCCTGTCGAACGCGCTGAGCTTCCGGTCCAAGGCGGCCACGGTGACGTCGGTGGACCAGGTCCTCGGCGATCCGATCCTGCGCGACGTGGTCACCACCGCGCTGGGCCTGCCTCGTCAGATCGCCATCCAGCCCCTGTCGACGCAGGAGACGGCGATCACGAGCCGCCTCGATATCAAGCAGTTGAAGGACCCGAAGTTCGTGGAGCGCTTCGTGCAGCGCTACCTCCTGGCGAAGGGCTCGAATGGTCCGGGCGGCTCGTCGCTCGTGGTGTGATGCCGGCGGATCTGGTGCGTGACTGGTGGAGCAAGCAAGGTTGAGGCTCTGCCTCAAACTCCGCCGGGGGCTGGGCCCTTGGATCGCCTTCCTTCAGTAAAGCCAGTCCAGGGCGGTTCGCCCTGGCGGGTCTGGGCAGAGCCCAGCCTTGCTTGCTTACGGCTCAGCGATGCTGGTTGCCGATACGGTCCTGTTCCCGGCCTGGGCGTCAGGCCGCGCCTGTCCTCGCCCGGCCGAGAAGCATGGCTCGCGTCGCGTCGAGCACCGCCGCCACCGCAGGGCGCCGGTAGTTCCAGACCGACTCGGCTGCCGGCAGCGCCACCGTCATCGTCGCGTTGGCCTCGAACAGCAGGACCTCGCGCTGTGCCCCCAGGGCGAAGTCGATGCCGCCGTAGTCGAGCGCGAGCGCATCGGCGATCCGCCGCAGGGCTGCGACGGCAGAGTGTCCCAGCACCCCGGTCATGTCGTCGAGGAACGCCGCCTCCTCGGCCCTGTGCTCCGGCCGATCCTGCATGTCGGCGGTGAAGTGGTGCACCTTCCAGTGCGGCGAGACGGCGAGGTGGAGGGGCAGGATCGCGCCGCCTACCAGCATGACCCGGTATTTCCGCCAGGCCCCGTCGCTGCCCCGGGCGTCGAGCGGCTCGATCAGCGTCAGGCGTTCGCCGGGCAGGGTGTGCAGGGCCGCGTGCAGGTCGGCCGTGCTGTCCAGGCGGACGAAGTTCTGGCCGGTGTGGAAGCCAGGGCTGCGCAGGAGCACCGGGATGCCGAAGCCGTCCGGCAGGTTCCGGGACAGGTCGGAGCGGGGCAGCGTCAGGATGCGCGGCGTCGTGACGCCCTCCAGGTGGCCCAGCCTCGCGTTCCCGGCCCGCGTCGTCGGCGTGATCCGTGCCGGATGGTTGATCACCGGCGCGTCGGTGCGCTCCAGCAGCGCCGCGGCCTTGTGCAGCGCGATTCCGCAGCGATCGGCGTCGCCGATGACGTTGAACACGAGGTCGTGGGGCGGCAGGGCCAGGTCGGGCGCGGCGTATTCGGTGACGACGCTGTGGGTGAGGAAGGTCGTGTCGTCGAGCAGGGCGGCGGTGGGGACGTTGCCGCCGCGCGCGGACACGAGCTGGAGCACGCGCACCGGGGCGCCCTGGCCGCGGAACGGCCGGGTGGTCAGCGCGCGACCGGTGAAACCCAGGATGCGGTGGCATTCGGCGGCGGCCTCGTCGACGCCGTCGAGCAGGTAGGACAATCCCTGGTGTGCCTCGGGCTGCGCGGGATCGGCGCGGAGCGCCGCCTTGTAGTGGGACAGAGCCTCCTCGAAGCGGCCCTCGGCGCGCAACAGGTGTCCGAGGCTTGTCCGGGCCGATGGGTCGTCCGGGTGCGCCGCGACGGCCTGGGCCAGGATGGTTCGCGCTGCCGTGGCGTATCCGGTCGCCACGAGCAGGGCGCCGAGCCGGAGCAGGGCGTCGCGGTGGCGCATGTCGATCGCCAGCACGGCGAGGTAGGCCTCGCGCGCCTCCGACGCTCGCCCGAGCTGGTCGAGGCAGCAGGCACGCTCGAACCTGGCCGCGAGGTCGTCCGGCGTGTCGGCGAGGCGCTGTTCGGCGCGTTGCAGCCCCTGTTCGGCGGCAAGGCGTGGCGGCCAGGTGGAGTGCGCTGCCATGGTGTCCGTGCCCGTCGTATCCGTGCGTCGACCGCCTGCCACCGCCGGTCCTGGTCGCGCCGGCGGGCGTGTCAGGGCCAGCGCACCTCGGGAGGAAGGCTCATCAGAATGGCCTCGACGTTGCCGCCGGTCTTCAGGCCGAACAGCGTGCCGCGGTCGTGCAGCAGGTTGAACTCGACGTAGCGGCCGCGCCGCACGAGCTGGTGGTCGCGGTCCGCCTCCGTCCAGGGCTGGGCCATGCGGCGGCGCACGATGGCGCTGTAGCCGTCGAGGAAGGCCTGGCCGACGTCGCGCACGAAGCCGAAATCGCCGTCGACGTCGGGATTGGCGAGCCGGTCGAAGAAGATGCCGCCGAGCCCGCGCGGCTCGTTGCGGTGCGGCAGGAAGAAGTAGCGGTCGCACCACTCCTTGAAGCGCGGGTAGTAGCCGGGGTCGTGGCGGTCGCAGGCGGCCTTCAGCGCGTCGTGGAAGGCGTGGCCGTCGTCCCGGGCCTGGTCGCTGTCCGGGCGCATCGGCGTGAGGTCGCCGCCGCCGCCGAACCAGCCCTGCGTGGTGACCAGCATGCGCGTGTTCATATGAGCGGCGGGGACATGCGGGTTGCGCGGGTGGGCGACGACGCTGATGCCGGACGCCCAGAAGCGCGGGTCCTGGTCGGCGCCGGGGATCTGGCCGCGGAACTCCTCGCTGAAGCTGCCCCACACGGTGGACACGTTGACGCCCACCTTCTCGAACACCCGGCCGTGCATGACGCTGATGACGCCGCCGCCGCCGGGTTCGCCCTGCTCCGTCGGCCGCTGCCACGGCTTGCGCTCGAAGCGGCCGGGCGGCATGGCGGCGCCGGTTGGTCCGGGCATGACCTCCTGCTCGTCCTCGATCGCCTCGAAGCCGGCGCAGAGCCGGTCGCGCAGGATCTCGAACCAGAGCCGCGCCGGCTCCTGCCAGGCACGGTGCGACGCGGCTCCGGCGAGCGGGCCCTGCGTGTCGCGGGTCTGGACGTCCCCTGTATCCGGGGCCTGCGTGGGCGTGCGGGTATCCTGCATCGCTCGATCCTAGACGGATCGCAGCCTCCCGCCAGTCCGGCGTCACCGCAACACCGGGTCGGTTTGCACCGGAGCGCGCACAGGCAGCAAGAAAGGTGAGGCTCTGCCTCAAACTCCGCCAAAGGCAAGCCTCTGGAATCCGATACTTAGGCAAGTGGTTTCCAAAGGCCCCGGCCTTTGGTGGGTCTGGGCAAAGCCCGGCCTTGCTTGCAGCCCCGCCGTGGGCATCCTGCGACCCGAGCCACGGCCACACGGGGACATTGCCCGCCCATTGGGTAGAGCCTGAGCTTGGCCATGGATGTGCGACAGTCGCGAGTTGCAGCTTGGCCGGGCCACCCTTAATGTAGGTCTAACACGCGGATGTCATGATCCGCTGGTCCTCTCGCGTTACGGGAGGACCTCAACCAAGCGCCTGAAGGACTCGAAGATGGCCGGGCTGCACAAGAGCGAATTCACCAATCCGGTGCTGAACTGGGTGGACACGCGGCTGCCGGTATTCACGCTGCTGCAAAAAGAATACGGCACGTTCCCGACACCGAAGAACTTCAACTACTTCTGGAATTTCGGCGCGTTGGCGGTGGTCAACCTGTTGATCATGATCTCGACCGGCGTGTTCCTGGCGATGAACTACACCGCCAACGTCAACCTGGCATTCGACTCGGTCGAGCGCATCATGCGCGACGTGAACTACGGCTGGCTGATCCGCTATGTTCACGCGAACGGCGCGTCGATGTTCTTCATCGTGATCTATATCCACATGTTCCGCGGACTGTACTACGGGTCCTACAAGAAGCCGCGCGAGCTGCTGTGGATGACGGGCGTGGTGCTGTTCCTGCTGCTGATGGCCACGGCGTTCATGGGCTACGTGCTGCCCTGGGGCCAGATGTCCTATTGGGGTGCGACGGTCATCACCAACCTGTTCTCGGCGATCCCGGTGGTGGGCAACACCATCGTCACCTGGCTGTGGGGTGGCTTCTCGGTCGACAACCCCACGCTGAACCGGTTCTTCTCGCTGCATTACCTGATGCCGTTCGTGATCACGGGCGTGATCTTCCTGCACGTCTCGGCGCTGCACATCACCGGCTCGAACAACCCGCTCGGCATCGACGTGAAGGGGCCGCAGGACACCCTGCCGTTCCACCCCTACTACACGGCCAAGGATAGCGTCGGCGTCGCCTTCTACCTGCTGGTGTTCGCCGTGCTGGTGTTCTTCGTGCCGGATCTGCTTGGCCACTCGGACAACTACATTCAGGCCAACCCGCTGCAGACGCCCTCCGAGATCGTGCCCGAGTGGTACTTCCTGCCGTACTACGCCATCCTGCGCTCGGTGCCCAACAAGCTTGGCGGTGTGATGTGCATGTTCGGCTCGATCGCGCTGCTGTTCGTGCTGCCCTGGCTGGACACCTCGCCGGTGCGCAGCGCCCGCTTCCGCCCGATCTACCGCCAGCTCATGATCCTGCTGGTGATCGCGATGGTGGCCCTGGGCTATGTCGGTGCGCACCGTCCGGAAGGCTGGAACGTCGTGATCGGCCGCGTCGCCACCACCTACTACTTCCTGCACTTCCTGGTGCTGCTGCCGTTGCTGGGCAGGCTGGAGCGTCCGTTGCCGCTGCCGGAGAGCATCAGTCGTCCGGTCCTCGCCGGGCGGATGGCGCGCGGTGGTGGTCCGCTTCCCGGCGGCGCCACGGCCAAGCCGATGGAGAAGCAGTGATGCAGGGCTTTGCGGCCACAGGGGTGCGTGCCGGTGCGCTGGCGCTGTGCCTTGTGACGGCGCCCCTGTGTGGTGCGCTGGCCCAGGAGGGGACGCCGGTGCCGCCGTCGCAGCACTGGAGCTTCAATGGGGCGTTCGGCACCTTCGATCGGGCTTCCTTGCAGAGGGGCTTCCAGGTCTACAAGGAGGTCTGCTCGAACTGCCATTCGATGAAGCTGATGTCGTATCGCAACCTGGAGGGGATCGGGCTTGATGCGGCCCAGGTGCGTGCGATCGCCGCCAGCGTCCAGGTCCCCGGCGGCACCGATGACAGCGGCGCGGCGGTGGAACGCAACGCCCTGCCGTCCGATATCTTCCGCTCGCCGTTCCCGAACGACAAGGCGGCACGCGCGGCCAACAACGGGGCGTTGCCGCCCGACCAGTCGGACCTGGAGAAAGCGCGTGAGGGCGGGGCGAACTACATCGACGCCGTTCTCGTGGGCTACAAGGATGCGCCAGCGGGGGTCACGGTGCCGGATGGCTCGTACTACAACGAGTATTTTCCGGGTCACGCGATCCACATGCCGCCGCCCCTGTCCGACGACCAGGTGACCTATGCCGATGGCACCAAGGCCAGCGTCGACCAGATGGCGCGGGACGTCACCTCTTTCCTGACCTACGCGTCGCATCCTGAGATGGAGCAGCGCAAGCGGCTCGGGGTGAAGATCGTGCTGTTCCTCGCGTTCATGACCGGTCTGACCTATGCCGTGAAGCGCAAGGTGTGGGCCGACGTGCACTAGGGCCTGTCGAGGCGGGGTGCCGAAGGGCGGGTCGCGCGCGCGGTCCGCCCTTCTTGCATGAGGGCGCAGGGAGCGGGACATGGACCAGGTCGAACCGGTCGTCGGCATCATCGGCGGCTCCGGCCTCTACGACATCGCGGGCCTCGAGCAGCCGAGCTGGCGTCGCGTCGAGACGCCCTGGGGAGAGGCATCGGACGAGCTGCTATTCGGGCGCCTGGACGGGGTGCGCTGCGTGTTCCTCCCCAGGCATGGACGTGGGCATCGCATCCCGCCGAGCGGGCTGAACTACCGGGCCAACATCGACGCCATGAAGCGGGCCGGATGCACCGACATCCTGTCGCTGTCCGCGGTGGGCTCGCTGCGCGAGGAGCTGCCGCCCGGGCATTTCGTGATCGTGGACCAGTTCATCGACCGCTCGTTCGCGCGCGAGAAGAGCTTCTTCGGCACCGGCTGCGTGGCCCACGTGTCGGTCGCCGATCCGGTCTGCGCGCGGCTGGGCGACGCATTGCAGGCGAGTGCTGCGTCGCTTGATCTGCCGGTGAGCCGGGGCGGCACCTACCTGGTGATGGAGGGGCCGCAGTTCTCCACCCGGGCGGAGAGCGCCCTGTACCGGTCCTGGGGGTGCAGCGTGATCGGCATGACCAACATGCCCGAGGCCAAGCTCGCCCGCGAGGCGGAGCTTTGCTACGCCACGGTGGCGATGGTCACCGACTACGATTGCTGGCACGAGGCGCACGAGCACGTCACGGTGGATGCGGTGGTGCGCGTGCTGCTGGAGAATGCCGAGCGGGCCCGCGCGCTGGTGCGCAGCGTGATCCCGGCGCTGGGCGGCGTGCGCGGAGCGTGTCGCGCCGGCTGCGACCACGCGCTCGACCACGCGATCATCACGGCGCCGGCGGCGCGCGATCCTGCGGCTCTGGCGAGGCTGGATGCGGTGGCGGGGCGGGTGCTGCGGTCCTGAACCCAGTGCCGTCCCCGGGCCGGCGGGCGGGGGAGGCCGGGATCGTGGTTGTGGGCGGCGGGGTGGCCGGTCTCGCCTGTGCCACCCGGCTGGCCGCAGGCGGGCGCGCGGTGACCCTGTTCGAGCGCAGCCACAGGGTGGGGGGTCGCGTGTCCACCCGGGTCGCGGGGGCGTTGTCGTTCAACCACGGGGCGCAGTTCGCCTCGGCGCGCGATGGCGGCTTCGCCGGGCTGATGGGGGAGCTGCGCGACGAGGGCGCCGCGCTGCCGTGGCCGGCGGCGGGGGCGGGGCGTTGGACGGGCGCGCCGTTCATGTCCGCGATCCCGGCCGCGATGGCGCGCCGAGCCACCGTGGCGGGGGTTGGCATCGTGCTGCGGGCCGAGGTGACCGCGCTGATGCCGGAGCCGGGCGGCTGGCGCGTCGAGGTGGCCGGCGTCGAGGCGGGCGGGTCGGCGGGGAGCGTTCCGGATGTGCGCGATACGGGCCAGGACCCGGTGGCGGTGGTGCTTGCGGTGCCGGCGCCGGGAGCGGTGCGTCTGCTCCGGGTGGTGGCGCCGGAGGCGGCGGCGGGCCTGGCAGGCGTGACGATGGCGCCGTGCTGGACGCTGATGCTGGGGTTCGGGACCCGTCTCGACGCGCCGGACGTGCTGCACCCGGAGGCGGGGCCGGTGTCCTGGGCGTCGCGTGACAGTGCCAGGCCGGGTGCGCCGTGCATGACAGCGCATGGTGCGGGTGCGGCGGCCGGCCCGGACATGGCGGAGGGTTCGGGCTCGGGGGATGGCGTGGAGCGTTGGGTGGTGCAGGCGGGGCCGGCGTGGTCGCGCGCCTGGCTGGGCCGGCCGGCCGACGAGGTTGCAACCGCCCTGCTGGCCGCGTTTGCGGAGCTGGTCGGGGTGCTCCCGGCGACGGTGCACTGCGCGGCCACGCTGTGGCGTAAGGCGAGGACGGAGCAGGCGCTGGGCGAGCCGTGCCTCTGGGACGCGGCGCGCGGCCTCGGGCTGTGCGGCGACTGGTGCCTGGGCGCGCGTGTCGAGGCGGCGTGGGTCTCGGGCGACTCGCTTGCCGGTCGCATCCTGTCCGGGGATGCGGCGACCTCCTGATCGCCGCGACCGGGATGGCGGGGTGGTCCGCCTTGCGTGTCCGCTCGCAAGGAGTGGTGATCGCTCGACGAACGGCAGGGCCGTATGGCGTGGCCGGTGTCTGAGGATCGGTGGAGGCGGGGCATGGTCGTGCACAGGGATGGCGCCGCGCCGGGGGAGCAGGACCGCTACGACGGGTTCGCCGCGCGCTGGTGGGACCAGGACGGGCCAATGCGTGCGCTGCACGCGATGAATCCCCTGCGCGCCGCCTGGATCGTTGACCGGGCGCGCGAGGCGGGACTCGGCGTGGGTGGAGAGGGGCTGCGCGGCCTGCGGGTGCTCGATGTCGGCTGTTCCGGCGGCCTGCTGAGCGAGGCGTTGGCCCGGGCGGGGGCCGTGGTCACGGGGGTGGACGTGTCGGGCGAGGCGGTGGCGGTGGCGCGGCGGCACGCCACGGGCTCCGGCCTGGCGATCGACTATCGCGTCGGCACGTTGCAGGCGGCCGTCGACGAGCGCGGGTTCGACGTCGTCTGCGCCCTGGAGGTCGTGGAGCATGTGGAGAGCCCCACGGATTTCCTGGCCGCCTGCGTCGAGCGGCTGCGGCCGGGCGGCCTGCTGTTCGTGTCGACGATCTCGCGCACGCCGGAGAGCCTGGTGCTGGCGAAGTTCGCGGCGGAGTACGTCGCACGGCTGCTGCCGGTGGGCACGCATCGCTGGTCGATGTTCCGGGACCCCGGGGAGATCGACGGCATCGTGCGCGCGCTCGGGCTGCGGCGGCTGCGGCTGACCGGGATGGGGTATCTGCCGGGCGTGAACCGGGCCTGGTGGCGGGCGAACACGCGGGTCAACTGGATGGCGGCCTGGCGGCGGCCGGATGCGGCCGCGGGCGCCTGAAGCAAGGAAGGTTGAGGCTCTGCCTCAAACTCCGCCAAAGGCAGGCCTTTGGAATCCCTTACTTAAGTAGAGCCGGTCCAGGGGCGGCTCGCCCCTGGCGGGTCTGGGCAGAGCCCAGCCTTGCTTGCTGACAGGCCGATCCCCACGCTGGCCGAGTGCTACCGCCGCAACGACTTGTTCTCGCCCTAGTTGCAAGGCAAGCTGGCACGGCAAACAGGAGAGCACCCTTGGGTTTGATCATCCTTATCGTCCTCATCGTCCTGCTGTTTGGCGGCGGGCTGGGGACCACGTTTGGCGGCTGGGGCGGCGGCGCCTACGGCCAGTATGGCTATGGCGGCGTCGGTCTGGGCACGATCCTGATCATCGTGCTGATCGTGCTGCTCGTGAGCGGCCGATTGTAGGGTGTCGGCAGCGGACTGCCCTCGCGCAAGGGGCAGGCATCGGCCGGCCCAGGCCTGCTTCCTGGATGCAGGGCGCGGCCGAGGAGCCCCGGGCCAGGCGGCCACGGCCTGGTTCGGCGGGTGACGAGGCTGGTGTGCGTGGGCGAGGCGGACGGGGTCACGGTCGATCTGCGCTACGCCACCGCGGACAATCTGGCGGGGCGGCCGATCTATTCCCATGCGGTGGCGATGCTGGACCCTCGGGCTGGCGCGTTGCTGGCCCACGCGGTGCGGCGGGTCGCGTTGCTGGGGCTGCGTCTGCGGCTCTACGACGCGTTCCGGCCGGTCGAGGCGCAGTGGGCGCTGTGGCACGCGCTGCCGGACCCGCGCTTCGTGGCCGATCCCCGGACCGGCGGCGGCAGCCACGCGCGAGGGGCCGCGGTCGACCTGGTGCTGGAGGATGCGCGGGGCGCCCTGCTGATGGGCACCGCGTTCGACGCGATGGAGGCGGACTCGGCGCACGGCGCGTTCGGCCTGCCCGTGGAGGCGGTGCGCAACCGGGCGCTGCTGCTGGGGGTGATGGTCGCCAGCGGGTGGGAGCCATACCTGCCGGAGTGGTGGCACTACCAGGTGCCGGGCAGCGCGGACTGGCCGGCGCTGTCGGCGGCCGACGTGCCGGACGGGCCGATGCGGCCCGGCCTGATGCCAGGGGCGGGCTATTCGTCGTAGCTGACCAGGGCTTCCACGGGGACGTCGAGCCTGGCGCGGCCGGCGAGGAAGGTCAGCTCGATCAGCACGCCGATCGCCGGCACCTCGGCGCCGACCTGGCGCAGGAGGGACAGCCCCGCGGCCAGGGTGCCGCCGGTCGCCAGCAGATCGTCGAGCAGGACCACGCGCTGCCCGGGACGCACGGCGTCGGCCTGGATCTCCAGCCGGTCGGTGCCGTACTCGAGCGCGTAGTCCAGGCCGACCAGCGGACCCGGCAGCTTGTTGCGCTTGCGCAGCATGGTGAAGCCGATGCCGAGCTTGGTCGCCAGCGGGGCCGCCAGCAGGAAGCCGCGCGACTCGATGCCGGCCAGCAGGTCGGGGCGGTGGCCCTGGATGGCGCGCGCCATGCGGCCCATCGCGACCTGCCAGGCGTCGGCGTCGCGCAGCAGCGTGGAGATGTCGTAGAACAGGATGCCCGGCTTGGGGAAGTCCGGGACGGCCCGGATGTGGTCCTTGAGGTTCATCGGGGCTTCCGTCCAGAGGGCTGTGTGCCACGGTGCCGCGGGCGGCGCCCTGGCACGGTGGGGCTCCGGGAGGTATAGCCCGGTCGCGCCGTGCCGCAACCGGCCGCGCGGTGGCTGGTCCGGGTACCAGGCGAGGGTTCTGTCATGTCGCGCACGCTTGTGGCCTGCCTGCTGGGCGTGGCGTTCGTGATCGCCTGGCTGGTGGCGGCCGCCACCCTGGCCGACGTGGTGCGGCCTGCGGGCGGCGCGGCGCTGGCGGTGTTCTACGCGGTGTTCGGGGTGGCGTGGGTGCTGCCGGTGTACAAGCTGATGCGCTGGGCGGTGCGCCCGGTCGGCGTGGGCGACGGGCACGGCGACGGCGGGCCGAGGGGCTGAGGCCGACGGCCCTCTGGGGTGGCGGTGAAGCAAGGAAGGTTGAGGCTCTGCTTCAAACTCCGCCAAAGGCAGGCCTTTGGAATCCACTACTTAAGAAAGCGCCGGTCCAGGGGCGGCTCGCCCCTGGCGGGTCTGGGCGTAGCTGCCAAAGGTTCCGACGATCCGCTTGGATCGTTGGAATGGCAGCGGAGGGAGAGCCCAGCCTTGCTTGCTTGCTGCCTGGCGGCCGTGGCCTTCCGTCGCGGGGCGGGGCATCCTGCCCGCCATGGACATCCAGGCCGCCCTCCCCGACCCGCACGCCCCCGCCCTGAGCGCCATGGCCACCGCCGCGCGAGAGGCCGGCCGCACCCTGGCGCATCTCGCGGGGCCGGCGCGGGACGCCGCGCTGCTGCGGGTCGCGGCCAGCCTGCGGGCGCACGCGCCGGCGATCCTGGAGGCCAATGCCGCCGACCTCACCCGCTTCGAGGGCGGCGACGCGCTGCGCGACCGGCTGGCGCTGACGCCGGCGCGGGTGGAGGCGATGGCGGCGGGCATGGAGCAGGTCGCGGCACTGCCGGACCCGCTCGACCGCACGCTGGCCGCCTGGTCGCGGCCGAACGGGCTGCGGATGCGCCGGGTGGCGGCGCCGATCGGGGTGATCGGCATGATCTACGAGAGCCGGCCCAACGTGGGGGCGGACGCGGCGGCGCTGTGCCTGAAGTCGGGCAACACGGTGATCCTGCGCGGCGGTTCCGACAGCTTTGCCAGCGCCGGCGCGATCCAGGCGGCGGTGCAGGCCGGGCTGCGGGAAGCGGGCGTGCCGGAGGCGGCGGTGCAGCAGGCGCCGACGGCGGAGCGCGGCTTCGTCGCGGCGATGCTGGCGGCGGCGGGGCAGATCGACCTGATCATCCCGCGCGGCGGGCGGGGGCTGGTGGAGCGGGTGCAGCGCGAGGCCAGGGTGCCGGTGCTCTCCCACGCCGAGGGGCTGTGCCACACCTTCGTGCACGCGCACGCCGACCCGGAGATGGCGGTGCGCGTCGTGGCGGACGCGAAGATGCGGCGGACCGGCATCTGCGGGGCGACGGAGACGCTGCTGGTCGACTCCGCGGCGGTGGCGGCGCTGCTGCCGCCGATCGTGGCGCGGCTGCGGGCGCTGGGGTGCGGGTTTCGGGCGGATGAGCGCGCGCGCGCGGTGCTGCCGGAGCTGGATGCGGCGGGGACAGGGGATTTCGACACGGAATGGCTCGACGCCGTGCTGTCGGTGGCGGTGGTGGACGGGGTGGAGGGGGCGCTCGCGCACATCGCGCGGCACGGCAGCGAGCATACGGAGGCGATCATCACCGCGGACGAGGCGGCGGCGCGGCGGTTCCTGGAGGGCAGCGACAGCGCGGTGACGCTGTGGAACGCGTCCACGCAGTTTTGCGATGGCGGCGAGTTCGGCTTCGGGGCGGAGATCGGCATCGCGACCGGGCGGCTGCACGCACGCGGTCCGGTCGGCGTGGAGCAGCTCACCACGTTCCGCTACCTGGTGGAGGGCGACGGGCAGGTGCGTGGCTAAGGGGTCAGGGGACCGGGCCGCGGGATGTCGCTTCACGGCCGCAGGGTCGGGCTGCTGGGCGGCTCGTTCAACCCGGCGCACGCGGGGCATCGCCATGTCGCCGAGCTGGCGCGGCGGCGGCTGCGGCTCGACCAGGTGTGGCTGATGGTCTCGCCCGGCAATCCGCTGAAGCCGCGGCGCGGCATGGCGGCGTTCGCCAGCCGGCTGGCCTCGGCGGCCTCGGTCGCGGACGGCAGGCGGGTGGTCGCGACCGGGATCGAGCGGCGGCTCGGCACGTCCTACACCCTGGACACGCTGCGGGCGCTGCGCCGGCGCTTTCCCGGCACGCGGTTCGTCTGGCTGATGGGCGCCGACATCCTGGCCGAGCTGCCGCGCTGGCGGCGGTGGACGGAGGTGGTGCGCGTCGTTCCGTTTGCGGTGCTGCCGCGGCCTACCTACACTCGGCGTGCCCTGGCGGGGCGTGCGGCGCGTCGGCTGCGGGCGTATCGCATTCCTGCGCGGGCGGCGGCGACGCTGGCCGATCGCGAGGCGCCGGCCTGGATGTTCCTGCCGGCGCGCGAGAGCGGGTGCTCGGCCACCGCGCTGCGCGGGATGGGCTGCATCGCGTGGGACGTTTGACGTGGGGCGTTCGACTCGGGGCATTTGACTCAGGGCGTTTGACTCGGGACGGGGGCAGGCGTTTCTGCCGCGGACGCGCCCGGTGCCTCAGGTGGCCGCGCGGGTTGCCTGGGGAATGCCGGCGCGTTGATCTCCGGTCCCGACCGGCGATGCCTGGACCATGATCGGCCGACCCGCGTCGGCCTGTGCTGCACGGAGAGAGACGATCGCCAGAAAGCCACCTGCCGAGTCCGCCAGCAAGGCCGCCCGGGGTGCCACGGGAGAGGCGCCCAAGCGCCGCTCGCCCAAGCCGCCCGCCGTGCTCTCGGAGGCGGCCAAGGCGCTTGGCACGCCGCGCAAGAAGGCCGCCGCCGCCGGGCCGCGCCCGCAGGCCGCGCCGTCCGAGCCGCGCGAGGCGCCGGTCGAGCCCTCGCAGCTCGACCGGGTGCAGTCGGTGATCGTGGAGAGCCTGGAGGCCGACAAGGGCGAGGACATCGTCACCCTTGACCTCGCCGGGCGGGCCAGCTTCGCCGACCGCATGATCATCGCCACCGGCCTCGCCGACCGCCAGATCACCGCGATGGCGACGCACCTGGAGGAGTCGCTGCACAAGGCCGGGGTCAAGCGGGTGCTGATCGAGGGTGCAGGCGGCTCGGACTGGGTGCTGATCGACGCGGGCGACATCATCGTGCACCTGTTCAAGCCGGAGGCGCGGACGCTGTACGCGCTGGAGCGGATGTGGGGCGCGGAGCTGGACGAGGGCGAGCCGGTCCATGTCGCGCCATCGGTGGAGTCCGCCTGAGCTGAACGAAGACGGCGGGGCGGCAGGTCCGGGTGCGGGTCCGTGCGCCTGATCGCCGTCGGGCGGATGCGGGCGGGGCCGGAGGCAGAGCTGTTCGCGCGCTATGCGGTGCGGCTGCGCCCGGCGCTGGCGGTGACAGAGCTGGCCGAGGCGCGCGGCACGGCCGCAGAGGTGAAGCGGCGCGAGGGCGAGGCGATCCTGGCGGCGCTGCCGGCGCAGGCCTTCGCGGTGGCGCTCGACCCGGGGGGCGACGTGCCGGACAGCGAGGGGCTGGCGGCGCGGCTCGACGGGTGGCTCGCGGGGCAGCGGCCGCTGTGCTTCGTGATCGGGGGGACGGAGGGGCTTTCGGCGGCGGTGATGGCGCGGGCGGACCACGCGGTCTCGCTCGGGCGGCTGACCTGGCCGCACATGCTGGCGCGGGTGATGCTGGCGGAGCAGCTCTACCGGGCGCGGGCGATCGCGCAGGGGCACCCCTACCACCGGGCGGGGCGGCCGTAGGGAAGGCCAGGGGCTCTGCCCCTGGACCCCGCCAGGGAAGCCCCCTGGACGGCTTCACTTAAATCAATGGGATCAAAGGGTCCTCGGACCCTTTGCGGGTCTGGGCAGAGCCCAGCCTTGCTTTCCTTTCTTCGGAGATCGCGATGGCCGGGCTTCGCTTCCTCCATCTCGCCGACCTGCACCTCGACAGCCCGTTGCGCGGCCTGGAGGCGGAGGCGCCGGCGCTGCGCATCCGCGAGGCGTCGCGCCGCGCGCTGGCCAACGCGGTGCAGTTCGCGCTCGACGAGGCGCTGCCGCTGGTGGTGGTCGCGGGGGATCTGTTCGACGGCGACTGGAAGGACTGGCGGACCGGGCACTTCCTGGTGGAGCAGGTCGGGCGGCTGACGCGGGCGGGCATCCGGGTGGTGGCGATCAGCGGCAACCACGACGCGGACAGCGTGGTGTCGCGCAGGGTGCGCTGGGAGGCACCGGCGACGCTGCTGCGCTCGGACCGGGCGGAGACCGTGGGGTTCCCCGAGATCGGCGTCGCGGTGCACGGGCAGAGCTTTCGCACGCGCGAGATGCTGGAGAACCTGGCGGCGTCCTACCCGCGCAGGGTGGAAGGCGCGTTCAACATCGGGCTGCTGCACACGGCGGCGATGGGGCGGGACGGGCACGCCAACTACGCGCCGTGCTCGGTCGAGCAGCTTGCGGCGCATGGCTACGAGTACTGGGCGCTGGGGCACGTGCACACGCGCGAGGTGCTGCACGAGGACCCGCACATCGTGTTTGCGGGCAACCTGCAGGGGCGGCACGTCAACGAGGCCGGCGAACGCGGCGGCACGCTGGTGAGCGTGGAGGGCGGGCGGGTGGCGCTGCGGCACGTGGCGTTCGACGTGGTGCGCTGGCAGCGGCTCGTGGTGGACGTGTCGGGGGCTGGGGATGTCGGGGACGCGATGGCGCTGGTGCGCGCCGCGGTGGGCGAGGCGGTGGAGCGCGCGGACGGGCGGCTGCTGGCGCTGCGGGTGGTGCTGACCGGGGCGAGCGCGGTGCACGCGGCGCTGGCGGGGGATGCGGCGGAGACGCGCGAGAGGGTGCGCGCGGAGCTGCTGGCGGTGGCGGGCGAGGAGGCGTGGCTGGAGGGGGTGCGGGTCGAGACGGCGCCGCGGCTGGAGCGCGCGGCGATGCGGGCGCGCACGGACGCGTTCGGGGCGCTGGTGCGCAGCATCGAGGCGGCGGACGGGGCGACGCTGGCGGGCGGGCTGCGGGCGTATGCGGCGGACATGCTGGGCAAGGCGGCGGGGCTGGGCGAGGCGCTGGGCGAGGCGCATCCGGCGGTGCGGCTGGCGGCGGGCGAGGTGCCGGAGGATTTGCTGCGCCGTGCGCGCGACCTGCTGCTGGCACGGCTGGCCGAGGGGGAGGGCTGAGTGCGTTTCATCTCGCTGAGCCTGGAGCGGTATGGAAATTTCGAGCGCCAGGTGGTCCGGCTCGACCCGCGGCCCGGGCGGCTGAACCTGCTGCTGGCGCCGAACGGGGCGGGCAAGTCGGTGCTGCGCCGCGCGTTCACCGACCTGATGTTCGGCATCGGCGGGCAGTCGCCGATGGGGTTCCGCTTCGGCTACCCGGGGATGAGGCTGGCGGCGGAGCTGCTTGGCGCGGATGGGCGCACGGTGCGGCTGGTGCGGCGCAAGGGGCAGGGCGGGACGCTGCTCGACGGCGAAGGACGTGACGGCACGGCGCTGCTGGCGGGGCTGCTGGGCGGGACGGACGCGCGCCGATTGCAGCAGATGTTCTCGATGGACACGGAGCGGCTGCGCGCGGGGGGGCGGGAGCTGCTGGAGACCGGGGGCGACCTGGCGGAGGCGCTGCTGTCGGCGGGGTCCGGGCTGCGCCGGGCGCGCGACCTGGAGCGCGGGTTCGTCGCAGGGCGCGACGCGCTGGCGCCGGGGCGCAGGTCGGCGGCGCGGCCGTTCTATCGCGGGCTGGACGCGCTGCTGGAGGCGCGCAAGGCGGGGCGGGCGGAGACCCTGACGACCGAGGCGTGGGAGGCGCTGCAGCGCGGGCTGGCGGAGGCGGGCGACGCGCTCGGGCGGGCGGAGGCGGAGGTGGCGGCGCTGGGCGCGGTGCTGGCACGGCTCGCGCGCATCAGGCTGACGCGGCCGCTGCTGCGCCAGCACGAGCAGGCCCGGGAGTGGCTGGCGGCGCATGGCGATGCGCCGGTGCTGGCGGAGTCGCTGGCGGCGGAGCTGGCGGCGGCGCGCGAGGCGGTGCTGCGCGCGGAGGACCGGGTGGGCGGCCTTGAGGCGCCGCTGGAGCGGCACGCGGAGGCGCTGGCGCGGATCGTGCCGGACGCGGGGCTGCTGGGCCAGGCGGCGGCGATCGAGAGGCTGCTGCGCGAGGCGGCGACGGTGCAGCAGATCCAGAGCGACCTGCCGGCGCAGGCCGCCGAGCTGGCGGCGGCGGAGCGCCGGGTGGCGGCGCTGCGCCATGATCTCGGGCTGGGGGATGCGGGCGACGTGGTGCTGCCGGGCCGGCCGCTGCTGGTGGAGGCGCAGGCGCTGCTGGACCGTCACGCGGCGCTGGCGGCGGGGCTGGCGGCGCTTCCCGAGGCGCTGGCCGGCCTGGCGGCGGAGCGCGATGCGCTGGACGCGGCGCTGGCGGCGCTGCCGCAGGTCGACGAGCCGGGAGCGGTCGAGGCGCTGCTGCGCGAGGTGCGCGAAGCCGGCGATCCCGTGCGCGGCCTGGCCGCGGCGACGGCCTCGGCGGTGTCGCGGCGACTGGACGCGGCGCTCGCCCTGGCGCTGGTGCCGGGCTGGGGCAGGAGCGGGGAGTGGGGCGCGCTGGCGTCGCTGGGCCCGGAGCTGCCGGCGAGCTACGACCGGCGCCACGGCCTGCTGAGGGAGTGTGGGCGCGCGCTCGATCTGGCGGTGCGCGACGCCGTGGCGGCGAGGCAGGCGAGGGACGCGATCGGGGCGGAGATCGACCGGCTGGTCGCGGGCGAGGCGCCGGTGGAGGCGGCGGCGCTCGCGGCGGCGCGCGGGCAACGCGACCGCGGCTGGGACCTCGTGGCACGGATCGCCTTTGCCCCGCCGGGTGCCGGGGATTCTGGCGTCGGCGAGGCGGCGCGGGACTGGTCCGGAGGGGCGTCGCTGCCGGTGGCGTACGTGCGCGCGGTGCAGGAGGCGGACCGGCTGGCGGACCGGCGGGTGCAGGAGGCGGCGCGGCTCGACCGGCTGGTGCAGGCCAGGCTCGGTCTGGGGCAGGCGGAGCAGGTGTTGCTGGACGCGGACGCGGCGGCGGACGGGGCGCGGGCGCGGGTGGAGGCGGCGCTGTCGGGCTGGCGCGAGGCGGTGGTGCCGCTGCGGCTGGGCGAGGCGGACACCGCCTCCGAGGTGCGCGAGATGCTGCGGCTGCGCGAGGCGGCGCTGGGTGCGATGGCCGCCGCGGACGCGGCCGGGGCGGCGGAGGCGGCGCTGACGGCGCTGCACGCGGGGTGGGCGGCGCGTCTGGCGGCATTGCTGGGGCATGACGGGCCGGCGGCGCTCGCGGTGCTGCTGGCGGCGGCGGAGCAGGGGGTTGCGTCGGCACGCGAGGCGGCGACCCGGCGCGCCGGATTGTGCGGGCGGCTGGATCATGTGACCCGGCAGATCGCGCAGGACTCGGCGCGGCTGGCGGCGGAGCGCGAGCGGCAGGCGGAGTGGGAGGCGGAGTGGCGCCGCTGCCTCGCGGCGCTGGGGCGTCCGGAGGGCGAGGCGCCGGCGTCGTTCGCCGTGGCGCTCGACCTGCTGAGGGAGCTGCGCACCACGCTGGAGGCGGCCGGGGAGAAGCGCGAGCGGGTGGTGGGCATGGAGCATCGCTGCGCCGTGTTCTCGGAACGGGCGCTGGCGCTGTCGCGGCTGGGACCGCCCGGCCTCGGGGAGCTGCCGCTGGTGGAGGTGGCGGAGCGCCTGTCGGCGGGGCTGGCGGGGGCTCGGGCGGCGGAAGTGCGGCTGGGACAGCTTCGGCAGGTGCGCGACCAGGCGCTGGAGGATCAGCGCATCGCGGCCGACGCGCTGGCGCTGGCGCGGGTGGCGCTGGGGCGCGCGGTGTCGCTGGCGGGCGCGGACACGGTGGAGGGGGCGGAGGCGCTGCTGCGCGCCTCGGCCGAGCGGCGGCGGCACGAGGTGGCGCGCGACGAGGCCGAGGCGCGGCTGCTGGAGGCCGGGGCGGGGCAGGCGCTCGACGTGCTGCGGCGCGAGGCGGAGGCGGTGGGGCCGGACGAGCTGGCGATGGAGCTGGCGGCGGCGGAGGCGCGCCAGGCGCTGGCGATCACCGCGCAGAGCCGGGCGGCGGCGGAGCGCCAGCAGCGCGCCGACGAGATGGCGCGGGTGCTGAACGAGGAGGGCGCGTCGCGCGCGGCGGCGGCGGCGGCGTCCGCGGGGGCGCTGGTGGCGCGGTCGCTGGACGAGGCGCTGGTGCAGCACGCGGCGGCGCTGCTGCTGCGCGGGGGGCTCGACGCGGTCGAGGAGGGCGGCGACGGCGCGCTGGCCGGGCGCATCGGGGCGGTGTTCCGCACGGTGACCGGGGGCGCCTACGACGGAGTGCGGGTGGTGGAGGGCGACGGGCGGCCGGCGCGGCTGGTGGCGTGCGAGCGTGGCGCCGAGGAGACGCCGCGCGAGATCGAGGCGCTGTCGGAGGGCACGCGCGACCAGCTCTTCCTCGCGCTGCGGCTGGCGGCGATCGAGGCGGAGGTGGCGGCCGGGCCGTCGCCGCCGTTCCTGGTGGACGACGTCCTGCAGAGCTTCGACGACCGGCGGGCGGTGGCGGCGCTGCGGGCGCTGCTGACGCTCGGGGAGGGGACACAGGTGATCGTGCTGACGCACCACCGGCACCTGCTCGACCTGGTGGGAGAGCTGCCCGCGGGGACGGTGCACGTGTGCGGGTTCGAGGCGGTGGAGGAGGCGACGGCAAGCAAGGAAGGTTGAGGCTCTGCCTCAAACTCCGCCAAAGGCTCGCCTTTGAAATCCGATACTTAAGCAAGGCCGGTCCAGGGGCGGCTCGCCCCTGGCGGGTCTGGGCAGAGCCCAGCCTTGCTTTCTGGTGGGTCAGGAGGTGCTTGTGACTGAGGATGAAGACCGGGATGCGGTGGTCGAGGCGTGTTGCGCCCTGGCCGTGTCGGGGCTGAATCGGGGGACGTCGGGCAACGTCAGCTTGCGGCGAGGCGACGCCGTGCTGGTATCGCCGTCGGGGGTGCTGCCGGAGCGGCTGCGGGCCGGCGACGTGGCGGCGATGCCGATTGAGGGCAGCGGGGCGTGGTCGGGGCCGCTGCGGCCGTCGACGGAGTGGCGGTTCCATCTCGATATCCTGAGGGCGAGGCCGGAGATGGCGGCGGTCGTGCATTGCCACCCGCCCTATGCGACGGCGCTGTCGATCGCGCGGCGGGCGATCCCGGCGTGTCATTACATGATCGCGGCGTTCGGGGGATCGGACGTGCGGTGCGCGCCGTATGCGCTGTTCGGGTCGGCGGCGCTGTCGGCGCATGCGGTGGCGGCGCTGGAGAGGCGCAACGCCTGCCTGCTGGCCAATCACGGCACGATCGTGTGCGGGCCGAGCCTGGAGCGGGCGTTGTGGCTGGCGATGGAGCTGGAGACGCTGGCGGCGCAGTACTGGCACAGCCTGGCGCTGGGGCCGGTGCTGCTGAGCGAGGCGGAGGTCGCGGAGGCGATCGAGGCGTTCCGTGGCTACGGGGTCCAGGCGACACGCCCGGCGTGATCGCGGGTGTCGTGCCGGCGTGGCGGCTGGTGCCACGCGGTGCGTGAACTGAGGCGTCGCGTGCGGGGTCGCGTGCGGCGTCGCGCGGCGTTTTGTAGGACCTTGCGGGTGTCCTGCCGGGCGTGACACCGGAGTCACGCGCGGTGTGACGAAACAGGCTCCGTCGAAGGTGCGTGTCATGCCGCGCGTGACGGGCCGGGCGGTTGGTGTCGATCGCGGAACGTGGAGCGTGCGGGCGGCGCTGCGGGTTGTGGCGGGCTGGGCGGGGCGCATTCATGCGCGTGCCGCGGCGGCGGGGCGCTACTCCAGGCCGTGGTCGTGCAGGTAGCTGTGGAAGGCGCCGCGGTCCTGGTCGTTGTCGGCGCAGGCGGCGAGCCCGGTGCACAGCAGCAGAGCGAGGAGCAGCAGGGTGCGGGTGGCCATGGGGCGGTCCTGTCGGGCTGGGTGTGCGTGGTCGCGGTGTGAACCGCCGCGCGGGCCTCGGGTTCGCCGGGACGGCGGATGATGCACGCGCTCTTGGCCAAATGCCCCGTTCCGACGTAGCGTCCGCGTCACGCTCGACCTGGCGCGCCGTTCGTTGCGCTCGCCGGTTCGGGCGTTCCTGAACACTTGCGCCCCTGCTCGACGCTGCCGCGGGACTTGCCGCTGCGGCGTGGGGTGCGGGTGCGTGCGGCGCTGTTCGCGCCGGGTTCTGATCATGCTGCCCAGGTTGGCGCCGTGCCGCCTGGGGTCTTTCCACCGGCGCATTCCGCGGCGGTGGCGTTGCCCGTTGCGGGCCCAGGAGCAAGTGCATGTCCGAGACACTGACCACGCAGACGGCCGCGATGACGCTGCAGAACATCCCCGCCCTGATCGGGCTCGTGGCGGGCAACCGCCTGGTCACGGTGAACGCCACCATCCAGGCGGCGCTGACCAGCGCGCAGGGCGACGCGACCGGGGAGATCGTGCGGCTCAAGGCGGCGTTCGACGCGTTCGAGGCCGACAACCCGATGGTGGCGGCAGCGCTCGACGCGGCGCGGCGATCCAGCGTCGCGCTGGGGTTGCAGTTCCCGGGCGAGGACCAGGTGTTCGCGCAGGTGAAGGCGGCGGCGATCGACCTGATCGGGGCGCTGCTGGCACAGCCGGAGAAGTAGGGCGCGCCGAGGCCGGCGGGGCCGGGCTCTGCCTGTTCCAATGGCGAGCCTTTGGCGGAATCTGGTGCCAGCCGGCCCTTGGAGTAGCCAGTGAGGCAAGGTTGAGGCTCCGCCTCAAACTCCGCCAGGGGAAGCCCCCCTGGACCGGCTTGACTTAAGGTGTGCCGGGTCCAGGAGCGGCTCGCCCCTGGCGGGTCTGGGCGGAGCTGCCCGAAGGTTCCGACGACCCGCTTGGATCGTCGGAATGGCAGCGGAGGGGGAGCCCAGCCTTGCTTGCCCTGCAGGTCGACAGGTGGGGCGGGGCCTCGACCTTGCCTGCCTGCTTCGCCCGGGGTGGCGCGATGTCTTGGTCGGAGTAAGAGGATTCGAACCTCCGGCCCCTGCGTCCCGAACACAGTGCTCTACCAGGCTGAGCTATACTCCGACCGTGGCGCGGCTATAGCGGCTGGCTCGGCCCGGGGCAAGCGGGTTGGCGCGCGGGGCTACATGCGCTCGGCACGGCCCGGCGCGGGGGCGGTGCCGACGTCGAGGCGGCGCAGGACGGAGGCGACGTCGGGCAGCACCTCGAACAGGGTGCCGCAGGGCTCGTCGGCGAAGCCGTCGCGCACGGCGGCGGCAAAGGCGGCGAGCAGGCCCTGCGCCCAGCCGCCGACGTCGCAGATCAGCACCGGCTTGTCGTGCAGGCGGAGCTGGCGCCAGGTGATGATCTCCACCGTCTCGTCGAGCGTGCCGAGGCCGCCGGGCATGGTGACGAAGGCGTCGGCGAGGCTGAACATGCGCTGCTTGCGGGTGTGCATGCTGTCGGTGACGGTCAGGTCGGCGACGTGTTCGTGCGCGGCCTCGGTGCGGGTCAGGAACTCGGGGATCACGCCGCTGACGTCGCCGCCGGCGGCAAGCACGGCGTCGGCGAGCACGCCCATCAGGCCGATGCGGCCGCCGCCGTAGACCAGGCGCATGTCGCGCTGCGCCAGGCCGGTGCCGAGGGCCTCGGCGGCGCGGGCCATGGCGGGGTCGTGGCCGTGGCGCGAGCCGCAGAACACGGCGACCGAGCGGATCGGGGAGGCGGGCGGCATGGCGGGCTCCAGTCTCGGCGGCGGCAGGCGTGCGGCGATCGCGGGGCCTGGGGAGGATGGTCGGCAGGCGGGCGGTTTTTGTGGCGGGGGCGGCGGGCGGATGCAACCGTGCTGCGGTCAGGCCAGGGGTGATGCAGGTGACGGGTTGGCGGCAAGGGTGTGGCGGGTGGTGCGGGATTCTGGCGGGAGGCCGGGGCGCGTGAGCGTGGACCTGCGCGATCCGGGGGTGTCGGCGGCGGAGGTGCGGGCGGCGCTGGGGCTCGCGGCGCATCCGGAGGGCGGGCATTACCGCGAGACCTGGCGCGACGTGGCGGACGGGGGCG
>JAABUY010000409.1_pt1 | contig 77423 bp, 81 predicted proteins | sample 5560271 | NCBI WGS metagenome assembly JAABUY01 (sample SAMN10711886, study PRJNA513374) | rock metagenome | isolation source: Antarctica rocks | place: Antarctica: Victoria Land, University Valley | reverse complement strand
TCTCTCGCACAGCACCGCCTATGAAAGATGTCTCCTACACGACTCCTCCTTCAGCGTTCGTGACGCACTGGGGTCTCCATATCGGTGCAGTAGGGACGCAAGGAACGCCGAAGGCGCCTTGACTGCGGCAAGAGCGAGGTTTCCGTCGCGTGGAGCGCCCGACAGGCCTGAGCGCCGTCGTCCGGCCGCTCCAGAAGCGCCAGAGTTCGTTGGTCCCTAGGTTGGTCTACTGCACTCAGATGGAGACCCCACCTACAGCTTAATGTGACGCCTCTACAATCTACGTCTACGGCAAAGTCCAACCTCAACGGTCAGGAGACCTGATGATTCTTCTTGGCGTAGCCCTCCTCATCGCGGGCTTCCTCCTCAGTATCCCCATCCTCTGGACGATCGGGATCGTCCTGCTGGTCGTCGGCCTGATTCTCATGCTCCTCGGCTCGATGGGCCGTGCCGTCGGCGGTCGTCGGCACTACTATTGACCGGTCCGCAGTCCCATCCGCACCAAAGGGGGGTCCATGGCCGACAAGCACATCGACAAGGGGAAGGGTCGTGTGAAGGAAGCTGGCGGAGCGCTGACCGGCGACAAGCAGCTGAAGAACGAAGGGCGCGCCGATCAAGCCAAGGCCTCGGTGAAGAACGCCGTGGACAAGGTGACCGACGCCCTGAGCGGCCGCAAGAGGAGGAGGACCTAGAGGTAGGGCCGCCACGCGGCCCGTCTCCAGGGCCGCTAACGCCTATCCCTCGGGCGGAGCAATCGCCACGTACTTGGTCTCCAGGTACTCGTCGATGCCCTCGCGGCCGCCCTCGCGGCCGAAGCCCGACGCCTTGACGCCACCAAAGGGGGCAGCGGCATTGGAGACCATCCCCTGGTTGAGGCCCACCATGCCGGTGTCCAGCGCCTCGATCACGCGCAGGGCCCGGTTGAGGTCACGCGTGTAGACGTAGGCGACCAGACCGAACTCGGTCCGGTTGGCCCAGTCGATCGCCTCCTGCTCCCCGTCGAAGGTGACCACCGGCGCCACGGGCCCGAAGATCTCCTCGGACAGCAGGCGCGCGTCCTCGGTCACCTGACGCAGGACGGTGGGCTCATAGAAGTAGCCCTCACCCTCCACCCGCGTCCCGCCCACGACGGCCTGCGCGCCCCGGCTGACCGCGTCGTCGACGAGCTCGGCCACCTTGCCGCGCTGGTCGTCGTCGATCAGCGGGCCGACGCCACTCCCCTCCTCGGTACCGCGTCCCACCTTCATCGCCCCCATCTTCTGGGCGAGCTTGTCGGTGAACTCGTCGGCCACCGCGCCCGCCACGTGAAAGCGGTTTGCCGCGGTGCAGGCCTCGCCGACGTTGCGCATCTTGGCCATCACCGCGCCCTCGACCGCCGCGTCGACGTCGGCGTCGTCGAAGACGAGGAAGGGCGCGTTGCCCCCGAGCTCCATGGACACGCGCAGCAACCGCTTGGAGGCCTGCTCCATCAGCGAACGGCCCACCTCGGTGGAGCCGGTGAACGAGAGCTTGCGCGTGCGCGCGTCGTCGATCAGGGGGCCCATGAGCTTGCCCGAGCTCGAGGCGGTCAGAATCGAGAGCACACCCTCGGGTAGGCCGGCGCGCATGAGGATGTCGCCGATGGCAAGCATGGACAGCGGCGTCTGCTTGGCCGGCTTGATGACCATCGTGCAGCCGGCGGCGATGGCCGGGCCGAGCTTGCGCGTGCCCATGGCCATGGGAAAGTTCCACGGGGTGATCAGCACGCACGGACCGACCGGCTGGCGCATGACCAGCATCCGCCCCTTGCCGTTGGGCGCGGTGGCCCAGCGGCCCTCGATGCGCACCGCCTCCTCGGAGAACCAGCGGAAGAACTCCGCGGCATAGGTGATCTCCGCCTCTGACTCGCTCACCGTCTTGCCCATCTCCAGGGTCATGAGCAGCGCGAGCTCGTCGATGCGCTCGGTGATCTCCTCAAACGCCCGGCGCAGGATCTCGCCGCGCTCGCGCGGCGGATGGTGGGCCCACTCAGCCTGCACCCCCGCCGCCGCAGCCAGCGCGGCGTCGCCGTCCTGGGCGGTGGCATCGGCCACCTGGCACAGCGTCTTACCCGTCGAGGGGTCCTCGACGTCGAGCGTGGCGCCCTCCGAACCGTCCTGCCAGCGGCCGCCGATCAGCAGCTGCTTGGGGACCGCGTCGATGACCTCGGACTCGGTGGCGCTCATGTGGCCACGGTCTCGTGTCCCAGCTGCTCGGACATGGTCACGTCGAGTGAGTAGTCGATGGGCAGCACGACGAGCGAGGGGACGTCGGAGTCCAGCGCGCGCCGCAGGTGGGCTCCTAAATCGCCCGGCTCCTCACAGCGCCAGGCGGGCAGGCCGAAGCTCTGGGCCAAGGCGACGAAGTCCGGGTTGGTGAAGTCCACCCCGAAGTGGCGGCCGAACTTCTTGTCCTGCTTCCAGACGATGGAGCCGAACTGGCGGTTCTCCCAGATGACGGTGACCACCGGCGTGCGCAGCCGCGCCGCTGTCTCCAGCTCCTGGCAGTTCATCAAAAAGCCGCCGTCACCGGCCACGGCGACCACCTTGCGGTCAGGATGGACCAGGCTGGCCGCGATGGCCCCCGGGAGGGCGAAGCCCATGCCGGCCAGGCCGTTGGCGATCATCACCGTGTTGGGCTCGTGAGCGGGGAACATCCGCCCGATCCACAGCTTGTGCAGACCGACGTCGGAGACCAGGATGTCCCGGGGGCCGAGCGCCGCGCGCAGCTCCCACAGGGCCCGGGGCGGCTGCATCGGGAACGCATCGTCCCCGGCGGCAGCGGCGAAGCGCCCGGCGACCAGATCGTTGAGCCGACGCGAGCCCGAGCCCTGGAAGGGCGCGTCCCGGCACTCCTCGGTCAGGCGGCCGAGGATGTGGTAGAGGTCGCCGATCAGGTCGACCTCGGTGATGAAGTAGGCATCGACCTCGGGTGAGAGGGTGTCGATGCAGACGATCGTCTTGTCGCGACCCGGGTTCCAGTGCGACGGGGCGTGCTCGACGAGGTCGTAGCCGACGCAGATGACCACGTCGGCGTCCTCGAAACCGGCCAGGGCGTAGTCGCGATCCTGCAGCCCGACGGTGCCCAGCGCCGACGGGTCGTCGGCATCGATGACGCCCTTGCCCATGAAGGTCTCGGCGACGGGGATGCCGGTGACCCGGACGAACTCGCGCAGGGCCGGAGCGGCGCCGGTGCGGGCCACCCCGTTGCCGGCCAAGATCACCGGGTTCAGCGCGCGACGGATGGTCTCCACGCCCTTGAACAGCTCCTGGGCCGAGGGCTCGGGGCGGCGGATCCCGCGACGAGAAGGCAGTGCAACGGCATCGAGGTCGGCGCCCATGACGTCCTCGGGCAGCTCGATGTGGGTGGCCCCGGGCTTCTGGGCCTGGGCCACCTTGAACGCCTTGCGCACGACCTCGGGGATGATGTTGGGGCTGGTCAGGCGCGTGTTCCACTTGGTGATGGAGCGCATCACGTCGACGAGGTCGATGAACTGGTGAGACTCCTTGTGCATCCGCTCGAGATCCGCCTGCCCGGTGAGGGCCACCAGCGGTGCCCGGTCCAGGAAGGCGTCGGCGACGGGGGTGACGAGGTTCAGCGCGCCCGGGCCGAGCGTCCCCAGGCACACGCCGGCGCGGCCGGTGAGCCGGCCGACCATATTGGCCATGAAGGCACCGCCCTGCTCGTGGCGCACAGGGACGAACTGCACCGATGAGCCGGCGAGCGACTCGTTGAGGTCGAGCGTCTCCTCACCGGGGATGCCGAAGACATAGCTCACGCCCTCGGCCTCCAGGCACTCGACGAAGACATCGGAGGCGCGGCGCTCAGGCATCGGTGCCCATTCGGCGGCGGACGCTACCAAGCCCCGGTCGTCCGGCTGCGATCGCGAGGGCGGGCGACCCGCGTAGTCTTCCTCGCCCGCACGAAGCGGACCGCCGTCCCAATCCTTCACCCAACCGAGAGGAACGTCATGTCCGAGCCCGAGATCAAGGTGACCGAGAACGGGCCCTACGTCGTCCGGGGCGTCTCGCACATCATCGACGCCGAGGGCGCCACCTACGACGTCTCCGACCGGCCCAGCGTCGCGCTCTGTCGCTGCGGCGGATCGACGACCAAGCCGTTCTGCGACGGGACGCACTCCAAGACCGGCTTTGCCGCGGCCGAGCGCGCGGTGGCGGCCGCGGACTGAGGCCGAGCGCGCGCGGCCCGCGCTGGGCGGGCCGCGGCACTCGGATGCGGCGGGTCAGGGCCGGCGGACGACGATCTGGCGCAGGGTGCCCTTGAAGCCGGCCACGGCGGTGTGACCGTGGTGATCGTGGGCCACGGCCAGCGTGACGAGGACCAAGCCGTGTTGTTGCAGCTTGGCGCGCGCATATCCGTTGAGGCGCAGGTAGAGCTTGGTGGTGCCGCCGAGGACCTTGCGGGCCTTGGCGACGATGTGACGGCCGCTGGCCACCGCGACGCCGATCGTGCACGGGAGCCCGTCGGGCGCGTGGCAGGTCACGCGCAGGGCCACCTTGCCGACCTTGCTCCGGCCGCCCGCCCCGATGCCCAGCAGGCCGCCCCCCCCGTTGAAGGGCGTGCTGGACGGGATGAAGACCGCAGCCCGGGTCGCGGAGGCGGTGAACGTCGAGTCGGCGGCCAGCGCGCTTGCCGCCCCGGCCCCGCCGGCCACCACCGCCAGTATCACCAGCATCGTCCTATGCAGCGCTCGCATCTCGGCTCCTTCCGTCGCTCGCAGCCGGGCCGTGGCCGGCCGTCGCAGCGACGGTACCCGCCTGGGCGCCTGCCTACCCCGTGTACACCCGGGCGAGGGACTCGGCCACGCAGACGGGCTTGTCGCCGCCGGCGCGCTCGAAGGTGAACTCGGTGGTGATCTGCGCCCCGCCGTCAATGTCCTGCACCTCGGCCAGCTTGGCCCGCATGCGGACGCGGTCGCCGACCGGCAGCGGGGAAGGAAAGCGCACCCGGTTGAGGCCGTAGTTGATGCCGAAGGCAAAGCCCTTTAGGGAGAACATCGCGTAGGAGAACCCTGGGGCCAGCGAGAGGGTGTAGTAGCCGTGGGCGATCGTCCCGCCAAAGGGCGTCTCCTTGGCGCGCTCCACGTCGATGTGGATCCACTGGTCGTCGCCGGTGACCCGCGCGAACTCGTCGATGGCCTCCTGGGTCACCTCGTGCCACTCCGAGACGCCAAGCTCCTCGCCGACCTTCGCCTTGACCTCGTCGATGCCGTTGAGCGTGATCATCCGCGGGCTCCTCGCTGCCGTCTGGTTGCCGGTGGTCGCTGCCGCGGCCAGCCTATCCGCCGTAGGCTGGCGGCCGGTGGCCGCCCCTCTGCTCGTCGTCGACGCTCCTTCGGTCCTCTACCGGGCGTTCTTCGCGCTGCCCGACACCATCACCGACGCCGACGAGCGTCCGGTCAACGCGCTGCTCGGCGCGGTCAACCAGCTGCTCTTCGCCATTGACGCCCACCCGCCGCGGGCGGTGGTCTGCTGCTTCGGACCCGACGCCGCCCCCTACCGCGTTGCCGCCTATCCGGGCTACCACGCCAAGCGGCCGCCCATGCCCGATGGCCTGGCCGATCAGTGGGGACGAGCGCCCGGACTCTTCGCCGCGCTGGATTGGATCGTCGCCGACCACGACCGGGTCGAGGCCGACGACCTGCTGGCGTCCTACGGGGCAGCCGAAGCCGCGGCCGGTGGTCGCGCGCTGCTGCTGACCGGGGACCGCGACCTCTACGGCGCCGTGTCCGAGCGGGTCCACGTCCTCTACCTGCGTACCGGCCGGCAGGGTCCCGAGGAGGTCGACGCGGGCGAGGTGCGGCGCCGGTACGGGGTCGGGCCCGGGTCGGTGGCCGACTTCATCGCGCTGCGGGGAGATCCCTCGGACGGGCTTCCAGGGGCGCCGGGCATCGGGGAGAAGACCGCGGCCGAGCTCCTGCGCCGCCACGGCGATCTGGAGGGGGCGATCGCCGCGTCCTACCGCGAGCGTCCGCGGGTCGGCGCGGCGCTGCGCGAGCACGCCGACCAGCTTCGCGTGTTCCGCGAGATCGCGACGTTGCAGCATGTCGCCGTCGAGCTGCCCGCGGATCGGGCGACCGACCGGGCGGGAGGGGCGGCGGCGGCGCGAGCGCTGGGGATGGAACGACTGGCGGGGCGGTTGGGGGGCGCAGGGTGAGGGGGCGGGGACGCCGGCGCAGGGCGGAGCGGCGCGGGGCGGCGCGGGCGGGCGGGGACGCCGGCGCAGGGCGGAGCGGCGCGGGGCGGCGCGGGCGGGCGGGGACGCCGGCGCAGGGCGGAGCGGCGCGGGGCGGCGGGCGGGGCGTTTTCCGCCAGCCTTTCCCCCTGCCCCTACGGCGTGAAGCGCACGGTCATCACGTCGCCATCGGCCATCACGTAGTCGCGTCCCTCGACACGCAGGGTCCCACGATCGCGCGCGCCCGAGTAGCCGCCCGCGTCGATCAGCTCCGTCCACCCGACCACCTCGGCGCGGACGAAGCCGCGCTGGATGTCGGAGTGGATGCGCCCGGCCGCCGACCACGCGCTGGATCCCCGAGAGACGTGCCAGGACTGTGCCGGCTTGGCCTCCCCCGCGGTGAAGAAGGCGATCAGGTCCAGGAGCTCGAACGCTCCGGACACGACCCGGGTCACCCCGGGCTCGCCAGCGCCCAGCTCCGCGCGCATCTCGGTCTCCTCGGCGGCGTTCAGCTCGCCCAGCTCAGCCTCCAGCCGGGCGCTGAGCGCGATCGCACGGGCCCCGACCGCATCGGCGTGGGCGGCGATCGCCGGTGGCACCCCGACCGGCACGCCACCCGGCGCCGACGGGACCGCACCCGCCGGCGGGACCGCACCCGTCTCCCGCGCCGGCGCACCCGCACCCGCACCCGTCTCCTGCGTCCCGGACGTCCCCCCGGACCCCTCGGCCTCCTCCCCCACGTTGGCGACGTAGAGGACCGGCTTGGCCGTCAGCGGCCCCAGCTCCCGCAGCGCGTCGGGGGCCTGCGCCGGTGGAGGCACGGTTCGTGCCGGGCGCCCGGCGCCCAACGCCTCGATCAGCCGCTGCAACCATGCCTGCTCGGCCATCGCCGCGCGCTCGCCGGAGCGCGCCTTGCGGACCACGCGCTCCAGCCGGCGCTCAGCCTGCTCCAGGTCGGAGTAGAGGAGCTCCGTCTCAACCGTCTCGATGTCCCTGACGGGGTCCACGCGGCCCTCGGGGTGGACAACACCCTCGTCGCCGTGGGCCCGGACGACGTGGAGCAGGGCGTCGGTCTCGCGGATGTGGCCGAGGAACTTGTTGCCCAGGCCCTCGCCCCGATGGGCTCCGGCCACCAGGCCGGCGATGTCGTGGACCTCGATGGTGTCGTGCACCACCCCGCTGGCGCCCAGGAGGGCGGCCACCCGCTCCAGGCGCTCGTCGACCACGGGCACGATGGCCACGTTGGGCTCGATGGTGGTGAACGGGTAGTTGGCCGCCTGGGCGCCCGCCCGCGTCAGCGCGTTGAACAGCGTCGATTTCCCCGCGTTGGGCAGACCGATGATGCCGACCTTCACGCCAGGCGGCCGATCAGCGTGCCCAGCGCCGCCCCGGCCAGGATGTCGGACGGGTAGTGGACTCCGAGGGCAACCCGGCTGCCGGCCAGCGTGGCGGCGAGGGCGATGAGCGGACCGGCGGGGAGGCCAAGCCGGGCGTAGGCGCGAGCGCCCGCGAACCCGGTGGTGGCGTGCGCCGAGGGAAAGCTCAGCTGGGTCGGGGTCCGCGTCAGCGGCGGCAGCCCGTCGAGCTGGGGGCGGCGACGACCGACCAGCGGCTTGATGGCCGTGTTGAGCACGTAGGCCCCGACCACCAGCCCCGTCGCCCGTCGCCAGCGACGTCGGCGCCCGCCGTCCAGCCCGGCCCCCAGGAGCCCCATGGCCACCCAGACCCCGCCGTGCTCGCCGAGGGCCGAGAAGCACCGCACCGATCTGGCCAGCCCGGGCGCCGCGCCGGCTGCGCGCCGGAGCGCGCGCAGGCCCCCGCGATCGGCCGCGGCGAGCATCTCCGCCGGGGCGACGAGGATGCCGCTCAGAAGCCGACCCGGTGCTCGTCGCTCTCGACGCGCACGTAGGCCACGCGTCCGAGGTCGACGAGCGCCGGGCCCTCGAGTGCTGGCAGCTCGTGCCAACCACCCGCGCCCGACAGCGCTTGGCGCAGAGTGGCGAGATCCTCGGGCGTCACCCGGGCGCCGAGGACCTGACCGCCATGGAAGCCGATCGAGATCCGGTCGTGGCCAGGCACGGTCAGTGACCTCCGGCGGGCTGAACGAGCTCGGTGAGCACGCCCCCGGTGGCCGAGGGGTGCAGGAAGGCCACGCGGGAGTCGCGAATGCCGACCCGCGGTGCCGCGTCGATCGTCCGCAGGCCCGACGCCCGCAGCGAGTCGAGAGTGGCCGCGACGTCGCCGACCTGATAGGCGACGTGGTGGATGCCGGGGCCCTTGCGAGCGAGGTAGCGGCCGACGGGCGTCTCGGGTCCGAGCGGGCTCAGGAGCTCCACGTGGTTCTCGCCCACGTCGAGCAGGACGGCCTCGACGCCCTGCTCCTCGACCACCTCGCGGTGGGCGAGCGCCATGTCGAAGCGCTCGCCGTAGAGGGCCAGCGCGCCGTCGAGATCCTCGACGGCCACGCCGACGTGGTCGATCCGCCCGAACACGGCGCCGAAGTCTAGTGGGGGTCGCTGGTCAGTGCAGTCCGTCGACGAACGCGTAGACCACCATCGCGCTCACCACCGTCACCAGCACGCGCAGCGCCCACAGCGCCGTCCGGGCGCGCACCCCGAGCTGGGCCGGCGGCACCGGCACCGAGCGGTCGATGACCAGCTGGTCGCGCTCCAGGAAGGCGACCAGCTCCTCCTCCTCCTCCTCGGCCGTGTCCAGCTCGGGGGGCTCGCCGGCGGCCTCGGCCAGCGAGGACATCCGCTCGACGGCGGGGGACTGGCGCTGGGCGCCCGTGGCCGGGTCAGCCATGCCAGTCAGCCCCCCGCCACCAGTCCGACGGCGGACAGGAACGAGTCGATGCCGTAGGCCAGGCCGGCCAGCCCGACCACGGCGCAGATGCCGACGGCCACCCGGTTGTTGGCCCGCCGGTTGGCCCAGCGCCCCATGAGCGCGCGGTCGTTGGCCAGCAGGATCAGGAAGATCAGCGCCACGGGCAGCAGCACGGTGGCCAACACGTTGGCGTTCAGCGCGATGGCCAGCAGGGGCGCGCCGGGGATGAGGATCACCGCTGCCGCGACGCCGGCCACGCCGAGGTTGGCCCCGTGGAAGATCGCCGCCCCGCGATACGTCGAGTTGAAGCTGTGCGCCACTCCCACGCACTCCCCGGCGGCGTAGGCCGTGCTGGCCGAGATGGTCAGGATGGCCACGGCTCCGGCCTCGATGAGCCCGAGGGCGAAGAGCGTCGCCACCGCGTCGCCCGAGACGTGGCGCAGCGCCGCCGGGAACCCGGCCCCGGCCAGGCCCTGGACCGAGGTGCCGCCGTGGCTGGCGAGCACGGCCCCGGCGACGAGGGCACCGACGCCGAAGATCGCCGCCAACGCCGCCCCGATGCCGGTGTCCAGCCGACCCAGGCCGATGTCGTGGGGAGTCATCCCCTTGTCGGCCGAGGCACTCTGCTGGAAGAACACCATCCACGGCGTGATCGTCGCCCCGATCGTGCCGGCCAGGAGCAGGAGCAGGGTGTTCAGGCTCCCGTGGGGAAGCGGTGACGCCGTGACCACGGCATGCCCGATCGACCCCCAGTGCGGACCGCTGAGCAGCGCGGCGACCAGGAAGAGCCCGTTGAAGCCCGCGAGGCCGAGGACGATGCGCTCCCAGCGCCAGTAGCGCCCACCGCTCAGGGTGAAGGCGACCAGGGCCAGCCCGAGCGCCGCGGCCCACCCCGACCCGATGCCGAAGTAGGCCAGACCGACGCGCACGGCGACGAACTCGGCGATCAGGGTCACCAGGTTGGTGATGAGCAGGTCGGCGGCACCGAACCACCCCCAGGCCCGGCCGAAGCGCTGGAGGACGAGCTCGCCGTAGCCGCGGTGGGTCACGGCGCCCACCCGCATGCACATCTCCTGCACGACGGCGGCCATGACGAAGCTGACCAGCACGAAGGGCACGAAGAACCCCACGCCGTAGGTCGCCCCGTCGGTGGCGTAGTTGATCATGCTCGGGCCGTCGTTCTCGCCGAGCATGGCCAGGATCCCCGGGCCGACGAGCAGCCACAGCAGCCGCCAGCGCCGCCCGCCGGTGCGGGCGGCGTGGACCCGGGCCCGGTCGGCCGACCGGGCCAGGTCCTCGGGGCTCAGCTCGGCGACGGCGGTGCTCATCGGGCCGGCCCGTCGAGCTCGACGCGCATGGCCCGGGCCAGGCGTCCGCCCACGGCGTGGACCTCCCCGCCCAGGGCGATGAACAGTGGGCCGCCGAACGGTTGGCGGTCGCGGACCTCGAAGCGGTCGCCGGGTGAGATACGGCGGGCGGCGAGGTAGCGGAGCATCTCCGGATCGGAGTCCGACACGCGCACGAAGATCCCGCGGTCACCGGGCTGCAGGCTCTCCAGGCTGGCCGTCGGTCCCTCCCGCATCCGCAGCTCGGAGTCGGGGATGGGGTCACCGTGGGGGTCGACGGCGGGGTCGCCCAGCTTGTCGGCGATCAGCCGCTCGAGCTCCTCGGAGAGGACGTGCTCGAGCACCTCGGCCTCGTCGTGGACGCGGTCCCAGGGCATGTCCAGCGCCTGGGCCAGGAAGAGCTCGAGCAGGCGGTGATGGCGCAGGACCTCGAGCGCGACCTGGCGGCCGGCGGCCGTCAACCGGACGCCTCGGTAGGGCTCGTGGGTGATCAACCCCCGCTCGTCGAGCCGCCGCAGCATCCCGGACACCGAGCCGGGGGTGAGGCCCAGGCGTCCGGCCAGCGCCGTTGTCGAGACCGGCTCGTCCTCGCGCACCTCCAGGGCGTAGATCGCCTTGGCGTAGTCCTCGATGGCCGAGGAGACCGCGTAAAGTTCGTCGGGCACGACCTCGGAGTATGGCATGCCTAACTTTTCCGTACGGACGGCTCGAGTCGGAGTTCGCCGCGAGGAGGGAGAGGGAGAACTTCCGGCGACGTCCGGCGCCGCGCGCAGGACTACCGGTGGTCGGGCGTCCCGCCGCGGGCGGGTCATCTCCCAGCCCCGGCGGCCTCAGGGCCACGGCGGCCGCGACGTCGAGGGCGCCGGCGGCCTGCCGACCATTGCTCGGCCGCACGTCGCGCATGATGCGGTCGATCTCGGCGCGCTCGAGCACCTCGTTGCGCAGCAGCGACGTGGCCAGCGCATCGAGCCGGTCGCGGTGGCCGAGGATCACGCGCATGGCCTGCCGGCGCGCCTTGTCGGAGAGATCCTGCTGCTCCTCGTCGCGCAGGCGGCGGGTGCGCTCGGAGACCTCGGCGTCGTCGGCGCCTGAGACCACGCCCCGTTGATGGCGTCGAAGACGCTCTGGTGCTGATGGACGACGGGGACGAGCGGCAGCGCGTGCGCCGGCATGGGACCCGCGATGTGCGGCCCGGTGGCCCCCGTGGGCAGCGCGGCGGCAGCGTGGTGCGCCCCCGCCGGGTTCAGAGCCGGAGACCCAGTCGGCGAGGAGGGAGGCGTGGTCGAGACGGCGGGCGCGGCCATCGGAGGGGTTATCGGCCGCCGGGGGCAGAATCTGGAGCGCCCGGGGTCAGGGGTCGCCGGCCGCCCCATCGCCCAGCAATCGGTGGGGCAGCTCGGCGAAGAAGTCGGCGGCGAAGCCCAGGTCGCGCACGTCGATGCGCTCGTCGGCCCCATGGATCAGCGGGGCAGCCTGCTGCAGGGCCATGTGCCGCTGGGGGAAGAACCCGTAGGCCACACAGTCAGGAAAGGCGTTGCGAAACCAGCGCGAGTCAGTGAAGCCGGGCAGGATGGTGGGCACCACCTCCGCCTCGGGCTCCTGCTCGGCCAGCCAGGCGGTGATGGCGTCCATCAGCGACGACCGCATCGGCGAGCGGTTGCCGACCACCCGCTCGGAGAACTCGACGGTGTAGCCGTCTTCCCCGAGCAGCTCGGCCAGCCGGGCTCGCGCCTGCGCCTCTCCCATGCCCGGGGGCACGCGGCAGTCGACGCCCACCTCGGCCCGCGAGGGGATGACGTTGATCTTCTCCGAGGCCGAGACGCGCGTGGGCACGAACGAGACGCCGAGCATCGGCTCCAGCAGCGTGGCCAGCGCCGGGTCCTCCTCGCGCACGCGAGCCAGCACCCCGCCCGGATCCTCGGGCCGCTCGCCCAGGCCGCGGACGAACGCCGCCGGCTCCTCGACGACGTCGTAGCCCGGGCGGTGCGAGCCCAGGCGCTCGATCAGGGGCGCCAGGCGGACCAGCGCGTTGTCCCCCATCCCGGGTATGGATGCGTGGCCGGCGACCCCGGTGGTGGCCAAGCGGAAGCGGAAGACGCCCTTCTCAGCGCAGCAGACGCCGTAGAGTCGGCGTCCGCGATAGGGGATCACCTCCCCCGCTCCCTCGTTGATCAGGTAGTCGCATCGCACCTTGTCGGGATGCTGCTCGGTGAGCCACTGAGCGCCCAACGCCCCGCCGGTCTCCTCGTCGACCACGCAGACCACCATCAGCTCGCCGCGCGCCGGCCGCCACCCCCGGCGCGCGAGCGCGGCGGCCGCGGCCACCTCGGCCGCCGTCTGACTCTTCATGTCCAGCGCCCCCCGCCCCCAGATGCAGCCGTCGGCCTCGTCGCCGGACCAGGGGTCGTGGCGCCACTCCGAAGCGGCGGCCAGGACCGTGTCGACGTGGGAGAGCAGGCAGAGGCGAGGGCCGTCCGCCTGACCCGGCAACCGGGCAACGAGATTCGGGCGGCGCTCAGTCGCCCCCAGCAGCTCGCAGGTGAAACCGGCCTGGGTCAGGTAGTCGGCCAGGAACTCCTGCGCGGGGCGCTCGTCGCCCGGCGGGTTGACCGTGTTGAAGCGGATCAGCCGCTGCAGGACGGCCGCCGCCTCCTCGTGCAGCTCGCGGGCGGATGGTTCTGGCGAAGCGTCGGAGCCGAGCATCGCGCCAAGACCGTAGTCCACCCTGGCCAGCGGAGGGATACTGACGCCGATGGAGGAAAGGCTCTTCGCGCCCGAGCCGGCGCCCAGCTCGGCCGGGGGCTCCGGGAACGGCCCGCCGGCCCCCGATGCGCCGCTGCCCGTCCGCATGCGCCCGACCGACCTCGACGATGTGGTCGGCCAGCGCCACCTGCTGGCCCCCGACACCCCGCTGCGACGGGCGATCGAGGAGGGCCGGCCGCACTCGATGATCCTCTACGGCCCTCCGGGCACGGGCAAGACGACGCTGGCGAGAATCATCGCGCGGCGGGCGCGGGCCGCCTTCGAGGAGGCCTCGGCCGTCCAGGTGGGTCGGCCCGAGGTGCGGGCGGTGATCGAGCGGGCCCGCGGGAGGCGGGAGGCCACCGGCGAGCGGACGATCCTCTTCCTCGACGAGATCCATCGCTTCAACAAGGCCCAGCAGGACGCGCTGCTACCGGCGGTGGAGGACGGCCTGCTGACCCTGATCGGGGCCACCACCGAGAACCCGTACTTCGAGGTCAACGGGGCCCTGCTGTCGCGGGCGGTGGTCTACGAGCTCGAGGGCCTGGACTCGGGCGAGCTCGCCGGGCTGCTGCGCCGAGCGCTGGAGCAGGAGCTCGCCCCGGTCCGGGCCAGTGAGGAGGCCATCGCCTTCCTCGCCGCCCGCGCCGACGGTGACGCCCGCACCGCGCTGGGCGCGCTGGAGATCGCTGCCACCTCGGCGGCGTCAGACGACGACGCCCAACCGGAGATCGACCTGGAGACCGCGGAGGCCGCGCTCCAGCGAAGGGCGATCCGCTACGACCGCGACGGCGACCGCCACTACGACATGATCTCCGCCTGGATCAAGGCAACGCGGGCCTCGGATCCCGACGGATCGCTCTACTACCTGGCGGCGATGCTCGAGGGCGGTGAGGACCCGCGGTTCATCGTCCGCCGGATGATCGTCCTGGCCTCCGAGGACATCGGCAACGCCGATCCCGGCGCCCTCGGCGTGGCCACCGCGGCGGCGGCCGCCGTCGAGCACGTGGGCTTACCCGAGTGCCAGTTCAGCCTGGCCCAGGCGGCGATCTACCTCGCGCTGGCGCCGAAGTCCGATGCGGCCAAGCGCTCGATCCGCGCGGCGCGGGGCTTCGTGCGCGAGCACGGGGCGGCCGATCCGCCGGCACCGCTGCGCACGGCCGGCCATCCCGGCGCCGCCGCCCTCGGACGCGGCGTGGGCTATGACAACCCGCATGAGCACCCCGGGCACCGGGGACCGCAGTCGACCCTGCCCACCGCAGTGGAGGGGGAGCGCTTCTACCGACCCGACGACGCCGAGGCCGAGCTGGCCTCCCGCCTGCGCGAGATCCGCCGAGCGCGCGGGCTCGAGCCCTGAGCGCGCGCTCGGGATACTCCCGGGATGGCCTCCGCGCTCACCGAGATCTCCTCACGCAGCCCCTCGACGGGCGAGGTCCTGGGCACGGTGATGGCAGCGACGCCGGCCGAGCGCGCCGGTGATGTGCGTGGGGTGGCCGAGATCCAGGCGTTCTGGGCCGAGCTGCCACCGTCGGCGCGCGCGCGTCACCTCCGCCGCCTGTCCCGAGCCGCGCTCGACAGCGGCCCCGAGCTCGCCGAGCTGATCACCCGCGAGCAGGGGCGCCCCCTCACCGAGGCCTGGACGGCCGAGGTGGTCCCCGCCGTCCGGGCGCTGGGCTGGCTGGCGGCGCGCGCCGCCCGCACGCTGGCGGGTCCGCGTTTGAGCGGAGGGCGACGCCGCCCGCTGCCTTTCCGTAGCGGCCTGACGGTCGAGCCCCGCCGCGTCGTCGTCGTCGAGCTGTCCGCCACGGCGCCATGGCGGACGGCGGCCGAACGCGCCGGGGCGGCGCTGGCCGCCGGGGCGGGCGTCCTGCTCGCCCCAGGTCCGCGGTGCCCCCTGGTCGGCGGCCATTTCGCCGCGCTGGCCGCCCGCGCCGGGCTGCCCGATGGGCTCGTGCGCACCGTTCACGGCCTAGCCCCGGGAGCCGAGGAGCTGCGCAGGGCCGGCGCCGATTGCGTCCTGGGACCGGCCCCCCTGGCCGCGCGCCAGGCCGACGGGCCGGGGAGCGCCATGGTCGTGCTGGCCGACGCCGAGCTGGAGTCAGCTTTGCCCGCCGCCGTATGGGCGGCCTTCGCCTACGCCGGACAGGGACCCTATGCCCTCCGGCGCCTGTTCGTCGCCGGACCGGCGGCCAGCGCGGCGGTCGACGAGTGCAGCCGCCGCGCCGGCCTGCTGCGCCTGGGCGACCCGCTGCGCTGGGAGACGGAGGTGGGCCCCCTCGCCGGTCGGCAGACCCTCGCCGCCCTGCAGGCCGAGCTCGGGCTGGCGCGCTGCGCCGGAGCAACGGTGAGATGCGGCGGGGAGGCGGTCGCCCCGGCCGGGCTCACGGGGGCGTGGTTCGCTCCCGCCGTGGTGTCCGGGCCGGTCCCCGAGCGCCGCGCGCCGGGACCCGTGCTCGCGGTGGAGACCCTGGCCGGCGACGGGGACGCCCTGGCCGCTGTACGGGGGGCGGGGCCATGGACCGCGGTGTCGCTGTGGACCCGGGACCCGGCCCGGGCGATGCGCATGGCGCCGGACCTCCGGGCCAGCGCGGTCTGGGTCAACGCCCACGACCCGACCCTCGACCCGGCGGCGCTGGCCCTGGCCCTGGACGCCTGCGTTCGCCGCCGCCCGCTGGGCGTGGGCGCCGGCCGCGACCTGCGCTGGCACCCGTACGGACCGACGACGGGTCGCGCGGCCCGGGCCGGGGCCAGGCTTCTCTACGGACCCGAGGGCGAGCGGCTGCGCACCCTGGTGACCGAGCGCCGGGCGCTGCTGGGCGCCGCGCGCCGGGCGGCACGGCGGGGCTAGCCGAGCCTGGCTGGCCAGCCAGCAACGGGCGCGGTACCGTTCCCCGGGGAACGCCGCCGACCGGCGACGCGCCCGGACGCCGATCGAGCAGATCGGCGCCGGCCCCATAGCCAAGCGAGGTCCCATGGCCACCACCGCCCTGCCCATCGCCACCGAGCGCATCTCCTACGACGATCTCTATCGCCGCTGGGAGCGAGGCAACTGGCGGGCGACGGAGATCGACTTCGCCGAGGATGCTCGGCAGTGGCGCGAGGATCTGACCGAGTTCGAGCGCACCGCGGCGCTGTGGAACTACTCGCTGTTCTTCTGGGGCGAGGACGCCGTCGCGGACAACCTCTCCCCCTACATCGACGCCGCTCCGCTGCCCGAGCAGAAGTACTTCCTCGCCACCCAACAGGTCGACGAGGCTCGGCACGCCGTCTTCTTCAAGCGGTTCATCCACGAGGTGTGTGGCCTGGGCGAGGGGACCATCGGGTCGGGGCTTGCGGCCATCCGGCCGCAGCTCACGTGGGGCTTTCGCCAGGTCTTTGACCGCCTGGACTCGATGGCCGACGAGCTGCGCGCCGACCGCTCGCGGCCCAAGCTGGCCGCCGCGGTCTGCCTCTACCACATGATCGTCGAAGCGAGCCTGGCCCAGCCCGGCCAGCACTTCGTCACCAGCTACCTCGACGACCGCGGCCTGCTGCCCGGCTTCCGCGCCGGCATGCACAACGTGGCGGCCGACGAGCAGCGCCACATCGGCTTCGGGGTCAAGCTGCTCTCCGATCTCGTCGCCGAGGACGAGCGCTGCCGGGCGAGCGTCGCCGACCTGCTGCGCGAGATCGTCGCGCCGGCCATCGCCGTGCTCGTTCCGCCCGGCTGGGACGAGCGCTACGTCACGGTGTTCGGCTCGACCCTGCAGGACGTCTATGCCGAGGGCGTGATGTCGCTGGAGACCAAGCTGCGGATGGCCGGGCTGGCGCTGGACACGCTGCCCGGACCTCCCCCCCTCCCCTACGACCTCCCGCCCCGCGAGCGCGCCCAGCGCGCCATCGACCTGCTCAAGGGCGGGGTGCTCGGCGAGAAGCTCGGCCCCCCCGCCCGCGACCCCCATACGGTCGCCCTGGTGCTCGACACCATGCGGCGGGCCGTGGATCCCGACCATGGCCTCACCGCCCCGCTGACGCTGGAGTGGGACTTCGCCGATCTCGACGGCGGCTTTCACCTGCGGGTGGAGAACGGCTCGACCCGGGCCGCGATGGGGCCGGCCGAGGATCCCGACCTGACCCTGCGCTGCCGCTGGGAGGACTGGGTCGACGTGGTCGGCGGCCGGGTCACCCCACCCCGTCTGCTGCTCACCCGGCGGCTGCGCCCCCAGGGGAGCATGCGGGCGCTGGCCCGGCTGCCCAAGGTCTTCTCGGGCGTCTGACCGCGCTCCCCGGCAAGCCCGGCCGACCGACGCCCCGCGTCCCGCCGAGATCCCAGCCCGGCGACAGCGCCTGGCCGCAGCCCGGCTGCGGCCGCGGCCGGACCTCCCACGGCCCGGTTTGGGTAGGATCGTCCTGTCCAGCTGAAGCTGAATGAGGGGCCTGACGATGCACGCAAGAGTGGCGAAGTTCGAAGGCGGCCAGCCTGATGCGATGCGGCGCAGCGCCGAGCTGAGCAACTCCCGAGCATCCTCGTCAGGACCGCCCGTCGCGGGCGTGCCCGCGACGAGGGTCCTGCTGCTCATCGACCCGGACAACGGGCGGGCCTGCTGGCTCACCCTGTTTGCGACCGAGGAGGACATGCAGAAGGGAGACGGGGTGCTCAACCAGAGAACCCCGCCCGGCGAGGGCCTGGGTAGGTGCACCTCGGTCGAGATGTACGAGGTCGCCGTGGACGCCAGCAGCTAGCTGGTCGCCGTTCCGCCGCCCCGTCGGTGGCTGGGCGTTGCAGCCGCTTCATCGCTTCACCAGCCCACCGACGCCCTGCGGGGTTCTGACCCTCGCATGAGGCCGTGGCGCTCGCCGTCAGCGGCGTCTGTAGGCGTCCGCTCTGTGCTCGACGGCGATGATGTCGACGCGGCGCCGGTGAGCGTGTATGCGGTAGATCACGCGGTAGTCGCCGCGCCGGGCGCTATGCAGTCCTTCGAGATCTAGCCTGAGCGGCTTCCCGACTCGTGCCGGGTTGGCGGTAAGCGAGCCATAGACAAACTCGACAACGGCCGTCGCCACTTTCTCGGGCAGCCGATTCAACGACCGGCGGCCCGTGGAGGTCCAGGCGACCTCCACGGGGCCGGAGGTCATCGGTCCGGGATCAGAGCTTCAGCCTTGGTCAGGGGCACGGCGTCGCCCGCGGCCAGCTCGGCCAGGCCGGCGCGGACGTCTTCCATCAGCACCGCGCTGCTGAGGACATCGAGGGTCTCTTCCAGGGACTCCAAATCCTCGACGCTCAAGACGACGGCTGCCGGACGGCCATGCTTTGTGATGACGACGCGCCCATGCTCGCGCTCCAGGCGCTCAACCACCTCCGAAAGGCGGTTCTTCACGTCGGCAAGAGACATCTGATCAGCAGACGAGATGGTCAGAAATATAGCCATATTCTGTCCTCCAGCCAGCTCCGGCCCGGTCGCCGGGCGGCTGAAGCACTGTCACCGATCGTCGAAGCTCCCCGCCGGAGATTGCGGTCCAGGCCCTTGAGAGTGGCTGCGGTCTGCCCGAAGTTGCCGTGCTGCCCTCAGCGCAGCTGAACAAGCAGCGCCGAGGGCGCGACCCGCCGAGCGCCCACGCCGCCCGAGCCCGAGGTGCTGACAGAACGGACCTGATCGTCCCGCACTACCCTGACCCCATGCCCGCCCAGGCCTACGCCGGCAAGGAGTGCGTCTGCCAGCTGCGGCGAGGCATCTGCGACCAGAGCTGCGTGGCGGGCATGCTCGAGACGCCGTTCTACATCGCCTGCCTGCGGCTCAGCGCTCGGCGCTGCGTCGTCGTCGGCGGCGGAGCGGTGGGCCTCGAGAAGGTGGAGGGCCTGCTGGCCTGCGACGCCGACGTCGTCCTCATCGCCCCCGAGGCCGAGCCTGAGCTCGAGGCGCTGGCCGCCGAGGGCTCGATGCGCTGGGAGCGGCGGCCCTACCGCGCCGAGGATCTCGAGGCGACCTTCATGGTCATCGCCGCCACCGATGACTCTGAGCAGAACATCCGCGTCTACGACGACGCTGAGCGCCGCGCGATGCTGGTCAATGTTGTCGACGTGCCACCGCTGTGCAACTTCATCCTGCCGGCCATCGTGCGCCAGGGACCGCTGGCCATCGCCATCTCGACCGCCGGCGCCTCGCCCGCCCTGGCCAAGCGCATGAAGCGCGAGGTCTCCGAGCTCTTCGGGCCCGAGTACGCGCGCCTGGCCCTCCTGCTCAACGACGCCCGCGGCTGGGCCAAGGCGACGCTGCCGACCTATCAGGATCGCAAGGCGTTCTTCGAGTCGATCGTCAACGGCGAACCCGATCCCGTGGGTCTGCTGCGGGAGGACGACGAGGCTGCCGTGCGCGACCTGATCCTCGCCGCGCGGGCCAGCCACGCCCCGGCCTGAGATCGTGGCGGCCGACCACCCGTCCGCCGGGCTCGGCGGGCTCACCCACCTCGACACCGACGGCACGGCGCGCATGGTCGACGTCGGCGACAAGTCAGCCGGCGACCGGCGCGCGACGGCGCGAGCCACCGTGCGGCTCTCGCCCGCCACGGCCGCCGCCGTGCGCGACGGCAACGCCCCCAAGGGCGATGTGCTCGGCACGGCGCGGATCGCCGGGATCCAGGCGGCCAAGCGCACGTGGGAGCTCATCCCGCTCTGCCATCAGCTTCCGCTCGACCACGTCGACGTCGCGGCCGAGGTCGACGTCGATGCCGGAGCGATCCGCCTCATCGCCGAGGCCCGGACGCACGGCCGCACCGGGGTCGAGATGGAGGCACTGACCGCCGCCGCCGTCGCCGCTCTGACGGTCTACGACATGATCAAGGCCCTGGAGCGGGGGGCGCGCATCGAAGACGTGGCCCTGCTGACCAAGGCCGGCGGGCGGGGCGACTGGCGCCGTAGCGCGCCTTGAGTGCCGCCGAGGACCGGCCGGTCCGCGTGGCGGTACTCACCGTCTCGACGTCCGCCAGCCAGGGCCGGCGCGAGGATCGCTCGGGATCGGCGCTGGCCCAGGCGCTCGCGGCCACCGGAGCCGAGGTCGTCAGCCGGGCCGTGGTCGCCGACGACCAGGCGGCCATCGAGGCGGTGCTGCGCCGCTGGGTCGACGAAGGAGTGGCGGTGATCCTGACCACCGGAGGCACGGGCTTGACCCCCGACGACGTCACCCCCGAGGCGACCCGGGCGGTGATCGAGCGGGAGGCGCCGGGCTTTGCCGAGGCCCTCCGGGCGGAGGCGCTGCGCCACACGCCGATGGGCCTGCTCAGCCGCGGAGTGGCGGGCCTCGCCGGCCGGTCGCTGATCGTCAACTTCCCGGGCAACCCTCGGGCCATCGAGGAGACCTTCGGGGTGCTGGCGGGCACCCTCGGCCACGTGGCCGCCACGCTGGCCGGTCGGGGGGACCACGACAGTGGGCCCCGCGACGGGGCCCACGGCGACGGCGTCCCTTGAGTGATCGGCCCTTGGCATCCGGTGCGGGCCCCCCGGCGGGCGAGCCCGCGCTGCTGCTCGAGGGCGTCGAGCGCCGCTACGGCGAGCGACCCGTCCTGTACGGGCTCAACGGGGCCCTGCCCGCCGGGGCCACGCTGGCCGTCGTGGGGGCCAACGGCGCCGGCAAGACGACCTTGCTGCGCGTGCTCGCCGGTCTGCTGCGCCCGCACGCCGGCCGGCTGCGCATCCTCGGCCACGAGCTTCCGGGCCAACGCCACGCCCTGCGTGGTCGCGTCGGCCTGCTCAGCCACGAGCCCGGCCTTTACCGGGAGCTCTCCCTGCGCGAGAACCTGCGCTTTCACGCCCGACTGCACCACGTGGCCGCCGACCGCGTCGACGCCCTGCTCGAACGGGTCGGGCTCGAGCACCGGGCCGACGAGCCGGTCGGCGAGCTCTCGCGCGGGATGGTGCAGCGCGTGGCCGTCTGTCGCTGCGTCCTGGCCGACCCCGAGCTTCTGCTCCTCGACGAGCCCCTGGCCAATCTCGATCCGGCCGCGGCCCAGGCGGTTGGCCAGTTGATCGGGACCGGGGCCAGGCGGGAGACCGACGGGCTCCCGCGGACCCGGGTGCTGGTCAGCCACGACCCAGCCGCCGCCCTGGCCGAAGCCGACTGGGTGCTCGCCCTGCGGGCCGGAAGGCCCGGCGAGCTGCTCCCCGCCCGCGGCCTGCGGCCGGCCGAGCTGGCCGAGGTCTACGCGTGAGTGCGCTCGGCGCCCTACTGCGCAAGGACCTGCTGCTGGAGCTGCGCACCCGTGAGTCGGTGCCGGCCATGGCCCTGTTCTCGGTGGGGGCCTTCGTCGTCTTTCACTTCGGGCTCAACCGCACCGGCCTCTCGGGGGACCTGGCCAGCGGGGTGCTGTGGGTCACGTTGCTGCTCGCCGGCCTGCTCGGGGTCGGCCGGCTGTTCGTGACCGACTCCGAGCAGGGGGGGATCGATGCCGTGCGGCTGGCTCCCGTCGCGGGCGACGCCCTGCTCGCGGCCAAGGTGCTCGCCCTGCTCGCCTACCTCGGCGCGTTCCAGGTGCTCGCGGTGCCTGCCTTCGCCATCCTGCTGCTCGGTCCCTCGCTGTGGCCTGCCCTGCCGGGCCTGCTGGCGGTGCTCCTCCTCGCCGATCTGGGCATCGCGGTGGCCGGCACGCTGGCCTCGGCGCTCGCGGTCCAGACGCGGGCGCGGGAGCTCATCGTTGCCCTGATCGGCCTTCCGCTGCTGCTGCCGATCATCCTGTCCGCCGCCCGGGCCACCGCGCCCCTGCTGGCCGCGGAGACGCCCGGAACGCTGCCCGGACGCTGGTTGGCGGTGCTGGGCCTCTACGATGTGGTCTTCGCCTTGGTCGCCATCGCGGTGTTCGACTTTTTGCTGGACGACTGACAGGCGCCGCCGGATGCTCCCATCTCGCCAGCACTCAAACGGGCCGGGACTGCGCGGTCTGGCTCTGCTGACGGCGCTGGTCATGGGGGCCACCTACGCGCTGGTCTTCCTCTGGGCCCCAAACGACGCCGACCAGGGATTCGTCCAGAAGATCTTCTACGTGCACGTGCCCCTCGCGGTCATCGCTCTGGGCGGCTTCCTCGCCGGGGGGGTGATGGGCATCGCCTACCTGCGCACCGAGAAGCGCCACTGGGACCTGCGCTCCTACGTGGCCATCCACCTCTCGCTGATCCTGGCCCTCGGAGCACTGGCCACCGGGTCGATCTGGGCTCGGGCGTCGTGGGGTCACTGGTGGGAGTGGCGGGAGCCCACGCTCGTCTCCTTCTTGATCGTCTTCCTCCTCTACGCCTGTTATCAGCCCCTGCGCTTCGCCATCGCCGACCCCGACCGCCAGGCGCGCTACGCGGCGGTCTTCTCCGTGGTCGCCGGCGCCTTCGTGCCGTTGAACTTCCTCGCCGTGCGCCTGGCCTCGCCCTACGTCCATCCGCGTGTCCTCGGCGGGACGGGCAATCTCCCGCCGCGGATGCAGGTGTGCTTCATCCTCGCCCTGGCCGGAATGACCCTGCTCTGGCTCACCCTCTGGCGCTACGAGATCGCCTCCAAGCGCGCCGGCCTGCGCCTGAAGGCCCTGCGCCGGCGGCTGGAGGAGCGTGCGCCGGGACCCGGCGCGGCGACGGGGCGCACTACTGGCGGCCGCAGCCGGGGGATGCCCGCCGGCGCTGGCCCGGGCCTACCCGCCCGCGCAGCAACTGCGTCCGTCCCCGCCGAGCTGACGCCGCTGGCCGGGCGGGGCGAGCCAGGCCCCCGCTGATGCCGGCGCTGCCCCTGCACGAGGCGGGCGCCTACGTGGCGGGCGCCTACGTGGTGCTGCTGGCCATCGTCCTGCTCTACGTATCGATCATGGCGGCGCGCCTGGCTCGAATCGAGCGCGACCTGAGTGCGCTGGAAGAGCTGCTCGGGGGTGAGTCCGAGGGCGGCCTGGACACGGGGGGCAGCGCGCCGCCGGCGACCGGCGCGGGGACGGGGACGGTCCGCGCGGGTGCCGGGACGGGCGCGGCACCATGAGCGAGCTGCTGGCCCTCGGCATCTCCCACCAAACCGCGCCGGTCGCCCTGCGCGAGCGCGTCGCCCTTCCCGATTCCCAGGCGGCGGACTTCGGACGGGAGATGGTCGCCGATGGCGAGATCGACGAGGTGGTCACCATCTCGACGTGCAACCGGACCGAGCTCTACCTGGTGGTCGGCGACGCGGTGGAAGCCGAGACCACGGCGCTGGGCATGCTCGCCCGCCGGGCCGGCATCCGTCCCACCCAGCTGGCCGAGTCCATCTACGCCTATCGCAACTGCGACGTCGCCCGCCACCTCTACCGTGTCAGCTGCGGCCTGGAGTCGATGATCGTCGGCGAGGCCGAGGTGCAGGGCCAGGTGCGCCGAGCCTACGACACGGCGCTGGAGGCGGGCACGACCGGGTCCCTGACCAGTCGCCTGTTCCGCGCCGCCCTGCAGACCGGCAAGCGGGTGCGTTCCGAGACGGCGATCGGCACGGGCCGGGCCAGCGTCTCCTCGGTGGCCGTGGCCCTGGCCCAGGAGACCCTGGGCGAGCTGCGCGAGCGCCAGGTCGTCGTGCTCGGTGCCGGGGAGACCAGCGAGCTGACCGCGCGGGCCCTGGCCGCGCAGGGGGTGCAGACCATGTTCGTGGCCAACCGGCGCCGCGACCGGGCGCTCGCCCTGGCCACCCGCTTCGGCGGACGGGCGCTGAGCTTCGACGAGCTGCCCTCGGCGCTGGACGCCGCCGACATCGTCGTCGCCTCCACCGCCTCGCCGCACCCCATCATCACCCGGGGCGAGCTGGGCGACGTCATGCGCCAGCGGGCGGGCCGCCCGCTGCTGCTCATCGACATCGCCGTGCCCCGTGACGTGGAGCCGGCCTGTCAGGAGATCGAGGGCGTGACCGTCCGCGACATCGACGATCTCCAGGGTCTTGTCGCGCGCAACCGCTCCGTCCGTCGCGGGGAGGTCGGGCGCGCCCAGGCGATCATCGAAGAGGAGATCGGTCACTTCGCCGCCTGGATGGGCTCGCTGGAGGTCATTCCCACCGTCGCCGCGCTGCGGGCGCGGGGCGACGAGGTGGTGGCCAGCGTGCTCGAGGAGAACGCCGGGCGCTGGGACTCCCTGGGCGAGCGCGACCGCGATCGCGTCGCCGCGGTGGCGCGAGCCGTCGCCACGCGACTGCTGCATGAGCCGACGCTGCGGCTCAAGCGCACCGACGACCGCGTGCACGCGCGCGTCCAGGTCCTGCGCGAGCTGTTCGCCCTCGACGAAGAGGCCGGTGGTCCGGCGGCCGACCCGAGGTACGGGGCGGGCGCGTCGGACTCGGCGGCCGAACCGAGGTACGGGGCGGGCGCGTCGAACTCGGCGGCCGAACCGAGGCACGGGGCGGGCGCGTCGAACTCGGCGGCCGAACCGAGGCACGGGGCGGGCGCGTCGGACTCGGCGGCCGAACCGAGCGCCGATGCCCAGGCCCCCGCACCCCGCGATGTCGACGACGGCGGCGGTGCTGTCCATCGCCTGCCCCGCCGCGACGCGCTCGGCGGACGCTCCGGCCGCCGGCGGCGGTGAAGCTGCGGCTGGGGACGCGGTCCAGCGCCCTGGCCCGCGCCCAGGCCGACGGGGTTGCCGCCGCCCTGCGCCGCGCCGGCCACGAGGTCGAGGTTGCCGCTCGCCGGGTCGCCGGTGACCGGGGCGGCGGACCGGCGGACAAGTCGCGCTGGGTGTCCGAGCTGGACGAGGCCCTACGCGCCGGCGAGATCGACTTGGCCGTGCACTCGGCCAAGGACGTGCCCGGGGATCTGGCCGCAGGAGTGAGGATCGCTGCCGTTCCGGTGCGCGAGGACGCCCGCGACGTCCTGTGCGGCGCGAGCAGCCTGGCGATGCTCCCAACCGCTGCGCGGGTGGGCACGGCAAGCCTGCGACGCGCCGCGGCCCTGCGTGCCGCGCGCCAGGATCTGGAGCCGGTCGCAGTTTCGGGCAACGTCGACACGCGCCTGGCCCGGCTGGCCGAGGGTGCCTACGACGCGCTGGTCCTGGCCCGGGCTGGACTGCGCCGGCTGGGGCGCGAGGAGGCGGAAGGGACCGCCCTCGATCCCGACGTGATGCTTCCCGCCCCCGGCCAGGGCGCGCTCGCCCTCTGCGCACGGGAGGGTGACGCCCAGGTGGCGAGCGTGCTGACGGCGCTGGATGACCCTCGGAGCCATCGTGCCCTGCGCGCGGAGCGCGCCGTGGGGGTGGCCCTGGGCGCCAGCTGCCGCACGCCGATCGGCGTGCTGGCCGAGGATGCCGCAGGCGACTTTCTGAGAGTGCGGGCCTTCGTCGGCCGTCCCGATGGCGCCGTCTGGTTGCGCGATGAGCTGACCGGCCCGGCCGATGCGCCCGAGGCCCTGGGCGAGGCGGTCGCCGCGCGGCTGCGAGTGGCCGGGGCCCAGGAGCTGCTGGCCGAGCTCGAGCGCGAGGCGGCATGAGCTCCGGGCGCGTCTCCCTGGTCGGCGCCGGGCCTGGAGACCCGGGGCTCATGACCGTACGGGCCCTGGAGCTGATCGCCCGCGCCGACGTCATCGTCCACGACCGGCTGATTCCCGCCGGAGCGCTGGACGGGGCGCGCGCCGGTGCTGAGCTGGTGTACGTGGGCAAGGAGGGCGGGGGACCGTCCACGCCCCAGGAGCAGATCACCTCCCTGCTCGTCGACCATGCCCGCGCGGGGGCACGGGTGGTCCGGCTGAAGGGCGGTGATCCGTTCGTCTTCGGCCGCGGCGGCGAGGAGGCGCTGGCGCTGCGCGCGGCCGACGTGGCCTTCGACGTGGTGCCCGGCGTCACCGCCGGCGTCGCCGCGCCGGCCTACGCCGGCATTCCGGTGACCAATCGCGACCGGGCGAGCGCCGTGGCCTTCGTCACCGGACACGAGGATCCCACCAAGCCGGGGTCAGCGCTGGACTGGCCGGCCCTGGCCCGCTTCCCCGGGACGCTGGTCTTCTACATGGGGGTCCGGGCGCTGGCGGAGCTGACGGCGAGCCTGCAGGAAGCCGGGCGCCCGGCCGCCGAGCCCGCGGCCGTGGTGGAGCGAGGCACGCAGAGTGACCAGCGCGTCGTGATCGACCGGCTCGACCGGCTCGCCGAGCGCGCCGCCGAGGCAGGTCTGCGTGCGCCGGCCGTGACGGTCGTGGGCGCGGTGGCCGACCTGGGTCTGCAGCTGTCCTGGTGGCAGCGCGGTCCGCTGGCGGGACGGACGGTGGCCATCACCCGCGCGCGGGCGCAGGCCAGCGAGCTGGCCGCACGCCTGCGCGAGCTCGGCGCCCGCACCGTCGAGACCCCAACCATCCGCATCCAGCCGCTGGCCGGACCGCCGCCCGAGCTCAGCGCGTATGACCTCGTCTGCCTGACCTCCCCCAACGGTGTTGTGAGTCTGTACGACCGTATCCAGCTCGCCGGGGGGGACGCCCGCGCGTTCGCCGGGACGACGATCGCCGCTATCGGGCCGGGTACGGCGGCCGCCCTGGCCGAACGGGGCCTACGCGCCGAGATCGTTGCCGAGCGCTTCGTCGCGGAGGGCCTTGTCGAGGCCCTCAGCCAGCACCCGGTGCGCCGAGCCCTCGTCGCTCGCGCCGCCGTGGCCCGGGACGTGCTGCCCGACGCCCTCCGCGCGCGGGGGGCTGAGGTCGATGTGCTGCCCCTGTATGAGACCCGCGCGGGGAACCCGGCGTCCGATGCCGTGGGCCGAGCGCAGGCCGCGGACTATCTGACGTTCACCTCCTCCTCGACGGTGCGCTTCTGGCTGGAGGCCGTCGGCGCACCGTGGACCCCGAGCCCGTCCACGCGGATCGTCTCGATCGGACCGGTGACGTCGGCCACCCTGCGCGAGGCGGGGGTGGAGCCCACGCTCGAGGCGACCCGTCACGACATCGAAGGGCTCGTGGCCACGCTCGTGGCTGACGCGACAGCGCCTCGGGATGGCTCCGGCACCGGCTGAGGCTCGCCCGCTTCCCCGGGGGCCGTCGGCGCGACACCGCAGCTCGCCGAGCGGCCTTTCCCTCGCCGCGATCGAGGCGCCGATCATCTGTCGTTCTCGGACGACTGGTGTATGAGCGGCGACTTGGTCTACGGCCAGTCGATCTGCTCGGCGAGCCCGCCTGGCCCCAGCTCGATCAGGCCACTGCGTTGGACGGGGCGATAGTCGCCTTCACCCAGCGCCAGCCAGGCCACCGTCCGCTCGGGCGCCTGGACGATCAGGACCTCGTCGACGTTGTGCTTGGCGTAGAACGGCAGCTTCTGCCAGCTCTCATCGCCTGGGGAGACGATCTCGATGACCAGCGCCGCGGTGGGATGCCACATCCCACCCGCGCCTGGGTGGTGCAGGGCGCCGTCGGGTACTCGAAAGTCGTGCTCTGACTCGCCGAGGTTGACCTGCCCGGTCATTGTCAGACCCGCCTGGCGGGCGAGCGGCCTGAGAATCGCATGGAGCTGGCTTTCAAGATCGCCGTGAGCATGGCTTGGTGCCGGAACCATGTGGTAGACACCCTCCCAGACCTCGTCGAGCCGGTCCGCGCCCGCGCGCCGACGGCGCTCCAGCAGTGCTTCAAGCTCGGGCGGAGGGGTACCGAGCACCAGCGTTGGCATCGCGCAAGCGTACCGTCAGCCCCTCGGCCCGGCCCTCCCGCGGACAGCGACCCTAGAGCGTCCGCCGTGGTCGCCTGCCGCTCCGGTCGGCCGACGCCGATCGAAACACGCAGAGCTTGGTCCACTAGATTCGCGGTGGCGTGGCGCGGGTCATCACCTTCCTCTCCGACTACGGCCACGGCGACGACTTCGTCGGCGTCTGTCACGGGGTGATCGCCCGGATCGCGCCCGACGTCCGGGTCATCGACATCACCCACGGCATTCCCCGCCACGGCGTGGTCCAGGCGGCCGTCACCCTGCGCAACGCCCTGCACTTCATGCCCTCCGGGGTCCACCTCGCCGTGGTGGACCCCGAGGTCGGGGGTCAGCGTCGGGCCGTCGCCCTGCAGCTGGCCGACGACCGCCTGCTCGTCGGGCCTGACAACGGACTTCTCGCCCTCGCCGCCAAGGACGGAGGCGGCGTGCGCGAGGCCGTGGACGTCGTGCGCTCGCCCTTCCGGCTCGAGCCCGTGTCGGCCACCTTCCAGGGGAGAGACCTGTTCGCGCCGGTAGCCGCACGCCTGGCGGCGGGCGCACCCCTCGGCGAGGCCGGTGATCCGCTGGATCCCGACGAGCTGCATCCCCTGGCCCTGCCCACGCCCACCCTGGCCGCGGCCGAAGTGGTGGCCCACGTGCTGAGCGTCGACCGCTTCGGCAACGCCACGCTGAACGTCAGCCACGCGCAGCTGGTCGACTCCCGCTTGCGGATGGGCGGCGCGCTCGATGTCGAGGTGGGCGGCTGGTCGCGGCCGGCCCGCTTCGCTCGCACCTTCGCCGACGTCGAGCCGGGCGAGCTGCTGCTCTACGAGGATGCGTCGAGGACGCTGGCGCTGGCCGTCAACCGGGGCAGCGCGGCCGAGCACCTGTCGCTCGCCATCGGCGGTGAGCTGCGCCTGCGCCCGGCGTGACCGCCCCCGCGGGCGGTGGTCGGCTCGGCTCCCCGCGGCTGCACCTGCGCCGCTGCGATTCGACGAGCAGCCGGGCTCGGGCCCTGGCCGCCGCGGGCGCTCCCCACGGCACCCTGGTCACCGCCGCCGAGCAGGAGGCGGGTCGCGGTCGCCAGGGACGCGTTTGGCATGCGCCCGCGGGTCGTGCCCTGCTGCTCAGCCTCGTCCTGCGCGACTGGCCGGCCCTGCTGCCCCTGGCGGCAGCCGCCGCCGTGGCGGAGCTGGCGGGACCAGAGGCGCGGATCAAATGGCCCAACGACGTCCTGCTCGACGGCGGCAAGCTCAGCGGCATCCTCGTCGAGGGCCGGCCCAGCGAGGGGTGGGCGGTGCTCGGTATCGGGGTCAACGTGGCCGTCGACCCGGCCGAACTGCCGCCCGAGGTGGCGAGGATCGCCGCCGGGCTCCGACGACCGGTCGAGGCGGTCGAGGCGACGCTGCACGACCTGGTGGCTGGGCTGGAGCGCTGGCTCGCCGCCGGCGACCCTGCCGTCCTGGACGAGGTTCGCGCCCGCGACGCCCTGATCGGCCGGCGCGTGCGCTTCGGCGGCGAGGAGGGTAGGGCAAACGGCATCGACGAGCGGGGGCGGCTGCTGGTCCTGACCGCCGGCGGCGAGCGGGCGCTGGGCTCGGGCGAGGTCCACCTGGGCAGTGAGTAGCGCCGCCGGCCGCGCCGGCCGCCGTCGATGACCAAGCAAGCCCGGGTCGACGATCGGGGGCAGCAGCGGCGCCCGCCTGTCGGACTGCGGGAGGGCATAGGATGGGGCCATGTGTCGAAACATACGGCAGCTCTACAACTTCGATCCTCCCGCCTCCGACGAGGAGCTCCGCGCCTCGGCCGAGCAGTACGTGAGGAAGGTGAGCGGCTTCACCAAGCCCTCGCAGGCCAACCAGGAGGCGTTCGATCGGGGGGTCGACGCAGTCATGGCCGCGACGGACCGACTGCTCGACGAGCTCGTGACGAACGCGCCGCCGAAAGACCGCGAGGAGGAGGCGACCAAGGCCCGGGCACGTAGCGCCGCGCGGTTCGCCGCGTAGCGACCGGCTTGGCAGACTGCCTGTCCGTGGTGTCCCAGCGCGTGACGATCACCGATCTTCTCCAGGCGGCACGCGAACGTCTCCAGCGGCTGCATCCAGCCGAGGCGTTGGCCGCCTGCCACCGCGGCGCGGTGCTCGTCGACATTCGCTCAGAGACGCAACGAGACCAGGACGGCGTCATCCCCGGAGCGCGGTTCTATCCGCGCAATGTCCTCGAGTGGCGCCTGGATCCCTCGTCCCGGCACAGTGATCCCGCCCTCGAGGGGGACCTGGACTCACACCTCATCGTCGTGTGCAACGAGGGCTATCAGTCGAGCCTCGCCGCGGCGACCCTGCAAGACCTCGGGTTCGTGCGCGCCACCGACCTCGTGGGAGGCTTCCAGGCTTGGCAAGCTGCCGAGCTTCCCGTCGAGGGGGGCAAGCAGCCCGAACGCTGAGCCCGCTCTACGCGGCCGGCTCGGCCGCTGTCGAGGCCCCCCCGACGCGGCGCCGGCGTCCCTGGCGCAACGGAGTGACCTCGGCCTCGGAGCGACCGCGCTCACCCTCGCCCGCGGAGCCGGCCGCACCGCTCGCGGGCCCGGCGCCGTTGGCTTGAACGTCGCCGTGGGGACCGGCGAGGCTCGCCCCGACCTCGTCAGCCTGGCTGTCCTGCCCCACCGGCGGCGTGCCATTGGCGGGCACTGTCGGTCCGTTGGCCTGGCCGGACCCGGCGCGACCCTTGCGTCGGCGATTGCCCCGCCCCTTACGGGCCTTGGGGAAGTTGCGCAGGAGCTCACGGGCCAGCGCTGAGGGCTTGCGCGCCATCCGCGTGCGCGCCCCGTTGATGACCTCGCCCGCCTCGGGCGTGTGGGCCCGCGCGGCGGCGAGCAGGGCGGCTGACAGCCGCCGGTCCTGCTTGCGCGAGGCCTGCACGAGGCGCCTGGCGTTGCGCGCGTGGGCGCCCCCCGAGGAGTTGACCAGCAAGCCGAGCAGGCGCTTGGTCTCCGGCCAGCGCTGGACCGCGTACTCCTCGTGGACATCGATGGTGTAGTCCGCCATCCGCCAGATCCAGCCGTTGGCCTGGTCGCGCCGGCCGATGCGTCGCTCAGCGAGCGCGAGCAGCATCAGCTTCACACCCTCTCGTCGCTCGTCGCGCGCCCAGGAGCCGATGATCTCGATCGCCTCGTCAAACGCCTCGGCGTCCCGGGCGACGGCGATCTCCTGCAGTGCCCTCAGGCGCAGCTGAGAGCTCTTGTTGCGCTGGACGGCGGTGACGAGCAGGCGACGGCGCAGCTCGCCCGAGCGGTCGAAGTGGAGCATGGCCTTCGCCCGGCGCCAGCCGTTGGCGGCCACGCGGGCCCCGGCCAGAGCCGCCCACACGTGCTGCTCGCCCCAGTCCAGGTGCTCCACGGCGATCCGCCACAGCTCGCGTTCGAAGACCTCCGCCCGCCGCTGCGGATCAGCGGTGACGGGAAGGACCCTCCGCTCGACCCGGACTCGCCGGCCGCGTCCTCGGCGCACGGGTCCCACCACGATGGCCCCACCGCGATAAACGTCACGGTCCAGCAGGGAGTGCAGGGTGACGACGGGGTCGTCGTGCTTGGTGGCGGGGTGCACGAAGTCGACGACGATCCCTGCCTCCTTGCCCGGATGCCGGCGGGTCACCCGGCCGACGCGTTGCTGGTAGATGCGCCTGGAAGCGGTGGGCGCCAGGTGCAGGCAGAGCGTGGCCCGGGGTGAGTTCCAGCCCTCGGCGAGCAGCTGAGCGTTGACCAGGACGTCGATCGCCCCTCGCTCGTAGTCAGCCAGGATGCGGGCGAGCTCGCGCTTGGGGGTCTCGCCCGAGACCGCCTGGGCCTTGAGTCCCTCCTCGCGAAGCGCGACAGCGAGGTTGTAGGCATGACGGACGCCCGCGGCGTAGATGACCCCGGGAACGCCGTTGAAGCGGGTCTTGTAGAGCGAGGCGATGGCCACGTTGAACGGGTGCTGGTCCAGCAGCTCGGCGAGCATCTCCTGGTCGAACTCGGTGTCCACCTCGCCGCGGCGCAGCGGCACCTTGGCGATGGTGCGCACGCCGGGCCCCGGCGGGATGCGCACGCAGCGCAGGGGCGCGATCACCCCTCGGCGGGCGGCCTGGGCCAGGTCGAAGCGGGAGGTCTGGGTGGGGAACAGGTCGGTGACGTGGCGAGCGATGAGCGCGCCGGTGGCGGTCATCCCGACGAACACCGGGCCGCCCCAACTCCGGATGGAGCCCGATGTCTTCTCCCCCAGGGCGGTGTGGGCCTCGTCGCAGATGACGATCGTGTAGGCGTCGGAGATACGACCGGCGTTGCGCACGAACCACTGATAGGTCTCGACCGTGACCGGCCCGTCAGCGCGGTCGGCACCGTCGAGCAGTGCCGGCGCGATGCGCTTGGCGTATCCGCGGTCTGAAAGCTCGCCGTGGAACTGATCCACCAGGTTGCGCCGGTGGGTGAGGATGAGGGTTCCGCCCGTCCGCGAGGCTTCGACGAAGCCCAGGGCCGCGACAGTCTTGCCCGCGCCGGTGGCGTGCTCGAACCAGAAGCGCCGAGCGGCGTTGGGGTCGTCGTCGGCGACGGCGAGCTCGACGTCGCCGTCGAGAACCCCCTCCTCCTCCTGCCAGTCCTGGGGCTCCTCGTCCTCGCCCACCTCGCCGGCCAGGTCCTCGTCACCGTCGGGGTCAACCGATGGAATCGCGAGCGCCGGGACGGCAACCGCCGGCTCCGGTGCCCGAACGACCTCGCCGTTGCCGGTGGCCAGCTGGCCGTTGACCCGCTGGACATCAGTCATCAGCGCCGTCAGCGTCCCCGACAGGGCATCCACCTGGTGGGCCGAGAGAACCGTGCCGTCGGCCAGCGCCGGCTCCTGCGCCGTGAGCACGCGCTCGAGCCCGACCAGTAGGGCGAACTCGCGTCGCCAGGCCTGCGAGGGCACCTTCGAGCCGGCCTCGATCTCCACCAGCGCCGCGTCGAGAGCGCGGCGGCGGGCGCTGCCCGGGGAAAGGGCATCGGCCAGCTCCTCGCCGTCATGCACGAAGGGCTCGCGCGTGAAGCGCTCGGCCCGCGCGATGTCGGCGGGTGAGGGAATGGGCGCGGCCACGACAGCCGCTGAGATGGGCTCAGCCATGAACAGGCTCTGGGGTGGCTTCAGTCGGGAAAGACCTTGATGCGGCGGCGTCCCCTACCGGTCCCTGTTACATCGGGTCGCCGGGGCGCGGGCGCTGCGGTGGCCTTCGGGCAGGCGAGTCGGTCGCCTGCGCTGACCCCCGGGATGCCTACCAAGAGGGTGCCGGTATTGAAGCACACTTCGGGCGCTGCGCCCAGGGGCGGCGTTGACGCTCTGCCACGCTGGGGGTGATGCGCCGTCCCCGTCTACTCGCCGGCCTGGCCGCGGCCGCGGTGGGCGTGGCGTTGATCGTCGGCCTGGCCCAGGCGGGATCGGGCGGCACCGCCTCGCGGGGCGGACTGCCCTCGGCGGCAGCCCAGGGGTCCGCGCTGGCCGGCGCGCCGGCGCCCCTGGCGGCGCTGCATGCCCAGGCCAGCACCCTGCTCGATGGAGGCCAGCGGGCGTTCACCGGCCGCCTCGCCGCCCTGCGCGGCTACCCCGTCGTTGTCTACAAGTGGGCCTCGTGGTGTGGACCCTGTCGGGCGGAGTCAGGGCTGCTGGCCCGAACCGCGCTGCACGAGGGGCGGCGCGTGGCCTTCCTGGGCCTGGACTACGACGACCCCGTCTCGGGCGCTCGCGACTTCTTGACCCAGTACCCGCAGTCCTACCCCAGCTACGTGGACGGCGATGGATCGATCTCCCAGGCGCTGCTCGCCCCCTTCCAACCCGCCACGGTGTTCTTCGACCGCTCGGGGCGGCGCGTCCTCACCCATCAGGGGCCCTACGCCTCGGAGGCCGAGCTGCTCGCCGACATCGCCCGCTACGCCCAGGCGTGAGCCCTGTGGTCGTGCGCGCAGCGCAGCGTCCCGCCGAGGTCGAGGCGGCGCTGGCGCTGCGGGTCGCGGTGTTCTGCACGGAGCAGGGGGTGCCGCGCGAGGAGGAGATCGACGCGCGCGACGAGCAGGCGCTGCACCTGATCGCCGTGGACGACGGAGCGCTGCTGGGCACCTGCCGGCTGCTCTTCGACACCGAGGCGGGCGTGGCCCGTCTCGGCCGCATGGCCGTCCGTCGCGCCGCCCGCCGGCAGGGCGTGGGCGGCGCGCTGCTGCAGGCCGCACTGGCGCAGGCCCGGAAGCGTGGCATGGGCCGGGTCCGCCTCAACGCCCAGCGCCCGGCCGAGGCGCTCTACGCCGGGCCGGGGTTCCGGGTGATCGGCGCACCCTTCCAGGAGGCGGGCATCGAGCACGTGGCCATGGAGCTGAGCCTGGTTGCTGGAACCGATCCGGCTTAGAACCGGGGCCTCCCCTCGTCAAAGCGCTCCAGGCCGTCGTCGGCAATGGGCTCCCAGTCCGCCGCGGTTGCAGTCCGTCGCTGGCAGCGAGTGCAGTGGCAGTACCCGGCGGCCTGGGCTGGTTCGGTGAGCTCGAAGCGGACGCCACCGCAGGAGGCAGTGTCCCATCAGCGAGCGGCCGGACGGCCGACAACGGTGTCGACTGAAACCGCGGCCCGACAGCGCATGCATCTCCTCGCCACCCCGAGCCGAACCCGAGGCCTGGCGAGGCCGTGCAGCTCCACCATGCATCTCCTCGCCACCCCGCCCCACACCCGAGGCCTGGCGAGGTCGTGCAGCCCACCATGCATCTCCTCGCCACCCCGAGCCGAACCCGAGGCCTGGCGAGGTCGTGCAGCACCCACCTCCCGGCGCGTAGGCTGCCGGCGTCCGTGTCGGAGATCCGCATCGACCCTCTCACCGGGCTGCGTACCATCGTGGCCGCCGGGCGTGCCACCCGGCCGGGTGGGGGGCTGGAGGTCGCGCCGGCACCCCCGCTGGACGTCGCGGGCGACCCGTTCGCCGACGGCCACGAAGGGCGCACTCCGCCCGAGCTCTATGCCGTGCGCCCGGGCGGAGGCCCGGCCGACTCGCCGGGTTGGACAGTGCGGGTCGTGCCCAACCTCTACCCAGCCGTCGCCCATGACGCCCCGGCGCCCGAGCCGCTCAGCGCCAACGCCGACCTCTTCTCGGCGGTGGCCGCCCGGGGCGCCCAGGAGGTGATCGTCAACGGGCCCCAACCCGTCACGACGCTCGCTGAGCTCGGACCCGAGCAGCTGGCCATCGCCATGGACGCCTGGCGCGAGCGGATGCAGGCGCACACGCCGGCCGCCTGCGTTCACGTCCTGGTCAACGAGCGCCGCGAGGCTGGCGCGTCGCTGCAGCACACCCACGCCCAGCTCTACGCCCTGGACTTCGTGCCCGCGGCGATCGCCCGCGAGCGAGAGCGCTTCGGTGCCTACGCCACTCAGACCATGGGCGCGAACCTGCTGGCCGACCTCGTCCAGGCCGAGGTCCGCCAGCGGCACCGGGTCGTCGCCATCGACGAGGACGCAGTGCTGCTCTGCCCGTACGGCGCGCGCGTGCCCTTCCAGCTCATGCTCGTGCCGCGCCGGGCGCGGCCCCGCTTCGAGGACCCCGGCCCGACCGGAGCGGCACTGCTGCACGACGGGTTGCAGCGGCTGCGACGGCGCCTGGGGCAGAGCCCGCCGCTGAACCTCTGGGTTCGCACGGCGCCGCGAGGCGCCGAGCACTTCTGCTGGCGCATCGACATCCTGCCCCGGCTCACCCACCTGGCCGGCCTGGAGCTGGGGACCGGCATCGGGCTGAACATCGTCTCCCCCGAGGACGCCGCCGACCAGCTCCGCGAGGCCTGAGCGGGAGCGCCTCTGCGTCGGGGTTGATGCCCGCCGCGGCGTCTTGCGCGCCCACATGGAAGTCGAGTTGGTCAACGACGGACCGGTGACCGTGCTGCTCGAGCAGGGGCCCACCGGAGCTGCCGGGTCGGAGATCTCGGCCCCGCGAGCCGGCGGCGGGGACCACTAGGCTGCGGCACCCATGCCTCCGGTCGATCGTCTCGTCTGCCGCTTCGCCGCCGAGCCTCCGCAGGAACCGCTGCCCTACGGACGCTGGGAGGAACGACTACGCGGCGCCTTCCTGGCCGCCTGCCTGCGCGTGGACACCGAGGGCGAGCAGCTCGGCGAACCCGGCGAGGTGCGCTGGTATTTCGACCGCAGCTGGGGCGGGCGGACCTTTGTCCCCGCGACGGTCGCCACCGCCGCCGGCTTCGAGTACTACGGCTACGTCAGCTTCGCCACGCCTCCCGGAGGCGAGGAGCCCGAGAGCTGCGACGGCTGGGCCGAGTACACCGCCGAGACCGCGATGCGCAACGCCGATTGGCGGCTGGATCTCTGCGACGCGGAGATCGGCAGCTGGCGCGGGGAGGAGGGCCGTCAGGCCACCATGACCCTGGTCTGGGGCGTCCCCCTGGTCGGCGGGGGGGCGATCGTCACCGCCGAGCTGGCGGAGCTCGCCGTCGACCAGTGCGTCCTGGTCGAGGATCGCTTCACGCTGATCGCGCCCGACGCCTACCGCTCGGACCTGCTCGAGGTCCTCCTGTGGGACCCCCGCGGCTCCGAGCTCGCCCGCGAGTCACTCTACGCCGAGGGCGAGGACGACGGGGACGACGAGCAGGAGGAGGAGGAGGAGGAGCGCCGGAACTGACCCTGGGCCGGATCAACAGGGACGGTGCATCGCTACGCCAAACCCGGCATCCGTCCCTCTCCCCATCCCGGCCCCAACCACGCCTCGCGCTCGGCGTCGTCCAAGGGAAAGTGACAGGCCGGCCCGTCCGGACCCAGCCGAGGATCGACCTCCCGGCAGCGCTCGCGGACCTTGGGGCAGCGCGGATGAAACCGGCACCCCGCGGGTGGCCGCGCCGCGCTGGCCGGCTCGCCGCGCGCGACCACCCGGGGCGGCGCCATCGGATCGGGCTCGGGCACGGCGGCCAGCAGGGCGGCGGTGTAGGGATGACGGGGGCGGGCGAACAGCGCTGCCACCGGACCCGCCTCCACGATCCGGCCGAGGTACATGACCGCGGCGCTATCGCAGACCTGGCGGACGACGGCGAGGTCATGGGAGATGAGCAACAGGGCGAGCCCGAGGCGCTCACGCAGGTCGGCCAGGAGGTTGAGCACCTGGGCTTGCACGGAGACATCGAGGCCGGAGACCGGCTCGTCGGCGACCAGCAACGCCGGCGACACGGCGAGGGCCCGGGCGATGGCCACGCGCTGGCACTCGCCGCCCGACAGCGCGCCCGGGCGCCGATCGAGGAGGTCGGGCCCGAGCCCCACCCGCGCCAGCAGCGCCGCCGCGGCGGCCCGGCGCGGCGGCCCGGGCGGGGTGAGCCGGTGGATGGCCAGCGGTTCGGCCACGCACGCGCCGACGGTGTGACGGGGATCGAGCGAGCCGCGCGGGTCCTGCATGACGATCTGAGCGGTGCGCCCCAGCGCCCGGCGCTGGGCCCGGCCCCGGCCGAGCTCCCGGCCGGCCAGGCGAACCGTGCCGGCCGTCGGCGCGCGCAACCCGAGCGCCGCGCGGGCCAGCGTGCTCTTCCCACAGCCGCTCTCGCCGACCAGGCCCAGCGCCTGACCGGGAGCCAGGTCGAGGTCGACCCCGTCGACCGCCCGTACCACCCCACCGGGTACCGACCGGTCCCGGTAGTGGCAGACCAGGCCACGCAGCTCCAGCAGCGGCCGGGGCGCGCGGCGAGTCGGATCGGCTCTCACCGCTGCGCCCATCACGACGCCGGAGCTGAGAGGCCGGCTGTCGTCCGCGCCTCCTCGGGCGTTGCCCCGTCGCGCAGAAGCTCCCACAGTCGCCGCCGGACGTCGGGGGCCAGCAGGCAGGCCGCCATGTGACCGGCCCTCAAGCCATCCCCCCCAAGCGCCGGCTCGACATGACGGTGACGCTCGGCCACGAAGGCGCAGCGGGGGTGGAAGCGGCACCCGGCCGGAGGATTCCCCGGCGAAGGTGGCGCACCTGGGATGGTGGCCAGCCGCGGCGGGCGGGGGCCGTGAACCGCCGGTAGCGACCCGAGCAGCCCCCATGTGTACGGGTGCGCCGGTTCGGCGAACAGGACTCGGGCCGGCGCGCACTCGACGACCCGGCCGGCGTACATGACTGCCACCTCGTCGGCGGTGCCGGCGACCACGCCGAGGTCGTGGCTGATGAGCAGCACGGCCATGCCCAGCTCGGATTGCAGCTCGGCCATGAGGGCGAGCACCTGGGCCTGCAGCGTGACGTCGAGGGCGCTGGTCGGCTCGTCGGCGATCAGGAGATCGGGTTCGTTGGCCAGCGCCATGGCCAGCATGACCCGCTGGCGCATCCCACCCGAGAGCTGGGACGGGTAGGCCCGGCGGGCGTCGGCCAGGCCCACGCGCTCCAGCAGCTCCTGCGCGCGCACATTGATCCGCTCGCGCGGAACCAGGCGATGGGCGCGCAGCGCCTCGGCGACCTGGGTCCCCACCCGCCTGAGGGGGTGCAACGCGCCGAGCGGATCCTGGAAGACCATGCCGATCCGCCGGCCCCGCACCGCGCGGCGACCGTCGGCGTCGAGGGCGAGCAGGTCCTCGCCGTCGAGCAGCGCCCGACCGGAGACCCGCGTCCCGGGGCCGGTCAGGCCGAGCAGGGCCAGGGCGATCAGCGTCTTGCCCGCGCCGGACTCGCCCACCAGCCCCAGCGTGGCGCCCCGCCGCAGCTCGAAGCCGACCCCGTCGACGAGCGCGCGATCACGCTCGGGGCCTCCCGCCGTCACCCGCAGTCCCTCGACGGCGAGCAGCGGTGCACCCCCCGCGTTCATGGCCTCCCCAGCCGCGGGTCCAGGCGCCCCAGCGCGAGGTCGGCCAGGGCGTTACCGGCCACCACGAGCACGGCGCCCATCAGGACCGTGCCCTGGATCACCGGGAGGTCGGAGCGATGGATGGCATCCACGGCCAAGCCTCCCACGCCGGGAATGCCGAACACGGTCTCGGTCAGCACGGCTCCTCCGAGCAGCAGGCCGACGTCCACCCCGAGCAGCGCGATCACCGGGCCCAGGGCCAGCGGGAGGGCGTGACCGAGCACTACGCGTCGCTCGGAGATGCCCATGGCGCGGGCGGTGCGCACGGGCTCCGAGCCCAGGGCGTCGAGCACGCCGGCGCGCACGAGGCGGGCGTACACCGCGCCGAAGGACGCGGCCATGACCAGCCAGGGCAGCACCAGAGAGCCCAGCCAGGCGCCCGGATGGCTCAGCGGATGGCTCGGATAGCTGGCGTAGCCGGGGAGCAGGGCGAAGCGCCCGACATCGGAGGCAAACAGAGCGAGCGCCACCAGCCCGAGCCAGTAGATGGGGGCCGAGACCAGCACCAGGGCCGTACCCATGGCCGCGCGGTCGAAGGCGCGCCCCCGCCGGGCGGCGGCGCCCGCGCCGACGGCGATGGCGCCGGTCACCCATAGCAGCGCGCCCCCGAGGACCAGGGCCGCGGTGGCCGGCAGGCGGGCGAGAATCAGCCGCCCCACCGGAGCGTCGTAGGTGTAGGAGCGCCCGAGGTCGCCGTGGAGGACGAGGTGGCGCAGATAGATGGCGAACTGCTCGAGGACCGAGTGGTTCAGCCCCAGGGCAACGCGGGCGGCGGCCACCCGCGCGGGGGTGGGATCGCGGCCGGCCCGCAGCACGGCCGGGTCGATCCCGGACGGCAGCAGGTAGAAGACGGCGAAGGTCAGCGCGCTGACGGCGAGGAGCATGGCCACCGTGGCGGCCAGGCGTCCCAGCAGGTGTCGCGCCGCCGGAGCACTCAGGGCGCGCGTCACCGGTCACCGGACTGACGTGAAGGCGAGGTCCCAGCTCGAGGTGAAGCCATTGGGCACGCTGACCACGTCGGCCGAGCGCGTCAGCGCTGTGCGATCCCACAGCCAGGGGATGGCCGGCGCGTCGGCGGTGATCATCCGGTCCACGCCGGCGAAGGCCTTGTAGCGCTGCGTCGGGTCGACCAGCCGCGCGGCGGCGTCGAGGGCGGCGTCGACGTGGGGGTCGCGCAGCTGCGGCCAGTTGGAGTTGCCGTTGGCCAGGATCTGGCGCCCGTCGAAGGGCAGCTCGAGCAGCGTGTACGGGTCCAGGAAGTCGCGTGCGTAGGAGACGCTCGGACACACGGCCACCGCCGCCTTGGGCAGGGTGCAGAAGCGCCGGTACATGACGTCCTCGGGGACGGCGCGATAGTCGACGGTGAAGCCCATGTGCTCGAACTGGCTGCGGACGTTCAGGGCGGCCCGGGCGGCGGCGCCGTCGCTGTCGCCCACCATCAGCAGCCGCGCGTGGCCGGTGTAGCGCCCCGCTGCGTAGCCGGCGGCGCGCCAGTACCGGGCGGCGACGTTGGGATCGCCGCCCGGCGCGGCGAGGAAGTCGAAGCCGAACCCCCGCGCGCCGCCGGCCTGGACGCCCCCCGGGAACTCCGGCGGGATGAAGTGGGTGGCCACCGGCCCGAGGATCGGCCCGCCCCGGGCCAGGCGCACGGCGTCGCGGTCGAAGCCGGCGAGGATGGCGCGCCGGACGTTGAGATCGTCGAGGGGCTTGATCGTCGTGTTGAGGGCGATGTAGCGCGTGCCCGTGGCCGGGGCGAAGGCGAGCTGGCCGGCGTGGCGTCCTCCGACCAGCGCCTTGAGCTCCTCGGGGGTGGGGGCGACGTTCCCGTCGATGAGGCTCGTGCCGTTGGCCACCTTCTCGGTCGCCGCGTCTGAGTTGGTGAGACCCTCCTGGATGTCGACCGAATCGACGTAGGCCTTGCGGAAGTCTGTTGATCCATCCCAGCTCGGGTTGCGCACGAGCAGCAGCTCGCGGCCAGGCGAGTAGCCGGTGACCTTCCCCGACGGGTCGGCCTTGAACATGTAGGGGCCGGTGGCCACCTGCGCGCTCGCGTAGGTCGACTGCGGGTGGCGGTCGTACTTGGTGGCGTACTCCTGGGGCACCGGCGCCGTGCCGGGGAGGACGAGGGCGCCGGCCAGCGTCGCGCCGAGCGGCTTGGTCAGGTGAAAGACGATCGTCTGCTCGTCGGGCGTCTGGATGCCGGGGATGGCGCGGTAGGCACCCGGCTGCCCCGTGGGGGCCCCGACCAGGGCGCCGAAGTAGCCCGAGACGTAGGAGTTGCCCACCGCCGCGGTGAAGTCGCGCTCGATCGCGTACTTGATGTCCCTGGCGGTAACGGCCCGTCCGACCGGCGGTGAGAAGCGGACGCCCGAGCGCAGGTGGACGGTCACCGTGCGCCGGTCGGCCGAGATGGTCGGTGGTCCGTCGGCCAGGTCGGGGACGGGCATGTCGTAGTGCGGCGGCGCGTACGCGTAGAGCGTCCGATCGACATCGAGGAAGACCTGCTCGGAGAACTGCTCGTTGGTCGTCCCGGGGTCGGGGCTGTCGAGGTCGGAGCCGGCCAGGACGGTGAGGGCGCCCCCGCGGTGGCCCTGCTGGATGTCGCCGCCGCTGGGTTGGCCCGTCGGCGCCAGGGCGCCCGGCTTGGCGTGCCCCGAGCCGCCGCAGGCGCCCAGGCCAACGGGCAGGCCGGCGAGCGCGATCAGCAGGGCCCGGCGCAGGGTGGTGGAGGGCAAGAAGCTGACGACCACGTCAGCGTTCATTCAGGCCCGGGGCCCGGTTCCCTTCCCCGTGCGAGGCGCCCTCAGGCGCCGCGAGGGGCCAACGCCGCGCGCACGCGATCGCCCAGGACGTTGAGCGCCACCACCAGGGCGAGCAGAGCCAGCCCGGGGAAGGTCATGTACCACCAGTGGTGCTGGAAGCCCGGCGCGGCGTCGGCGAGCATCTGACCCAGGCTCGGGCGCGGCGGGGTGACCCCGACGCCGAGGAACGACAGCGCCGCCTCGAGCAGGATGCATTGGGGGACGAGCAGGGCGGCGTAGACCACGACGGGACCGAGCAGGTTGGGCAGGACGTGATGCAGGACGATGCGCGGATGAGATGCGCCCAGCGCCCGGGCGGCGAGGACGAACTCCGCCTCGCCCAACTCCCGGGCCCGCGCCCGGACCAGCCGGGCCAGCCCCGTCCAGTTCACGGCGGCGATCACCAGCACGACGGTGGAGACCCCGGGCCGGATCAGGCCGCCGGCACAGCCGCGGCCCAGCGAGCACGCCGAAGCCAGGCCGAGCCCGAGCAGCAGCACGGGGAAGGCGAGCACCACCTCGACCCCGCGGGAGAGCACGAGGTCGATGGGGCCCCGCGCGTAGCCGGCGAGCAGGCCCACGGTGGTCCCGACGGCCACGCAGACCGCTGTCGACCCCAGCCCGACCAGGACCGACAGCTGCAGGCCATAGAGCGTCCGCGAGAAGACGTCCTCGCCCAGCAGGTCGACGCCGAGCCAGTGGTGCGCGCTCGGCCCGGTCGCCGTGCCGAAGTAGGGGTCCAGCGCCGACTTGTCCAGGACCGCGTACCCAGGCCGACCCAGGAGGTGGACGACCACCGGGGCAGCCGCGGAGAGGGCGACGAGCCCGGCGCACGCGCCCAGGGCGACGAGCCCGACGCGATCGCGACGCAGGCGGGTCCAGAGGCTGTCCGCTGACGCGGGCTCGGACGAGGCCGGGCGTCCGGAGAGAGGACCGGTGGGTGCGAGCAGCGGGTGGAAAGTGCCCATGGGCGCTCCGCCGACGACGAACCGGGCGGTGCGAGCGGCTTCGGCGCCGCTGGTCGGAGCCCTGCCTGGCCACCGCGCGGCGCCGGGCCAATACCATCGCGGCTGCGCCCTCGTAGCTCAGTGGATAGAGCAATCGCCTCCTAAGCGATGTGCGCAGGTTCGACTCCTGCCGGGGGCATCGGCCCCGGGGAATCGGCGCGACCCGGCGGAGTCGGGTCAGCCGTCGCCAGCGCCGGTCAGGTAGCGCCTGACGTTGGCGTGGCGGCGCAGCAGCCCCAGGACTTCGAGCGTCCTGTCGTGCTCGACGGGGGAGGCGTTGGGGCCGGGGGCGGGAGGGACGGACCGGGCGCCACGCACCGCCTGCCAGAGGATCTCGTCCGACAGGGCCTGGGGCACCAGGTCACGCTTGTCCCAGGGCAGCGCGCCGGAGGTGCGAGCCATCGCGCTGGCCGCGGTGTTGAGCTCGTTGAGCGGCTGGGCGGGCTGGATGGCCTTGTACTGGGTCCCGGCAACATCGGCCGAGGTGGCGAAGGCGTCGAACATCGGCGTGGCCAGAGCGTCGTCGAGGGAGAGGGGGTGCAGCCCGGCGATCAGCTCGATCGTGCGCAGCATCGAGTACTGGTCGTAGCGGGTGTGCACGACGGCCCCGCGCTTGGCCCACGGGCTGATGACGAAGGCCGGCATGCGGTGGGCGTCGACGTGATCGGCGCCGTCCTGGGAGTCGTCCTCGACGACGAAGATGGCCGAGGATGACCAGATCGGCGAGTGGGAGATCAGGTCGACGACCTGGCCCAGGCCGAGGTCGTTGTCGGCGACCAGCGCCTGGGGGGTGTAGTCGTTGACTGTCGTCCCGTTTGTATGGTCGTTGGGCAGCACCATGTAGTTGAGCGTCGGCACCCGGTTGCCGGCCACCTGGGCGTTGAACTGGGCCTGGAGCTCGGAGAAGCGGTTCTGCGCGCCGATGAGGGTCCCGGTGCCGTCGTATATCCCGGAGTCCTGGTTGCAGGTGGCGAGGTTCCCGACGGCACCGCCGGGCGCCTCGCAGCCGATGAGCAGGTCGCTGGGGTAGGTGTAGTCGGTGTTGGCCGAGACCGTCGGATAGGTCGAGCGTCCGTCGTTGGAGAGCGGGCTGGCGCCCCCGGAGAGCTCGCCGTAGTTGCGGAAGCTGACCCCCTGCTTGACCGCCTGGTCGAAGATGAAGTCGTTGGGCGGGAAGGTGACCGGGTAGACGCCGAAGTCATAGGCGCGCTTGCGGTTGGAGTAGTTGGCGGCGACCGCCTTCTGCACGTAGTCGGTGGCGTAGGCCCCCGAGGTGATGATGTGGCCGTCGACGGAGACCTCGGAGTTGGCGTAGAAGTGGTCGATGAGCGGGAACGTGCGGGTCAGCGCGTGGGCGTTGGGGGTGATCCCGCCGGTGGGTCCGGCCACCCCGTTGTCGTCGAAGAGCTCGAGCCCCGGGCTCCCGTCGCCGCGGCGGTCTGAGCCGAAGAGCTGGTCGTAGGTCCGGTTCTCCTTGACCACGTAGAAGACGTGCTTGATCTGCCGGCTGGGCCCCCCGTCGGGAGCGACCACCGGGGTGCCCGCGGGGGCGCCGACGGAGTTGGACGGGTGTACCTGGGCGTCAGCAGCCGTCGTGGCCGCGCGCTCCTGGACGTCGGTCGGGGTGGGCAGGGCGCCGACGAGCCCCAGCAGCTTGTCCAGCACGTAGGTCCCGTAGGCCGTGCTCGGCGTCTGGAACGGGCGCTTGTCGCCGGCAAAGCTGTAGGTAGGGTTGGGACCGGCGCCCATGCCCTTGCCCGCCACCCAGAGCAGCTGGGACCCGTTGGGGGTCACCTGGACGCTGGTGGGATAGGCGGCCACCGGGAGCTTGCCGATGACCTGGCCACCGGGCAGGTTGGGCAGGTAGCCGGGCTCGGCGGCGCACCGGGCGTAGCGGGGCAGCCGCCGAGCGCGGGCCAGGGCCCGGCGGCGCCGGGCGCGAGCTCGAGCGCCGGCCCGCCCACGGCCGGTGTGGATGTCCAGCGCGCGCAGCACGGCGCGGTAGTAGACGCGCTCGCGGGCCACCGTGGGGCCGGCGCAGCCCTTCACGTGCGGGCCGACAAGATAGCGCCGGCGCAGGCGAGCGATGGTGCGGTGGTAAGCCCGGCGGCGGGAGGGGAAGCTGTGGCGGGCGCGGTGCAGGGCGGCGGCGGCGCGGCGCTGGCCGCGGCGGTAGTGGCTGATCTGCCCGACCGACCTGACGCGGACGACGAGACGGGGGAGGATCCGCGCGCCGGGCCCGGGACGTTGATCCAGCGAGATGGCGGCCACGGCATCCTCGCCCGAGTCGGCGCTGTAGAGCGTGTGCCCATCGGGAGAGATGGCCAGGGAGACCGGTGCGCTGCCCACCCCCTCGGGGCGCCCGACGGACACGGTGGCCGTCACGCGGCGCGTGTCGGTGTCGACCGTGGCGATCAGGTCGCGGTTGGTGACGGCCACGTAGACGGCGTGGCGGGCGGGGTCGGCGACCATCCCCTCGGGATGACTGTTGACGTCACCCCCCGCCCCCCCGAGGCCAGTGATCGTCCCGGTCACCTTCGCCGCGGCGACGTCCAAGACCGAGACGGTCCCGTCGAACTCATTGGAGACGTAGGCGCGTCCCTGGGGGTCGAAGGCGACGCCTTCGGGGTAGCGGCCTACGACGACAGAAGCGGTGCGCCCCGAGGCCAGGTCGACGATCGCGGCGACGTCGGACTGGTTGAGGGCGACCACGAGGCTGCGGCCGTCGGGCGAGACGGCAAGCCCCTCGGGGTAGTCGGTGCCCGACCCGGTCAGGGGTGGGAAGGAGTTGGTGCGCGCGGCGCCCGAGCCGGGGTTGGGCAGGGCGATGGGATTCTGCTCGGTGCCCTTTCCGCTGGTCGGATCGACGCTGAAGACGTGGACTACGTCGCCGCCGTCGCCCTTGGTCGAACCCTCGGTCGGCGAGTCGCCCTTCGGCGTCCCTGACACGTAGGCGTTCCGGCCGTCGGGGGCGAAGGCCACCCCGACGTAGCCCCCGGGAAGGGGAAGCGTCTGGATCGCCTGGCCACTTGCCACGTCGACGACGCGGACGTCGTCGGAGCCGTGGCCGGCGTCCAGCACCCACATGAAGCGCCCATCGGGGCTGAGGGCCGAGCCGTCGGGGAAGTTGCCGACCTGGGTCAGCCGGCCGACCGGGTGAAGCTGGTGGCCGTTGCCGGTGATGCCGAGACCCGGGTTGATCTGACCCGGCCCCACGTCGGCGAGAGCCACGGCGGCAGCGACGAGGGTCGCCACGCCGATGGCGAGGGCGAGCCAGGGATGGAGACGGCGAGTGGCCATGGGCAGAGTCGGGCCCAGGGCCCGGCGGCACGCTACCGGGCCGCCCACGACCAAGCGTGAAGCAAATGTGACGGGGGCGTGCCGGTTGCCCATCCGGTACCGTCGCCGCGCCGGCCGCATCGGCGTCTGAGACATGCAGCGCACCGAGCACGGAGCCCACCTCGTCCGACTGACCCGCGCCCTCTCCGAGGCGGTCTGATCGACGCCCGCCGGATCGGCGGCGTGCTGGCGCTCGCGGTGGCGGTCACGCTCGCCGGCTGCGGTGGCGGGCCCAGCTCCCCCGCCGGCCAGATGACGGAGCCCAGCGATCCGCCCGCCCCGCTCCCCCCTGGCTGGGGCGCCTTCGCCAATTTCCAGCGGGGATTCTCCTTCGGCGTGCCACCGAGCTGGAGCGTGTCGGAGCCGCCCGCCACGACGAGGGTCAGCTCGGGCGACCGGGGGCTGGTCATCGCCGTCGCCGCCGACCGCAGCGCCACCGGCCGAACGGGAGATCTCGGCAGCTACCTCACCGCAACGGTCCACGCCCTCCCCGGCTACTCGGGCGTGGTCGCGGCCGCGCCCCGCGCACTTGGCGGCCTGCGCTATCCAGCCGAGGAGCTCAACGCCCGCGGCCGCTTCTCGGCGACCGGCGTGGACCAGGCCATCCGCGCCATCGCGCTGGACCGGCCCGGGCTCGTCACCTACACCCTGCTGATCTTCTCCAACGCCGACGTGGCCGCCACGCGCTACGCCTCCGACGAGGCGGAGCTGCTGCGGACGTTCCGCGCCCTGGCTCCCGGCTAGACCGGGGGGTCAGCGATCCGGCCGCTGCGGGTAGACCTCGTCGATGGTGGCCAGGGCGGTGAGCGGCGCGGCCGCCGCCCGCTCGACGGCCTCCCGGCCTCCGGCCAGGCGGTCCAGGACGCACACCACCCCACAGACCTCCTGTCCCGCGGCCTGCAGGACGTCGATCGCGTGCACGGTCGAGCCGCCGGTGGTGACCACGTCCTCCACGACCAGGCAGCGTTCCCCCGGCTCCAGCGGCGGCCCCTCGATCGCGCGCTGCAGTCCGTGGGCCTTGACCTGCTGGCGGACGAAGAAGGCCTTCACGCCAGCCCCCCCGGCGAGGGCGGCGCAGGCCACCGGATCGGCCCCCATGGTCAGGCCACCCACGGCGGCGGCATCCCGCCGAGCGACTTCGGCGGCGACGAGCTCGGCCAGGGCCCGGAAGCCGGCGGGCCGCAGGATCGCCCGCTTGGCATCGACGTAGTACTCGGCCCGCGTGCCGCTGCTCAGGGTCACCGGCCCGATGACGAGGGCGTGCTCGCGCAACTCGGCGAGGAGCGCGCGGCGGGCCGACTCGGGCAGGCCATCAGCGGGGTTGGACGGATGGCCGGCTGCCGGCACGGGCGGGCATCCTAGTCCGGTTGGCCGCCGGCGGCCTCGGTCGAGCCCGGCCGGGTGAGGAGCCCGAGCCCGGCCGCGAGGAGCAGCCAAAAGCCCAGCGCCAGGGGCACGGCCTGCCAGCTCCAGCCGACCAGGACGCTGAGGGCGAAGGCGTTGTTCAACGAGTGCAGGGCGATGCCGGGCAGCAGCGACCCGGTGCGCGCGTAGAGCAGGGCGAGGCCGACGCCGAACAGCGCCAGCGCGGGCACGAACACGGCGTCGGTGCGGCCCCCGAGATGCATCACGCCGAACAGGACTCCCGACGCGACCGCGGCCCCCGCCGTGCCCAGGCGACCGCGAAGCGCCGTGAAGGCAAACCCGCGGAAGAAGAGCTCCTCGGCCACCGGGGCGATGACCCCGACCAGCAGGCCGAAGGCCAGCACCGACGCCGTGGGGCTCGTCGCGCCGATCCCCGGAACGCGCTCCTTGGGCGCTGAGACCAGCAGAGCGTAAACCGCGGCGAGGGCAAAATAGGCGACGGCGACGACCAGCGCCGGACCGACCGCGCGTCGGAGGCTCACCCGTCGCAGACCGAGCTGGTCGAGGGTCGGGCGCGGCCCAACCACGACGGCGGCAAGGACCCACACACTGCCCACCAGCGACACGTCGAGGACGGCGGTGAGAGCGACGTTGATGCCCGGGCCGGGATGGGCCAAGTCGACGTGGAGACCGACGAGCTCGAGCACGATGAGGATCAGCGCCTGACCGGCGAACGCCGTGACCACCCCAACGCCCAGCGCCGCGGGCACGGTCCACGCCGGCCAGCGCGGGGAGGACGTGGGCGGCGGGTGGGCCATGAGGACGGTGCCGCGGGCCGCCGAGGCTCCCGCCGGGGTCCTCAGCTTATGAGCGCGTCCAGCTCGACCAGTCCCCGCACGCTGGCGACGCCGGCGGGGATCGGTCCGCCGCCGCGGTCCAGCAGCACGGCGTGCACGCCGGCGGCCCGGGCCCCGGCCACGTCCTCGTGCATCCGGTCGCCGACGTGGACGGCAGCGCCGGCCGGGCAGCCGAGCCCTGCGAGAGCCCGGCGAAAGACGCGCGGGTCGGGCTTGGCGGCACCGACCGCGGCGGAGGTCACGACGGCGTCGAGATGGGCTCTGAGCCCGAGCCGGTCGAGGACCGCGTCCAGCCCGACGTCCCAGTTGGAGACCACGGCCAGCCGCAGTCCTCGCGCCCGCAGCGACGAGAGCGCCGGTTGCGCATCGGCATGGGCGCGGAAGCGCAGGGCATCCAGCAGCACCTCGACGGTCATCGAGAGCTGCGCCCCCGCCGCTCGGGGCCCCAGGGCGTCGCGGAGCACGCGGGCGCAGTCCCGGCGCAGGGCTCCGAGGCCGGCCTGCGAGCCGCCGCGGAGATGGTGGGCGCGGTAGAACGAGATCTCGGCCATCAGCGCCGCTTCGCAGGCGGGCTCTCCGATCTCGATCCCAGCGCGCTCACGCAGCCCCCGGGACAGCCGCGGCACGGGATCCTCCAGCTCGACCAGGGTGCCCATGGCGTCGAGCAGCACGACGCGCACCGGAGAGGACGAGGCGCTCACCGGCGAGCGTCGCGGAGTGGGCAGGGCTGTCGTCGCCGCCCCCGAACGACGGAGACGGTGTGCGACACTGACCCGCCGGGCGCCTCTGGGGCGCCGCGCCCCTCCGGCGCCCCGCGACGACCGGGACGCCAGTCCCCGAGGCCGACCGACCGATGAGCCGACGCCAACGCCAACGGCGACAGCGCCACCTCCGTGGCAAGAGCCCAAGCCCCATCCTCTTCACCTTCGGGGTGCTCGGGATGGGTGCGGTCATCGGCGTGCTCGCCGTCTTCGGGTGGATCGCGTCGATCGCCGCCAGCGTGCCGTCGCTCGGCTCGCTCAAGCCGGTGGACAAGGGGGCGATCTCCAAGGTCTACGCGGCCGACGGATCCCTGCTGGGCACGATCCAGTCCGACAACCTCCGGGTTCCCATCACCAGCGACCAGCTCCCCAAGAGCCTCAAGGACGCGACGGTGGCCATCGAGGACCAGCGCTTCTACCAGCACAAGGGCGTCGACTACGCCGGCGTGCTGCGCGCCGCCTTCATCAACGTGACAACGGGCAAGACGGCGCAGGGTGGCTCGACGATCACCATGCAGCTGGTGCGCAACCTCTACATCTCCAGCGAGAAGACCATCCAGCGCAAGATCCGCGAGGCATCGCTGGCCCAGCAGCTCGAGAGCGTGCACACCAAGGATTGGATCCTGACCGGCTACCTCAACGACGTGCCCTACGGAACGGTCAACGGCCAGACGGCGGTCGGCGGCGAGGCCGCGGCGCAGGTCTTCTTCGGACGCCCGGCCGCCCGACTCGACCTCGCCCAGTCCGCGCTGCTGGCCGGACTTCCCCAGGCGCCCTCGCAGTACAACCCGTTCATCGACCCCAACGCCGCGCGCCAGCGCCGAGCCGAGGTACTTCAGAAGATGGCCTCGCTGCACATGATCACCCCCGAGGACGCCGCGGCGGCCGGCGCCGAGCCTTTGGGCGTGCGCCACAACGACTTCTACCAGCGCGAGCGCGAGCCCTACGTCTTCGACTACGTCAAGGACGAGCTCGACCGCCACTACGGGATCCCCACCGTCAGCCAGGGGGGGCTCATCGTGCGCACCTCGATCGAGCCCAAGCTGCAGAACCTCGCGCGCAAGTCGATCGCCCAGCAGCTCAACCAGACCGGCGACCCCTCCTCGGGCGTGGTCTCCATCGACCCGGCGACGGGCTACATCCGGGCCATGGCGGCGTCGGAGACCTACGGCTTGGGCCAGGGACGGACGACGTTCAACTACGCCGCCGACGCCCACCGCCAACCCGGCTCCACGGCCAAGCTCTGGGTCCTCATGGCCGCCCTGCGCAAGGGCATGGATCCCAGGAACACCTACTACGACTCCCACCAGCTCGACTTCACCGACCCGATCTACGGACCAATCAAGGTCAGCACCGACGATAACCAGTACTACGGCTCCGAGAGCGTCTTCGACGCCGTCGTGCACTCGGACAACACGGTGTTTCAGCAGCTCGACCTCGACGTCGGTCCACCCGACGTGACCAAGGCGGCCCATGACCTCGGCATCACCACCCACCTCTTCAACTACCCCGCCGAGGGACTCGGCGGACTGACCGACGGGGTCACTCCCTTGGAGCAGGCCAACGCCTACGCGACGGTCGCGTCAGGGGGCTACCACAACACCCCACAGGCCGTCACCTCGGTGCGCTTCCCCAACGGCCGCGTCGATCTCTTCAAGCCCCACCGGGTCAAGCAGTTCACCGACGGCGAGACCGATCAGGCCATACAGACGCTGAAGGCGAACATCCAGAGCGGCACGGGCACGGCGGCGAACATCTCCTGCCCGGCGGCCGGCAAGACGGGGACGACGTCCTCGTACAAGGATGCCTGGTTCGTCGGCTTCACCCCTCGCCTGACCACAGCGGTCTGGGTGGGCTACACGCCCAACCCGCTGCCGATGGACTCCGTCCACGGCATCACGGTGTTCGGCGGCACCTTCCCGGCGCAGATCTGGCACGACTACATGAGCCAGGCCATCGGCTCGGACTGCGCTGCCTTCCAGCCGCCGAGCAACCCGATGTCCTTCCAGCCCTTCTTCGGAAAGTACGCATCCCAGAGCGGTGGAGGCTCGAGCGGTGGTGGGACATCGAGCTCGAGCGGCACCTACACAGGCCCGCAGAACAGCACGGGCTCGGGCAACGGCGGCACGACCTACCAGCCGAACCAGGGGTACCAGCACCAGCCGGGCGGCGCCGGTGGCGGGGGCACCCGAGGTGGCGGGCGCAGTGGCGGCGGTGGCGGTGGGACCGGCGGTGGCGGTGGGACCGGCGGTGGCGGTGGGACCGGCGGTGGCGGTGGGACCGGCGGTGGCGGTGGGACCGGTGTCGGGACCGGCGGCGGCGGCGGGACCGGCGGGGGGGGCGGCGCGAGACCCGGCCACTAGCCTTGCCCGCGGCCACCGTTGGCGATTGTCCTGGTAGCGTCAGCGTCCGCCGCGGGCCGGTCCGGCCCGCCGCCATCCCAACGCTCAGGACACCGTGGCCAAGGAAGACAAGGTCGAATTCGAGGGCGAGGTCGTCGAGGCGCTGCCCAACGCGATGTTCCGGGTCAAGCTCGAGAACGGTCATCTCGTGCTCGGCCACGTGGCCGGCAAGATGCGCCGCTTTCGCATCCGCATTCTCCCGGGCGACACCGTGCGCGTCGAGCTCTCGCCCTACGACCTCGACCGCGCCCGCATCGTCTATAGACAACGCTGATCGCGGTGGGCGGGGGCGCGGGGGGTCCCTATCCGACCGGCGCCTTCGCTGAGCGGGCGCTGATCAGCGCCCTGACCGCCGCCCAGTCTTCGCGCGCGTCGACGGGCGGCGGGAGGGTCCTGCGCGGCATCGGTGACGACGCCGCGGTGGTCCGTCCTGGTCCCATCGCGGTGACCTCCGTCGACATGATGGTCGACGGCGTGCACTTCCGCGCGCCATGGGCAGGGCACGAGGACATCGGTCATCGGGCGCTGGCCGGGGCGCTGTCGGATCTGGCGGCGATGGGCGCGCGGCCCGGTGAGGCCTACATCGGGCTCATCCTGCCCCCGCAGACCACCACCGAGCAGGCGCTTGCTCTCCACGCGGGAGCCCAAGCGCTGGCCGCCCGCTGCGAGACGTCGATCGCCGGCGGCGACATCGTGTCCGGGCCCGTCCTGGCGGTCAGCGTCACCGTCGTCGGGTGGGCACGCGACGAGGACGAGCTGGTCGGACGTGACGGCGCCCGAGCCGGGGACCTGGTGGGGGTGACCGGAACCCTGGGCGGCGCGGGGGCCGGGCTTGCCGTCCTCGAGGGCCGGGCCACCGGGCCGGCCGACCTGCCCACGCGTCACCTGCGGCCCGAGCCGCGCCTCGCCGAGGGACGAGCCCTGGCCGCGGCCGGCGCACGGGCGATGCTGGATCTCTCCGATGGCCTGGCCGCTGATGCCGAGCGACTGGCGCAGGCCTCCGGCGTCGGCTTGGAGGTCGATGTGAGCCGCCTGCCCCTGGCGCCGGGTGTCAGCGACGTGGCCGATCAGCTCGGCGAGGACGCTTCCGAGCTCGCGGCCCGAGCCGGCGACGACTACGAGCTCTGCTTCACGATCGCGCCCGACCGCCGGGCCGCCGCCGAGCGGGCGGCGCCGGTGACGTGGATCGGGTCGGTCGTGGCCTACCCGATCGGCCTCCGCCTCAGGGGTTCCCCGAGGGCAGCGAGCCTCCGTGGCTACGAGCACGGCTCCGATCAGGCGTGAAGGTGGACCAGGCGGCGTCGGGCGATGTGGAGCCGCCAGCATCCGCGATGAGGGCCGCGTCCCGGGACTCTGGCACCGCGAGGCGCGCGAGCACCGCCTGGGCAACGCCGGCCGAGTCCACGGCGTAGCGCCCTTCGCTGATCGCGTTACGGATGGCATGCATGCGCAGGCTCCGTTCCTCGTCGGGGGTGGGGCTCATCGAGCGGGGACGCCGCGGCCGCTTCCTTGGGCCCGGCGGCGCCTCGATCCTCTATCGCCGCTGCGCAGACTGGACTTGAGCCTGCCCCGGCCCCACCTCAGCGGGTGATCGAGGGGCTGTGCCCACTACCCGCCGCCCACGGGCGCCAGACGGCGCGGGGGAGGTCCCAGCGGCGGCGGGCTCGCGGGTACGGCGGCCGGGGCCAGCGCCCGTCCACCCGGCGCCGCGGCTCCGATCAGCGCCAGTCCCCGGGGCTGGAAGTCGACGAGCCGAGCAAAGACGATGATCCGGCGCGACGCCGAGTACAGCGGATGGCACGCCGACAGCACGAGTCGCTCGTAGCCGGCCGGATGGACCACGCCCACGTCGGTGGGCAGCACGATCTTCGTCGCCTGGACGGCGTAGCTGAAGCGGCCGTAGGGCAGATCCAGGACTATCGAGTCGCCGCGACGCAGCGCGTCGACGTGGCGAAACGGCGCCAGATACGTCGTCCGGTGACCGGCGATGGCCACCGTGGCGCCCATGCCGGGCAGTGGCGTCGACGGGTAGTGACCGGGACCCTTCTGCAGGCTCGTCTCGTCCGTGCCCTCGACGACGACGAAGCTCGCGCCGATCCGGGCGATGCGGATGCGCCCCAGGGGCTGGCCGGGCCGACTGCGCCCGCGCAGGCGGCGGGCCAGGAAGGCGACGCGCTGACGGACGTCGGCCAGCGACTGCAACGCGCGCACCTCATCGGCGCCGGCTGGGCGGCGCTCGAGGGCGTTGAGCTGCCCGGAGAGCTGGTTCTGCTGGAGGCGGCCATAGAGCGCCGACAGCGGCTCCTGCCACGCCAGCGTGATGCCAGCGTCCATGACCAGCAGGATGCCCGCCAGGATGAGCACGGACGAGAGGCCTCGCAGTGCGTGGCGCACGACTCGATTATGACCTGCCCGCCGGGGGCCGGCGGCAATCGGCGTCCCGGCGAACGCTGTCCTGCGCCCTTCGGGCGCCTCCGCTCTAGCGCCGCAGCGCTGACTCCGTCCCGCCCAGCGAGCCCGGGCCGGCGTAGCCCACCGGGCCGCGGACCGATACCGCCGGAGCGTCGTCAACGACGTCGCGGCGGCCCAGGACTGTCGCCGCTGCGCCGGCCAGGCAGCCCAGCAGCAGCGCCCAGGTCACCGTAGCCAGCGCTCCCAAGCTGCCCGAGGCCAGCAGCACCAGTGCCGTCCATGCCAGCCCCACGGGACCGACGCCGAGCACCCCGGCGTAGACCCAGCTGACAGCGATCAGCGGGAGGAGCCCGAGAGTGAGCAGACCCAGAGCCGGGCCGCGGCGCAGGCGCAGGTCGGGGGCGAGCGCGAGCAGAGCGAGGTGCAGCAGCGGCACGACCAGGGCTGCGGCATAGGGGTTGACGACCCAGACCACGCAGGTGGCCAGCACGGCGACAAGTACAACCGCTGCCGGCGGTCCCATGCCGTCGGGCCGTCGCTGGGTTCCGATCAGGCGGGGCACGAGGGTGTGCCAGGCGATCAGCCCGAGCACGAGGGCGAGCGCCTCGGCCACGAGCAGCGCGTCGCCCCGGCCCCCGCGCACGAGCAGCGAGCTCGTGACCGGCGCCGACGGGGCAGCGGTCAGCAGACCGAGCGCCACCAACAGGCGCGCCAGGGCGGCGACGATCAGGAAGGGCATGGCCGCCGCGGCCGTCCACCCGATCCAGCGCCCGAGCGGCTGGCGGCGGCGACGGGCCCGCGCGGCGGCGTCACCAGCACACAGCAGCACGGGAAACAGCGCGCCGCCGACCAGCAGGGTCACTGCCCACTCCGGGACGCGCTGGCGTGCGGTGAAGATACTGCGCTCGACGCGGTCGGCGGGCAGTGCCCGGGCCGAGTCGAAGGCCAGGACCGCGCGCAGGACGGTCCGGCCCATGCTCTGCAGGCGTGCCTGGGAGACGTGGGCGTTGGCCGGGATGGCGCGCTCGCCGTCGAGGGAGAGCAGGACGGCGGGAAGGCCACGGGCGACCGGGCCGCCCTGCTCACCCGGGGTGAGGGCAACGGCCAGCCGGGCGAACTGCCGGGCCACGGAGGTGGCCCCGGGGACGAGCCCCGTCTCGGCGCGCAGGGCGGCGCCCACCGTATCGGTCACCACCACCGGGGCCTGCCCGCGGCCGGCGCCCCACGGCACGAGGAGTGGACCCGGGCCCGAGCGATCCGAGCCCAGGTCGCCCAGGACGATCACCGCGTCGGTGGGGCCTGGCGCCGTCTGGGCCCACGCGGTGGCGCCGCCACCGCCACCGCTGCCCCCGCTGGTCGACACGAGGACCAGGGTCCGGTTCAGCGCCCGGCCGCCGAGGACGTGCGCGAGCTCCAGCAGGGCCGCGGTCCCCGAGAGCTCGGCCGGGCTGCCCGGGGCAACGGCGTCACGGTGGCTGAGGATGACGATGCGCTGCGCGGACAGGCCGGCCCGGACTCCGACGATGGTCTCCAGCCGGCGCGCTCCCTGCAGCGTCTGGGCGCGGGTGGTGCTGACCGAGACCGCATAGCAGGACACTCCACCGCATGCCGGTGCTCCCAGCGTGTCGCGCACGCGGTCGGCCAGGGCCTGGTCGCCCGGGCTGCCGGGCGACCGGTCGGGGAACGCTTCTTGCAGAGCGGTGAGCCCGGTCGCGCCCGACCAGGCCCGAGCGCCATTGAAGGCGTCGGTGGCCAGAGCGGTAGATGCGCCCTTGGGCTGGTCGTGCAGGGCGAAGGCGGCCACCGCGAGGATTGGCAGCAGCGGCAGCAGGGCGGCGCGGTAGATCCGCGGATCGAGCACTCCCGGCAGCCTAGCCCGACCCGCGGGGACTACCCTGTAGCTCGGGACCAGCGGTGGCGATCTCCGAGCGCAGCGCACGCATCCTGCTCGTCGACGACGAGCACTCGATCCAGACTCTTCTGTCCTATCCGCTGCGCAAGGACGGCTACGAGGTGGTGCAGGCCCTCGATGGGCGCGAAGCGCTGTCGCGCTTCAGCGAGCAGAGCTTCGACCTCGTCGTCCTCGACGTCATGCTGCCCAAGGTCGACGGGCTCGAGGTCTGCCGACGCCTGCGCGCCCGCAGCGCGGTGCCCATCATCATGCTCACCGCCAAGTCCGAGGAGATAGACACGGTCCTCGGACTCGAGCTGGGCGCCGACGACTACATCACCAAGCCCTTTGGCCTGCGCGAGTTCCGCTCCCGCGTCAAGGCAGCGCTGCGACGAGCCGGGATGGGGGGCGGCGAGGACGGCGACGAGGGGGCTCCGGCGCCCATCGAACTGCTGGATCTGCGCATCGACTTCGCCAAGCGCACCGTCACCGTCCGCTCGGACGACGTCATGCTCACCTTCGTGGAGTTCGAGATCCTCGGTGCGCTGGCCCGCAGCCCCGGGCGAGTGTTCTCGCGCGAGACCCTGCTGGCCCGGGTGTGGGGGGACTCGGCCTATCGCGATCCGCGCACGGTCGACGTGCACATCCGCCACCTCCGCGAGAAGCTCGAACGCGATCCCAAGGATCCCGAGTACCTGTTCACCGTGCGCGGGGTCGGCTATCGCTTCCGTGACGAGCGGCGCTGACGGCCCCAACGCCGGTGGGCGCACCGCGCCGGGCACCCCGGGACGCCCCCCCGGGCCGCGCGGCGAGCTCGGCTCCGCCGGGCGGCGTCGGCGCGCGCTGCTCAGCTCGGCCCCCGGGCGGCGCCGGCTGGCGCTCCCGGCCACCCTGCGCACCCGCCTGACCCTTGCCTCGCTGCTGGTCACCGGTGCGGCCATCCTCGCCGTCTACGTCTATGTAGTGCCCCAGCTGCGCACGCGCCTGCAGGACGAGAAGCTGCGCGCGCTCCAGGTGGCCACGAGCCGTCAGGCGCCCGCGGGCGCCAACGCGATAGCTCGCAACCGTCCCCAACGGCAGGTGGGCGCTGCCGTGCGGACGGCAGCGGCCGCTGCCGGTGACCGTGTCGTCCTGCTCGGGGTGAGCACGGGGACGCTGGGGGTCAGCGTCTTCCCCATCGCCGACTCCGCGCAGCCCCAAGGGCGGACCGGCGCGGGGCAGGGGCAGGTGGTGGCCCGGCGCGCGGTGAGCACGGGACGGCCCGAGGCCGCCACCGAGCTGACCCGTGATGGACGCGTGGCCGAGGCCGCCCGGCCGCTGGTGGTGGGAGGGCGCATGGTCGGCGTCCTGGTCATCTCCTCCCCCCTGTCGGACCTCTCGGGCAACACGGCCGTCGTGCGCCGCCAGATCCTCGTCGCCGGCGGGATCGCGCTGGTCGTGGCCGTCCTCGGCGGATTCTTCGCCGCCCGCGCCCTGTCGCGGCGGGTGAAGCGCCTGGAGACCGCCGCCCGCGAGGTCGCCGCCGGCGACTTCTCCCATCCCATCCCGGTCGACTCCGACGACGAGATCGCCGAGCTGGCCGTGGCCTTCAACGACATGCAGCGCCAGCTCGCCCAGCTCGACTCGGCCCGCAAGCAGTTCATCGCCACCGCCTCCCACGAGTTGCGGACTCCCCTGTTCTCACTCGGCGGCTTCGTCGAGCTGCTCTGCGACGAGGATCTCGACGAGGCGACGCGCGACCGCTTCCTGGCCCAGCTGCGGGTCCAGACGACGCGCCTGACCAAGCTGGCCGTGGAGCTGCTCGACCTCTCCCGGCTCGACGCGGGCTCGCTGGAGCTGCGGCCGGTGAACGTGGACGTCGGCCAGCTCGCGCGCACGGTGGCCACCGAGTTCATCCCCGCCCTCACCCAACACGACTCAGAGCTGGAGCTGCGCCTGCGTCAGGAGCCGATCGAGGTGGTCTGCGATCCTGACCGCGTCGCCCAGATCATGCGCATCCTCATCGACAACGCGATCGCGCACACGCCGCCGGGGACCTCCATCCAGGTGCGCGCCGCGCGCGAGGACGGAGAGCTGGGCCTGGCGGTGCGCGATCACGGCACCGGTATCGCCTCCGACGCCCTCAACCGGATCTTCGAGCCCTTCTACACGGCTGACGACGCCCGCGGCTCCGGCCTGGGGCTGGCCATCGCGCGCGAGCTCGCGGCGCGGATGAGCGGCGAGATCACCGTCGACTCCCGGCCCGGGCGCACCACCTTCACGCTGGAGCTGCCGGCCCGGTGATGGGCAGGGGCCGCGGGAGTCGCGCCGGGTCGCGGCGCCCGGCGCTGGCCGCCACCATCCTGGCGGCCGGCGCCGTCGTCCTCGTGCTGGCCGGCTGTGGATCGCGCGGGTCGGCGATCCAGACCCACACGGTGGAGAACACGCGCGTGGAGGTCATCCGCAACCTGGGGACGGGGGGGACCTTTGACCCGCGGGTCATCTACTCGCGCGAATCGCCCGGGGTGGTGACGGTGCTGAGCATCTTCGGCAATGGCGCAGCTGACCCCCTCAGCGCGTCGGGCCAAGCCGCCGAGGGCTCGGGCTTCGTGATCTCCGCCCAGGGCGAGGTGGTCACCAACGCCCACGTCGTGACCAACGGCGCGGGCGCCAGCCTGCGCCGCGCCTCCCAGGTCTTCGTGCGCTTCGCCGATGACAGCGAGGTGCCGGCTCGCATCGTCGGGACTGACGCCAACGCCGACGTTGCGCTGCTGCGCATCGACCCGGCCGGGCTGACCCTGCGCCCTCTGCCCCTGGGCTCGAGCGCCAATCTCACCGTCGGGGCGCCCGTCGCGGCGATCGGCAGCCCGTTCGGGGAGCCGGACTCCCTGTCGGTCGGGGTGATATCGGGCACCGACCGGACGATCGCCTCGCTCAACCGGGGCTTTGCCATCTCCGGGGCGGTCCAGACCGACGCGGCGATCAACCACGGCAACTCCGGCGGGCCGTTGGTGGACTCAAACGGCCAGGTGATCGGGATCAATGCCCAGATCGGGTCCTCGAGCGGAGGCGGGGAGGGCGTCGGGTTCGCCGTGCCGGTCGACACCGTCAAGCGCTCCCTCGACCAGTTGCGCGCCCACGGCTCGGTGTCCTACGCCTACCTCGGCGTCTCCACCAGCAAGGTATTCCCCCAGCTCGCCGCGCGCTTCGGGCTCGGAGTTGACCACGGGGCGTGGGTCCAGCGCGTCGACCCGGGACCGGCGCGTGACGCCGGGGTGCGCGCCGGCCACGGTCAGGTCCGCTTCGACGCGCTGCCCTACGCGGTGGGCGGGGACGTCATCGTCAGTCTGGCCGGGCACCCCGTCCGCCGCCAGTCCGACCTGGCCCAGGCCCTGGCCGGGGTAGCGCCCGGACAGGGCGTCGCCGTCGAGCTCCAGCGCGGCTCTCGTCGCTTGACCGTGCAGGTCCGAACCGCCGCCCGTCCCGCTGGCGGCGTCGTGCCATGAGCATGGCCCCGCCCCTTTCCGGTCGCGATCCCGCGCGACCGGAAAGTGATCGCGCGTGAGCACCCCCGGGGGCCGGCGAGCGCTCGTCGGCGAGCTGGCCAGCGCTCTGCGCGAGCTCGTCGAGCCCGAGCTCGGCGCCCACGCCGGACGGGTCCACAGCAGCCTGGGCGAGGGGGGCGACGTGACCTTCGCCATCGACGAGGCGGCCGAGACGCTGCTCGAGGGCTTCGTGGCCGAGCGCGCCCCGCGGCTCGCGTTCTACTCCGAGGATCGTGGGCTCATCGAGCCGGCTGGTGGAGCGGAGGCGGTCCTGGTCGTCGATCCGATCGACGGCACCCGCCCGGCCCTCGCCGGCCTGGAAGCCGCGTGCGTCTCGGTGGCGCTCGCCCCGCTGGACGATGAGCCGCCGACCATGGGCGACGTGGAGATCGGCTGCGTCGTCGAGATCAAGTCCGGAGCACGGTTCCTGGCCCAGCGGGGTGCCGGCGTGCGGTGCTCGGTGCCGGTGGCGCTGAGCCCGAACCGGCGGCTCGACCGGCTGTTCTGGACCTACGGCTTCCGTGGGCGTCCGGCCCGGGCGCTCACCGAGGTGCTGGCCGAGCTGATCGACGGCTCATCGGTGGGGGGTGCAACCTTTGATCTGGGGTCGGCCTGCTTCGACATGACCCGGGTGCTGACCGGTCAGCTCGACGCCTACGTCGAGCCTGGTCCGCGGATGATCGCCGAGGTGCCCGGGGTGCGCGCCGAGTTTGAGCGGGTGGGCGGCGGCCAGGTGCTCAACAACTCGCCGTATGACCTGGCGGCCGCCACCCTCTGTCTCCTGGAGGGCGGTGCCGTGGTCACCGACGCCGGCGGGAGGCCGCTGGACGACCGGCCGCTGCTGGGCTCGGGGGCCGACTACCAGATGTCGGTGCTGGCCAGCGCCAACACCGAGCTGCACGCCGCCCTGCTCGCCGCCGTCGACCGCGGGATAGAGCGGCTGGCGGCCACCTTCGCCGGCGACGCTGCGCCCCTGGCCGCCGCTTCGCCCGGCAACCCATGAATCCGGGCGGCGATCATGCGGAGGGCGGGTGACCATCGGCTATGGTGCCGCGGCCTTGCCCGCCCGCTGCCCGAACCGGGGGTCCTGAGTGCTCCAGCCGGTGATCGTCGGCTCCAAGCAGCTCTCCGATTACACTCATATCGTCGGGCATGGGCTCATCGACGAGATCAAGCAGCTCGTCGAGCCGCTGCAGGGCAGGCGCATCCTCCACCTCTCGGCCACCGCGTTCGGCGGAGGCGTCTCGGAGATCCTCTACACGCTTGTGCCGTTGATGAACGACATCGGGCTCGACGCCGAGTGGCAGGTGATCTACGGGCGCGAGGACTTCTTCAACGCGACGAAGATCATGCACAACGCCCTACAGGGCAGCCCTCAGGACCTGAGCGACGAGCAGTGGGACACCTGGCGCCAGTACAACGAGATGAACGCCCGCGAGATCGCCGATGGCTGGGACGCGATCGTCGTCCACGATCCCCAGCCCGCCGCCCTGTACTCGCTGGTCCCCGAGAAGGCGCCCGGCTGGGTGTGGCGCTGCCACATCGACGTCTCCTCACCCAACGAGCAGACGATCGAGCGGCTGCTGCCCTACGTCAAGGACTATCCGGCATCGATCTTCCACACCAAGCAGTACGTGCCCGACGGCATGACCGGCAAGATCCACATCATCCCGCCCGCCATCGACCCGCTGGCCCCCAAGAACATGGCCCTCTCGCCCGAGGACGCGCGCTTCATCGTCTCACAGCTCGAGGTCGACGTGGACCGGCCGCTGATCTGCCAGGTGTCGCGCTTTGATCCGTGGAAGGACCCACTCGGAGTCATCGACGCCTACCGGATGGTCAAGGAGCGCGTCCCCGAGGTCCAGCTCGCCCTGGTGGGCTCGATGGCCACCGACGACCCCGAAGGCTGGGACTACTTCAACGCCACCGTCCAGCACGCCGACAACGACCCCGACATCCACATCCTCAACAACTTCAACAACGTCGGCAACATCGAGGTCAACGCGTTCCAGTCCCACGCCGACGTGCTCGTGCAGAAGAGCATCCGGGAGGGATTCGGCCTGACGGTCTCCGAGGCGATCTGGAAGGGCCGTCCCTTCATCGGCGGCGACGTGGGTGGCATTCCGCTGCAGATCACCGACGGCGTGTCGGGCTTTCTGGTGGACAGCGTCGAGGGATGTGCCCAGCGCTGCCAGGAGATCCTCGAGGACCCCGAGCTCGGGCGCACCCTGGGACGTACGGGCAAGGAGTACATCCGCAAGCACTTCCTCACGCCGCGCTACCTGCGCGACTACCTGCGGCTGTTCCTCCAGCTCCCCAGCGGGTGAGGGGCGCGGCGGGATGAGCGCACGAGGCCAGCGCGCGCCGCTCATCCTCGTCTCCAACCGCGGGCCGGTGACCTACGGGCCCGGTGGCGAGATGCGCCGCGGCGGCGGGGGGTTGGTCACCGCCCTCACCGGCCTGGCGTCCCACCGCGATGCCGTCTGGGTGGCCTCGGCGTTGACCGACGAGGACAAGGCGATGGCTCGCGAGCACAAGGGGCCGTTCGACGTGCAGATGCCCGACGGCGGGGGGGAGTACCAGGTACGCCTCGTCTCATCCGACCCCGACGCCTACGACCGCTTCTACAGCGTCGTGGCCAATCCGCTGCTGTGGTTCATCCAGCACTACCTCTGGGACCTCTCCAACGCCCCCGACATCCGCCGCCAGGAGGTGGAGGCCTTCGACGAGGGCTACCGGGTGGTCAACCAGGATCTCGCCGACGCGGTGGTGGAGGAGCTCGACGGCGAGAAGGACCCCGTGGTCATGATCCACGACTACCACCTCTACCTGCTGCCCGCGCTCGTGCGCGAGCGGCGTCCGGATGCCTTCCTGCACCACTTCGTCCACATTCCCTGGACCCAGTCGGATGCGTGGCGGGTGCTGCCCAGCCGGCTGCGCGAGGAGATCTTCGCCGGGGTGCTGGCCAACGACATCGTCGGGTTTCACACCCGCTCCTACCGCAACAACTTTTTGCAGTGCTGCCGGGATCTCATGGAGTACGAGATCGACTTCGCGCGCGGGGTGGTGTTCACCGACGACCGCGAGGTCTGGGTGCGCTCCTACCCCCTGCCCATCGACTACCAGGCGACTCGCGCCCTCGCGCGCCGTCCGCGGGTCGTCGAGTTCGAGCGCGAGCTGCTGTGCCGTCGGCGCGACCACCTCATCCTCCGGGTCGACCGCGCCGATCTCTCCAAGAACGTGCTGCGAGGCTTCACCGCGTTTGACACCTTCCTCGAGCAGCACCCCGAGTTTCTCGAGCACATCACCTTCGTCGCCCAGCTCATGCCCTCGCGGACCGACGTGCCCGAGTACGCGGAGTACCTCGAGCGCATCGAGGCGGTGGTCGCGGTGGTCAACCATCATCACGGCACCCCCGACTGGATGCCCATCCAGCTCAAGCTGCGCGACGATCTCGAGGAGGCCGTCGCCGCCTACAAGCACTACGACGTGCTGCTGGTCAACGCAATGTTCGACGGGATGAACCTGGTGGCCAAGGAGGGGCCGCTGGTCAACGAGCGCGACGGGGTGTCCATTCTCTCGGAGAACACCGGCGCGCACGAGGAGCTGGCGGAGTTCGCCCTGTCGGTCAACCCGTTCGACGTCCAGGAGCTGGCCGATGCGATCTACGCGGCGCTGGAGATGCCCGCGGGGGACCGGCGCCGCCGGGCCGAGGGGCTCAAGCGCATCGTGACCCGCCGGGACCCCGGGGACTGGGTCGACGAGCAGCTCGAGGACATCCGCCGCAAGCGGGGGGCGGCCAGCGCCTGAGCTCGACGGCCGGGGGCGGCCGGGGGCCACTGCTACAGTCCTGCGCCGCCCCGCGGGACCCTTTCGCATGCCCCTGCTCTACGACCTCGTCCTGCTGCTCGACCCCGCGGCAGACGACGAGCGCCGCGGGCAGATCCGTGCCGACGTCGAGGCAGCGGTCACCGCCCAGGGCACCTTGGAGTTCGCTCAGGAGTGGGGGCAGCGGCCGATGACCTTCGAGATCGACCACAAGCCCGAGGCCGAGTACCACCTGATCCAGTTCACCGGACCCCCCGCGCTGGTCGATGAGCTTGGCCGTTCGCTGCGCATCGCCGACGGCGTGCTGCGCCACCGCATCATCCGTGTGCGACCCGGCACGCCGCCCGCCCCGGGTCCGCCGCCCCTGCGCAGCGAGCGCGACGATCGGGACCGGGGCGACCGCGGCGACCGCGACCGGGGGGATCGCGGCGACCGCGACCGGGACCGGGGCGATCGCCGGGCGGCCTGAACCGCCTCGGTGCCGTCTCGCTCGGACCGATCTGTCGCGTCTCTGTAACGCGGTGAGCCAGCTTTCTCCCAACGTGCCCGAAGTTCACCGCGACCCCGGTCGCGCCGCCCGAACCCGGGGTTAGACTCGCCCGCACGTCCGACTAGGAGAGACAGAGGGAGCCCCTATGGCCGCTACCAACATCAACCGCATCGTGATGACCGGAAATCTGACCAGTGACCCCGAGCTGCGCAACCTGCCCAGCGGGATGTCGCTGTGCAAGATGCGCATCGCGTGCAACACGCGGCGCAAGGGGCAATCCGGCGAGTGGGAGGACAAGCCCAACTTCTTCGACGTGACGGTGTGGGGCGCGCAGGGCGAGAACTGCGCCCGCTACCTGTCCAAGGGGCGCCCGGTGGCCCTCGACGGACGCCTGGAGTGGCGTGAGTGGGAGGCTCAGGACGGCCAGAAGCGCCAGTCGGTCGATATCATCGCGGATTCGGTTCAGTTCCTCGGTGGTCGCGACGAGTCGGCCGGGGGTGGCAACGGCCACATCCGGAGCTCCGATGTCCCGGTCGACGAGCGTGACTTTCAGCCCGCGGCGGCCTCCCCGACGGCCACCGGCGACGACGACATCCCCTTCTAGACAGCGAGGACCAGCTCACCCCGATGGCCAAGCAGCGCGCACAGCCGGGCCGGCGCTCCCGCCGCCGTGACAAGCGTGGCGGACCGGGGGCCGGCAAGCGAAAGTCGTGTCCGTACTGCCGCGACAAGGTCGAGCAGGCGGACTACAAGGACATCGCGACCCTGCGCCGCTTCATCTCCGAGCGAGGCAAGATTCGCTCGCGACGGATCACCGGGGCCTGCCGGCGCCACCAGAGCCAGCTCGCGCGGGCGGTCAAGCGCGCCCGTGAGCTCGCCCTGCTGCCGTACGTCGGCGACTGATCCGGTGAGCGCCGGTTCCACGTCGTCCCCGCGCTGATGCCCGACGCCATCCTGCTCCAGGACGTTGACACGCTCGGCGAGCGCGGCGCGGTCGTCGACGTCTCAAAGGGCTACCTGCGCAACTACCTCGTCCCGCGCAAGCTCGCCGCCCCAGCTACCCGGGGCGCCGTCGAGGCGGCACGGGTCCGGGTCGAGGCGGCCGAGCGGGCGCGGCGCGAGGCGACCGACCGGGCGCAGGAGAACGCGGCCCTGCTCACCCGTACGGTGCTGACCATCAGCCAGCAGGCCGGCGACGATGGGCGACTGTTCGGCTCGGTCACCGCCCAGGACATCGCCGACGCCATTCGCGACGCGCGGAGCATCAAGGTCGATCGGCGCAAGGTCCGGCTGCAGACGCCGATCAAGGCCGTCGGCACCCACATGGTCGAGGTCGAGGTCTCCGAGGGCATCACCGCCACCATCAAGACCATCGTGGTCGAGCAGAAGTAGCGAGCGGCAACGCTCGCGCCCTCTCGCCGCAGAGTGCCCTGAGAGGCGCGAGCTCGTACCGAGAGCCCGCAGCCAGTGAGGGGGCGCCGATGACGAATCGGCGCAGTGAGCGGGGTCTTCTGATTGGCGGGCTTCAGACGACGCCGAGGCCGCCGATAGCCTCGACGAGATGGCTGAGTTCGCCTTCCCACACCTCCTCACGATGCCCTGATGGCGGTCGCTGCGCTCCGCGACACCGGCGCCCTCCCGCCCCCGCAGAACCTCGAGGCCGAGGCCTCGGTCCTGGGGGCGATCCTGCTCTCCGAGCGGGCGATGTACGGCCTGGTCATCGAGTCGGGGCTGCAGGTGGAGGACTTCTACTCCGGACGCCATGGGCTGATCTACCAGGCGATGCTCGACCTCTACCAGGAGGCCGAGCCGGTGGACGTGCTCACCGTCGAGGACGCCCTGCGCCAGGGCGGCAAGCTCGATGCCGCGGGTGGCCCGGCCGGGGTCCAGAGCCTGGCCGCCGCGGTGCCGGCCGCCGGCAACGCCCGGCGCTACGCCGCGATCGTCAAGGAGCAGGCTCAGCTGCGCCGGCTGCTCACCGCGGCCTACGAGATCCAGGCCAGCGTTCTCAACCACGAGGCCGCGCCTCGGGAGCTGGTCGAGCGGGCCGAGAAGACGATGCTCGAGGTCGCCCACGACGACCGCCAGCGCGACTTCGTCCGGATCGAGGAGGTTCTCCAGATCGAGCTGGCCAAGCTCCAGGAGCTGTCGGTTGCCCAGAAGGGGTTGACCGGCGTCGCGTCGGGCTTCACCGACCTCGACGAGATCACCGGCGGATTCCAGCCGGGCAACCTCGTGGTCATCGCCGCCCGGCCGTCCATGGGCAAGTCCGCGCTGGTCACCAACATGGCCGAGCACGCCGCCATCGAGACCGAGACAGCTGTCGCCCTGTTCTCGCTGGAGATGTCGGAGTCCGAGCTGGCCCAGCGCTTCATCGCCTCCCAGTCACGGACCAAGGGCGATGACCTGCGCAAGGGCAGGGTGCGCCAGGACCGCTGGCCCAAGATCCTCCACGCCAGCCAGCGACTGGCCCGCGCGCCGCTGTTCGTCGATGACTCCAGCGACGTGGGACTGATGGAGATCCGAGCCAAGGCGCGGCGCCTGCACTCCCAGCACAAGCAGCTCGGCCTGGTCATCGTGGACTACCTCCAGCTCATGCGGGCCGAGGGCCGGGTCGAAAACCGCACCGAGCAGGTCGGCCAGATGAGCCGGGGGCTCAAGATCCTCGCGCGCGAGCTCAACTGTCCCGTCCTCGCCCTCTCCCAGCTCAATCGCGGTGTCGAGCAGCGCGCTGAGAAGATTCCGCTGCTCTCAGACCTGCGGGAGTCGGGCAGCATCGAGCAGGACGCTGACCTGGTCATGTTCATCTACCGCGAGGAGTACTACGAGAGCGACACCGAGCGCGAGGGAGAGGCCGACCTCATCATCGCCAAGCACCGTAACGGCGCCCTGGGGAAGGTCACCCTGACCTTCCAGTCGGAGTACCCCAAGTTCTCCAACTACGCGCGCCCTGAGAGCTACTAGTGGCCGCCAGCGGTCGGGAGCCCAAATGCCCGCATGGACGCTGCGATGGCTCGGGCTTCGTCCTCGACGAGGGCACGAACACCATGCGCGACTGCACCTGTCGCCCCGCTCGCCTGAGCCGCGCCCGGGCGCGCAGCCTGGCCGGGGTCATCCCGCGACGCTTCCGCGGGGTCTCCTTCGAGCGCCGGCCGGTCACCGACATCGCGCCCGACGTGGTCCGGGAGGTCCGCCGCTTCGTGGCCGACATCGACGACCAGCTCAACCAGGGGCGCGGCCTGTGGTTCACGGGCGACGTCGGGACCGGGAAGACGACCCTGGCCATGCTGGTCTCCAAGGCGGCGCTGGACGCTGGGCGCAGCGTGGCCATCTACTCGCTGCCGCGCCTGCTGGCCGAGATCCGGACCACGTTCGACGACGGCTCGGGCCCGTCCTACACGGACTTCCTCGATCGGCTGGCCCGGGTGGAGTTGCTTCACATCGATGACGTCGGCGCCGAGAAGACGAGCTCGTGGGTGCTCGAGCAGCTCTACTCGATCGTCAACGGTCGCTACGAGGACGGCCGCTCCGTCGTCATCACCACCAACCTCCCCTACGAGGACCTGGGCGAGCAGATCGGTGCGCGCACGACGTCTCGGCTGGTGGAGATGTGCGGCGAGCCCCTGCCGCTGTTCGGGCGCGACCACCGGGTGGAGCTGCACGCGGGCTGACGCGGCCGGCCAGGGGACTGGCCCGCGTGGCGCTCACCCCCCCCCGCGCCGCACCCACCACCGCTCCCTAGACTCAGCCGCATGCCAGGCATCGCGATCGTCGGCGCCCAGTGGGGCGACGAGGGCAAGGGGAAGATCACCGACCTGCTCGCCGAGCGGGCCGACGCTGTCGTGCGCTTTCAGGGCGGCAACAACGCCGGACACACCATCGTTCGCGGCGGCGAGGAGTTCAAGCTGCACCTGATGCCGTCGGGGATCCTCCATCCCGGCAAGACGTGCGTCATCGGCAACGGCGTGGTCGTCGATCCCCGCGTGCTCTGCGACGAGCTCGACGAGCTGCGCCGCCGGGGGGTTGCCGTCGACGAGATGCGCATCTCGGCCAACGCCCATCTCATCATGCCCTACCACCTGCTGCTCGACCACGCCGGCGAGGCTCGCCTGGGCCAGCTGCAGATCGGCACCACGCGGCGGGGGATCGGGCCCTGCTACGCGGACAAGGCGGCCCGGTTGGGCATCCGCGTGCAGGATCTTCTCGACGAGAAGATCCTCAAGAAGAAGATCGCCGCGGCGTTGGAGCCCAAGCGGCTCTCGCTGCGTCCCTTCGCCAAGGACCCCTCTCTCGATCTCTACTCCATGACCGAGGAGTACCTCACCTACGGCCACCGGCTCGAGCCGCACATCCGGGACACGGCATCGCTGATCTGGGAGCGGTTGGACCGGGGGGAGAACGTCATCTTCGAGGGGGCCCAGGGGACCCTGCTGGACATCGACCACGGCACCTATCCGTTCGTGACCTCGTCCAACCCCGTGGCCGGCGCGGCCTGCGTGGGCGCGGGCGTGGGGCCGCGGGACATCCAGGAGATCTGGGGCGTCGCGAAGGCCTACGCGACGCGCGTCGGCGCCGGGCCCTTCCCCACCGAGCTGCACGACGACGTCGGCGACCGGCTGCGCACGCGCGGAGGGGAGTTCGGGACGACGACGGGCCGCGCGCGGCGCACGGGATGGCTGGACCTCGTCGCGCTGCGCTACGCCGCCCGGATCAACTCGCTGACCGCCCTGGCCATCACCAAGCTCGACGTGCTGGCCGGGATCGACCCGATCTGCGTGGGCACGCGGTACGGGGGCAGCGACGACGCAACCTTCGACCAGTTCCCCTACCACCAGTCCGTGCTCCACCACGCCGTCGGTGAGTACGAGCAGCTGCCGGGCTTCGCCGAGGAGATCGGCGAGTGCCGCAGCGAGGCCGACCTCCCCGTCGCGGCTCGCGAGTACCTCGAGTACATCGAGGCCTTCACCGGGGTGCCGGTGGCCCTGGTCGGAGTCGGGCCCGGCCGGGACCAGACGATCTGGACGCAGGCGTCGGCCGACAGCGCTTTGACCGGCGCCGTCGCGGCCTGAGCGCCCCGGGGGGCCGGAGCGCAGGACGCCGGCGTAGCTAGTCCGAGGTCTCGGCCCGCGTCACCCCGGTCGCGTCGACTACAGCTCCAGTGACCGGCACGGTCTCGTCCAGCACCCGCGCCTCGCCTCGGCGCAGCAGCCGCAGAGCGAGGGCCAGCGATGACAGCCCGGCCAGGGTGGCGAGGGCGATCTGGACGCTGACCAGGCCCTCCGGCGTCCAGTAGACGTCCTCGAGCTCGAGCAGCAGGGCGGACTCGTCGAGGGTCAGCGCCATCCCGGCCCCGAACGGCACGGCCAGCCACGCGTCCCAGCGCTCCGAGCGCGAGACCACCGAGGCCCCGCCGGCCAGGAACGCGAGCACGATCCCGGGCACGAAGTGGTGGATGTGGCGCCCTCCGACCCGCAGGTTGCGAAACGGGCCGGCCCGGCCCCGGGCCCGGATCCGCGCCGTGCTGATGCGCACGAAGGCGAAGGTGAGGGTGAACGAGGCGAGCACGTTGAGTAGGGCGCTCTCCCGGCGCGGAGAGGCGCGGTAGCCCTCGACCGCGACCTCCACGGCCTGGCGCGTGGCCTCCGCCCCCGCCTCGAACACGTCGTCGGCCTCCGCGGGCAGCGGCGCCGACCCCCGCTGCCAGACGCGCGCCAGCTCCCCGGCAGCGACAGCCCCCGCCGTACTCAGGGCGAGGATGCCCAGGCCCACCGTCCGCCGGTCGGTCAGGGCCCGGCGGCGATCGAGCTGCCCGGCGCCCGAGGCGGCCCGGAGCCCACGGCCGGTCAGCGCCGCCACCGCTCGATGAGATCGTTGGCGGGAACCTCGCGCACGCGACGGGCGGGAACCCCCATCACCACCGTCCGCGGCGCCACATCGCGCGTGACGACCGCCCCGGCGGCCACGAAGGCCTCCTCGCCGACCTCGACGCCGGGACACAGCACCGCGGCGCCCCCGACGCGGCAGGCCCGGCGCAGGGTCGCCCCGCGCAGGGGCATGCCCGACCGGTGACGCCCCATGGTGTCGTCATTGGTCAGCACGACGCCAGGGCCGAGGAAGACGTCGTCCTCGACCAGGCTGAACGCTGTCACGTAGACCTGCGACTGGATGCGCACGCGCGCGCCGATGCGGACGTCGTTGTCCACCCCGGCCCCCCGGCCGACGAGCGTGGCGGGACCGAGGACCGTGCGCTCCCGCACCTGAGCCTGATCGCCAACGATGCATCCCGCGCCGATCCGCACCCCGGCGTAGACAACGGCGCCGGCGCAGATCGTCACCCCGGGACCTATGTCGAGGCCGTTGAGCTCGGCACCGCGCGCCGCGGCCGAGTGCGCGCCCAGGCGCGGGCGCTTGCCCAGCACGACTCCATCCTCGACCCGGCATCCATCCCCGAGACGACACCCGTCACCGATGACCACGTGAGCCCCCAGCTCCACGTCGGCGCCCACCTCCACCCCCGCGCCGAGCACGAGTCCGGGCGCCGCCGGGTCAGCCACCGACCGACGCCCCGGCCAGGCGCCGCGTCCGCTCCAGCGAGGCCTGCAGCGCCTCGAGCACCCGCACGACCCGCAGGCCACTGCGCCCATCCGACCGCGGGGTCGATCGGTCGCGCACGCAGGCCACGAAGTGCTCGCACTCGACCCGCAGCGGCTCGACGCTGGCAATGCGGGGGCTGTAGACGTCCCCGCTCCGGGTGATGTACTCGCCATAGGAGCGCGTGTCCTCATCAAAGCCCTTGTCGTAGACGGTCAGCTTGCGCTCTGAGTCCATGTCGTCGAACGTGGCCATGCGCCGGGAGCCGACGACGGTGAACCGGCGCTCCTTGTGCGGATCCAGCCACGACAGGTGCAGGTGGGCGGCCAGCCCCGAGGGGAAGCGCATGAAGCAGAACACCACATCCTCGATGCCCGGCCGTGTGTAGCACTCGCCGCGGGCCTCCAGCTCGTAGGGCTCCTCCCCGGCCAGGGCGAGGATCACCGAAACGTCGTGGGCGCCCAGGCTCCAGAGGGCGTTCTCGTCGGCCCGAAGCTTGCCGAGGTTGAGGCGATTGCCATAGAGGTAGCGGACCTCCCCGAGCTCTCCCCCGGCGGCGATCTCCTGAAGTCGCGCAACGCCGGGGTGGTACTCGAGGAGATGGCCGACCATCAGCACGCGGTCGGCCTGGAGCGCGGCGGCCAGCACCCGCTCGGCGTCGTGGGCCGACTGGGCCAACGGCTTCTCGACGAAGCAGTGCCGGCCGGCGGCCAGCACCTGCTCGGCCAGTGCAGCGTGGGTGGGCACCGGGGTCGCTATGGCCACCGCGTCGAGCTGGCGGTCGGCCAGACCCTCCTCCAACGACTCGACAACCCGGACACCAGGGACGCGAGCCGCAGCTCGCTCGCGCGCCTCGGCCGAGCCGTCAGCGCACCAGCGCAGCTCGCACCCGGGCACGCTGGCGAAGTTCCGCGCCAGGTTCGGTCCCCAGTAGCCCAGGCCGACGACCCCGACCCCCACGGGGCCGCGCGCCAGGCTCACCGCCTTCCCACCCAGCTCACAGACGCGTCACGCGCTCGGTCTGCGCCGGTTGGCCGTCGGCGGTCATCGAGCGGGTGATCCCCCGCAGATCGACGACGGTCCGAGCCCGGCGCACCACCTCAGCGTGGTCCACGCCCGGATGGGCGGTGACGATGACCGCCGCATCGGCCTCCTCGAGGGCCGCCGGGAGCTCGAGCGACCGCAGCCCGAAGGGGGCAAGCTCGGGGACGTGCGGGTCGTGGTAGACGACATCGGCCCCGCGGGCCTGGAGCAATCCGACGATCTTCAGAGCCGGTGACTCGCGTGTGTCGCCGACCCCGCCCTTGTAGGCCACCCCGATGATGGCGATGCGGGCGCCGCGGACCGATCGGGCCTGGTCGTTGAGAGCACGCTCGACCTTGCCCACGCAGTGGTAGGGCATCTGCTGGTTGATCTTGCCGGCCAGCTCGATGAACTCGGTGGCGAAGTCGAACTCGCGCGCCCGCCAGGCCAGGTAGAAGGGGTCGACGGGCATGCAGTGACCGCCCATGCCCGGCCCGGGATCGAAGCGCATGAAACCGTAGGGCTTGGTGGCGGCCGCGTCGATGACCTCCCAGATGTCGATGCCCATGCGATCGGTGAGCAGAGCCAGCTCGTTGACCAGGGCGATGTTGACCGAGCGGAAGATGTTCTCCAGAAGCTTGGCCAGCTCCGCCGCATCGGGTCCCGACAGGGCGATCACCTCGTCGCAGACCGCGCCGTAGAGCTCCACCGCGCGCTCGGTGCACGCCGGGGTGAGGCCCCCAACGAGCTTGGGCGTGCTGCGCAGGGTGTAGTCGGTGCGGCCGGGGTCGACGCGCTCGGGGGAGAAGGCGACGTTCACGTCCCGCCCGGCGGCCAGCCCCGACTCCTCCAGCAGCGGCACCAGCCGCTCCCGGGTCGTGCCGGGATAGGTGGTGGACTCGAGCACGACGATCTGACCCGCGCGAAGGACGCTGGCCACCGCCCGGCCGGCAGCGAGCAGCGGGCCGAGCTCAGGCTCGCGGTTGGGGCTCAGCGGGGTGGGCACGCAGATCATCACCGCGTCGGCACGGGCCAGAGCCTCGGGCCGGGTCGAGAGCTCGAAGCGATGCAGCACCGCGGCCAGCCGCTCGTCAGCCACGTCCTCGACTCCAGACCGGCCCTCGGCGATGGCCGCGAGCTTGCCCGCGTCGACGTCCACGCCCACGACCGAGCGACCCGCCTCGGCAAAAGCCACGGCGAGCGGCAGGCCGACATAGCCCAGCCCCACGATCCCGACGGTCATGCGGACTTGAGTGTAAGAGCCGCGGCGACGCGCTCGCCGGCCCGCCCGTCGCCGTAGAGGGCGGGATGCTCGGCCGGGAGCGGTTGCTCCAGGGCAGCGAGCACAGCCTCGACGTCGAGGTCGACCAGGTGGTTGAATCCGGCCGCCACCGTCTCCACCCACTCGGTGCGGCCCCGGAGCGTGATGCAGGGCACCCGTGCCAGGTAGGCCTCCTTCTGCACGCCGCCGGAGTCGGTGAGAACCGCGCGCGCCTGGTAGAGGAGCGCGGCGAAGTCCATGGGACCCATGGGCTCGACCACGTGCAGTCCGGGGACGGCAGCGACCCGCTCCAGCAGCCCGGCCTGGTGCAGGCGCCCCCGGGTCCGGGGGTGCAGGGGAAGGACCACGGGGAGGGGCAGCGCCTCGAGCACGGCGACGAGCGCCGCCAGGCGCTCGGGCGGGTCGACGTTGCCCGCGCGGTGCGCGGTGAGCAGCAGGTAGCCGCCGGGCTCGACGCCCAGGCGACCCAAGGGCTCCCGCGCTCGACGGGCCATGGGCGCCAGGCGCAGGGCCACGTCGACCATCACGTCGCCGACCAGCTCAGCCTTGTCGGCGAGCCCCTCGGCAGCGAGGTTGTCGACAGCGGTCGGCGACGGACAGAGCAGCAGGTCGGCAAGGTGGTCGCACAGCACGCGATTGAGCTCCTCGGGCATGGCCGGGTCGAACGAGCGCATTCCCGCCTCGACGTGGGCGACGGGGACCCCGGCCTGCGCGGCGGCCAGGCCGCCGGCCAGCGTCGAGTTGGTGTCGCCGTAGACCAGGACGCGATCCGGTGCCAGCTCGAGCAGGATCGGCTCCAGGGCGTCGAGCATGCGCGCGCACTGGGCGGTGTTGGAGCCCCCGCCGAGCCCGAGCTCGCGGTCCGCAGTGGGCAGGCCGAGGTCGCGGAAGAAGACCCCGGAGAGTCCGTCGTCGTGGTGTTGGCCGGTGTGGACCAGGACCTCCTCGGCCCGGGCGCGCAGGGGGCCCGAGACGGCAGCCGCCTTCAAGAACTGCGGGCGGTTTCCGACGATGGTTACGATCCGCACGGCTCGGCCACCACGCGGGTGCGGGCCATGGGCCGGCCCACGGCTAGGACACGGCCCCGGACCCCGTCGCGTCGGCGATCCGATCTCGCAGCGCCGTCTGAGCCGCCCGGGTGAGCGGCCCAGGCGCCTCGAGTGACCGGTCGTCGATCGCGCGGACGGGCAGCACCTCACGCAGGGACGAGGCGACGAAGGCCTCGTCGGCCGAGGCCAGCGCCGCCGGCGGGCAGGGCTCCTCGCGGATGTCGAGCAGCCCGAGCAGCACGGAGCGGGTGATCGAGGCGAGGATGCGCTCGTCGAGTGGTGGGGTGCGCAGGACGCCCCCACTGGCCCAGAAGAACGATGAGGTCGGCGCCTCGAGGACCCGGCCGTGGGGGGTCGTGAGCAGCGCGTCGTCGTAGCCGCGCTCCTGGGCCAGCCGCGTGGCCAGGACATTGGCTCCGTAGGAGAGCGTCTTGGCACCATCCAGGACGCGGGTGGGGGCGTAGGTGACGCTGGCCAGGGCGATCGCCGACGGCTGCGGGGCAGCCGGCTCGAGCAGGACGATGCGCCGGCCGCCGCGGGTCAGCACGACGCGGATGGCCCCGTCGAAGCCGGGGCAGGCATCGAGCACTCGGGCGACGTCGTTGCCGACGGCATCGGTGTCAACCGCGAGGCGGACGATGTCGGCCGAGCGCCGCAGGCGCGCGACGTGCTCGTCAAGGCAGAACGGGTGTCCGCGGTAGGCGCGCACGACCTCGAACACTCCGTCGCCCCGCAGCAACCCGTCGTCGGAGGCGGGAATCAGCGCCCGATCGCCGACGACGACCTCGCCGTCGAGACAGGCCGGGAGCGGCTCGGAGGCAGGGCGGGTTCCAGGCACGGCCGCCAACCCTAGGGTACGGCCGCAAGGACCCTGGGCGCGAGCCGATCCCAAGCATCTCGACCGCGACCGGCCGCGCTGCGCCCCGGTCGGCGCTGGTGGGCGTAGCCTCCGAGGCATGGGTGGGCGAATCGGGGTCCTTGTCGTGGTGGCCGGGCTGATCCTTGCGCCGTGGAGTGCGGCGGCCGGGGGTGAGGCGCTGGTCGACGGTGTTCCGCCGCTCGCGACGTCCTGCCAGGATTCGTTCAGCGTCGATGCCGCCCTGCTCTGTGATCCGTCGGCGCGTCTGCGCGGGGGCTCCTTGACGATCAGCGGCTTCGTGCGCGTCGATAGTGTTGACTTTGGCGTGTTCTCTGGGCCGTCCGGCCCTCCCCAGGTCGGGAGCACACCCACCGAACGGCCGGTGAGCGGGCGCTACATCGAGTCGCCCGAGCCATTGCTGCCGGGTGAGCGACTCGCGGCGCGCTGGTCGCGTCTGGCCGCCGGGTCAGCGCTCGCGGCGCGCATCGCTGATCCGCTGCGCCGCTCCCGCCCGCTGACCTTCGCCCTTGACCCGGCCACGCGCTCGGCGAGCCTCACAGTGGCCGTCGGGGGACGCGCGACGTTCGTCAACGGAGCCCACAGACAGGTGATCGACGTCCCGCCGCTGGCCGTTGGTGATCCCGGTGGTCCGGATGCCCCCTGGTCGGCTGCCTCGCCCCAGGCCGCCGTGCAGTCCGTGATCGATCACCTCGACCTCAATGGCCCCGATGACCTCGCCTGGCTGTGCGCGGCGATCGAGCCAGCCGAGCGCCCGCTCTTTGCCCTTGCCGTCCCCGGCGCGACCGCAAACGCGCTGCTGGCCACCCCAGCGCCCGACCTGAACGCACCGGCGCTGCCGGGCAGCGCCTGTCGTCCGCTGTTGGACATCTTCTTGTTTGGCGGCGACAGCACACCGGTAGACGTCGGCTCCAGCGGGGCGATCGTCGCGGTGCGCCCACTCCGGCCCGGTCAGGCAGTCGTGACCGCCACCATCACCCACCACTTCCAGTCCTCCGAGACCACCAATGCACCGCCAGGCGGGTCGGTGACGGTCACCGTGCCCGTGCTCGCCACGCTGACCACGGACGGCTTCTGGCACGTCTCGACGCTCGACACGCTGTTGCCCGACGCCGCGCCCGACCCTGGCCAACCGTCAGACGCAGAGCTCCTGGCCGACCGCGCCGGCGAGATCGGGCTTGGGCAGGGAGCACTGCACAAGCTCAACCGGGTCAAGTCCAGCCTCCAGGGCGCGACAACCGTGGTCGGTCATCACCCAACCTGCGGCGCAGGCCGGCGCTCGGTCATCGCCGATCCGACAAACGATGTCACCGACGCTGGCAGCACCCTCGATGGCAGCACGCCTCTGGCGCGCGATCAACGCCTCGCGACCGTCGATGTCCGCCGCGCGAGTCTCGGAAAGGACCACGGACGCCTTTGCCTGACGCTCACCTTCACCCACCCCGCTCCCTCCCAAGCGGCCATCAGGCTCGACCTCGTCCAGACGAGACACCCCGCGACCAGCATCGCCCTCGAGCTGGGACTGACCACCGCCCTCGCGACGCGCGGCGCCCACGGCGTGCATCTGCTCGTCGACGTGCGCACCAACCGCGCCGGACATACGCTGTCGGTCTCACTTCCCGCCAGCGCCACGCGCCGCCTCAACCGCCGAGGGCAGATCGGATGGCGTCTCACCGTAGAGGGACCGGCCGCCTACACCGACGGGTACGACGACGAGCTGCCCAACCCACCGGGCCGCGGCGGTCCGAGCTACGCGATCCTCCGCCCGTGAGGGGTAGCCGGCCGCAGGGCCGAGTGAGGTCGGCCGCCCGCGGCTCGAGACAGGCCGCCAAGGACTCGAACCCTTCAACCTTGGGATTGAGAGTCGCTTTGCGCGACGCGCCTCGTGCACCGCCAGGACTCCTCTTACGCAGGTCCCCGGGTACGGCGATAGCGGCGACGAGCCGCCGCGCGTGTGTCCAGCGTCGGCACCGGGACGTCGGCCCAGAGCCTGCCCTTACAATTGCTACGCTACGTAGCAACCATGGGAAACCGGACGATCCCACAACGAGAGCTACGGAACAACATCGGCGAGATTCTGCGCGAGGCGGAGGCCGGCACAGCGTTCACGATCACCGTACGCGGCCGACCGGTCGCCCGCCTCGGACCCGCCGAGGCGCCCCGCGTCCGAAGGGTTGACGTCGACCACGAGACCGTGCTCGCGATCCTCGTCGACACACCAGTCGACGCCGGCTTGGCGGCGGACGTCGGCGAGCTACGCCGCCGCGAGGGTCCCGTCGATGATCCATGGGAGCGTGCTTGACCCGCGTCCTACTCGACACATCGATCGTGATCGCAGGCGCCGAGTCGGTGAAGCTCGCACCGGGCCAAACGGCCGCGATCTCCGTGATCACCCTCGGCGAGCTCCGAGCCGGCGTACGTCTGGCCGGCAACCCCGCGACACAGGCTGTCCGCCAAGCAAGACTCGCGGCCATCCGCGACACATTCGAGCCCCTACCGATCGACGAGGCAGTCGCTGAGCACTACGGCGTCGTGCTCGCCACGGCGCGATCCCAGAAACGCACCAGCAAAGCGACCGACCTGCTCATCATCGCCACCGCCGCCGCAACCGGCCGGGTACTTCACACGCGCGACCAAAGCCAAGCTCGGCTCGCGCGCCTGGCAGGCGTAGCAGTCCAACCCTGAGCGCCGCGCTCGGCGCGAGCGCGTCATCCCGCTCCCGCTATCCGGGACTCCGATGACCCTCTGGGCGCCCGGTCGTCGAGCGTCGTCTCGCTCCCGGCCCTGCGTCGTGGGGTCCGCCGTTTGCGGGGCCTTGCCGATGGGCCGTGAAGGACTCGAACCTTCAACCTTGGGATTAAGAGTCGTTCATTTACAGGGCTTTTGGCTCTACAAAGGCGGTTGAGGCGCTCTGAAGTGGGCTCAGATCCGGTCAGATTCGGGGAGGTGGGGACATGGTTTGGGACATGGACGATCAGGTTTCGGGAAACAGGCCGAGCCGAACGCACGCCGCGCGCGGGCTGAGCGCCGGCGGGTCCAGACCAATGTGGTCGAGCAGGTCCCGGTCGCCGGTCACAATGGCCGTGGCTTTGGCCGCGCGTGCGAGGGCGAGCAGGTAGTCGTCGCTCGGGTCGCGCAGGACCGGGGTTGGCAGCTCCGGATCAGGCAGCACAGCGGCGATCCGGCGCAGAGCGGATGGGATCCCGACACGCTGCTCCTCGGTCAGGCGATCGCGGAAATAGTAGCCGTTCAGTCGTCCGGGCTTTACATAACAAGGTTGGTGGGGTCGGCCGGCGAACCTTGTTGGCGTGGAGCGGTCAGAGGCTGAGGCGATCTATGACTCCGGGCGCGAGGCGTGTGTTGAGTT